>Ga0315283_10000085_pt1 | contig 52802 bp, 44 predicted proteins | sample YL17G09_0_MG_FD_204541 | JGI IMG/M metagenome (GOLD analysis project Ga0315283, IMG submission 204541) | Sediment microbial communities from Yellowstone Lake, YNP, Wyoming, USA - YL17G09_0 | ecosystem: Environmental > Aquatic > Freshwater > Lake > Sediment | place: USA: Wyoming | collected...
TCCTGGCACATCACCGGATGCCGTCCGTGGATGGCGCAGCGGTCGTCCACGCCCAACTGGACGCAGCGGGTCTCGAAGTGGATCGACCAGCGCTCGGGCCGCTCCACGTAGAGCTGCACGCCACGGTGATGAAGGGCCCAGATCCACTGGTCGTACTCCGACGACGTGCGCGGCGAATCGACCTCGACCGTGATGTAGGTGCAGCACTTGATGCAACCGCGGCAGAGTGCGGCAGTCTCGGCGCGGCGCAACGCCAGGGATGGGCGCGCGTCCGCTGGGGGGGCAGGGCGGCGTGCGGGTCGCTGGGTGAGTCGCTTCATCGAGTTCCTGTATAGCCGAAGCGGGGCTGGGAGCCAAGTGAGCGCAGGCGCAGCCGGCGGAGCGGATAGGGGGGGCGGCTCCGCGGCTCAGCGCGACCCCTGGAGTCCCTTCCAGACCATTCCCACGATGCTCAGGACGATGGCGGCGAGGATCGTGGTGCCGAAGCCGCCGGGGATGGAGAAGCCGACCACGAGTCTTGCGGAGAGCCACAACATCAGCCCGTTCAGCACGAGGAGGAAGAGGCCCAGCGTGAGGATCGTGAGCGGGAGCGTCAGGAGGACGAGGATGGGCTTGAGCAGCGTGTTCAGCAGCGCGAGCCAGAAGGCCGCCCACAGCGCCGGTCCCCAGCCGGTCACGACGAATCCCGGCAGCACGCGCGTCAGTAGGATCATCGCGCCGGCCATCACGACGAAGTACAGCACCAGGCTGATCATGAGTCCTCCAGCACGTCGAGGCAGTTCTCGTAGCGCCCGAACGAGGGCATGAGGTAGACGCCGTTCGAACTGGCGCGGCACTGCGCAAGCAGCTTCCGCGCCAGCTCCACGCCTGCGCGCTGCCCTTCATTGCCCGCGGCGTGGAGCCGGGTGCGGATCCAGTCGGGCACCTGGATGCCAGGGACCTCGTTGTGCAGGAACTCCGCGTGCCGGAATGACTGAAGCGGCAGGATTCCGACCAGGATCGGGATGCCGGGACTGCCGCCCAGGCGGCCGAGAAAGCGTTCCCAGGTCCCCAGTTCGTAGACCGGCTGCGTCATGGCGAACTGCGCACCCGCGTCGAGTTTCCGGCGGAAGCGGTCCAGCTCGACGTCAAGATCCTCGGCGGTGGGGTTCACGCCACAGCCCATCGCGAAGGAAGTGCTGGCGCCAATCGAGTTGCCCGCCAGGTCCGTGCCGTGGTTCATCTGCCCCACGATGCGGATGAGTCCCATCGAGTCGGTGTCGTAGACGGCGGTGGCGTTCGGGTAATCGCCGAGACTGGGCGGGTCGCCCGTGAGGCACAGGATGTTCCGCAGGCCCAGGGCGTGGCAGCCCAGCAGGTCGCTTTGCAGACCCATCAGGTTCCGGTCGCGGGTGGTGAAGTGCAGGATGATCTCGAGCGCGGGCAGCTGGGCGTGGACCTCGTAGGCCAGCGCCAGCGCGCTCATGCGGATGCGGGCCATCGGGGAGTCCGCGATGTTGACCGCGTCGACACCGCGCCGCGCCATGAGTTGCGCGCCCTCCAGCACCTTCTTCGTGGAAACGCCGCGCGGCGGGTCAATCTCGACGCTCACCACGAACTTCTTCTGCAGTTGCGCAAGGAACGGTGGCTCGGACCCGGCGGGCGCGGGCTCGACCGGCGCGGGCGGCTGCTCCAGCACCCGCACCTCGGCCCCGGGCGTCAGCTTCTCGGCCGGTAGCCGGGAGGCGATCCGCTCGTGCATGGCGCGCACGTGCGCCGGGGTCGTACCGCAGCACCCACCCACGAGGCGCACCCCCATCTCCAGCGCCCGGGCAGCGAACTCGGCGAAGTACTCGGGGCTCGCGAGGTAGTGGAAGCGGCCGCCGTGCAGATGCGGAAGTCCTGCGTTCGGCATGACCGAGACCGGCAGGGTGCCGGCCGCCGCCATCATCATCTCCTCGAGCACCTCGAGCGTCGCCTGGGGACCCATGCCGCAGTTCACGCCCACCACGTCCGCCCCGGCCTGCCTCAACGCCGGCACCGCCAGCGCGGGGGCATGCCCGTAGAGCGTCTTGCCATCCACTCCGAAGGTCATCTGCGCGATCACCGGCAGGTCGATCGAGACCCGCCGCACCGCGCGCAACGCCGCCAGGATCTCGTTCAGGTCCTGGAAGGTCTCGAGGATGAAGCAATCCACGCCTCCCTCGACCAGGCCCTCCGCGGTGGCCTGGAACCAGCGCTCGGCGTCGGCTACCGCGATCTGCCCGAAGGGCAGCAGCGCCTTGCCGAGCGGCCCGATCGAGCCCGCCACGAACGCCGGCACGCCCGCGATCTCGCGCGCGGCACGGGCCACACGGGCTCCCTGGCGGGCGATGACTCGCACTTCGTCCTCGAGTCCGTAGGCGAGCAGGCGCAGGTGGTTCGCGCCGAACGTATTGGTCTCGATGAGCTCCGCGCCAGCGGCGAGGTAGTCGCGGTGGATCGCCTCGACCAGGCCTGGGTTCGTAAGGTTGGCCTGGTCGAAGCAGTGACCGAAGGGGACGCCACGCTCGTACAACAGGGTCCCCATCGCACCATCTGCGAGGAGCGGCCCCTGGGCCAGGCGGTCAAGCAGAGGAGTACCCATGACGCGCAGCCTAAGTCGTGAGGCGCGGGGTGGCAAGAGAGAGCCGCGCGCGCGGGCTTCTTCATCATTTCGTCAATTCCAGTCCCGGCGGATTGGCCGCCCCCTGAGCCTCTGATACAGTGCCCGGTCATGATACGGATGATGTGCGACCGTCCCGCCCTGCGGGTTCCACGCCGGGATCGCTTCCTCGCGGGGCTGCTCTCCGCCCTGCTGTGCGCGTCGGCGCTGCTGGCGCCGGTGCCGGGCAACGCCGAGCCGCCGCTCACCCTCGCGCCCGAGCAACTCAAGCCCGGCGACCGGGCCATCGTACGCTCGGTCTTCCGCGGCGACTCGATCGAGGAATTCCCAGCGGAGATCGTGGGCGTCCTCTCGGGTGGACGAGTTGATGGTCAAACCATCCTCGCGCGCGCGACATCGGAGCGCCTGAAGCAGGTCGGGGTGGCTCAGGGGATGAGCGGCTCGCCGGTCTACGTGGACGGCCGCCTGATCGGAGCGCTGGCCTCATCGTGGCCCTTCTCTCGCGACCCCCTGTTCGGCATCACCCCGATCCGGGAGATGCTGAGGCTCTTCGACCAACCCGCTTCCTCCTCAACCGGCCCCGCGGGCGGACCTGCCGGCGTGGAGCTCACTGCGTTCCAGGGCGACGTGCGTTTCGGCGAGTTCCGTTGGGAAGAGAGCACCCGGGCGGAACCGGCGCCGACGCCTCTCGCCGATGAGGCACGGCGCGGGTCTTTCGCGGGTGCACCAGTGTCGCTCCCCATCCCGCTCGCCTGCGGAGGGCTCGCCCCGGCCGGGCTCGACGCTGCACAGCAGTGGCTCGCACCCCTCGGCTTCACCGCCGTCCCGGGCGGCAGCACTCCAGACGGTGGCCCGGACGCCGCCAGCCTTGAGCCCGGCTCCGCCGTGGCGGTGGACCTGATGCGAGGTGACCTGCAGATTTCGGCCATCGGCACGCTGACCTGGCGCGACGGAGACCGCGTGCTTCTCTTCGGGCATCCGTTCTTCCAGTCGGGCGACGTGCGGTTGCCGCTCTCGACCGCGCGCATCACCACCGTGGTTGCGAGTGACTACCTCTCCTTCAAGCTCGGCTCCCGCGGCCGCGAGGTGGGGGTCGTCACACAGGACCGGCGCCCCGGCGTGTCGGGCACGATCGGACCGCGCGTGCCGCTACTGCCCCTGATCGTCCACATCGAAGGCGCGCGACCGGCGGCGCAGCACTTTCGCTTCGAGTTGGTCGAGGACCGCCTGCTGGCGGCCCAGCTGGCGGGACTCGCCACGCTGAACAGCCTGCTCGAGTCGGGCGGCACCGGCCCGGGCCAGACCCTGGCGTGGACACTCACGCTCCACCGCCGCGAGGCTCCTCCGCTCGTCCTGCAGGATCTCGGCGCGGGCGAATCGCCCACCGGCGAAGTCGCCAGCGCGATCAACGGGCCGCTCGCCTTCCTTTTCGGGAATCCCTTCGAGTGCCTGCGGCTCGACAGCATCGAGGTCGCTATCCACCTCTCTCCGGGACGCCGATTGTCGACGCTGCGCTCTGCGCGCCTGCTCGACGCAGCGGCCCGGCCCGGTGGCCGCGCTCGCGTCGAGTGCCGCATTGAGCGCTGGCGCGGGCCCACCGAGACGCGCGTGATCGAAGTGCCGATCGCGGCGGAGCTTCCCAACGGGCGTTACAGCCTCTGGGTGGGAGGGGGCGCCGAGTTTGCACGCTTCGAAGCCACGCGCTTTCCCGCCCGCTATCGTCCCACGTCGCTCGATGACGCCTGGCGACGCCTCGGGCGGTTGCGGTCCTCGGACGCACTCTACGCCGTCGTCCTTGCCATCGCTCCCGAGGTCACTTCTGCGGAGCGCGATTATCCCGAGTTTCCAGCTTCCGCCGCGGCTGTGCTCTCCAGCGGTCAGGCAGCAGGCGATCTTGCCCGCCGCGCCGAATCGGCGTTGCTCGACGAGACGCGGCTTCCGCTCGGGGGTGTGACCCGGGGCGAGTTGCAGCTCGTCCTCATCGTGGATGCCAAGGCCCCATGAGCCAGGGAGGTCCCGTGCACGAGTACCCGAGGCGCGGCAGGTGGTGCGCGCTCGCCGTCCTTCCCACACTCGTCCTCGCTGCCGTGCTGGCGGCCGCGGCCCAGGCCTCCGACACGCAGTGGTGGATCCTCGACAGTCCCTCCGACTACGCCAAGTCGGAATCGCATGGCCTCGTGGTGCGCCCGGACGGCTCGCTCGAACCTGGCCCGCGCGCCGTCTCGATCCCACTCGACAGTCTCACGGTCGTCTGGTCGGCTGTCGTGCTCAAGGATGGCTCGGTCGTGCTGGCGGGCGACCAGGGGCGCATCCTGCGCTGGAGTCCCGCTGGTGGCGTGCGACCGTGGGCCCGGCTGGCCGCTGGGCAGGTGCTCTCACTGGCAGCGGACGGCGACGGAGTGGTGGCTGGCACCGGACCCGAAGGACTCGTCTACCGCGTCTCCGCCCACGGCGACACGACGCTGCTGGCACGCACGGGGGAGCGCTACGTCTGGGGGCTCGTGCGCGCCGGCGGCGGCGCCTGGTACGCCGCGACCGGATCGAAGGGCCGGCTGCTGCTGCTCGAGGGTGGCAAGGTCCGCATCGTCGCCGACACCGACGAGAGCAACCTGGTTACGATCCTTGCGGACGGGCACGGTGGCGCGTTCGTGGGTGGCGACTCGAAGGGGCGCGTCTATCACGCGTTCTCGGACGGCTCGTTGCGCACGGTCTTCGACGCGAGCGAGGACGAGATCCGCGCCCTGGCCTTCGGGCCGGATGGCGCGCTCTACGCGGCGGCGCTGAGTACTCCGGCCACGGCCGAGGACGGCAAGGACGGGGAGCCCTCGCCGGCGGAGAGCGCGCCCACGGGTGGCAAGGCGACGATCTATCGAATCGTTCCCGACTCCTCGGCGATGGCCTGGTGGGTCTCACCGCAGCCGCTCGTCTTCGCCCTCGCCGGGACGAGCGACGCTGTCGCGGGCCCGCGCGGACTCGTCGTGGCGACGGGAAACCGCGCAGCGGTCTATCTGGTCGAGCGCGCCGGGGATGCGTCCCAGTGGCTCGCCAGTCCTGCTGGCCAGGTCACGGCTCTGGCCAGCGGACCTGGAGGGCGACTCTACGCCGCGACCTCCAATCCTGCCTCGCTCTGGCAATTGGGCCCGGATCGAGCTCCCCGGGGCGAATTGCTCTCCCTGGCCCTCGACGCGCGCCGCATCGCGCGCTTCGGCCAGCTCCAGTGGCGCGGCGGGGCAGGCGGCGGTCGCATCTCGCTCAGCACCCGAAGTGGCAACTCCGACGAGCCCGACTCAACCTGGGGCCGTTGGGCCCCGGTAAGCGGCGGCGACCGCGGTGGCGCGATCCGCTCCCTGCCCGCGCGGTACCTGCAGTGGCGGGTCGCGTTCGAGGGTGGCAACCCGAGGATCGAATCGGTCGAGACGGCCTGGCGCGAGCAGAACCAGGCCCCACGGGCCGAAGACGTGCTGGTCTCACCGCAGGGCCAGGGGTTCCGGGAAGGCGAACTTCAACCACACCTGGACGCTGTGACCCAGAACCTGCCCGGCGGGCAGCGCGTCGAGTACAGCGCTCCGCCCGCCACCACGCCGAGCCAACTGCGCGATCTGCCGATGTGGGCCCGCGGGCTGCGGACCGTTCAGTGGCGTGCGAGCGACCCCAACGGCGACCCACTGCGCTTCCAGCTCGAAGTGCGGCCAGAGCCCACCGGACCGTGGACGCTGCTCGCGAAGGATCTCGAACCGGCAAACCACACCTGGGACACGAGTGCGCTGCCTGACGGTCGCTACCGTCTGCGGGTGACCGCCAGCGATGCGGGCGGGAATGCCGTAGGCGAGGAGTTGCGTACCGAGGCCCTCAGCCAGCCCTTCACGGTGGACAACACACCGCCGCTCGTGACGGCGCTCGAGGCACGCAGCGAGGCGGGCGCCCTGCTCGTGACCGGGAAGGCCGAGGACGCCGCCAGCGTTCTCCAGCGCGTCGAGGTGTCGCTCGACGATGGCCCCTGGCGCGCGGTGACGCCCGACGGTGGCTTCACGGACCGGTTGGCGCACTCCTTCCGCGTCCGTCTGAGTGACGTGGCCCCCGGCGAGCACACCGTCAGCGTGCGGGTCGTGGATCTCTCCGGCAACCCGGCCGTGCGGGCCGTGCGCGCCACGGCCGCCGATCGGGCGGGTTCCGTGGCCCCGAGCCGCTAGCCAGGTCCGGCACGAGAACGTGCGCGCGAGGTTCATCGGGGGTGACTGGGGGGCGCAGGGTTCTGTCAAGGTCCTGATCGTCAGCGGTGCGGTGGTGAGGCGGGGACGCTCGCCGACCGCTTGCGGGGGCAGGAACCGCGCCGGCGGCGGCCGAATCGTGTTCGAACGCGGCGCGGAAGAACGGCGGTGTCTGGGGGGACCGCGCGGAGCATCGGCGGCGCGGATTTCCCGCGGTTACAGGCCGGGCGCGGGCAGTGCCAGGCGCGGTCGCTGGGCGAAGCGGCGCAGCCCGCGGCCGGCACCGCAACGCCGCCGCGGCCCACACCAGCAGTGCCAGCCAGCGGCCGTCCGCCTCGGCGACCTACGCCAACGACTCCCCGGCCACGCCCCGGAATCCCAGATCGTGGTGCGCGCGCGGCAGCGCCTTGAACGGCGCCATCTCGCGACGTTCGCGGGGCCGCACCGCGACCCGGCGCAGCGCGTCGAGCAGCGGCAACTGGGAGGACTCGGACATCAGGCCCAACCGATAACACGGTCAGGGGGGAAAGTCCGGCTCAGGGCGCAAGGTCCGGACCTCAACGGGAGGCCGGGGAGAACGACGGTGCCCTGGGGGCGCGGCGGCGAGCAGGAGGCAAGCTCCGGGAACCCTGCTATAATCTGTGCCCGTTCCTGTGCGCTCATACCGGCGGATGTCAGGCGCGCAGGGCGGCGAAGCCCCAGAGGCGCCCGGTGTGGCCCGCCTCGCGGCGGTGGGAGAAGTACCAGTCGCGCTCGCACGCCGTGCAGGCGCCGGTGTCTTCGAAGGCTTCCGGCGGAAGCCCGGCTTCGAGCAGTTGGATGCGGGCCACACCGGGCAGATCGAGATGCAGACGGCCATCCACGGCCCTCACGGTCGTCGCCGGAAAGAGCCGGGCGACGTCGGGGCCGATTTCGTAGCAGCAGGCGCGGATGCAGGGGCCGAGGGCCACATGCGCCGCGCGCGTCGGCACGCCGGCGGCAGAACAGAGAGCGTGCAGGGTGGTGGCGGGGAGGCCAGCCGCCGCGCCACGCCAGCCGGCATGCGCGGCGGCAACGGCGCCCGTGGCGGTGTACAGCAGGCTCATGCAGTCGGCGGTCGCGACTGCGAGGGTGATGCCGCGCGTGAGGGTCAAAAGGGCGTCGCACCCGGGCTCGTACCCGGGGCGTGTGACAGAACGAATGCTGCTCCCGTGGATCTGGCCAGCGGTGACGAGGCCCGCGGGATTCAGTCCGTGACTCTCGAGCAGGCGACGGCGGTTCTCGAGCACGGACTCGGGGCGGTCGCCGCAGGAGAGCCCGAGGTCGAGGGTATCCCAGGGCGGTCCGCTCAGACCGCCCTGGCGAGTCGAGAAGGCGACCACGCAGGCCGGGTCCGCGGGGGTGGGGCGCCAGGTGGGCACGGCCGCAGAGCGATCGAGGGTCCACATCACAGGTCCGCACGCTAGTGAAGGGCGCACGACAGCGTCAAGGCGGCGACTACGAAGGGAGTGTTCCGGATGAACGAGTTCAGATGGCGGACCGTGGCGACGGTGGTGGTGATGTCGGCGCTGGCAGCGTGGGTCGCTGGCGCGCAGGATGCGCCGCGTCCGCCGGCGGCCACCCGGACGCCGCGGACACCGGCTGCAGCGCAGACGCAGCAGGCGCCAGCTGCAGCTCCCGCAGTGGCGACCGTGGGCGCCCTGCGCATCCCGCAGGCCGAGCTCGAGCAGCGCTCACAGCTGGCGGCCGCGGACTACAAGGGCCGCACCGGCAGCGATCTGCCGCCCGAGGTCAGGCCCCTCATGCGCCGGCAACTCCTCGAGAGTCTCATCCGCCGCGACCTGCTCATCCAGGAGGCGCAGCGGCGCGGGCTGCTTGGCAGCGAGCAGGAAGCCGAAACCCAGCTCAAGAAGGATCCCTTCTTCCAGGCCAATGGACGCTTCGACGCCGCACGCTACGAGCAGATCCGCCTCCAGAACCCGGCCCTCCTGGCAACTACGCTGCTGAATCTGCGTGCGAACCTCGGGGCCCGGGACCTCCTGCAGCGGATTCAGAGTGAGAGGGGCCCAGACGAGGCCAGGCTGCGCGCCCGGGCCAGCCGCGCGCTCACCCGCGCCTCCATCGACTACCTCGTCCTGCGCATCCCCGAGCTCGACGACAGCCAGACCGAGCCGCGCGAGAGCGACGTGCTCGATCACTACCGCGCGCATGCCGCCGACTACCACCGGCCGGCACGCGCCGTCTTCTCCGCCGTGTTCGTGGACCAGCCCGCGCTCTCCGACGACCAGGCCGCGGCCCCCGCGGCGGTCGCGGCCTGGAACTCCCGCATGAAGCAGCGCGCCGACAGCATCCTCGCCGCGGTCGCCAGCGGTGCCACACTCGAAGCGGTCTCGCAGGCTCTCGGTGGCCCCCGTTCGAAGCAGGTCGTCGTACCCGGCAACTTCCCGGGCTACTGGCAGGGCAGCGCCGCGACGGATGCAGCGCTCTTCGCCGCCTCGCCCGGCACGGTCCTGCCTCAGCCGGTGCCCGCACAGAAGGGCTGGCTCGTGGTGCGCGTGGACGAGGTCCAGCCTGCCCATACGCTCCCGCTGAATGACGTCGCTCGCGAGATCCGTTCGCAGTTGCGCTCCGAGCGGCGCGCAACGCTCGAGGAGCGCGAACTCCGGACGCTCTACGACGGGTTGCGAGACAGCCTGAAAGTGACCGCGTATCAACTGCGCTACGCCGTCGCCGATACGGCCGTGCTCGCTCCCGGTCAGCCGACCGCGGCGGAGATCGACCGCTACTACCGCGGCCACCTCGCCGACTATTCCTCGTTCAGCAGTAAGGTCGGTGGCGTCGTCGCGAAGAGCCTCGACGAGGTGCGGGGGGACGTGCAGGCACGACTGCTGAGCGAGCGCAGGTTCGAGCAATCCCGCGGCCTCGCGAGCCAGTTGGTCGACGCCTGGGCCCGCGGACGCCGGGATGCCGCGCTGGAGCGGCGGTTGCGCCTGCGGGATGTGGGTCCGCTCGTCAGTGGCTTACCGGCCGACAGCGGATCTGTGGGCGCGATGCTGGGCGATTCGCTGGCGCAGCGCGAGGGCGCACTCGGGCGCGGTCTTGCCCGTTCGGCGCGGGGCTGGGTGGCCTTCGACATCTACCAGCAGGTGCGTGACTACCTGCCGTCCTTCGAGCAGTCCCGGCTGGAACTGGCCAGCCGCCGAAACGCCCGCCGGCTCCAGGAGGACGAAACAGGAGCCCGCCGGCTCTTCGACTCATCTCCGCAACGGTTCACCGGTGGGCCTGTCATCCATTACACCCGCGCCTTCGTGCCCATCCCGAGCCTGCTCACCATCCACCTCACACGGGCAGAGGTCGAGCGCGTCTACCGCGATCACATGGACCGGTTCGCCGCGCCAGAGATGGTGCGCGCGAGCCACATCCTCATCAGCCCGCGCGATTCCACGCCGCAGGCCGACCGCGAAGCGAGGGCCCGGGCCGACAGCGTGCTCGGGCGCTTGCGTGAGGGCGAGGACTTCGCCGAACTGGCGACCCGGGTGACCGATGACCCGGCCACAAAGGAGAGTGGGGGCGACCTCGGCACGTTCGGGCGTGGCGCCATGCTCCCCGAGGTGGAGCGCGCCGCGTTCGCCATGCGTCCCGGAGACCTGAGCTCCGAGCCGGTCTGGAGCCCGGTTGGCTACCACCTCATCAAAGCGCGGGAGTACGTGCCGATGGTCGCCCAACCCCTCTCTCACATCTACTCCGACGTCGCAGAGATGGCCGCCGAGGAGAAGGCCGACGCCGCGGCGATGCAGTGTGCCGACAGCCTGCTGCGCGTCCTGAAGAACGCCACCCAGGCTCGGGCCGCGGCCAGGCAGATGGCGCTCGTGACGTATTCCTACGCGCACAACACCGGCGAGGCGAGCAAGTATCCGCAGACGCTCCACTCGTACTACCAGCAACTCGAGACACTCCGGCCCGGGCAGGTCCTCCCGCTGCGCCCCAAGATCGGGGGAATGGGCTACACGGTGACCTGGGTGGACAGCATCTCCGCACCCGCCCCGTCGACCTGGGACAAGGCCCGCGAGATGGCTCTCGAGGCGTACCGGGCTGACGCGGGCCTGCGCACCCTGGCCGCCAAGCGCATCGAGTTGGATTCGCTGATGCAGGCCGGCTGGTCCTTCGACAGCGTCGGGGTGCTCTGGGGTGGGATCCGGCACAGCAAGGACGCCGCGCCCGGTCAGGCCATCGTTGGGGTCGGCATGAGTGGGGTGGTGGACACGCTGCTGTTCGGGCTCCACGGGACCGACGGGCTTGCGCCCGGAGTCCTCAGCGATTGGATCACGCTGCCGTCGGGGATTCTCCGCGTGCGCACAAGCCAGATCCACTCGCCGGAGGCAGGCGCCCTCACCACTCGCGTGGAGAACGAACGCCGGACGGAGACCGAGCGGGCGCTGGTTGGATATTTCGAGGAACTGAAGAATCGATTCCCGGTGCGAATCCTGGACCGCACGCTTCGCGACGTGACACTGCCCCCACCACCCATGCGCTGACAACCAGAGCGGGCGCCATGCCCCCCTGGAGGGTGGCGCCCGGCTGCGGGTGAGCCTGCGTTCACCCGGGCGACCGCGGTGAAGAGCGGCTACCGGTACCGCGAAACCGCAACCCGTCTGGTGTCACATCGTGCGCGATGCCCGGCGGGGTTTGCGCTGCCCCAGCGGAAAGCGCGGCCGGACCGCGGCCTCAGGGCCGATGACGTTTGGTATGGTCCCTGCATTCGTCGGTTCGGCCCTGGGCCAGGAGCTTCCCGTGACCCTTTCCGCGACGACTTCCCACGAATCTTCCCCCAAGCGGGTGGTGCTGGTCGACTTCGACTGGCGCGACGCCGATCTGTTGCCCGAGTTGCTCGCGCGGCCCGGGCTCTCGGTACGCCTGGTGGCGGGTCAGAGGAGTGACGGCGCGGGGCTAAAGATGGCTGAACTCTGCGAATTGCCCCGCACCACCGATCTGGCAGACTTGACCCGCGAGATCTTCGACCTCGCCGTGGTGAGCGAGCGGAGCCCGCGGCGCACACAGGTCGAGGGGTTCTTGCTCGCGCTGGGCACCCCCTGCGTGTCACCCGAGAGCCTGCTGCGTGGGTCCGAGCTGACCGACGCCCAGACGCCAGCAGTCGAGGCTCCGCTCGCGCTGCACGCGATCGCGTTCGAGAGCGCACTCGGCGGGGTGGACTTTGACGCCCTGATCGAGCAGGCGCTTCCGGACATCAGCGATGGCAAACCCGCCGCGCCCCGATCCGTGGAGCCCGCCAGCCGCTCCGAACTGCGCGTGCCGAGCCTCGCGGAGTTCCCGTCGATCGAGGATCGGCAGGGACTCGAACGGGCGCTCGCGGACCTGGCCAGCGGCACCGGGGCGCAGGCCGCCGAGTTGCGCGCAGGCCGCTCCGGAGACGTCAAGCTTCTGGTGCGCGTAGGCGACGAGGACCCGCTGCTCGCAGGGCTGATCGATCTCGCCCTGAGCGAAAACACGCCCCAGATCATCAGCCGGCTGACCGGACCGGACCAGGGCAAGGCGTGGGGCGCCTGGCCGTTCCGCACCACGCGCAGCCACGGCGTGATCGCGGCGGCCGCCATCGACCCGGCCTCCGGCTGGACGACCTGGCAGCAGACGGTCGAGGACCTGCGCCAGGCCTGGGACCTGCGAGACCGCGAGCAGGCAGCCCCGGCTTTCCCGCTCGTGCCGGACGGCGATCACGGCTGGCTCGACGCTGAAGGGTTCCGTACGGCGATCTCGCTCGCGGTTGCGCGGAATCAACGCGACGGACTGTCCTTCGCGGTGCACCGTTTCGAGCTCGCGAACCAGCCGAAGGCGCTCGGCTCGTTGTGCGACCGGCTCCCATCCCAACTGCGCGACACTGACCGGCTGTTCCGCCCGGAGCAGCGCATCGTGCTGCTGCTGACGACCTGCGCCCTCGAGGCCTTCGCGCCGGTGCGGCGGCGGATTACAGCGCTTTGGGAGACGGTCTGGCAGGAGAGCGGTGGCTCCGCACCCGCGCCGGGATTCGTCGAGAGCCGCACCGAACTCGCGGAGCCCGCAGACGCTGAGCGATTCATCGCCACCGCCAGCCGCTGGCTGTCGCTGTAGGATCCGCGTCGGCCGGCCGCACGCCGGAACGCGATCGTGGCAGTAGAAACTCCGCATCGACGCTTCGTCGGTCCGCCCTGCGTGCCCTCGCCCGCGCACTTATCCACACCGCTTTCTTGACCCGGCTTCCCGCCCTCGGGTATTGCTGCGTTCGCAAACGCGGAGGCCCGATGGAATGCTCCATCCGGCGGCTGCCGCCCGAGACCGCCTCGCGCATCGCGGCGGGGGAGGTCATCGAGCGGCCGCTTTCGGCCCTCAAGGAGATCCTGGAGAACGCGCTCGACTCCGGAGCGCGCTCGGTCGAGGTGCGTGTGGAGCGGGCGCTCGACCATCTCTTCGCGGTGGCAGATGACGGCACCGGCATCCGCGCGGATGAATTGGATCTGGCGCTCGAGCGTCACGCGACCAGCAAGCTCGCGAGCCTCGAAGACCTCGACCGGCTGACCTCGCTGGGTTTCCGGGGCGAGGCCCTGCCAAGCATCGCGGCGGTGAGCCGGCTCCGGCTGACGAGCCGCCCGGCGACAGCGGAGGCGGCTGCCTTCGTGGCACTCGAGGGCGGCACCGTCACGGACCGTGGCACCGCGGCCCGTGCGCCGGGCACCACGGTCGAGGTCGCGGACCTGTTCTTCAACACGCCGGCGCGGCGCAAGTTCCTCACCTCACCCACGAGCGAACTGCGCGCGGCGCTGCGCCTGCTCGAAGCCTATGCGCTGGCCTTCCCCCAGATCGGCTTCCGGCTGGTCGTGGACGCCAAGGAGCGACTGCAGTGGGCCGCCGTGCCGGCGAAGGGGCTCACGGCCCGGCGCGACCGCGCCTCCGCGCTCTGGGGAGCGCGCCACGCCACGCAGCTGCTCGAGGTGGAGGCCGAGCGCGAGGGGCTGAGGATCGAGGCGTTGCTGGGGCTCCCCGAACATGCGCGCGCCACGCGCGAAGGGCAGATCTACATCGTGAACGGGCGCTGGATCCAGAGCCCAATGCTGGGTGCGGCGCTGCGCCAGGCCTACGGGAACCTGCTCCCGCCGGGACGCTTCCCCGCGGCCACGCTCTGGCTCACGGTGCCACCCGAGCGCCTCGACGTGAACGTGCACCCGACCAAGCGCGAGGTGCGCTTCGCAGACGAGGATCGCGTCTTCTCGCTGGTGAGCGCGGCCTGTGCGCGACCGCTCTCCCAGATCGCACCACCCTTCACCGTAGTGGCCGGTGGCGCAGGGGAGACCGGGAGGTATCCGGCATGGGCAGAGCGGGTGCGCGAAGGACCGCCGGAGCAGACCTACCTCGGCCTCGATCTGCCTGGGTCCACTGCGCCGGCCGCGCCGTCGGCCGCGCCCGCCACCGGGGCCGAGCCCGAACTCTGGCAGCTCCACCAGACCTACGTGCTGGCACCAGTGCGGGGCGGGCTCGTGATCATCGACCAGCACGCCGCGCACGAGCGCATCCTCTACGAGGAGGCGCTGGCGCGTCTGCAGGGTGAATCCGGGATCGCGCAGCAACTGCTGTTCCCGACGCTGGTGGATCTCACGAACGACCAGTTCGAGCTGCTGCTCGAGCTGGGCCCGAACCTCAAGCAACTGGGCTGGGACCTCTCCCTGCTCGGGCCACCCACCGTGGTCATCCAGGGCGTGCCCTCGGGCCTGCGCCACGAGCGTCCCGGGCAGCTTCTTCAGGACGTGATCGACGGCATGAACGAGAGCACCGGGCGCGCGCCCGACGAGGACCTCTCGCACCGTCTTGCCGCCTCCTGGGCCTGCCACGCTGCAACCCGCGCCGGCGACCCGCTGAGCCAGGAGGAGATGCGCTCGCTGGTGGACCGGCTCTTCGCCACCTCGCGGCCGCACGGCGACCCGCACGGACGCGTGACCTTCGTGCGTCTCGACCTCGAAGAGCTGCACCGGCGTTTCGGCCGGGCCTGATCGCATGGGTACGCCGCGGGTCGTCGCGGTCGTCGGCGCGACCGCCACGGGCAAGACCGACCTCGGTGAGGCGCTGGCCGAATCACTCGGCGGCGAGGTGATCTGCGCCGACTCGCGCCAGGTCTTCCGCGAGCTGGAAATCGGCACCGGCAAACCCGCGCCCGCCGACCGCGAGGCACGGCCGCACCACCTCTTCGACGCGCTCGAACTCGGCCAGCGGCCGAGCGCAGGCTGGTACGCGAAGGCGGTGGGCGCGGTCTGCAGCGCCATCCACTCGCGCGGGTGCACGCCCGTGCTGGTCGGAGGCTCGGGACTCTGGCTGCGGGCCGCCCAGCACGGCCTCTCGGGCGAGCCAACGCACGATGCGGAGGTGCGCGCGCGGATCCAGGCGGAACTCGGGAGTGTCGGCCCGGAGGCGCTGCACGAGCGCCTGGCGCTCATGGACCCGGTGACCGCCGCGCGCCTCTCGCCCCGCGACCGGCAGCGCATCACCCGCGCGCTCGAGGTGCACGAAGCCAGCGGGCGTCCGCTCTCGTGGTGGCAAGAGCGCCGGGGTGAGCCCGCGGTGGCGGGGGAGTGGCGGGTCTTCGAACTGACCTTCGCGCCCGAGTCGCTCGACGAGCGCATCGCCCGCCGCACGCGCTGGATGTTCGAATCCGGGCTCATCGAAGAGACACAGGCGCTCGTCGCGGCGGGGCAGGAAGCACCGCTGCGGGCGCTGCGCGCAGTCGGCTACGACGAGGCGCTCGAGTTGCTCGCCGGGCGGATGAGCCCTGCCGAGGCGGAGGCGCGCACGAACCTGCGCACGCGCCAGCTCGCCAAGCGCCAGCGCACCTGGTTCCGCCATCAGATCGAGGCGGTGCGGCTGGACGGGGGCGGCGTTGGTGCCGCCGGAGCGCTGCGGGAGGCACTCCGGCTTCTGCGGTAGCCCGGTCGCTGCCGCGGCGCCCCGGCTTCCGCTACGCCGCGGCCGCGCGCTCGGGTATGCTGCGGCGATGCGGGATGCCATCGTCGCGCTCTACACGCGGACCTTTGGACGGACACCGGACGCCGTGGCGCGCCTGGCGGCCGACGGCTCGCAACGCCTCTATTACCGGCTGACGGGGTCCGTTCCGGCCTCCGTGATCGGCGCGTACGGCCCCGAGCCCGACGAGAACCGCGCCTTCCTCTCGTTCTCGCGATCGCTGCGCGGCGTCGGCCTGCCGGTCCCCGAGATCCACGCCACCGACGAGGGTCTCGGCCTCTGGCTCGCGGAGGACCTCGGCGACACCACGTTGTTCCAGGCCCTCTCGAGCGCGCGCGCCCGCGAGGGCGGACGGTTCCCCCAGGCCATGGTGGAGGCCTACGAGCGCGTGGTGGACCTGCTGCCCCGCTTCCAGGTGGAGGGCGCGCGCGTCATCGACTTCGGCGTCGCCCATCCGCGCGGGGCCTTCGACGAGCTGTCCATGCGCTGGGACCTCAACTACTTCAAGTACCACTTCCTCAAGCTCGCCCACGTCCCGTTCGGCGAGCAGCGGCTGGAGAACGACTTCCAGCGGCTCATCGCGCACCTGCTGGCGGCGGACACCGGCTTCTTCCTTTACCGTGACTTCCAGTCGCGCAACATCATGCTGCGCGAGGGCCGGCCGTGGTTCGTGGACTACCAGGGCGGCCGGCGCGGCGCGGCGCAGTACGACCTCGCGTCGCTGCTCTACGACGCCAAGGCCGACCTGCCCGAGCAGGTGAGGGCCCACCTGCTCGGGCGCTACCTGGACGCCCTCGCGCGGCACGCGCGCGTGGACGCCACCCGCTTCCTTGAGACCTACCGGGGCTACGTGCTCATCCGCATCCTGCAGGCGATGGGCGCCTACGGGTACCGCGGCTTCTTCGAGCGCAAGCCTCGCTTCCTCGAGAGCGTCCCCTACGCAGCGCGCAACCTGGCGGGCCTGATCGAGGCCGGCGTGACGGCCGGCCTGCCGGAGCTGGAAGGCGTGCTGCGGCGCATCGTCGCGGATTGGGCCTGCCGCCCGAGCCCAATGGAACCGCGCCGCGGGCTTCACGTGCATGTCTCGAGCTTCAGCTATCGCGACGGCTGGCCCGCGGACGAGACCGGGCACGGCGGCGGCTTCGTGTTCGACTGCCGCTCGCTCGCGAACCCCGGGCGGCTCCCGCAGCTCGCGGACCTGACCGGCAGCGATCCGCCGATCGCGCGCTTCCTCGAGGCCCTGCCCGAGACCGAAGCCTTCTGGCGGCACGCCAGCGGGTTGGTGGACGCGCACATCGCCAACTTCCGCGAGCGGAACTTCTCCGACCTCGGGGTCGCGTTCGGCTGCACCGGCGGACAGCATCGGTCGGTCTACTTCGCCGAGCGGCTGGCCCGTCATGTCCGCGAGCACCACCCCGACGTGACGGTGAGCCTGACTCACGCGGCCCGGGCCCGATGGGCCGTGACCGGGGGTAGGTCAGCGGCGACGGGCGGCGACGCACCCGCGGGCGGACCGCGGGCCGACTCGCGCGGGGACGAACCTTGGACGCGATGATCTTCGCGGCCGGGCTCGGGGCCCGGCTGGGTCCGCTCGGACAGGCCACGCCCAAGGCGCTGATCGAGATCGTTGGCCGGACCATGCTGGAGCGCACCGTGGCCCGGCTCGTCGAGGCGGGTGCGACGCGCATCGTGGTCAACGTGCACCATCACGCCGGGCGCATCGAGCGGTTCGTCGCCGGCCACGACCTGGGCGCTGAAGTGCTGGTGAGCCACGAGCCCGGGAGCCCGCTCGAGACCGGCGGCGGACTGCTCCACGCCCGGGACCTGCTCCGCCGCGACGACACACTCCTGCTGCACAACGTGGACGTCATCTGCGGCGTGTCCCTGCGTCCCCTGGTGGCAGCACAACGTACGGGCGCCGCCCTCGCGACGCTGGCTGTCAGCGAGCGCGAGACCGCGCGCTACCTGCTGTTCGACGACGCCGGGCTGTTCGGGCGGGAGGACCGGCGGGACGGAACCCGGCGCGAGGCCCGGCCGCCCCGCGGGCCGGTGCGGAGCCTGGCCTTCGCGGGGATCCACGCCTGCTCGCCGCAACTGCTCGACCTGATCAGCGAGCGTGGCACGTTCCCGCTCGTCGACGTGTACCTGCGGCTCGCGGCCGAGGGGCACGTCATCGCCCCGTGGCTCCTCGACGTCGAGAAATGGCTCGAGATCGGCAGCATCGAGCGGCTCCAGGCCGCCCGTGCGCGTCTGGAGGGGATGCCGCCAGCTTGACGGTTTGGAAACGGCGACCGCGGGCGGTGTGGTAGGGTTCCCCGCATCCCCCGGACATGGCTTGGAGAGGTCAGGCATGGCCGCACCCCTCGACCTGCTGGCTGCCACCCTGCCGACCGCTACCGGATCGAGCGCGAGCTCGGCCGGGGGGCATGGCGACCGTGTTCCTTGCCGAGGACCTCAAGCACCATCGCCGGGCCGCCATCAAGGTGCTCGACCCCAAGGTCGGAGCCGCCGTCGGGCCCGAGCGTTTCCTGCGCGAGATCGAGACCGTCGCGCGGCTCACCCGTCCGCACATCCTGCCGCTCTTTGACTCCGGCGCAGCTGGCGGTCTGCTCTACTACGTCATGCCCTACGTCGAGGGCGAGTCGCTTCGCGACCGGCTGACCCGCGAGAAGCAGTTGCCGCTGGACGACGCGCTCCGAATCGCCCGCGAGGTGGCCGATGCGCTGAGTTGCGCCCACGGCCGCGGGTTGGTGCACCGCGACATCAAGCCCGAGAACATCCTGCTGGAGGAAGGCCACGCGGTGGTGGCGGACTTCGGCGTCGCGCGGGCGGTGGCGGCAGCGGGAGGGGAGAAGCTCACGGCGACCGGGATCGCGGTGGGGACGTCGGCCTACATGAGCCCGGAGCAGGCGAGCGGCGGCCGCGACTTGGACGGCCGCTCGGACCCCTACAGCCTCGCCTGCGTGCTGTACGAGATGCTGGCGGGCGTGCCGCCGTTCGCGGGAGCGACGGCGGAGAGCCTGGCGCACCAGCACCTGAACCTGACCCCGCGCCCGGTAACCGAGCTGCGCCCTGCGGTGCCCGCGGCGGTGGCCGCGGCACTGCGCTGCTCTTCCGCGGCCATCGGGCGGCGATGACCGGGGACTTGGCCGGAGCACGGCGAGTGCTGCACGTGGTCCGCCAACGTCCGGCTCGCGAAACCGGTGGGCAGGGAGCATCCTCGGCGTTGCTGGAAGCGCGGATCGCGGCTCACGCCGGGCACTGGGCGGCGACGGTCCGCATCCTGCAGCCGATCGCGGCGCAGTCGGCCGAGATCGGCTGGCAGACCTCCTTTCACTATTCGATGGGACTCCCCGCGGTGCGGTGCCTCCTGGCCGACGCCTTCGAGAGACTCGGAGCGCCCGATTCGGCAGCCACGTACCTCGAGCGGATGACGACCGATGCGGCCGCGTGGAACTACTGGAGCGGCATCGCCCGGCCGCTGGCTCACCACCGCCTCGTCCTGCTCTACGCCCACATGGGCCGCCCCGCCGACGCGGAGCGCCACCTGGCGGTGCTCGAGCGCTGGTGGGACTGCACCGACGACGTTTCGCGACCCATGCTGGAGGCGGCGCGTAACGCCGTCAGGTCAGCGCGGGGCGGGGCCCGGCCGGAGACCGGAACCGTCCCGCCCCGACCCTCCCAGCCCGGTTGACAGCATCGCTTTCCCGCACTAACTTCGCACGCGGCTTGAAGCGAACCTCGTATGGGCGGGCATAGCTCAGTTGGTAGAGCGCGAGCTTCCCAAGCTTGAGGTCGCGGGTTCGACCCCCGTTGCCCGCTCCATTTCATCCTGGCCTGAGGCGCGCCGGCGCGGGTGGACGATCCCGCCGGCGCGTCGAGCCTTCTGAAGGAGGCTTCCCTGGCCACATCCGTGACCCGACAGCCGATCGTCGCCATCATCGGCCGCCCGAACGTCGGCAAGTCGACGTTCTTCAACCGCGTGCTCGGCGAGCGCCGCGCGGTGGTCCACGACCGGCCCGGGATCACCCGCGATCGCAACACCGCGCAGGCCGAGTGGGCGGGCTACACCTTCCTGCTGGTGGACACTGGCGGATTTCTGCCCGGCGCGGCCGAGGGGCGCGACGCCCGCGTGCGGCGCCAGGCCGAGATCGCCATCGAACTGGCCGACGCGGTGCTCTTCATCGTGGACGTTAAGACCGGCGTGACGGATCTCGACGTCGCCATCGCCCGGGATCTGCGGCGGCGCGACACGAAGAGCCTGCTGGTGGTCAACAAGGTGGACAAGCCGGGCGACCTCGGCACCCACGACTTCCACCGCCTGGGACTGGGCGTGCCCCTGCCGGTCTCCTCGGAGAACGGTTTTGGCATCGGCGACCTGCTCGACGAGGTGGTCGCGCTCCTGCCCGGACGCTCCGAGGAGGTGGCCCCGCCGGGTACGCGCGTTGCGATCGTGGGGCGCCCCAACGTCGGCAAGTCCTCGATCGTGAACATGCTGCTGCGCGAGGACCGCGTCCTGGTCGAACCCCTGGCCGGCACCACCATGGACGCCATCGATACGGAGTGGAAGACGCCGGCTGGCACCTTCACGCTGATCGACACGGCCGGCATCCGCCGTGAGTCGCGCTACCAGGACGAAGCCGAGTTCTACGCCGTGGTGCGGGCGCTGAACGCGCTGCAGCGCGCGGACGTCGCCTGCCTGGTGCTGGACGCCACGCAGGGATTCCTCAAGCAGGAGGCCCGGCTCGCCCACAACGTCCTCGACGCGGGCTGCGCGCTGCTGCTCATCTACAACAAATGGGACCTGATCGAGGGCCGCCAGGAAGCCTGGAAGCGCATGACGCTCGAACGGGCCGAGCGCTATCCCACGCTCGCGGACCTGCCGGCGGTGCCGGCGTCGGCCACCGAGAAGATCAACCTCGGGCGGCTCCCGAAGCTGATCCTGCAGCGCGTCGAGGAGCACTCGCGCAAGATCACGACCCGCGCGCTCAACGACTGGCTGGAGGCGGTGCAGAAGCTCCGCGGCGTGCCCTCCACCGGCGGCGGGCTCATCCCGAAGCTCTACTACATCGCGCAGACCGGCGTCGGCCCGCCCCAGTTCACGTTGTTCGTGAACCACCCGCAGCGGCTCAACGACAACTACCGGCGCTTCCTCTGGCTGCGCTTCGCGGAGCACTTCGACTTTCACGGCACGCCGTTGAAGATGCGCGTGCGCAAGAGCGAGTAGCGTCGTGCTGGGAGCCCTGCTGCTGTGCGTTGCCATCGCCTACCTGAGCGGCTCGCTGCCCTGGGGCCTGTGGGTGGGGCGGCTGGCGCGGGGCGTGGACGTCCGCACGCTGGGCTCCGGCAACCTCGGGGCCACGAACGTCTATCGCTCACTCGGCCCCGTGCTCGGCATCCTCACGCTGATTCTGGACATCGTTAAGGGCGTCCTGCCGGTGTGGCTGCTGCCACACGCCGCCATCGCGGCGGGCTTCCCGGGGGGACCCGAGTGGTGTCGGCTGGCCGTGGGCTTCGCCGCGGTGGCCGGACATGTCTGGACCTTCCTCGCCGGCTTCAAGGGCGGTAAGGGGGTGGCCACCACCGCGGGAGTGCTGCTGGCGCTCGCACCCGCCGCCTTCGGCATCTTCGCGCTGGTCTTCGTCCTGGTCGTGGCGGTCACGCGCTTCATCTCGCTGGGCTCGACGCTCGGGGCGGCCGCCTTCGCGGTGGCGCTCGCCTTCCTCGCGCCCGGCGGGTTGCGCAGTCCCACGTTCCTGCTGGGCCTGCTGCTCGCGCTGCTCGTGGTGTTCAGGCACCGCGACAACTTCCGCCGCCTGCTACGCGGTGAGGAGCGGCGTTTCTCGTTCCGGGGAGGACAGACCTCGTGAGCACCGTGGCCGTGCTGGGAGCGGGTTCCTGGGGCACGACGCTGGCGATCCACCTGTGCCAAGCCGGGGCCGATGTTCGGCTCTGGGGCAACGTGCGGGAGGACCTGGACGCCATGCTCCAGACCCGGGAGAACCGGAAGTATTTATCTGGCATCAGGCTCCCCGATGGGGTTAAGGTAGTGCCTGAACTCGAAGCAGCGCTCGAGGCGGCCGATTTCACCTTTTACGTGGTGCCCTCGCAGGCGGTCCGCGAGGTCGCGCAGCGGGTGGCAGCCAGCGGGCATACGAGCCTGCCGGTGTGCGCGGCCAAGGGCCTCGAACTCGGCAGCCTCAAACGCATGAGCGAAGTGCTGTCGGAGTGCCTCGGCGACTCGAGCCCCGTGGTCCTCACGGGCCCGAGCCACGCCGAGGAGGTGAGCCGCGGCATCCCGACCACGGTGGTGGCCGCCGCCGCGGACGAGGCCCGGGCGAAGGCGGTGCAGTTGCTATGTTCGACGCCGGCGTTCCGGGTCTACAGCAACACCGATGTGGTCGGCTGCGAGTATGCCGCCGCGCTGAAGAACGTCATCGCGATCGCCGCCGGGGTGTGCGACGGTATCGGCTGGGGCGACAACACCAAGGGCGCGTTGCTCACGCGGGGGCTCGCCGAGATCTCGCACCTCGGGGTCGCCCTGGGCGGGCGGCGCGAGACCTTCTTCGGTCTCGCGGGCCTGGGAGATCTGATCACGACGGCGATGAGCCGCCACAGCCGGAACCGGCACGTGGGCGAGGGGGTCGGCCAGGGCCGCCCGCTCGCCGGGGTGCTGGGAGACATGGTGATGGTCGCCGAAGGCGTGACCACCGCCCGTGCGGCCCGTGACCTGGGCCGCGCACACGATGTCGAGTTGCCGATCACGGAGCAGGTTTGCGCGATGCTGTTCGAGGGCCGCAGCCCCCGCGAGGCGCTGCAGAGCCTCATGACGCGAGACCTGAAGAGCGAACAGTGAAACCCGCATCGCCCGCGCCGCGCTGCGGCGGGACCGGCAAGGGCCGGCAGGGGAGGAGCCAGTTGTCGCCGCTCAAGACTGAACCCGTAGTCGAGTCCAAGCTCTACCGGCCCATCAGCGACGTCGCCGAGGTCGTCGGCGTGAAGCCGCACGTGCTGCGCTACTGGGAGACCCAGTTCAGCATGCTACGCCCCAGGAAGAACCGCGCCGGGAACCGCATGTACCAGCCCGACGAGGTGAAGCTGCTGTTCCGGATCAAGGAGTTGCTCTACGAGCGGCGCTTCACCATCGCGGGGGCGAAGCGGCACCTGCTGGACCAGCGCAAGGATCCCGCGCCGCAGCAGGTGGAGCTGGTCTTCGGGGAGGCCGAGAGGAGGCTAGCGCTCCACGAGGTCAAGACCGAGCTCAAGCAACTCCTCAGCCGGTTGCGCAAGCCAGGCCTGCACGCCTGAGATGCTCTCCGGCGGGGCCAGGCCGCCCACTTGCGCGGCGGGCCGGGGTCGCATAGATTGATTCGCAGTTGATTCGGACCGCTTCGGTCGGGGCGTAGCGCAGCCCGGTAGCGCACCTGCATGGGGGGCAGGGGGTCGAAGGTTCAAATCCTTTCGCCCCGACCATTTTCTCCGCGGCGTTACCCCCGCCGCCTGGCGCGTCCCGCGCCCTCCCAGTTCGCCTGCCGCGGTTTGACCGCGCTCCACCCATTGTGTTACGTATCGATCGAAAGGTCACACGATGAAGAAACCGTTGCTCACGAGGTTCAGCGTCTCGATGTCGCGCGTCCTGGCGGGCCAACTCGACGCCATGGCGAGGGCGAAGGGCTATGCGAATCGCTCCCAGGCCGTCGCCGACATGGTCCGCGCCCATCTGCTGGAGCACCGCGCGCAGGCTGGGGTACAGGAGATTGCCGGCACCATCACGCTGGTCTACGACCACCACCGGCGGAACATCCAGGCGCTCCTGACGGGCCTGCAGCATGACCACGGCGACCTCATTGTGGCCACCCTGCACGTGCACCTGAGCCACCACGACTGCATGGAGGTGCTCGCGGTGCGCGGACCCGCCGATGCGGTGAAGCGTCTGGCAGACCGTCTCACCGCAGCCAAGGGCGTCACGCACGGGAAGCTGACCGTGACGGCGACCGGAGCGTAGCTGGCAAAGCCGGCACCCGCGCGGTCCCGGCGATTGGTTTCGCGTTCCCGACCCGACGCCTGACAACAGGAAGGAACCCAGTGCACATCCCGGATGGCTTTCTCGACGCGAGGACTGCCGTGGCGACCGGCGTGCTGGCGACCGCCGGGCTGGGCCTGGCGCTGGCGGGCGTGCGGCGCACGGTCCCGCCTCGCCGGATCCCGCTGATCGGGCTGGCGGCGGCCTTTGTCTTCGCCGCACAGATGCTCAACTTCCCGGTCGCAGGCGGGACCTCGGGACACCTCATCGGGGCCGTGCTCGCCGCCGTGCTGCTCGGCCCCAGCGCCGCGGTCCTGGTCATGAGCGCCGTGCTCATCCTGCAGTGCCTGATGTTCGCCGACGGCGGCGTGACCGCGCTCGGCGCGAACCTCTTCAGCATGGCGCTGGTCGCCCCGGCGGTGGGCTACGGCATCTACCGTCTCCTGCGGCGGCTCGTGGGGGAGGAGTTGCGAGGCCGTCTCTTCGCCACGGCTTTCGCCGCCTGGTGTTCCACGGTCGCGGCTGCGATCTCCTGTGCCGGGCAACTCGCGCTGTCGGGCACCGTCCCGTTGCGGGTCGCGCTGCCGGCGATGGGTGGTATCCACCTGCTGATCGGTCTGGGCGAGGCGCTCATCACGACCCTGGTGGTCGCGGCGGTGGCGCGCGCGCGGCCCGAGCTCCTGCTCGAGCAGACGGAGCCCCGACTCCAGCCACGTTACGGCGAGCTGGCGGCCCGCGGCGTGCTGGTTGCGCTGGGGCTTGCGATCTTTGTGGCGCCGTTCGCCTCCGGCTGGCCTGACGGCCTCGAGCGGGTGGCGGCGACTCTCGGTTTCGAACACCGCGGCGCGGCCACTCCCGTGCTTGCCGCACCGCTCCCGGACTACCAATTCCCCGGGGTCGGTTCCGCCGCGCTCTCCACGGTCATCGCCGGGGTCGCGGGCACGCTCGTCGCCTTCGGTCTGGCCTGGCTGCTCGCTTCTCTGCTGACGAGACCCAGCGGCACACGCGCCCATCCGGGCGGGAGAGGCGACGTCCCGGGTGTATCGCGCGCTGCTTGAGCCGTATCAGCATCAGCGCAGCGCGATCCACCGGCTCTCCGCGGGGGTGAAGGCGGGCGGTGCGCTGGCATTCGTGCTCGCCATCGTCCTGCTGCCCCGCGCGTCCTGGACCGCCTACGGGACGGGCGCGGCGCTGCTGCTGCTGCTCGCGGGGCTCTCTCGCATCCCACCCACTGCCCTGGCGCGGCGGCTGCTGCTGGTCGAGCCCTTCGCCCTCGGGGTCGCCCTGCTCTCGCTGCTGCAACCCAACGGACTCATGGTCTTCGCCGCCACGCTGACGAAGAGCACGCTCTGCCTGTTCTGCATGGTGCTGCTCTCCGGCACGACCCGCTTCTCCGCCCTGCTGCGCGTGCTGTGGCGCATCCGCGTCCCGTCCCTGCTCGTCACAACGCTGGCGCTCATGCACCGGTATCTCTTCGTGCTCGTGGACGAGACCGGCTGCATGATGAGAGCGCGCCGCAGCCGAACCTTCACCCGGGATCGTGCCTCCGCGTGGCGCTCCTCCGCCTCGGTCATTGCGCATCTGTTCGTGCGAAGCAGCGAACGCGCCGAACGCATCTATGCGGCCATGTGCGCGCGGGGCTGGAAGACATGAACGCGCTGGAGGTCCGCGACCTCGCCTACCGCTATCCCGACGGGACGGATGCCCTGCAGGGCATCCGCTTCGAAGTGGCCGAGGGCGAGCGCGTGGGACTCATCGGTCCCAACGGCGCGGGCAAGTCCACGTTGCTGCTCCACCTGAACGGGCTGCTGCCCGAGCATCCGGCCGCGGTCCCCGCGGTTCATGTCCTCGGGAGCCCGGTCGCGGAGCCCCATCTCGCGGCGATCCGCGCCCGTGTGGGACTGCTCTTCCAGGATCCGGACGATCAGATCTTCTGCCCGACCGTGTGGGAGGACGTCGCCTTCGGCCCCCTGCAACTCGGCCTGCACGGGGCCGGGCTGGCGACCCGCGTCGAGCAAGCGCTCGAGCAGGTCGGCCTGAGGGGCTTCGACGAGCGCCTGCCGCATCACCTCAGCCGGGGCGAGAAGCGGCGCGTCTGCCTGGCGGGCCTGCTCGCGTGCGAAGCGCGGCTGCTGGCGCTGGACGAGCCGACCAGCGACCTCGACCCACGCGGCCGCAGGGAGCTGAAGGGTCTGCTCGAGAGCCTTCCGGTGACCCAGGTGATCGCGACCCACGACCTGGAACTCGTGGTCGAGCTTTGCCCGCGCGTGATCGTGCTCGACCGGGGCGCCGTGGTGGCGCAGGGGCCGACGGCGGAACTGCTCGCGGATGAACAGTTGATGCTCGCGCACGGGCTCGAGCGCCCGCACATCCTCAGGCACCGGCACCCACACTAGCCCGCGGCGCTCCGGGCCCGCGCTTGCAAGTTCCCGGCCCACGCCGCAAAGTGCCGACGAAATGCTCACCTGGCTCATATACATCGTCGCCGATCTGATTGTCCGGACGCTGCCTGCCCGCGCCGCCGACCGACTCGGTGTGGGGATCGCGCGTCTGGCATTCGCCCTGCGGGTGCCGGCGCGCGCGCGCCTCGAGGAGAACCTGGCGCGCCTGCTCGAGCGCGAGCCCGGCCCGCCGCTCGAAGCTGTGGCGCGCGAGGCTTTCGCCAACTTCGCGCGAAGCTTCACCGACTTCTTGCGGCTCGGCCACGCTCCGCCCGGGGATCTGGCCGGAGCGGTCGAAGTGCACGGCGCGGAACATCTCGAGGCCGCGCGGGCTTCCGGGCGTGGCGTGATCCTGCTCTCGGCCCACCTCGGCAGTTGGGAACTGGGCGCCGCGTGGCTCGCCGCCGGTGGCGCCCCGATCCACCTCGTGGCCCGGGCGCACCCGAGCCCGTGGGTCGAGCGCTTCTACGCACGTCGCCGCCATGCCTGGGGCGTGCGTCTGATGTCCGACCGCCCGCTCTGGCGCCCGGCTGCCGCCGCCTTGCGCCGTCGCGAGTGGGTGGCGCTCATGGCCGATCGCAGCGCGCCGGAACTGGGGACGGGCCGCCGCGCATCGGTCTGCGCCTGGGCCTCCGTGCTCGCTCGCCGCACCGGAGCACTGGTGCTCCCGGCCGTGATCGTCCGCCAGCCCGACGGGCGCCATGCGCTGCACTTCGAGCGCCCGCTCGAGTCCGCGGCGGTGCGCGCCGACGGTTTCGCGGAGAGTCTGCGCCGCCACCTGCAGCGGCATCCGCGGCAGTGGTCCGCCTTCGAGCCCCTGCCCGAGGGCCTGGCCTGATGCAGGTCGCCGCACTCGTCCCGGCCTACCAGGCGGCCGCGAAACTCGGTGAGGTTCTGCTACGGCTCGCGGCACTCGAGTGCCCGCCCGTCGTGCTGGTGGTGGACGACGGCTCGCGCGACGCCACGGCGCTGGTCGCGAGCCAGCACGGGGTCCGCGTGCTCTCCTTTGCTGGGAACCGCGGCAAGGGACACGCCCTGCTCGCTGGATTCGCGGCCCTGCGGGACGAGTTCGAAGCGGTGGTGACGCTGGATGCCGACGGCCAGCATCCGCCCGAGTGTCTGCCCGAGTTCGTGCGAGCGGCGCAAGCCGGGGCGGACCTGGTGCTGGGGGCGCGGGTGCGCACCCCCGACATGCCGCTCGCGCGCCGCTTCGCCAATGGATTCTCCTCGGGCTGGGCGGCGTGGCTCGCCGGGCAGCACGTCTCGGACAGCCAGTGCGGCTACCGCCTGCACTCGCGCCGCCTGCTCGAACACACCCCGCTCACACCCGGCCGCTACGAGGTCGAGACCGAACTGGTGGTGCGCGCCGCGCGCCTCGGCTTCCGCATCGCCGAGGTCGAGATCCCCACGATCTACGGCGGGGAACGCAGCCAGGTCCACGCTCTCCGCGACGTGCCACGCATCGTGGGCACGCTGCTGCGCCTCACCGGCGAGGGCCTCGTGCCGCCCGCCGCCATGCGCGCAGCGCGCCTGGCCCGGAGCGGGGACGTCCGCGCCGTCGACGCGACCGGGACACCGAGCGTGCCATGAACGTCCTGCTCACGAACGACGACGGCATCCAGGCGCCCGTGCTGCGTCACCTGAAGGAGGCGCTGGCTCCGCTGGGACGCGTGATCATCGTCGCCCCGGACCGCGACCAGAGCGCCACCTCGCACGCCCTCACGCTCCATCGCCCCTTCCGCATCCAGCAGCACGAGCCCGACGTCTACAGCGTCGATGGCACGCCGACCGACTGTGTCATCACCTCGTTCTACGGCCTGCTCGATCAGGCTCCGGACCTGGTCATCTCCGGCATCAACCTCGGTCCCAACATGGGCGAGGACGTCTTCTACTCGGGCACGGTGGCCGCGGCCATCGAGGGCTCCCTGCAGGGCACCCCGGCGATCGCCGCCTCCTTCGCCACCAGGACGGTGCCGGACTTCGTCGAGCCCGCGCGGTTCATCGCCCGGCTCGTCGGGCGCCTGCTCGCGGAAGGACTGCCGCGCCGTCACCTGCTGAACGTCAACTTCCCCGGCCAGCCCTGGCCTGAGTTGCGCGGAGTGAAGGTCACCCGCCTCGGCAGCCGCGTCTACCACGACACGCTGGTGAAGAAGGTGGATCCGCGCGGCCGCGACTACTACTGGATCGGCGGGGAGGACCCCGAGTGGGAGTCCATCGAAGGCACCGACTTCCACGCCGTACACGCGGGCTGGATCTCGGTCACGCCGCTGCGCCTCGACTTCACCGCCGACACGGCCCTTGCGGAGTTGGAGGCATGGCGACTGGAGAAGTAACGCCGTCAGCGGATCGGGCGGAGTCCGACGCCTTCGCCGCCGAACGGGCTCGCATGGTCGAGGAGCAGATCCGCGCGCGCGGGGTGCGCGACCCGCGCGTACTTGCCGCCATGCGCGAGCTGCCGCGGCACCTGTTCGTGCCCCGGGCCCTATGGAGCGAGGCCTACGGCGACTGGCCGCTGCCGACCGCCTGTGGGCAGACCATCTCGCAGCCCTACATCGTTGCACGCATGCTCGAGCTGGCCGAGCTCGAGCCGGGCCATCGGGTGCTGGAGATCGGCACCGGAAGCGGCTACCAGACCGCGCTGCTCGCCCGGCTGGTCCGCGAGGTCTGCAGCGTCGAGCGGATCCACGGACTCCTGGAGGAGGCGCGGGAACGCCTGGCGCTCCAGGGCGCCACCGATGTCCGCCTGCTGGAGGCGGACGGCACGCTCGGCTGGCGGGAGTTGGCACCCTATGATAGGGTCCTCGTCGCTGCAGCGGCTCCCCGGGTCCCCGAGGCCCTCAAGGATCAGCTCGGAGATCGGGGCGTTCTCGTGATTCCCGTGGGCGGGACCGCGATCCAGCGCTTGGAGGTCTGGCGCCGGACGCCGGGCGGAGGGTGGCAGTGCAGCCGACACGGGGAGTGCCGTTTCGTCCCGCTGCTCGGGCGCGATGCCTGGCGGGAGGAACGACACCCATCTCAGAATTGAACATCGGTCGGGGCGTGGCTCAGCCCGGTAGAGCACCTGGTTCGGGACCAGGGGGTCGGAGGTTCAAATCCTCTCGCCCCGACCACTTCTCTCTTCCCGATCTCCCAGCCTCCGCTGGCACCCTGCCTGCTTTGCGCACCCTCCCCGCCCGACCCTCCTGAGCCCATGGACCGCGCCGTCTTCGTGATCACTGGAAGCGTGCAGGGGGTGGGTTTTCGCTGGTACGTTCTGCAGGCGGCGAAAGCCCTCGGCCTCACCGGCGAGGTCCGCAATCGGACCGATGGCGCGGTGGTGGTCGAGGTGGAGGGCGCACACGAGGTGCTCGAGAGACTCCTGGGGGCCGCGCGAGAGGGACCCGTGATGGCGATGGTCGGGCAGGTGGATGTGAGCTGGAGCGAAGGCACCGCGCAGTTCCGCGATTTCCGCATCGGCCGCACGAGCTGAAGGGCCCATGGTCCCCGGCCTGGTTCGATTCCGCGATCGGCTGGCCGCCACTCTCGAAGCGGCGCAGCACCGGGGCGCCGTGCTCGAAGAGGAGTACGAGGCGCTCCTCATCGATCCCGACTTCGACGATGCGGAATTCGAGCGCTTCCGCGGCGACGCCCTTCAGGCCGGACTCGCCATGCCGGAGGCGGAGTCCGAACTCCCGGCCGATGTGCGCGAGACTCCCGCCCTGCCGGAGGGCGCCGAGCGCGATCTCCTGGATATCTATCTGGCCGAGATCGGGCGCGTGTCATTGCTCACGCATCCCGAGTTGCTGGAACTGGCAGGCCGCGCTCGCGCGGGCGACCCGGACGCCCGCAAAAGGGTGATCATCGCCAATCTCCGGCTCGTGGTGTACCTGGCGCGTGCCTACCGCAACCGCGGCCTGCCGATGCTCGACCTCATCGAGGAGGGCAATCTCGGCCTCATCCAGGCCACGGACCGTTTCGATCCCGGGCGGGGTCTGCGCTTCTCGACCTACGCCGCCATCTGGATCCGCCAGGCCATCCTGCGTGGGATCGCCGAGCAGTCGCGCACGGTGCGCATCCCGGTGCAGATGTTCCAGCAGGTCAACCGCTTCGTCCGGGTCGAGCGCACGCTGCGCGCGCGCCTCGGGCGCGATCCGCACGCCGAGGAGGTCGCGCACGTGATGGAGATCTCGACCCCGCGCGCCGCGCGGCTCGGGGGCCTGCTCGCAAGCCTGCGGTCGCTCGACGAGGGCACCAGCGTGCAGGCCTACGAGCAGCTCTCGACCGAGGATCTGGCCGAGTCGCCGCCCTCGGTCGAACGCCTCATCGAGCTCCAGCTCGAGCACGAGCAGGTGGGACGCCTGCTGCACTCGCTGAGCCAGCGCGAGGAGCAGATCGTGCGCATCCGCTACGGGTTCCACGATGGCATGGCGCACACGCTGGCGCAGACCGGGGGTCTGTTCGGGATCTCGCGCGAGCGGGTGCGGCAGATCGAGGCCCGCGCCCTGCAGAAGCTGCGCCGCGCGATCGAGTCACAGGAGACAACCCACGCGGACGGGAGCAGCCTCCCCTGAGGCCCGCGTGGCGTGCGCCGCGCCGCCCCGCCGGCTGGAACCATGGAGAACCGCGAATGGACGACCTGGAGCGCTACATCCGCGATGTCCCCGACTTCCCCCGCAAGGGGATCGTCTTCAAGGACATCACGCCGCTGCTGAACGACGCGCGCGCATTCGCCCGCGGCGTGGAGTTGATGAGTCAGCGCGCTCCGCGCCCGGGTGGCATCGTGGCCATCGAGTCGCGCGGTTTCGTCTTCGGCACGGCGCTCGCGCTGTACTGGCGGGTGCCGCTGGTGCTGGCGCGCAAGTCCGGCAAACTGCCCGGCAAGACCGTGCGCCAGGTCTACTCGCTCGAGTATGGCGAGGACGCGCTCGAACTCCACGCCGACGCGCTCGAGCCCGGCCAGCAGGTCGTGATCGTGGACGACCTGCTGGCGACGGGCGGCACCGCTCTCGCGACCGTACGGCTCGTCGAGCAGCTCGGGGCGAAGGTGCTGGCTACGATATTCCTCATCGAGTTGACCGGCCTGGGTGGCCGCGAGCGTCTCGAGGGGTACCCGGTGGAGTCGCTGCTCCGCTACGAGGTGCACGAGTAGGGGCCCGGCGCGGGCCGAAATGCGGAGGAGTTCACGTATCAGGTCTTCGCGTATTTACCATTCGTGGAGCATCTCGGCTAGGATGCGTTCTTCTCTGACCGGCCGCGTCGCGCACACTCCCGTCTGATCAAGAATCTGCAGGAGGATTCAAAATGGGCGTTCTGGTCGGCCGCAAGGCCCCCGACTTCACCGCAGCTGCCGTCCTCGGCGATGGCAGCATCGTGGATGTCTACCGTTTCTCCGAGGCGACCAACGGCAAGTACGCGGTGGTCTTCTTCTGGCCCCTCGACTTCACCTTCGTCTGTCCGTCCGAGCTCATCGCCTTCGACCACCGCCTCCAGGAGTTCCAGTCGCGCAAGGTCGAAGTGATCGGCGTGTCCGTGGACTCGCAGTTCACCCACAACGCCTGGCGCAACACGCCCGTCAAGCTGGGCGGCATCGGTCCGGTCGGATACACCATGGTCGCGGACCTGTCCCACGCCATCTGCAAGGCCTACGACGTCGAGACCCCGGACGGCACGAGGGCCCTCCGCGGCTCCTTCCTCATCGACCGCAGCGGCGTGGTGCAGCACCAGGTGGTCAACCACCTGCCCCTGGGCCGCAACGTGGACGAGATGCTCCGAATGGTGGACGCGCTGCAATTCTTCGAGGAGCACGGCGAGGTGTGCCCGGCCGGCTGGCAGAAGGGCGCGAAGGGCATGAAGGAGACTCCGGCCGGTGTGGCCGCCTACCTGGCGGAGAACGCCGCCAGGCTCTGAGCGAACGAGCACCGGACGGGCACGTCCGCAGCCAAGTCGACGAGCCCGGCCCCGCCCGCGCGGGGCCAGGCCGGCTCCTATCCAGCCTGCTACCATCTGCCGCCGGAACAGATCCCGATCCCCGGAGGAGCCGCCCCATGAGCCGCCCGCAGCCGGTTTTCGCCATCCTGGCGATCGCCCTCGCCTGTGCCGTCCCGGCGCACGCCGGGAAGCCCGCGCCCGCACCACCGGCTCTCAACGAAGCCGCCGTCATCGAGGCCCACCTGCGCTTCCTCGCCGACGACCTGATCGAGGGGCGCGGCATCGGCACGCGTGGTGGGCAGCTGGCGGCAGCGTACATGGAGGCCGTCTTCCGCGCCGCGGGCCTGCGGCCCGGCTGTTCGGAGGGCTTCATCCAGCCGGTCCCGATGGTGGCCTTCACGCCCGATCCCGATGCGACCATCACGCTCTCGGGCGCCGACTCGACGCTGCGCCTCGCGACGGGGGAGGACTTCGCGATCGTGAACACCGGCGACGAAAGCGGTGTGCTGGAGGCGGAGCCGCTCTTCGTCGGCTACGCCATCTCCGCGCCCGGAGAGGGGTGGGACGACTACAAGGGCACGGACGTGCGCGGTCGGCTGCTGGTCGCGTTCGTGAACGAGCCGGGGCGCGACGACCCCGCCCGCTTCGGCGGCCGCGCCCTGACGATCCATGGCCGCTGGCGCACGAAGCTCGAGGACGCGGCACGGCGTGGCGCCGCCGGGATGCTCCTGATCCACACCGACGCCGACGCCGGCTACGCCTGGGCGGTGGCGCGCACCGCGGCGACCAAGCCCGCGTTCAGCCTGGCCGACGACGCGCGCCGGATCCCGCTGGGCGGCTGGCTCCGCGAAGCGCCCGCGCGCGCGCTGCTGCGCCTGGCGGGCCGGGACCTCGACGAGCTGCGCCGCCAGGCGGAACAGCCGGCCTTCCAGCCCGTCCCACTGCTGGTGCGCGTGAGGATCGCCTCGCGCCTGGACCGGCGCTCCGTGGCCGGCAACAACGTGGTCGGCGTGCTGCCGGGGGCGGGTTCCGCGGCGGTCGTGCTGACGGCCCACTACGACCACCTCGGCATCGGCCGCTCGGAGAACGGCGACTCCATCTACAACGGCGCCGTGGACAACGGCACGGCCCTGGCCACGCTGCTCACGCTGGCGCAGAGATTCGCGCGCACGCGCCCCGCTTCGCACCCGACGCTGGTCTTCGTCGCCGCGGATGCCGAGGAGGAGGGCCTGCTCGGATCGCTCTACCAGACCCGCCACCCGGCAGTGCCCCTTGAACACACACTGGCCGCCATCAACTTCGAGATGACCAACCCCTGGGGACCGACCCGCGACCTGCTCCTGATCGCCGCCCCGCAGGCGCCTTTCGCGGACCTGATCGGGGGCATCCTCACGCCGCTCCGCATGCGGGTGACCCGCGACCCGGTACCCGAGCAGGGTTTCATGTTCCGCTCCGATCAGCTCGCCTGGGCCCAGGCCGGCATCCCCGCAGCGTGGATCGATGGCGGAACCGACTACCTGGGCCGCCCGGCCGGATGGGGCGCGGCGAAACGCGCCGAGTATCGTGCCAGCGCCTATCATTACCCCACCGACGACATTCGCGCGGACTTCGACTACTCCGGGCTCGTCCAACTCGCCGGGATCACCGCTGCACTGGTGCAGCAGATCGGCGCCGGCGGCACGAGCGCGTGGAAGAGCGATCCTGAACTCGTGGGCATGAGGCATCCGAACGCGCTCCGCTGATCCACACCCGCCGACCGGGCGGCAGGCGGCAGGTGCTTCTTCACGCTCAGCCAGTTTGGCCGCATTCGCCGGTCGCCTGTGAAGCGGCACGGCGTGGCCGGTCGCCTCACTTCTCCGCGTCGGCTCCCCGCGGTAAGGTGGCAACAGTTTCCCTTCCTCGTTCGCCACGCGCGGCGGGGTTGCTCCATCGGGTTCCGTCCAAGATAGGGGAGTCCTGCCATGCGACGCCTCGCCCTCGCCGTCTCGATCCTCACCGTCCTGCTGCCTGCCTGGTCCGCGCCGCCGCCGGCTTTCGCCGCGGCGGACTCGCCTTCCAAGCCCACGATCCAGCAGTTCCTCAAGATCCGCACACCGGGAGCCCCGGTCATCCTGCCGGACGGCTCGCTGCTGCTGCGCGACTGGCCGGACGGCGTACGCCAGCTCTACCGCATCGTGCCGAAGAGCCGGGGCACGGAGGAACCTTCCTACCGCCCCGGCGATGCGACCACGCTCCGCCTCACCGATTTCCCCGATGGCCTGGCCGGCTTCACGCTCTCGCCCGACGGCAAGAAGGTCATCCTCTCGCACGCCCGCGGCGGAAACGAGAACACGCAACTGACGCTGCTCGATCCGCTGGCGGAACCCGGCAAGGGACTCACGCCGCTCTACTCGAATCCCAAGGTCCAGGCCTCGGTGAACGCCTGGCTCCGGGACGGTTCGGGCTTCATCTACTCGGCGAACGACGAGAGCCCGAACGATTTCTATCTCTATCGCTACGACTTCGCGACCGGTCGCGCGACCCGGCTGCTGGGCGAGGCCGGCTCGTGGTCGGCCGCAGACATCACGGACGACGGCCAGCGCATGCTCGTGGAGAAGTACGGTTCGGCTTCCGACGTGCAGTGCTACGAACTGGATCTCGCCACGGGCAAGTTGAAGGATCTGACCATCCGGCCCCAGGGCGGCACGGCCGCCTGCGGATTCGCTGGCTACATGCCGGGCGAGCGCGCGGTGCTCATGCAATCCGACCTCAAGGATGGGATGCAGCGTCTGTACCTCAAGGACCTCAAGAGTGGCGCCGTGCGCGAGCCGATCCCGGCGCTGAGCCGTTTCGAGCTGGACGGCGCCGGCCCCAACGACTCGCGCGGGCTGCTCTTCGCGGTGACGAACGAGGAAGGCTACGGGGTGCTGAGCGTCTACACCCTGCCGGACTTCAAGCCGGTACCGATGCCGCAGACGGGTGAAGGCGTGGTCTCCCCGGCCTCGTTTCGCGGCTCGACGCTGGTCTGGGCCCTCAGCAACGCCCGCACGGCCGGCCTGGCGTACGCCACCACCTTCACCCGGACCGGCAGGGTGGCCGTGACCCAGACCACGCGTCAGCTCACCTGGACCGAGGATCAGGGCATCGATCTGAAGGGCTTCCCGCTGCCCGAGTTGGTGAAGTACGCCGCCTTCGATGGCCGGCAGATCCCCGCGTTCATGTGCCTGCCGCCGGGCTATGTGAAGGGCACGGCCATCCCGTTCATCGTCAACTACCACGGTGGTCCCGAGGGCCAGCACCGGCCCGGCTTCAGTGCCACCGACCAGTACCTGCTCTCGCGCGGCTTCGGCATCCTGCTGCCCAACGTGCGCGGCAGCACGGGATACGGACGTGCCTTCCAGATGCTCGACGACTACAAGGGCCGCTGGGGCAGCGTCCGCGACGGCGTGGACGCCGCCGAGTGGCTGGTCAAGAACGGCTACGCCACCGCCGGCCGGATCGCGACCTACGGCGGCTCCTACGGCGGCTTCATGTCCGTGGCCTGCCTGGTCGAGGACCAGGAGCGCGTGGAACGGGGGGAGCGTCCCGAGCGTCTCTTCGGCGCCTGCGTGGACATCGTGGGGATCGTGAACCTGAGGACCTTCCTCGAGCAGACCAGCGGATACCGGCGCAAGCTGCGCGAGGTCGAGTACGGCCCGCTGACCGACCCCGAGTTCCTCACCAGCATCTCGAGCATCCAACGCGTGGACAAGATCCAGGTGCCGGTCTTCATCGCCCACGGCTTCAACGACCCCCGCGTGCCGGTGCAGGAGGCGATGCAGCTGGCAACGGCGCTGAAGGAACGCGGCCAGGAGCCCCGCCTGTTCGTCGCCCCCGACGAAGGGCACGGTTTCGCGAAGCTCGACAACCGCATCTACTTCAACGAGCGCATGGCGCAGTTCCTCGAAGAGACCATCGGCAGCGGGAGGGAGGCGGCGAAGTAGCTCCCGGCAGGCGCGGCAGGGAGACCGCGGAGGTCCCGACGGCACGCCAGCCATCGGGGCCTCTTGCCGCTCCGGCTTTAGGTCACTTGCTGCGGCCCGCCGAACGCGCCCCGCCCCGCAACGACGCGCCGGGAGCGCCTCCTCCAAAGCCCACGCGGTGGAGGATCCTTGCGGTGAACAGTCCGATGACGACCATCGCGACGAAGAACAGCAGGTAAGAGATCCGCCAGTCGATGCCGGTCGTCATCATGCTGAACTCGGACATCCCACCGATCCCTGCGAGCAGATTGAGCGGCAGAAACACCACGTTAATCATGGTGAGGTTCTTCAGCAGCTGGTTCATGTTGTTGTTGACCAGGCTGCCGCGGGCGTCCATCAGGCCCGAGAGCACCGTGGAGTAGATCTCCGCCTGCTTGAAGCACTGGTTGTTCTCGATGACAAGGTCGTCGAGCAACGCCAGGTCGGCGGCGGAGAACCCGGCCTTCTCCGCATGGGTGCGCAGGCGCGTCAGCACCACGCCATTGGAGTTGATGGCGTTGAGGTAGTAGATCAGGCTCTCGCTGAGGTTGAACATCTGGATGAGATGCTTGTTTTCCATCGAGGTGTTGATCTTCTGCTGGAGGTCCCGCGCGATCAGCTTGATGACCTTGAGGTGCTCCAGGTAGTGCTGAATGGTGTTCAACAGCAGTCCCAGCATGACGTCGACCGGGCGGTGGAGCGTGGGCGTCTGCCGGGCTCCGCTGGTCAGGGGCAGGTTGTCGGTCACGATGACGACCAAGTGCTGCTCGAGCAGGAGCATGCCGATCGACGCCACATCGAAGTAGAACGTGTCCTTGCCCGAGTAACTGGTCGGCCGCTTCCAGATGAGCAGCAGGTGGCCCGGCGCCATCTCGATGCGGGGGACCTCGTCCGGATCCAGGGCCGAGGACAGCGTGTGCTCATCCAGGCCGAAATTCGTGCGCAGCAGGTCACGCTCGGGGGCATCCGGGTTCACGAACAGGTGGACGGGAGCTTCCTGCGACGCGGCCGGGATCATGGCGCCGTCTGTCAGATCGAAGAGTTTGATCATCTGCGCCTCCCGCCCGGGGTGCCTGTGGAGTTCGTGGGCATCGCGCGACGTTCGCGCGACTCGCCACCTCGAAGCAGGGAATATGGCGTGAGAGCGCACGCCGGGCAAGTCACTTCGGCGGCGGGCGAGTCCGGCGCGCGGGAAGTGGCTCCCGTGCGTCCATCCGGTGGCCGCTTGACGCGGGCCGTGCGGTTCCCGAACATGTCTGCATGCACCCACTCCCGATCCGCACCCAGGAAGCGTCTTCCCGCTTTGCGCTGTTCGCCGCGGTCTCGAAGATCCACGATACCCCGGCACTTCGAGCGCTGGTAGAATCCTACACGTCGCCCTTGTGCGCGCTCGGGGGCGAGACGTGGGAGCCCGGGCCTGGAACAGCAGCGCCCTCCCCGGTGGTGTTCGTGGCGACCGGCGGCACGGAGCGACTGATCCTCGAAAGCGCGGGATTCAACGCCCGCGAACCAGCGCTGCTGGTCGCACACCCGGGGCACAACTCGCTGCCGGCCGCGATGGAGGTGCTCGCGCGCGTCCAGCAGCTGGGCATTCGCGGCCAGGTCCATTATCTCCGCGGACCGGCCGACGAGGACGGACTGCAGAGGCTGGCCGAAACGCTCCAGGACCTCAGGGTGCGCCGCGCCCTGCTCGAAAGCCGCATCGGACTGGTGGGGGAACCTTCCGACTGGCTCGTGGCGAGCAGCCCCACGATCGAGACGGTCAGGATGGTGTGGGGACCGACCGTGGTCCCGGTCCCGCTCGAGTCGATCCTCTCGGCACCCGATGAGGAGGTCGTGGCCCGCGGGGAGATACTTGCGCGCGACTTCCGGGCGGGAGCCGAGGCTCTCGTGGAGCCGGCGGAGTCAGATCTGCTTGCCGCCGGACGCGTGCATGCGATGCTGCGCCGGGTGGTGACAGCCGGGCGCCTCGACGCCGTGGCGGTGCGCTGTTTCGACCTCGTGCTGCGCCAGCAGACCACCGGCTGCCTCGCCCTGGCCCAGCTGAACGATCAGGGCATCATCGCGGGATGCGAGGGCGACCTGGTCGCCACGGTTGCGATGCTCTGGATCCATCGCATGACCGGGCACATCCCCTGGATGGCGAACCCGTCCCGGATCGACCTGGACCGCGGCCTCTTGAGCCTCGCCCACTGCACGGTGCCTCGCAGCATCAGTGGCGCATACCGTCTGCGATCCCACTTCGAGTCGGGTCTGGGCGTGGGCATCCAGGGCACGATGCCCACCGGCCCGGTCACGCTGGTGCGCATCGGTGGGGCCCGGATGGAACGGTTGCGCGCGATCGACGGCGACCTGCTGCGCAACACGGACCATCCGGACCTGTGCCGCACGCAGGTCGAGATCGAAGTGGGCCACGACCTGTTGCAGGATCTGCTCGCGCAGCCTCTGGGCAATCACCTGGTGGTGGTATCGGGGCATCATGCCGCCGCGCTGAGACGCTGGCACGGGGCGATGATCGCCTGATGTTCCGTTCCCCCTCGCAGACCGCGGCGGAGCCGTGCCGGCCCGCGACCATCGTGTTCGACTTCGACGGCGCGCTGACCGATGCGGACGCCCACGCGCCGGCCTTCTACGAGGCCTCCGGGCAGGAACTGGCGCAGTGGCTGGGCTGGGACGGCTCCACGCTGCGCCAGGAATGGCAGCGCGCGCGGGCCGTGGTGGCGGGTCTTCCTTCGACTGCAGCGTGGATGGTGGACGGTCGCGGCGTCTGTCCCGCGACCGCCGACCCGTACCTGATCGCAAACAGCGTGACCCAGTTGCTCCTCGGCGAGCATCGTCCCGGGCTCGCGAGCGCGGCGCTCACGGCGGAAGTGCTCGAGGTGCACCGCGCCGCCTACCGGCGCGTGCCACCACCGTTCCGGCCCGAGGCCCGCAGCGTGCTCGAGGAGTTGTGCGCGGGCGGCTACCACCTGCGCGTCGTGACCAATTCGCACACGCAGGCCGTGGCCGGGATGCTGGACTCGCTGTCATTCAGGGGTCGCCAGCAGGTGATCGTGCGCGGAGACGCGGGCAAGTTCTCGGTCTGCGGCAGTGCCGCCGCGGACGCGCGCTTCGAGTCGCTGCCGGAGGTGGTGGATTGGCAGGAGGCCGGCAGGGCGATCCACCTGCACCGGGGCAGGTACTTCGACCTGTTGCGCGCGACCTGGGACGAGACCGGCACCGATCCGGCATCCACGCTGGTGGTCGGGGATGTCTTCGAGCTGGATCTCGCCATGCCGGCAGCGCTCGGGACGCACGTCCACCTCGTGACGCGCGCGGGCACCATGCCCCACGAGGAGCGACTGGCGCGGAGGCTGGCGCGTGGAGACGCCGATGCGCGGCTGACTGCCATCCTGGAGCGGGTCCGGGGATAGGGGCTCTGGCGGGCTGAACTGGCGCGCGATTCATTCGTGGCCCCGTAGCCAGGGCAAACGGGATCGAGGGGTGGAGGCGTGTAGAATGAGATCCGGGGCGCGGACAGAATCATGTTGCAGCCACACGCAAGGGGCTCGAGATCGGCAATACCCGTGACCATGAGGTAGATTCCCACGATGCTGCTGACTCCCGTCAACCGTCTGGGCCTGTACGAGATCGCCGCGCGGCTCGGCCACGTCACCTCGCCATGACGAACCCTCCCGACGAATCCAGTCCTTCGCACCAGCGCCGGCCCCGCTACCCCGGAACGCATCCGCGTCGCTACGAGCAGAGGTACAAGGAGCTGGCGGCGGACCAGTACCCGGAAATCGTGCCCCACGTGCTCGCCAAGGGTCTGACACCAGCCGGCCAGCACGTGCCGATCATGGTGGAGGAGATCCTCGAGGTACTCGCCCCGGCGCCCGGTGAGCGGGCGGTCGACGCCACGCTGGGCTGGGGCGGCCATGCCGAGCGCCTGCTGGAGCGGCTCGTGCCGGGCGGGCTGCTGCTGGGGCTCGACGCGGATCCGCTCGAGTTGCCGCGCACCGAGGCGCGCCTGCGCCGGCTCGGGTTCGACCAGAGCACGTTCATCGCCCGTCGCACCAATTTCGCGGGGCTACACGCCGCGCTGACCGGCGCCGGCTGGAACGACGGCGCCGACCTGGTGCTGGCGGACCTGGGCGTCTCCTCCATGCAGCTCGACAACCCGGCGCGCGGGTTCAGGTTCGGCGCCGAGGGCCCGCTCGACATGCGCATGAACCCGAACCGCGGGCACGCCGCCGCCGCATGGCTCGAGCGCGCCACGGTGGAACAGCTCACGCGCGCGCTGCGCGACAACGCCGACGAGCGGTTCGCCGGGCCCATCGCCGCCGCACTGTTCGCCCGGCGCGGCGCCCTCCACACCACGCAGGCGCTGGCTGCCGCGGTGCGCACGGCGCTGGCTGGCACGACGAACCACGAGGAAGCGGATCGTAGTGTGCGGCGTGTGTTCCAGGCACTGCGGATCGAGGTCAACGACGAACTCGGAGCGCTCGACGCGCTGCTGCGCGAGCTGCCGCGCTGCCTGCGGCCCGGAGGGCGCGTCGCGGTGCTCACGTTCCACTCGGGCGAGGATCGCCGGGTGAAGCACGCCTTTGCGCAGGGAGAGCGCGAGGACCTCTACGCGAGTGTTGCGCATGAAGTGGTCCGCGCTTCGGCCCGGGAGAGGTACGACAACCCGCGCTCCGGTGCGGCGAAACTGCGCTGGGCGCGACGGGCGGGGTAGCGCGCACCGGACGCTTCCGGATCGGCACGCCCGGGTGAGCTGACGCAGATTCCCGCAGCGATGCCCGCCGGGGGCGCCGGACCACGCGCCTCCGCTACCGCGCGAACAACTCCCGGGGCATGGACTTCGCCGAGCTGTGCGCGGAGCACTCGGCAATCTCGACCTGGTCCAGGGGAATGGCCCAGCGCCGTCGCGCAAGCACGTCGGACGGGTCTGCGGGCCGCGAATCGTCCACGCGACCCGGGAGATCCGTGCGATTGACGGGCGGGGCGGCTCGTGTAGTCTGAGTCAGTCCACCTTCGTCTCGATCGGTTGCGGGCTCCGAAGTCGGGAGAGAGCCATTGCTGGCTGCGGGCCCGTCGTCGGGGCGAAACGAGATCGTTCAAAAAGGAGCCGCGTCCATGAGCCTTCAACGGGTGCTTGCGATCTTCTGCCTGCTCGCGATCGTCGGTGCGTCGTCCGCCCCCCGCGTCCACGCCGACGTCTTTCGCCCGGACGGCCGCTACGATCCGCGCGTGCCGTCCCCGGCATCGGTGCTGGGCTTCGAGCCGGGAGACAGGCCCGCGCGCTACGAGGCGGTGGTGCGCTACGCCGAGGCGCTGGCGGCCGCGAGTCCCAACGTGCGCCTTCAGCGCTACGCGCGTTCCCACGAGGGGCGCGACCTGTTCATCATCGTCGTCTCGAGCGAGGCCAACCTCGCGCGCCTCGATGCCATCCATGGCGACCTCGCCCGGCTGGCCGACCCGCGACCCCCGATCGCGCCCGGGGAGGTAAGCGCGCTGATCGAGCGGACGCCCGCGGTCGCCTACCTGGCGTACGCCATCCACGGCGGCGAGTTCTCGAGCACCGACGCCGCCTTGCGCGTGGCGTACGAACTGGCGGCGGGGGAGAACGACGACACCAGGGCGTTGCGCGAGGGTCTGGTGGCGCTCATCGATCCGATGGAGAACCCCGACGGGCGCGAGCGCATGCTCGCGATGACCACCGCCTATGAAGGCGGTGTGCCCAACCCGGATCCCGACGCGCTTTCCCATTCCGGCTTCTGGCCGGGGGGCCGTGGCAACCACTATCTCTTCGATCTCAACCGCGACTGGTTCGCGCTCGTCCATCCCGAGAGCCAGGGGCGAGCCGGCATCCTGCGCAGCTGGCGGCCGCAGCTGACGGTGGACAGCCACGAGATGGGTTTCGAGAGCACGTATCTGTTCAGCCCGCCGCGCGACCCCTTCAACCCGAATCTGCCGAGCAAGGTGCGGGGCTGGTCCGAGCGGTTCTCGGCAGACCAGGCGCGGGCCTTCGATCGTCGCGGCTGGAGCTACTTCACGCGCGAGTGGAACGAGGAGATCTATCCGGGGTACGGCTCGTCGATCGCCACGTACCAGGGAGCCGTCGGGATCCTCTACGAGCAGAGCGGCACCGGCGGTCAGCCGATCCGCAAGCCCTCGGGCCGGGTGGTGAGCTACGGGGACGCGGTGGCCCACCAGTACACCAGCTCGATGGCCAACCTGACCACCGCCGCGACCCACCGTCGCGAGTTGCTGCGCGCGTGGCGCGATGCCCGCGCCGAGGCGGTGACCCGCGGCACACAGGGGCGCGCGCGCGCCTTCTACATCGTCCCGAGGCCCGACCCGGCGCGCGCGGAGCGGCTCGCCACCCGCCTCGCGATGCTCGGCGTGGAGGTGGAACGGCTCGGGACGCCGGGTTCACTGGGCGGCGCGCGATCGCTCTGGGACGACGGTGTGCACGAGGCACGGCTCCCCGCCGGCACTTATCGTGTGAGGCTCGACCAACCGGACGGGCTGCTGGTGCGGGCGGTGCTCGAGCCGCACACCCCCATGCCCGACTCGTCGCTTGCGGAGGAACGCGAGCACCTCGAGCGCCAGAAGGACTCGCGCGTCTACGACGCGACGGCGTGGTCGCCGCTCCTGGCCTCGGGACTCGAGGCGTGGTGGACGCCGGACCTCGATGGCCTGCGCTGGACGCGCGTCGTGCCCGACCCCGCGCCCGCGCCCGCGCGGCCGGCGGGGGGCATCGCAGCCGGGCCCGCGACCTACGGCTGGGTGTTCGACGGCAGCACCGACGCTGCCCTGGTGCTGGCGGCGCGGCTCTCAGCGGCCGGATTCGCGGTGCGCGCCGGCGAGAAGCCGTTGCCCCTCGGCGCGCGCGCGTTCCCGCGCGGGAGCTTCCTGCTGCGCGCCGAGGAGAACCCGCCCGCAGCCGCCGAGACGCTGCAGTCCGTGGCGAGGCGGGCCGGGGTCGAGGTGACGCCGGTGGCGGGCGCGAGGATCCCCGACGGCCCGGACCTGGGCGGAGAGTACTGGCCCCTGCTGCAGCCGGCGCGGATCGCGATCCTCGCGGGCGCCTCACTCGACGCCAGCAGCGTCGGATGGGCCTGGAACCTGATCGATCGCGAGTGGGCCCTGAGGGTGAGCCTGCTCGACATCGGCCATGTCGCGGACACCGACCTCGCGCGGTACAACGTGGTGGTGATGCCGAACTCCCGGGGCGGTGCGGAGACGTATCGGCGCGCGCTCGGCGGGGGAGGACTGCGTGCGCTCCGAGGCTGGGTCCAGGGCGGCGGCACGCTGATCGCGCTGAACGGCGGGGCGGAGTTCGTGGCCGACGACTCGACGCGTCTCACCGCGGCGCGCCTGCGCTCCCAGGCGCTCAAGGACTTTCCACCCGCGCAACTCGGTCTCCCTGAGGACGCCATCCGCGCCCTGGAGCGCATGCAGGGCATGGGCCTCGGCCCCGGCGCCAAACCCGTCACCTCGTGGGGACCTTACGCGGAGATGGACCGGGGCCGCGCGCTCGGCATCCCGGGTCCTGGCTCTCCGCTGCTCGGCCCCGGCACGCGCGCCTGGCTCGGGATCCACGAGACTCCGCCCCCTGCGCCCACGGCGCGAGAGACCGCTGCCGTCAAGAAGGAGGAGAAGGGCCCGAGCGATGAGGAACGGCAGAAGGCGCTGGTCAAGATCGATGCGCGGCTGCGGCGCTTCATGCCGAGCGGCGCCATCCTGCGCGTGGACCTCGATCCCGAGCACTGGCTGGCGTACGGTTGCGGCGACCGTGCGGCCGCGATGACGAGCGGCGATGACGCGCTGCTCGCCCGTGATCCGGCGGTGACCGTGGGTCGCTACGCCGCCCCCGGGTTGCTCCACCTGGGCGGGCTGCTGTGGCCCGAGGGCGCCGGGCGCATCGCGCAGACGGCCTACCTCACGCGGGAGGCGTCCGGCCGTGGGCAGATCATCTTGTTCGCAGGCGATCCGAACTTCCGCGGCTATTTCTGGGGGACCGAACGGCTGTTCATGAACGCGGCGCTGCTCGGACCGGGCCTCGGCGCGACCCGCACGATTCCGTGGTGAGTCCGCAGAGTGGGCCGCCTGTGCGGGCGCGGGTGCACTCGCTCGCAGGGTCGTGGATCGAGAGCGAGTGGAGGGTGTCGTGACCATTGACGGGACCGGAGTCTGCCCTACGATAGACATCAGCACCCCCTGACGTGAGCCGTCCCGAGACCTCGATGGCGGCGCCGCGGAACCCGACCCTCAAGACGGCCGGCCTCACCGCCCTGGCGATGCTGGCCTTCGCCGCCAATTCACTCCTCTGCCGCGCCGCGCTTGCGGGCGGCCACGCCGACGCGATCAGCTTCACGGCGCTTCGCCTCGCCGGTGGGGCGGTCGCCCTCGGCCTGCTCGCGCGGGCCCGGCGGAGCCCGCGACCCAGGGAGCATTTCGCATGGGGCTCAGCTGTCGCGCTCTTCGCTTACGCGATCGGCTTCTCCGTTGCCTACCTGCGAATCCCGGCTGGAGTAGGGGCTCTGCTGCTGTTCGCTGCCGTGCAATTCACGATGATCAGCGCCGGCTTTTTCGCCGGCGAGCGGCCGCGGCTCGTCGAGTGGGTGGGGCTCGGTCTCTCGCTCGCCGGGCTCGTGGTTCTCACGCGACCGGGTCTCGCGCGACCCGATCCCGCGGGCGCACTTCTCATGCTCGGCGCCGGAGTAGCGTGGGGCGTGTACTCCCTGCGGGGGCGGCGCGGCGTGGACGCGGTGGCGGCAACCGGGGCGAGCTTCGCGCGCGCGGTGCCCCTGGCCCTGGGCGCGTGCGGCCTCGGGGCGCTCCTCAGTGCGGTGCGCCTCGATACCGCGGGCGTGCTCCTGGCACTCGCCTCCGGCGCGCTCGCCTCCGGACTCGGCTACGCCGTGTGGTATGCCGCCCTGCGTGGCCTCACTGCCACCCGCGCGGCGATCGTTCAGCTCAGCGTCCCTCCGCTTGCCGCGATCGGCGGGGCGCTCGTACTGGGGGAGGGCTCCTCGCTGCGGCTCGTGGTCGCGAGCTTCCTGATCGTCGGCGGGATCGCTCTCGCCGTGACGGGCCATCGCCGCCGATCGCCGGGCGGAGCGTGAGCAGTGCGCCGCTTCAGGGACCGAACGGATCGCGGCTGTGCGTCGCGTCCGTCTGACTCGCGGCGCAAACGTGCGAGCGTGATCGCGCCGTCAGCGGCCGGTGCTGTCGGCCGCCGCCCAGAGCACCACGCGCGCCTGGCCGACCAGCCTGCGCTTGGACAGGTCCTCGCTCAGCCGCGCCGCCTCTTCGGGGCTCGCCACCGGGCCCACGACGATGCTGTAGATCTGGGCGCCGTCCTCGAGGGAGGTCGCGATGTGGCAGGGGCGCGAGATGAGCGCGGCCAGCCGACGCCGCTCCTCCACCGCGCGGCTCTCGGCGATGAAGTTCGCAACCTCCACCCCGTAGCGTTGTTCGGGCGGCGCCGGTGTGGGGAGGCGGGTGGCCGCTGCGGCCGCCGCGGCCGCTGACTCCGCCTGCGCGGGGGAGCGTGTGGATGTCACGGTGGCGGGGACCGACCTGAGCGATGGCGGTGCCACCGACGCGCTCACAATGCGGGTGCGATCCACCCTGCGGATCGTGGCGTCGTTCGCCGCGCGGGTGGAGAGTCGCGCCCGCACGAGGCCTCGGCCCGAGGTTGCAAGCACGAGACCGCCAACGGCCAGGAGCAGCAGCGCACCCGCCGTCGAAGTCGCGGTTCTCCGCAGGCGCCCACCGCGCGAGGCTCTCCGGCGGGGACGGGCCCCTGCGTGTTGCGCCAGCGCGGGCACGGCTGGCTGCGCGTCGGGAGCGTCGGCGGTGCGCGGGTCGGGCGCCTCGAACACCGTCGCCGCCACGGCCAGACGCGAGCCGATTCTGGGTGGACCATCCGGGCCACGGAAGCGCGCAAGCCACGCGTCCACTTCAGGGCTTTCGAGGCGCGCGAGCGTCGCCTTGGCGGCAAGGCCCACGGAACGAATCGGCGCCGACGGCGGAATGTCTGAGGGCAGCGGCACGACGTTCTCGATCTCGACGACGGGAGACTCCAGGGGAGGCGGCGCCGGCGCCGCTTCGGGTGACGCCGGGGCGGAGGGCACGATGTCGACCGGGGCTGACTCGTTGGCGTGTCCCGCGGGCGGTGCCTCGCACGCAGCGGGGAGGGAGATGGCTGGCGACACGGAATCGCCCGCCCCGGGTCCTTCGCACTCATCGCGGCCGAAATGGGTGTCAGCCGGTGGCAGGGCCTCCAGGGTCTCCACGGCGACCGGCTTCGCCGCGCCCCGTGTGGGCCGCGAGTCCCGGACGACGCTGCGGAAGCCTAGCAACACCGCCGCGCTGGCGATGTGGCCGGCGGTGATCGTGCCCTCGCCGGCCGCGTGCGCCAGCATGAGGGCCTCGCCCGCCAACAGGTTGATCTCCCGCGGAATGCCGTGCGTGAGGCGATGAAGGGTCTCGCAGCTCTCGCTCGTGAACAACGACTGGGAGTCCCCGCCGGCGACCGAGAGGCGGTGGCGAATGTAGCTCTCGGTCTCCTCGGGACTCAGCAAACCGAGCCGGCAGCGCACCGCGATGCGCTGCCGCAGCGCGTCGCCGCCCGGACGCGACAGGTCATCCTCGAGCCTCGGCTGCCCGGCCAGGACGATCTGCAGCAGATTGCGTCCATCGGCTTCGAGATCCGAGAGCACCCGCAGCTCTTCGAGCAGCGGGAGGCCCAGGTTCTGCGCCTCGTCCATCACCAGGAGAGCCATGCGGCCGCGCGCGTGGACCGCCCGCAAGCGCGCCTCGATCCCGGCGGCCGACCGCACGTGGGTCGCCTGGGCGGGCTCGTCCGGGGCGAAGCCCGAGAGAAGGCGCTCGCGGAACTTCGCGGGACCGAGCGATGGTGGGGCCGCGATCAGCACCAGCGTGTGCGGCGCGGCTTCGGCGAGCGCCGCCTGGACGGCGATGGTCTTGCCTGCCCCGGACAGTCCCGTCACGAGCACGAACGGCTCCCGGTTTTCGATGCCGCGACGGAGACGCGCCACTACCTCCCGGTGCGCGTGGCTCGGATAGACGAAGCGCGCATCGTGACCTTCGACGAAGGGGTTCTCGCTCAGGCCGAACGGGCCGGTGGGCATGACGGGCCTCCCGGGACCAGGTGACGGGGGAAGAGGTGCCGGCAAGGTCATCGGCATTCCCCCGCCACTTCTTGAAGGGGCCACCAAAGGGCGACCGGAAGCGGGAGGCCGGCGGGGTCGCACGCGGCCCCAATCGCCTGCGTCGAAGACCACCAGATGTAGTGCTATGCTGGCGGCAGATATCGACCCGGAGGCAGTCCCTTGCCCAACCTGTCGCAGCGCCTGCAGGACGCCCTGTCCGATCGCTACCGGATCGAGCGCACGCTCGGCCGGGGCGGCATGGCGACAGTGTTTCTCGCCGAGGACCTCAAGCACGGCCGCCGCGTGGCGATCAAGGTGCTCGACCCCGAGGTCGCGGCCGCCATCGGAGCCGAGCGCTTCCTGGGCGAGATCGCGACCGTGGCCCGGCTCACTCATCCGCACATCCTTCCCCTGCACGACTCCGGGGTCGCTGACGGCCTGCTCTACTACGTCATGCCCTATGTCGAGGGCGAGTCGCTCCGCGACCGACTGGCCCGCGAGAAGCAGTTGCCACTGGATGACGCGCTCCGGATCGCCCGCGAGGTGGCCGACGCGCTGGATTACGCCCACCGCCGCGGCATCGTCCACCGGGACATCAAGCCCGAGAACATCCTGCTCGACGAGCAGCACGCGACGGTGGCCGACTTCGGAGTGGCGCGGGCAATCGCGGCAATCGGGGATGAGAAGCTGACGCGCACGGGCGTAACCATCGGGACGCCATTCTATATGAGCCCCGAGCAGGTCGCGGGCGGATCCGTGGACACGCGTACCGACGTCTACGCACTCGGCTGCGTTCTCTATGAGATGCTGGCGGGGCAGGCACCCTTCACCGGTCCCACGGCCGAGAGCATCGCTTTCCAGCATCTGAACTCCGCGCCGCCGCGCGTGACACTTCTGCGGCCCTCCGTACCCGGCCAAGTGGAGCAGGTGATCACGAAGGCACTGGCCAAGACCCCCGCGGACCGATTCGCGACGGGGGCAGAGTTCGTGGATGCCGCCAGCTTGCCGGGTGACTTGACGAGCGTTCGCTCACAACGCTCCGCGCCGAGACTCGCGCCTTCTCGAAAGGGGCCGTCCTCGGTGGCGGTCCTGCCCTTCGTCGACATGAGCCCCGCAAAGGATCAGGAGTACCTTGGCGACGGGATCGCGGAAGAGTTGATCAATGCCCTGGTGCGTGTCCAGAACCTGCGGGTCGTCGCGCGGACCTCGGCGTTTGCCTTCAAGGGCGCAAACGTGGACGTCCGTGAGATCGGTCACAAGCTCAACGTGGATACCGTGCTCGAAGGCAGCGTGCGGACTTTCGGCAACCGGCTGCGGGTCACCGCCCAGCTCATCAGTGTCGCGGACGGCTTTCACCTCTGGTCGGAACGGTTCGACCGCGAACTGGTCGACGTCTTCGCGATCCAGGACGAGATCTCCCTGGCGCTCGTCGCGAAGCTCAAGGGCGAGTTGCTGGCGGGGGAAGAGACGGCCCTGCGGCGGCGCTCCACGGCAGACCACGAAGCCTACAATCTCTACCTCAGGGGGTTACATTTTCTCTACCGGCCGGACCCTGAGTCCTTTGCCAGGGCGTTGAGCTTCTTTCGAGATGCCGTCGCGAAGGACCCGGACTTCGCGCTTGCCCATGCGGGTATCGCCACCGTCTACGCCAACCTGGGCATCATGAATCTGGCGCCTCCGGCACAGATGCTGCCCAAGGCGAAGGCTGCCCTGAAGCGCGCAGTCGAACTCGACCCGGACCTCGCCGAAGCACATCTGGGCTCCGCCGTCCTGGCATTCTGGTTCGAGTGGGACTGGGACGAGGCAGAGCGCAGCATGGAGCGCGCGCTCACCCTCAACCCCGGGAACGCCACGGCCTACGGGACGCGCGCCTGGCTGCGCGTGACCCAGCGGCGGTTCGACGACGCGATCCGCGACATCGACAAGGCCCTGTCGCTGGACCCGCTCAAGCCACTCTTCTACGCGTGGTCGGTCGGACTCCGGGTGGCTGCCGGGAGACCGGATGAAGCTCTGGCCGAGTTCGTCAAGGCCATGGAGGTCGATCCACGCCTCGGCCTGGCCTACTTCCATGCGGGATTGGCCTACATCAGGAAGGGCCTCCTCGACGAGGTGACCCAGGCGCTCGAGAGGGGAAAGGAGTTGGTTGTCTTTCCCGGCTGGGCAGAGAGCCTCCTCGGACTAGTCAGGCTGAAGCAGGGCGACACGGAAGGGGCCTTCCGGATCCTCCAGGAGATGGTCGAAGCCAGGAAGACGACCAATGTCTCGGCGACGACAATCGCCTGGCTGGCCGCGGCGCTGGGAAAGTACGACGAGGCGTTCGCCTGGTTCGACAAGGCCTACGAGGAACGGGACACCTTGATGGCTTTTCTCCACGTCTACACGGACATCTTCAGTTCGCAGATTGCCACGGATCCTCGATACGAGGCCGTGCTGAGGAGAATGAGGATCGCGGGATGAGCGCCCGCGGCACGACCGGCCCGGAGGCGCAGAAGCCTTGAGCAGCTCGCAACCACGTTGAGCAACGGTGTCCTTCCATACGGGTTCCACTGCGCTCACGCCGTAGCAGCATCGCCGCCAAGAAGTTCCAGCCGCCCCAGGGAGTTAGCGCCTTCTGGGGCGCTTGGTCTCTCGGGGACAGCCATGGTCCTGGCGGGAGGGGAGTGGACGCGGACGAGGCTACCGAGCGGCTATCGGGTGTTCATTCTTCAGCGTCTCAGACCAATCGGTGACTCGATGTCGTGAAGCGAACGGCGTCGACGCGGTGAGCGACTCGGGCTTCTGGCGCATCCACCGCATGATCTAGACTCGCAAGGCAGTTGACGCCGACACGACAGCTCATGCGGGGAACCGAACCGTGACGGAGACGAGGAGCGGGGCTCGCTCGAGGCCGCCGCTTGCCCGACCTATCGCAGCGCCTGCAGGACGCCCTCTCAGACCGCTACCGGATCGAGCGCACGCTCGGTCAGGGCGGTATGGCCACCGTGTACCTCGCCGAGGACTTCAAGCACGGCCGCCGTGTCGCCATCAAGGTGCTCAACCCCGAGGTCGCGGCCGCCATCGGGCCCGAGCGTTTCCTGAGTGAGATCGCGACCGTCGCCCGGCTGACCCACCCGCACATCTTGCCGCTACACGACTCCGGGGCCGGCCAGGGCTTGCTCTTCTACGTCATGCCCTTCGTGGAAGGCGAGTCCTTGCGCGACCGGCTGACCCGCGAGAAGCAGTTGCCGCTAGAGGACGCACTTCAGCTCGCCCGCGAGGTGGCCGACGCGCTGAACCACGCCCACAGCCACGGCGTGGTGCATCGCGACATCAAGCCCGAGAACATCCTGTTGCAGGAAGGTCACGCGGTGGTGGCGGACTTCGGCATCGCTCGCGCAGTAGCCGACGCGGAAGGGGAGCTGTTGACGGCGACCGGGATCTCGGTGGGGACGCCGGCCTGCATGAGCCCCGAGCAGACGGCAGGGAGTCGGGACCTGGACGGTCGCTCGGACCTCTGCAGCCTGGGCTGCGTGCTGTACGAGATGCTGGCGGGGGTTCCCCCGTTCACGGCAGCGACTGCGGAGAGCCTGAGGCACCAGCATCTGAACGTGATGCCACGTTGGGGCGCTTCGCGGACTTGCTGCGGGCGTCTGAGCGCACAACCGGGTCAGCCAGCTCGACGATTCCAGCACTCGCCGGAATGCCGGGCGGGACATTCCTCCACCCAGGCGCCACCCCGTCTCAGGTCCAAACGATTGCGGTGATGCCTTTCGCGAACATGAGCGGCACCCGTGAGGATGACTTTCTCTGTGAGGGTCTGGCCGAGGAGATCATCAACGCCCTCGTGCAGATTCCCGGGCTGCGAGTGATCGCCCGAACCTCTTCCTTCATGGTCGGGCGCCTGGGCCTCGACGTGCGCGAGGCCGGAGCGCGACTCGGCGTCGAGAGCATCACACGGGCCCTTGGCCCACCTCCCACGGGAGGCCGGCATGCGTAAAGGTTCCGCCGTTGTGCTCGTCGCCCGAATCCTCACCGCGTTCGTCTCCAGCGCGCCGGTTCACATCGCCGATTACGCCGGAGACGCCTCAGTCTGGTGAGTGGAAAGGCGCGGCAATTCGCGAAGCTGCGAGAGGGTGGATGCTTGCCGCAGCGCGGCCGAGTGATCCCCATCACGTGATCGCGTGATTCGAATCCGTGTCAAGCCATTTGAGAATGTAACCCGCGGGGGCATCGTCAAGCCGTTTGCGATGTAACCCGGTTTGGGTGGTTGCAGCGGTTCGCCAAGTCCCAGATGCGGGCGAGTTTCTCCTCGATGGTCTTGGCCAGCACGAAGGGATCGGTGGTGTCGCGCAGTCGGACCAACGCGGCGACCGTCTCGCGGTCGGCTGCGGGATAGGCTTGCAGCCGCTCGAGCGGGGTGCGGGGCGCGTCGTAGACCCGCTTGAGCCGCGAACCGATGCGTTCCTTGCGCACGAGCTTCACCGAGGGCTGGAACAGGTTCATCATCAGCCGGAGCTCGTGGCGATAGAGATCGTTGAGCAGAGCGACGACGACGGCGCTGTCGTAGCGGTCCCAGCCGATCAGCCTGCGGACGTGGGTCCAGTTCTTCTGCTCGATGTGGGCGTTGTCGTTCTTCTTGTAGGGTCGCCCGCGGGTGAACTGGATGCTCTGCGTCTGGCAGTAGCGGACCAGTTGGGCGTTGAGGAACTCGCTGCCGTTATCGGAGTCGAGGCCCTGCAGTCGGAAGGGCAGCGACTGACGCATGTCCTCGATCGCCGCAACGATGCCGGTCTGCCCCTTGCCCAGCACGGCACGGGTCTCCGTCCAGGTGGTGTGGATGTCGGTGAGGTTGAGGGAATGCGCGAACTCGCCCGCGGCACAGTCACCCGAGTGCGAGACCAGATCGATCTCGGTGAAGCCGGGGCTGTGGACATCCCAGTGGTCGGTCTTGATCGGGATGTGATGCTTGAGCAGGGTCCCCGGCTTGGTGCGGCCGTAGAGGCGGCGCCGCAGTTGGCGCTTGCGCGGCTTGAGGCGGCGGTCGATCTGCCGCGGGCTGATCGCCAGCAGTTGACGTTCGGTCTCGGCGGAGAAGGCCAGGCGCTGACGCAACGCGGGCAGCCAGAACGGCAGCAGCGCCTTCAGGCGTACCGACCACGGGTAGCCGGCCGCTTCCCAGACCTTGACCAGCGCCTCGATCGCCCGCTGGCTATAGCTCGGGCCTCGCGACCGCCGTGGACCCGGTCGAGCCTCCGGGCGCGGCTGGCCCAGCAGCCGGATGGCGTATTTGCGGTGGTAGCCGCAGATGCTGCAGAACTCGTCCAGGATCGCCCCCTTGGCGGCGGGCTTGCTGCGCTGATAGCGGCCGTGGATGGCCCTCAGGTACTCCCGTCGTCCCATGCTGGTCATCTCCCGTGTCCCTCCCGGTAGGAGGGTTACTTATCAGATGGCGCGACGATCCACCCACGGGTTACATTCTAGACGGCTTGATTCG
>Ga0315283_10000086_pt1 | contig 52178 bp, 49 predicted proteins | sample YL17G09_0_MG_FD_204541 | JGI IMG/M metagenome (GOLD analysis project Ga0315283, IMG submission 204541) | Sediment microbial communities from Yellowstone Lake, YNP, Wyoming, USA - YL17G09_0 | ecosystem: Environmental > Aquatic > Freshwater > Lake > Sediment | place: USA: Wyoming | collected...
AATATCTTGAAACGGGCGGGACACGCCCGTTGGGGCGAAAGCACAGACGTTGGTCTAAGGCTGCTCCAAGAAGCCCCGCCGCTTTAGCGGCTGGGGAGTGTCACTTTGCAGTTGTCATCTAAAACCTAAGAGAATCTATGCTCCAATTTCTTCATTTTCCTTATAATAGAAGTTGAAGAATGTTTTCCTCATGCCTAAGAAAGGATACTATCTGTATGCCAACTGTTGAAATCTCCCACATAAGCAAATCTTTTGGTGAGTTGAAAGCCGTAGATGACGTCTCTTTTGAAGTTAATAAGGGTGAAATCTTTGGGCTGCTTGGTCCAAATGGTGCCGGAAAGACAACATCCATACGGATTTTGTTGGATATTTTTAAACCCGACCAGGGTAATGTAAGCATCCTGGGTGGTCCGATGACTGAAGCCAAGAAGGACCTCATTGGATACATGCCTGAGGAACGTGGTATGTATCAGGATATCCAGCTTGACCGCTGCCTGGTTTATTTGGGAACCCTTAAAGGCATTGAACCAGCTGAGCTGCATAACAGGATTACTGGTTACCTTGAACGCTTCGACCTGACATCTTCGAGGTACAAGAAGGTCAAAGAGCTTAGCAAGGGTATGCAGCAGAAAGCGCAGCTCATTACAACCCTGGTGCATCAACCGGAGCTGGTCATCATTGACGAACCTTTCAGTGGCTTGGACCCGATCAACACTCAGATGGTCAAAGATCTATTGCGTGAGCAACGTGACCGAGGCGTGACGATCCTGATGTCAACCCATCAGATGCATCAGGTGGAGGAGTTATGCGATCGTATCGTTTTAATTGATCATGGTCGTACAGTCTTGTATGGGCACCTGGACGAGATCCGCAATCAATTCTCGGGGCACGCCGTCATCGTCCGCACTCCAGATGTGCTTCCTATCCTTCCCGGTGTGGAGCACGTCGAGCAGCATAACTCATCTGCATATCGGCTAAACCTGGACCCCTCCACAAATACTCAGGATGTGCTGCGATCGTTAGTCGAGCGTGGAATCCGGATTGACCAATTTGAGATCGCAGCCCCAACCTTGGACGAGATATTCATTCGCGTTGTTCAGCCAACGAAACAGGAACAAGGAGACAGACTATGACTAAATTCTGGCTTATCGCCTGGCATGAATATTCCAGGCACGTGTTCCGCAAGCGTTTCTTGGTTGTCCTGTTCAGCGTACCGCTCATGATTGCCTTTATGGCTGTATTGGTCATCGCCATAATCATCATGGAGACAAGCTCAAAACCGGTGGGTTACATTGATCATTCGGGACTGCTCTTATATCAAATTTCGCAACCCAGGGTCAAATGGCCTGAACAATATGTTCAAATGGTAGCCTACACGGACGAAACCAGCGCGGATGATGATCTGCAAGCTAAAAAGATCCAGGCATATTACATCATCCCAGAAGAATACCTTAAAACAGGTCAGGTTAGGCTTATTTATCTGAGCAAACTTAAAGGCTCGGATGAAGAGCAATTCGCAGCTTTCCTGAAAGTAAATTTACTGGCAAATCAACCCCCAGACATCGCCAAACGGCTCCTTGTAGGGAACCAGATCATCACCCAATCTGTAGATAAAAGCCGGCAAGCCTCCCAGGAACAGTTTATTAATATTTTACTGCCACTTCTCGCCGGCATCCTATTCATTGTCGGAATGAGCACGAGCTCTGGTTACCTTATGCAGGCAGTGGTGGAGGAAAAAGAGAATCGCACCATGGAGATCATGGTGACATCGGTCTCTCCAAATCAGCTCATGAGCGGTAAGGTGATCGCAGATATTGCAATTGGTGTTACCCAGCTAGTGGTATGGGCAATCTTCATCATCATGGCTCTGGTGATTGGAAAAAACTATGTACCCTGGCTGGGTGGTCTCAGCTTTTCAGGAGAAATGATCGGAGTCATCATCGCAGTGATGGTACCGGCTTTCATTATGATCAGTGGGCTGATGGCTGCCGTGGGTGCCACAGTTTCTGAAGGCAGTGAAGGCCAACAGATCATGGGGCTATTTACCATCCCTATTTGGATACCTTACCTATTTATTGGGGCATTCATCCAAAACCCAAACAGCCCCCTGGCAATCGCTATGAGTCTGTTCCCGCTCACCGCACCGATGACGATAACCATCCGCATGAGTTTCACTACCATCCCTGCCTGGCAATTAATTGCCAGTGTTACCATCCTGGTTCTATCTGCAATTGGTGCAGTTTGGCTGGCTGGCAGGGCATTTCGTCTGGGTATGCTGCGCTATGGGCAACGGATACATTGGAAAGAAGTATTTAGCCATCAAAAGGTGTGACACATGAATAAAACCATGCAAGTTCTAAAACACGAAATCGTTACAGTCCTTTCCCGTCCGTCATTCCTGTTTGCTATATTTGGCGTCCCAATCATCGGTGCGACCATCTTCTTTGCTGCAAGTCGATTATCAAAGGGCAGCTCGACACAAAACATCCTGGCTCAGCTTATCAGTAGCCCTGCAACCGTGCAGGCTGAAGGTTATATTGACCAGAGTGGCATAATTAAGGCGATCCCCGATTCTGTTAAAGCTGGCTTGTTGGTTTCGTTCCTGGATGAAACCAGCGCCCGGCAAGCGCTTGAAAATGGCAAGATTTCCGCCTATTACATCATAGCTTCAGACTACCTCCAAACCGGAGATATCAGTTACATTCGCCCGGATTTTAACCCCATCGGATCATCCGGACAGTCATCATTGCTGGAATGGATCCTGAAGGTCAACCTGCTGGGAGGGGACACACAGATTGCAGCTCTGGTCAATGGCCCTATAAACACAGAGAAAGTGTCATTATCCCCCACCCCTCAAAGGGACGCAAATAATTTATTGACGTTTTTCCTGCCTTATGGGGTGACAATGTTGTTTTACATCGTCCTTCTGAGCGCTGCGAGCCTGTTATTGAGTAGTGTCGCCAAGGAAAAGGAGAACCGGGTGATGGAGATCCTGATGGTATCGGTTACCCCAATGCAGCTACTCACCGGGAAAATAATAGGATTGGGATTGTTGGGGCTGCTCCAAATTATTGTCTGGGTTGGTACTGGGCGGATATTATTAGCCAGGAGTGGAACCTCATTCAACCTGCCGATCGTCTTCCAGCTGCCAACCTCATTTCTGATCTGGGGAGTGTTATTCTTCCTGCTAGGGTACGCGGTCTACGCCAGCCTCATGGCAGGTCTGGGAGCATTGGTCCCTAATCTGCGTGAAGCCTCACAGGCAACGATCATAGTGATCTTCCCACTCATCATTCCCGTGGCCTTGATCAGTGTGCTGATCAATGAACCGGATAGCATCCTGGCGGTCATCCTGAGTTTATTCCCCTTAACCTCACCCGTGGCAATGATGACCCGCCTGTCGGCTGGGAGTGTACCTTTATGGCAAACTTTACTTGCTGCGGTCCTTTTGGCTGTCACAGCAATCTTCGTGGTGCGAGCGGTGGCACGGATGTTCCGCGCCCAAACGATATTATCAGGTCAGCCATTCAGTCGAAAATTATTCTTTAATGCCCTTCTGGGAAAAGCATAGAACTCAACAACATTCTGGCTCTGCTCTGGAAATACTTCGATCGATCTCAAGCTTCCAACCAGATGGTCACGGGACCATCGTTGGCAATCTCCACCAGCATATGGGCACCGAACTCACCCGTTTGGGTAGGGACACCCAGCTCCTGCAGCATCTCAGCAAAACGCTCCACTAACGGTCGGGCGATTTCAGGTAGAGCGGCATCGGTAAATGAGGGTCGCCTACCTTTCCGTGTATCCGCATACAAGGTGAACTGCGACACCACGAGTGCCTGCCCACCCACTTCCAGCAGCGAGCGATTCATCTTACCCTGCTCATCTTCAAAGATGCGGAGATTGGCGATTTTCTCGCATAGGGTGCGAGCCTGGGTCTCACCATCTCCAGGACCTACTCCTAATAAAATGATGAATCCCGGGCCAATTTCTGCAATGGCATGCCCAGCCACCAATACCCTGCCAGACCTCACCCGCTGTAGAACGAGGCGCATAAGCCAATTGTCCCTTCGAAGTTATGGCAGCCCGACTGCTTCTCTAACTTCGACCATGGTTTGCTCCGCAATTGTGCGGGCACGCCTGGCTCCATCATCCAGCACCCCCCGAACGTAGTTCGGGTCTTTTGCCAGCTCAATACGCCTCGCCCGGAAGGGCTCGAGGTGCGAATTTAGATTCTGGGCAAATAGTTTTTTACAATCGACACAGCCAATCCCCGCACGACGACACTCGACATTGACCATTTCCACATCATCCGGAGGCGAGAAGATGGTATGCATGGTAAATACGTTGCATACCTCGGGCCTACCCGGGTCGCTGCGACGGACCCGTTGTGGGTCAGTAACCATTTGGAGAACGCGCTGGGTTGTCTCTTCTGGCGTAGCAGCCAGCTCAATATGATTATTCAGGCTCTTGCTCATCTTCTCCACGCCATCGATACCCAACACCTTGGGAATTTCAGTGTTTTTCATCTGGGGTTCGATAAGTACGTTGGTTTTATAACGGAAGTTGAATGAGCGCACCGTCTCACGCGCAAATTCGATGTGCGGTGCCTGGTCAATACCCACCGGGACGACATTGCTTTTATACAGAACAATATCAGCGGCCATCAATACCGGATAACCCACCAGTCCATAGTTCACGTTATGGGGATGCTGGCGCACCATTTCTTTAAAGGTCGGCAGGTCGGTCAGCTTTCCCAACGGTGAAACCATGGAGAGAATCAGATGCAGCTCTGCCACCTGCGGGACGTGCGATTGAATGAACATGATGGTTTCATCCGGACGGATCCCTGCAGCCAGGAAATCCAGTGCCATCTCCAGAGCATTCTGGCGTACATCAACCGTATCTTCGACTGTAGTAAGCGCGTGCAGGTCGACGATGCAGTACACGCAATCATATTCATCTTGTAAAGCCACGTAATTCTTGATTGCTCCCAGATAGTTCCCCAGGTGCTGCCTCCCTGTGGGACGAGCTCCGGAAAACACGCGACCTTTCTTTTGTATAGCCATAGGTACTTCCTTTCAATTTTATATCTTCGAGGGCGTCCCTTGCACTACCAGAATTTTTTACGCTCCTCACATACCCGAACGGGCACCAGATGACAGAGCTATCCTTGCTTCAAATGATCTCGCAGCAGTCCTGCCACCTCACCCGGTTCAGCGTGGCGGTGGGTTGCCAGCTTGGAATAGATCAGTTTCCCATCCACCGAAAACTCAAACCGCCCCCCATCCGATGGCACCAAAGTGAAGGATTCAATATTCGGTTCAAATTCCTTGAGCAATTCGGCTGCCAGACCGACAGCACGATCGGTGTAGTTTCAAACCGCACAGTAGACCAGATGTAGTTTTACCAACATAGCAACACCTCCGATAGATTTTTAATAAACAACCCCCGCCTGTGATGCAACGGGGGTGAATAAGCCAGCTTCACACATCAGGTACGGTTTAGATAAACGATACCCTATACCCAGATAACGGCGGTTGCTCCGGCACAGGTTACTTCTCCATGAGTTTCACCCTGCAGCTCCGAGGTCCATTCTACGCAGGCGTACGGGCGGGATTTTCATTGTCTACCGCTCTCTGAACCGCCGCTTCCGCGTATACTCGTCCTCTTCAAAGCTATTTATGATATGTGCAAATAGTATATCATAAGATGAACCGATGTTAAAAAAAACAAAAATATCTGGTTGACTTTCGCCTAAAAATATGCTAAGATAGTTACATATTGTAAGTAAGTATTACATGCTGTAAGTAACCTATATCATTAAACCCGTACACCTATGGCCTATCGCCTTACCATCACTGCTTCAGCAATGCGTGAGATCAACCGTTCAGCTGTCCTGGAGATCCTCCGCCGGGAAAGCCCGATCGCACGCAGCACCATCGCCCACCGCTTGGATGTCAGCCTGCCTACGGTGATGCGTATTGTGGATGAGCTGATAGACGAAGGTTTCGTCAGACCGCATGGGGGCACCGAATGGAGCGGTGGACGAAGGCGCACGCTGCTCGAATTCAATGCTGAAGGTCATCTCATCCTGGGTGTGGACATGGGTGGAACAAAGATGTATGGCGCCCTTTCTGACCTGGGTGGAAATATCCTCGACGAAGTGAATATTGCCCGGCATGGCACCAGCGGAAAGGACAGCTTTAACCGACTAACCACCCTGATCGACACCTTATTGGCATCCCCAAAATTAGTTGGAAGGCAGATCCATGGCATTGGTGTGGGTGCGCCCGGGATCACCCTACATGAGAAGGGGATCGTCACCTGGGCAAACACACTGCACTGGAAAGATTTCCCGCTCAAAGACCGCCTTAAAGAGCTGTACCCCTATCCAATCACGGTGGATAACGATGTTAATCTTGCTGCCCTGGGGGAGCTATGGTTTGGCGCGGGTCAAAATGCTCAGAATATGGTCATGATCGCCATCGGCACGGGAATTGGAGCTGGGATCATCATTGACGGAGCCTTGTACCGTGGGGCAACTGAAGCTTCCGGTGAGATTGGCAACATGCTAACGGGGCGCGAATTCCTGGGAAAAAACTACCTGGATTTCGGCGCGTTGGAAAGTGTAGCATCAGGCACGGGCATTGCTGAGCGTGCCCGCATCGCCCTTAATAATAAATTTACGGCGAAAGAACTTGAAAACCTGACCGCCGAGGATGTGTTCGAGGCTGCTAAGGAAAAGCAGGAGTGGGCTTGGAAGATCATCAATGAAACGGTGGATTACCTGGCGATCGCCATTGCCAACCTGCAGGTAGCATTTGACCCGGAGCTTATCATATTGGGTGGGGGGGTGTCGCGCTCCGCCGAGATGCTGGTTGACCCAATCTTACGCCGTATGGAAGGAGCCATCCCCACTTTACCCAGGCTGGTCGTATCTAGTTTAGGCCTCAGGGCTGGGGTGATGGGGGCGATTACCAATATATTGCACAATACGTCAAATTTTTACGTGGTTCATAAACTATCTTAATTTTCCATTGACCAGACCAAAGGAGGTGCATTGCAAGCGAAAATCCACCCTAATGATTTACAAAGTCAATTAATTTCAAAAACCAATTTATCAAAAAGAGGAGAAATATGCGTACCATAAAAAAAATCACAATTATTGCATTAGCGCTGATCTTGATCTTCGGGTTGGTAGGATGCCAGAAGAAGGAAACTGGACCAGTGACCATCCATGTGCTGACCATGGACCAAGCCGGTTTGAAACCGGCTGAGATCGATCAGATTGCACGAGACTTTGAAGCCCTGAACCCGGATATCAAAGTGGTCATGGAATATGTGGGCTATGATTCTGTCCACGATAAAATCACGACCGCCATGGCTGCTACACCTCCAGGGTACGATGCCGCCATGGTCGATGTGATCTGGCCGGATGAGTTCATCAAGGCTGGATACCTGCTGGATGTGACCAGCCGGGTGACCGATGACATGAAAACCAACATGTTCCCAGCCTCCTGGAACGGCGTAACCCGTAATGGCAAGATCTATGGCATGCCATGGCTGATGGATGTTAAGTATTTCATGTACAACAAGGATATCCTCACCAAAGCCGGCATCGCTGCGCCCCCCAGCACCTGGGAAGAGTTGGTTGACCAGGCAAAGACCATCAAGGCAGCTGGCCTGGCAGAGTACCCCATCATCTGGTCTTGGAATCAGAAAGAGGGCGTGGTGTGTGATTTCACTGCCTTGCTCTTCGGCAATGGCGGTGGCTTCCTGGATTCCAGCGGTAAACCAATCTTTAATAACGAAAAAGGCGTCCAGGTGCTAACCTGGATGAAGCAAACCCTGGACGACGGGCTAACAAACCCAAGTTCAGTCTCGGCGGATGAAGGTGCGGTGGAGACTGATTTCCTGGCAGGCAAATCAGCTTTTGCACTGAACTGGCTCTTCCAATTCGCCGATTCAAATGATGCCAGTAAATCGCAAATCGTCGGTCAGGCCGCCTTCGCACCTGTACCTGTCTTCAAAGCTGGAGCCGATGCAGGGATCAAGGGTTCTAGCGTAGACGGATCAAGCGCGTTCGCCATCATGGCCACCACTCCATACGCAGACCAGACCTGGAAATTCCTGACCTATCTATCCAGTTTTGATGTGCAGATGAAATATTCAGCCGAAATGTTGCCAGTCTGGCAAAATGCATTCCAAGGAGATAATCTAACTAAATTGGAAGCAGCAACACCGACGAACTCGATTACTGTCCCGGCCTTCCTGGCGCAATTCCCCTATGCCAACGAGCGGCCAACGGTAGCCTATTATAATGAAGCTTCTGCAGCGCTGCAGCTGGCGATCCAGGAAGCGCTGACGGGGTTAAAGACCCCCCAGCAAGCCCTGGATGAGGCCGCTGCCACCTGGGTTACTCTCGGCAGTAAATAATCCAAGTTTAGGATTTGATTGGGTGGATTTGCGTTACAATGCAAGTCCACCCAATTTTTAAAAGATGACTGCAAATTCCCAAAACCTCCCCAGAAAACAACTCTCCTTGCGCCAGCAAGACAGGCGCACCGCCTGGCTGCTGGTCTTGCCCGCCCTGGCAGTCATCCTGGGGGTCACCCTGTGGCCGATCATCTATACCTTCATCTTGAGTTTTTTCCAGGCACCCACCGGCATCAACCAGGTGCGCACTTTCGTCGGTTTGGGGAATTATCTCGAGATGGTCAAGGACCCAACTTTCTGGGAGACCATCGGGCGCACGATGTATTTCACGGTCGCCTCGGTCGGTGTGGAGATGATTTTGGGTATGGCAGTGGCGCTGTTGATCCATTCTCACCCATGGGGCTGGAAGTTCCTGCGCTTCAGTCTGATCATCCCCTGGGCGATGCCAACCATCGTCAATGGCGCCATGTGGCGCTGGATCTATAGTGCGGATTTTGGAGCATTAAATGGCTTGCTCTCGCAATTGGGATTGATCAAGCATTACATCCCCTGGTTATCCCTGCCCAATTTGGCCATGCCCCTGGTGATCCTGGCGGATGTGTGGCATATGATGCCCTTCGTGGCGTTGATCCTGCAGGCGGCTTTGGCAACCTTGCCAGTTGAGCTCGATGAGGCAGCCGCTGTGGATGGTGCCAATGCCTTCCAGCGTTTTTTGAAGATCACGCTACCATTGCTTCGTCCGGCTATCCTGGTGGCATTGATCGCCCGTACGGTGGATGCCTTTAGGGTATTTGATATCGTCTACGTCCTCACCAACGGTGGTCCAGCGAATAAAACCCTGACCATAACTTTTCTGACTTACCTGAATTCTTTTCCCTGGGGAAAGCAAGGCATTGGAGCATCGCTTTCTTTCCTGATCTCCATCTTCACCATCAGCATGGCACTGCTATTCATCCGCTTTCTGTACCGTCCTGAGGAAAACCAGTGATGAAGACCCGCAAGTTACTGCGTAAATTGCCATTATTTTTACTCACCCTTCCGGTGCTGTTCTTTATTTATTTTCCCATCCTGTGGTTGTTCAGCGCCAGTTTGTCAAACCAGGTGGATTTATTTGCCCTCCCCATGCATTGGATTCCGCTCCATCCCACTTTAAAGAATTATCTGGACATAATATTCCCAAGCCTGGCATCCAACTCAGTACCGCGTACTTTTGCTGTGGCACTGTTGAACTCGCTCAAAATCGCTTCAGCAGTAACGATCATCTCACTGGTGATCGGAAGCATGGCAGCCTATGCCCTGGCCCGCATCCCATTTAAATATAGTCGAGGCATTCTGCTAGGCATTATTGCCACCCGCATGATCCCCGAAGTATCCCTGATATTGCCACTATTTATCATTGCCTCCAGCCTGCAGTTGATCAATAAGCCGATCATCTTGATCGTCACCTACATGAGCTTTGCCTTGCCATTTGCCATCTGGATGATGGTTGCCTTCTTCCAGACCGTCCCTGTCGAGCTGGAGGATGCTGCCCGCATCGATGGCTGTTCTCGCCTGGGTATCCTGTTTCGGGTGGTCATTCCGATATCAGTGCCGGGGCTGGTCTCCACTGCCATGTTCATTTTTCTGCTCGCCTGGGATGAATTCTTTTATGCCCTGATCTTCACCAGCACCCTGGCCTCCAAAACGGCGCCCGTGGCCTTGTCGGAATTTGTCGGCCGCTATGCGATCAACATCAACGGCATGATGGCCGGCGGCATCCTGGCTGCCCTGCCCCCAGTGATCTTAGCCCTGGCTTTCCAGCGCTACATCGTGAAAGGCATGACCTCCGGTGCAGTCAAGGGGTGATATGGAAGATTGCCAAAATAAGCGCTGAGAGATCCCCAACTCGACCCAGATTAACAGAAACCCTCTCGATTTGAGGTAGATCAGGTTATATGGATTTAGCTTATGCTTTATCCGCCCGACCTTGCTCCCGATAGGTCATTTTCATACATATTTTTTTAGTGAATCCTTAATCCCAACCAATGAGCAGGATATAATGCAAATATGTAGCATAATTATTTGGTCAGCCAGACTCATTCATCGTTCTTTTCAAGGTGGTATCTATGCGCAAAGTGATCTACGCAACCTCTCTATCTCTCGACGGTTACATCGAGGAAGCATCCGGTGGCTCGAGCTGGGTCGTTCCCGACGAAGAGCTTCACAGGCACTTCAACAGCCTTGAACAAGACATCGATACCCATTTGTATGGACGTCGAATGTACGATCTAATGGCTGCCTATTGGCCCACTGCCGACCAGAATCCATCCATGCTGCCATACGAGCTCGACTATGCTAATAACTGGAAAGACGTGCAGAAAGTGGTCTTCTCGAAAACCATCGAGGCGGTGGGATGGAACGCTCGCATAGTGAGGGGCGACGCAGTTGAGGAAGTAACCAGGCTGAAGTCTCTCCCCGGCAAGAACATGAGCGTCCTAGGTCTCATTCTGGCCTCGGCCCTGGCTACAGCCGGCCTCATCGACGAATACCAATTCTACTACGTGCCAATCCTCCTGGGCTCCGGTAAAGCAGTTTTCACCGAGCTTGGTCAGAGGGTCAGTCTTCAGTTGATTGAAACTCGGACCTTCAAGTCTGGCACCGTACTGATCAGATGCCAGCCTGTCTCCGTGTAGGCTTGCGGCTTTCTTGCTGCCTGACAAAGCGATGCTGCGTACGGAATTTACGCTCTGCCGCTGAACGCCATATGATTGGGTGTTCAAATTTTTACAAAGATATAAAACCATAGTAGATCAATTTCTGGAGCCAAAATGCTATTCGGTGTTCACATTTTCCCTACTCAATTTTCTTTTCAACCAGATGAATTAGCGCAGGCCGCGGAAGAACGCGGTTTGGAGTCTGTTTGGTTCTCAGAACATACTCATATCCCCGTCCGCTTTCTAAATGCACCAGAGCGTACATTCAATCTGCCAGACTATTATTGGCAAACATACGATATCTTTATAGCCATGACTCTTGCCGTAACAGCTACGAAAAACATCAAAGTTGGAACTGGCGTTTCTCTTGTTGTTGAACGAGATCCGATTCTCCTTGCAAAAGAGACAGCAACATTAGACCTTCTTTCTAAAGGGCGTTTTATTTTTGGCATTGGAGCAGGTTGGCTTGAGGCAGAAATGGCTGATCATGGAGTTGCCTACCGAACACGTTTTCAACTCCTTAAAGAACAAATTCGAGCAATCAAAGAGATTTGGACGACAACCGAATCTGAGTTTCATGGCAAGTTTGTGAACTTTGACAAGATGAAGGCGTATCCCAAACCTTATCAGCAACCTCACCCCCCAATAATTATGGGTGGGAATGGTGATAAGGCAATTGAATGTGCATCGGAATGTTGCAATGGCTGGGCTCCATGGAACATGGAATGGACCAAGGTAAAAGAAGCAATTACTCAGCTAAAGAAGCAAGCAGTCGCAAACGGGCGTGACCCGAATTCGCTGGAAATATCCCTATTTGAAGAGTCTATTCCTGACAAAATAATGATTGAAGAAATGGAAACTGCGGGGGTCAAGCGGATGATATTAACCGTCTTCGGGCAAAGTCGTGAACAAGCATTACCCACACTTGATTTATTAGCGAATATAAATACGCCCTGATCTTAACCAGCATGCTTGTCTCCAAGACCGCACCCGTAGCCATGTCGGTATTTGTGGGCCGCTATGCGATCAACATCAACGGCATGATGGCGGGTGGCATCCTGGCTGCCCTGCCCCCGGTGATTTTAGCCCTGGCTTTAAAGCGCTACATCGTGAGAGGCATGACCTCCGGTGCGGTGAAGGGGTGATAAAAGATAACCGCATCGGGAGAATGATGCTTCCCCCTTTTCCAAAGCTATCCCACACGCTGAAGATATTGTAAGAACCTTCCAATCTGACAACCTATATGGCGATCTATTTGCATGTGATGTTGTGTAGCCTGTCAAATCTGAGGTCGATTCTTGGTGATTGGATTTTATTATGTCTCTTACTTTTTCACGAAGAGATTTTATTAGTTATAGAGATGGTGGGATTAGATTGACACTTAAGCTAACGCCCTTTCAGGCTGAAACAATTCCATTATAGTCAAGCAAGATTGAACCAGTGATAGAGGGAGTTAAAGGTATTTTGTTGGAAAATAGATCGCTAGAAAAGAAAAAAACAATTCAACTCGTTATTTATATGAATTCGATAACTTAGTGAATAGTTATCACAGATTGCACTATAATCTAGCAATAAGAAGGATTGTGATTCAATAAATTGGTTATGATAACCGCTCTCATTATCTTGGTTCTTTAAAATATCCAAAATTGAGGTGATCTACCGGTAATTTACAGTAGATTCAATCGTTAGTCACATTGGATTTGGATTATTATGGTCACTCCTTTGAGTTACTGGCAGCGACACCTGCGCAATTTCATTCGCTATGGCACAGCTCGCAAGTACGTGAACTTAGCGCAGGCTTATATTGCCTATTTGTTTGGCAGAGTGGAGATTTCTTCAATGCCAGCATTCCTAAGGGTGGAAATATGCCGTTACTGTGAAATAAATTGTTTATATTGCTACCCAGCTAAGGCACAGCTATTCTATCCCCTAGAAGCTTACAAACAACTCATTGATCAGGGCAAGGATTTCATCTTTTCTGTATCTTTATACGATATTGGCGAACCATTACATAACCCACAGGTCCTTGATTATATTCGTTATGCACATCAAAATAAGGTTGGAACTGTGATTTCTTCGTCGCTTTCGTTTGAGCGAGATGATGAATTTTGGAATAGTTTAGCCACATCAGGGCTTGATTACATGATTGTGGCCATTGATGGAATTACTCAAGATGTTTACAACCACTATCGACGGAATGGTCAATTAGATTTAGTTATGTCCAATCTCAAGAAACTCTTGGCATTCAGAAACAGGGCTGATGCCAAATTGTTCATAGAATGGCAAATGATTGATTTTGCCTGGAATCGTACTGAACAAAACAAAGCTAAGGAAATGGCCTATCAAATGGGCTGTAATCGATTTGATATTATTGCTGAAGCTACTCAACCGCGAAAGCATTATGATGAAGAGAGCACGATACGCAAACGAAATTGCTTGCTACCCTATATTCTCTTTTTCGTGACAGCGAACAATAGTGTGCGATTGTGTTACAAGATCTACCACCACGATATGTGTATCGGTAGTTTGTCCAACAATACGTTTGCTGAAATTTGGAATGGAAGTGAAATTGCGCGTGTACGTGACCGCAAGCAGATCGGCGCTCGAGAAGGCTGTCAAAAATGCAGAGAATAGCAGGATTACACAGGGGATATTAAGAAAACAACCTAGTTATAGCCTGTACACCCTCCTTGGCTTCTCAGCCGATGGGTTTTTGGCTGCCCGAATTTCTGTATCAGCATGTTGTCCATATAGCGATGACTGAATTCTATTATCTTTATCTAGCGCAGCCAATTTTATCCATAAGATTCTTGTGATAATTCCACGATCCCGGCGGGGTGTGCACCACCCAGGCGGAATGCACGCCGTCGGAGTGCAGCACAACGAAGAAAAATATCGAATGTTCTAATTCGAATTGTCCTTTCACACAATATACTTCCACCGGTGGGTAGGGCAGCGGAGATATGCCCTTACCACGCTCACCGTAAAAATTTTCGTATACCTGGAAATCGAGGCTATCACTGTTAGTCTTATCACTCATAGCTGGCGTGAAATTCTGTGGCTGGCTGGACTTGGTGTGGGCAGTGAATACGAAAAATCGGTCGTCTGACCCCAACATGCGCCTATAACGCTCACCTATCACCCGCCATTGCTGGCCTGGAAGGATACTGCGCGGGAATAAAGTTACCACCAGGCAGATGGCAAACACTGATATCACGATCAATATAAATATCTTTATAAATTTCTTCATGGGTAAACCAGTATATCAATAAATCATAGGACAAAATGAGGCGAGAGTCAAGCAGTGGGTGCCCATATTTTTGGACACAATCGTACATCCCAATTTCCTTAAACCCCTTGTGAGCTAGAACATTTGTGCTATAATATATGTATGAATAAACTTTTTTTCTCCCCTTTTCCCCAATATTGTGCATTATCTGGAAGCCCCACCACTCCATATTTGTACAGTAAGGAAGTTGCAAATGTCTTCATTCAATAGATTAATTGAATGCAATTGTTTTTTATAATTCAATTCCACCCTCACGATCATTTGTCCAAAAGAGTCGTTCCTCTTCGTTTTTTCGCGAAACGAATCAACCCGTAGAATGAACAAATCTTTTCTGCCTGTCTGCCTCACCAGACACCTGCCTCACCAAAAGCTTCTGACCTCTTACTGCTCTGTTCGGGCTTCACCGAAGCCCATCATCTGTTTTCATATGTCATCTGGCTCACACCCCTCCGCACCCATCTGTGCCCTCATATTCTCCATCATGCCCGCCATCATGCCCGCCATCATGCCTTTCATCATCCTGGGAATAGCATGCGTGATCCATGCCACTACCAATCCTCCTGCCGCTGCCCCTAACAGCGCAGTGATCAGGTAACTAGTCCGGGCGGAACGATCAATATACATAGGTTTACCCTCCCTTATGTGTGGGGTGACCGAAGGATTTACGAATTGTGGTGGAAAATACTTCTAACCCACCCATATCCATGAGAATTCTTTTACACCGACTTTTGGATCATAGCATTGCTTTAATTATAATCTCGTATCCCCTTAAAATACTCTCCCGCAACCATTCTCAAATATGCTACAATTTATCCAGAATCAGGAGGTAACTATGCACGAAAACCTCGATATTCGCCCATCCCCGATTGCCGGGCAATGGTACCCGGGTGACCCAAAACGCCTGTCGATGGATGTGGACCGCTACATCCACGATGCAAAGCTACCCGAGCTGAAGGGTGAGGTGGTCGCCATCATCACCCCCCATGCCGGGCATATCTATTCCGGTCCGGTGGCAGGTTACGCCTTTGCCGCCTTGCAGGGGTATCAACCTGATATCGTGGCGGTGATCTCTCCCATGCATTATCCCTACAACGAGCCATTGCTCACCACTGCTCACGACGCCTATGAGACCCCCTTCGGCACCATCCCTGTGGATGCAGAAGCAGTGAAAAAGCTCGACGCACTGCTTGAAAAAGAGCTTGGGTTTGGCCTGGCATACGTCCGGCGCGACCGGGAACATTCGCTGGAGATCGAGCTGCCCTTCTTGCAAAGGGCGATTCAATCTAAATTCAAGTTGCTTCCGGTGATGGTGCGCGACCAGAGCGAGCATGTCACACATATCCTGGGGCAGTGCCTGGCAAAGACCCTCGCCGGGCGTAACTCACTGCTGGTTGCCAGCACCGACCTCTCGCACTTTTACCCCCAAAAAGTGGCGAATGAGCTGGATGCAGTCATGCTCAGCTGCATGGAAGCCTTCGACCCAGAAGCGGTGATCCTGGCTGAAGAGGAAGGCAGGGGCTTTGCCTGCGGGCGGGGGGCACTATCTGCAGTTCTATGGGCAGCCAAAGACCTGGGAGCGGATACAGTCAAGATCCTGAATCATGCCACCTCGGGCGACATCACCGGTGATACCTCCTCGGTGGTTGGGTACGGCGCGGCAGTGGTGCTGCGCAGCTCTGTCTAGAATGAATAAAACGATACTGGTTTCTTTGGGGCATTCTTCGAACATCACTTCCAAAGCGAGGTTATATTAAGCATGTACGTATGGAATTTCCTGCTTATCATACTCCTGGTCGCGCTGAATGCATTCTTTGTCAGCGTGGAATTTGCCGCGGTAACCTCTCGCAAGGCGCGCATCGAGCTGCTGGCTGCAGAAGGCAACGCAGCTGCCAAGATCGTAAAAACCTGGATAGAGAACCCAGCCGCCCGCGACCGTTTGATCGCAGCCTCACAACTGGGGATCACCATTGTCAGCCTGGCACTGGGTGCGGTAGGTGAAAACACCTTCCAGGAATTATTAACTCCATATTTCAATCAGTTATCCTTGTCACCAAGCCTTCAGCACCTGACATCCCTATTGGCAGTGCTGCCCCTGTTTTTTTCCCTGATCATCATCACCAGCATCCACGTCGTCTTCGGTGAACAGGTGCCCAAGGTTGCCACTTTACACCAACCGGAGCGTGTTGCCGTCCTCGCCGCCCAACCCATGAACGCTTTCAGCATCATCTTCAAATGGTTCATTGATGTGCTCGATTGGGCGACACGCCTGGTTTTACGCCTGTTCGGCTTGCAGCTGGTGGGTGGGCATTCGCTCATCTACACCGTGGATGAGCTTAAGCAGATGATCTCTGAGTCGGAGGAAGGAGGAGTGCTAGAGCAACCTGAGCGTGAGATGCTCGAATCAGTGTTCGACTTCGGTGGATTGCTGGTACGGCAGGTAATGATTCCTCGCACAGAAGTCGTGGCGCTTGAGGCCAATACCAGGCTGGATGAGATCATCACCACGGTCACCCAGCACTCTTACACCAAACTGCCAGTATATGAAGCTGACCTTGATCAGATCATCGGCATCTTGCATGTTAAAGATGTGCTGCGCGCCATGAACCAGCCAGACTGCCAGGATCTGACCGCTGGTAAGATGGCGCGTGAGACGCTTTACATCCCGGAAACACTTCCCGTGAACGACTTATTACATCAATTCCGGCATAACCGCCAGCATATCGCCATTGTAATGGATGAATACGGTGGTACCGCTGGGCTGGTCACGCTTGAAGACCTGCTCGAGGAGATCGTGGGCGAGGTGAGCGACCAATTTGATTTAACCTTACCTGAAATTCAAACCCTCCCAGATGGCTCGGTTCTTATCGACGGTCTAACATTAATTGAGGCGGTCAACCAGCAGCTAAACCTGAACCTGACCAACCCGCATTATGACACCATCGCCGGCTACTTCCTGGGTAAACTGGGGCACATCCCGAAAATCGGGGATACGATCGAATCCGGTGGTGTGCATCTGCAGGTCGAAGCAATGGACGGTCTGCGGATTGCCCAGCTAAAGCTGACCCGCTTGAATGATCCAATGCTTGATTAAATGACCACCTTCGTTGAAGTTGCAGTCAACGTGCCCCAGGTGAGCGGGACATTCCACTATCATCTGCCAGCAGAGCTGGAGGGTGTGGTGAGGCCTGGTCACTTGGTGGAAGTGCCGTTTGGTCACCAGCAAGTGCAAGGAGTGGTATTCCGGTTCATTGAACAAGCAGAGGTGCCAGAAACCCTGCCAGTATCTTCCCTGCTGGACGAAGAAGCAGTGCTCACTCCGATGCAGATCAAGCTGGCGGGTGAATTAGCAAAGTCAACCCTCTCCTCACTGGCTGCCTGCATTGCATTGATGATCCCACCGGGGCTTGCCCAGCAGGCAGATACACTGTATCAGACAAGCACGCCGATTTACCCCATATCGCATCCGTTGACCAACCTGCAGAACCGTATCTTGAAGGTTCTGACGGAACGTGGTCCATTGCGTGGTCGACAGCTTGACGCTGCCTTTCGACACGTGGATTGGCACGCTTCAGCCCGCTCACTCGTCAAACAGGGATTGATCAGCACGAAAACAGTACTCCCACCGCCATCGGTCCGAGCAAAAACCACCCGCACAGCCCGGTTAGCCTGTCCGCCTGAACAGGCAAAAGCTCAATTGTCCAACCTCGGACGGGCGGGTAGCCCCGCACTCCAACGCCGAGCAGCGATGTTGCAAGTTTTAATGCGCGAGCAGGGAGAGGTGGATGTGGCCTGGCTGTATGCAGAAAGCGGAGGCAGCCTGGCTGACCTGCAATACCTGGCAAAGCTTGGTCTGGTTCGGTTAGGTGAGGCAGAAGTCTGGCGCGACCCGCTGGAAAGTCTGGAGTTCATCCCCAGCGAACCACCCCGCCTCACGTCCGACCAGCAGGCTGTCTGGAATGAGATCCAGGTGGGCGTTCAAAGCTCTGCAAATGGTCATCCAGTGCATCCCTATTTATTGCATGGGGTCACCGGGTCCGGCAAGACAGAGATCTATCTGCAGGCAGTGCGGGAAACGCTCCAGCTGGGTCGTCAGGTGATCGTCCTGGTGCCTGAGATTGCCCTCACTCCCCAGACGATCCACCGTTTTGTCAGCCGCTTCCCCGGCCAGGTGGGAAGCATGCACTCACGGCTCTCCCCAGGGGAGCGCTTCGACACCTGGCGTAGAGCCCGCCTGGGGCAGTTATCGGTGGTTGTCGGACCCCGCAGTGCTTTGTTTACCCCGTTCGCCAGGCTGGGTTTGATCGTTGTGGACGAGTTCCATGACGATACTTATTACCAATCCGAATCTCAGCCCCATTATCATGCGCGCGAGGTCGCCGTTGAATATGCGCAAATCGCGGGAGCAGTGTGTGTATTGGGTTCTGCCACGCCGGATATCGTCAGCCGTTATCATGCCGCCCAAAGGAAGTGGCACTATCTTCAGCTGCCGTTGCGTATCCTGGCCCATCGCCAGGTGGTGGAAACCCAGGTGCAGAAGCTTGGCATCCGCTCGCAGTACCGTCCTATCGGAGATCAGACCGAGACCATCGACCTGCCCCCGGTGAGGGTAGTGGATATGCGTGAGGAGCTGCAGGCTGGCAACCGCTCCATATTCAGCCAGGCGCTGAAAGAGGCACTCACAGAGACATTGGAGAACGAACAGCAAGCTATCCTCTTCCTCAACCGGCGTGGGAATGCAACCTATATTTTCTGTCGTGATTGTGGTTACATCCTTAAGTGTCCCCGCTGTGACCTGCCTCTCACATCTCACCTTGCGGGCTCAAGAGCAGGTATAAACCGCCATTCTGATAAAGACCTGCTCATCTGTCATTATTGCGGTTACAAACGCCAGATTCCCATTACTTGCCCTCAATGCAAAAGTGAGCGTATCCGCCAATATGGCACCGGCACTGAGAAAGTGGAGACCGAAGTGCAGGCGCTCTTCCCCCAGGCACAAACCCTGCGATGGGATTATGAGACCACCCGTCAAAAAGGTGCCCACGATGCCATCCTCAGTCACTTTGTCAACCGGCATGCCAATGTGCTGATCGGCACGCAAATGATCGCCAAGGGGCTCGACCTGCCCCTGGTCACCCTGGTGGGGGTGGTGCTGGCAGATGTAGGTCTCAGCTTGCCAGACTTGCGCTCAGCAGAGCGAACCTTCCAGGTGCTCACCCAGGTTGCCGGGCGTGCCGGGCGCAGTCCATTGGGTGGGCAGGTGATCTTGCAAACCTTCCAACCGGAGCATTACGTCATACGGGCTGCCGCCCAGCATGATTATCAAGCGTTTTATGAACAGGAGATCATATACAGACGGGAATTGCACTATCCACCCTTCTCCCAATTAGTGCGCCTGGAATACCGACATCGGGATAATGAACGTGCCGAAGCATCAGCTAAAGTACTCGCTGACCAAATCCAGATCTGGTTGCTTGATGAAGACCGCCGTGAGACAGAGCTGGTGGGTCCCGTCCCATGCTTTTTCTCGAGGGTGGGTGGCTTGTACCGCTGGCAGATCGTGCTGCGCGGACCCGATCCAGCCTCGCTGCTCAGAGGTCGGTCTCTGCGTGACTGGCGGATTGAGGTAAACCCACCTTCTTTGCTATAATATTGTTATTAGTTATCGTCGAAGGCTACCAGGAAATGAATTTATCAATCGTAACTACTCACAATATAAATATTTCACCTAGCCTGCGAAATTTTGGGCTGTGCACAGTCGGATGGGTGAGTAATTACTAACAATTTAAGGAACAATTATTCTAAGGAGGTCCATATGGAGAATTTTAAACGGGGATGGGCATTTCTAAAACAATCATGGCAGATGGTAATAAAAGATAGGGACCTTATCAAACCATCCATCTTTACATTACTCGCAGGGTTTCTCGTCACGCTGATCCTGGTTGTCCCGATCGGGTTCGCTACTTTCCTTTTACAAGATAGTCTATATGGTAAATATGTCATTTATATCCTCTGGGCAATCGTGATCTTCATCCAATATACTGTAGGATATGTATTCTCCGCCATGACGGTATATCTCATCTACGGCTACCTGGCAGAAGGGGATGGGAGGATGGATAAAGCCTGGGCGATCGTAAAAAGGGACGTTTGGGATATTGCCAGCCTGGCAGCCGCATCCACGGTCGTCAATTTGTTTAGCAGCGCGGTCAGGGGAAAAGATGGAAGTCCCGGTCGGGGTTTATTGGCTGGGCTCATTGAAACTGTCTGGACCGAAGCCTCCTATCTGATCCTGCCAGCCATGGTCATCGAAGATATCAATTTAAAAGCTGGGGTCAAACGGGCCACCCAGATCATCAAGGATAACCTGATTTTGATAGGTATCAGCACAGTGGGGGTCAAGGCTATCGTAGGGATCGTGAGCTTCTTATTGGGTGCCGTGGGAGTAAGTCTTGGTCTGGGTTTGGGATTGGGAATCATTGCAGTCAGCCAGGGTTCCACAGCCGGGTTAATCACTGGCGTAACGCTGGGCATCCTGATCGCCACGCCCTTTATCTTGACTGCCACAGTCATCAGCACCTATACTGCCACCGCATACCACACCTGCCTGTACCTGTGGGCAAGGGACGTTGAGCGTGCCCGCCTGGCCGGCCAGACGAGTGAAGTTGCCGCCCCTGGTCCTTTAGCCGCAGCCCTTCAGTGAGTTGAGTTACTGGTGAGTTAATTTCAGCAGACTTGGAGAGTTCTATGCCCGAATTACGCCATGAAACCCTTACCTGGGATGATGTGGATAAGTTGATCGACCATTTACTGCCCCAGTTCCAAAGTGACTTTGAGACGATGGTGATCATTACCCGCGGCGGAATTGTTCCGGGAGGGTTGCTGGCCGAGGCAACCGGTATCCCTTCTATACTTACAGCCTCAGTAGATTTCCCTGCAGAAGTTGAGCGTCAAAAAACTGGACTGTTTGCCTGGCCGCGTTTCATTCAATTCCCTAATGATGACTTGCTGCGCGGCAGTCGCTGTCTTGTGGTGGACGATGTATGGGGCTCAGGTCGGACTATCACCGCGGTCAAGAACCGCATTGCTGCCGCGGGTGGCTTCCCCGCCACATGCGTGCTACACTTCAACCCCTACCGCACCTTATTCGGTAATTTACGCCCCGATTACTATGCTGCCATCACCGATGCGCATATCGTCTACCCATGGGAGATTGATCGCGGACCAGATAAAGTCCGATTAGGGTAAACAGTGATTTAATCATGGGCATAGCCATGCATATGCAAAGTATCAGGTGACTAAAATAAAAATGTACTATCTTCGGGAAAATCGTGAATATTTGCTTCACAAACCATAGCCATTTTCTTCTTTTACTAAATAATTATTGTTAGGGCACGATATCTGGCATGCGCCAGCATGATCGTGCCCCTACTGGGTGATTTAACGCCTTCGCCAAGAACAAGATTGTTTAGCTATGGATTCAACAAAATACTTTACGGTACCAGGTTATTGCGTATCTTTCTCATTCGGGTCCAGCAGGATGACCAGACCCAAAGCACCCATATCTGCAAATAACATGGGTGCCAGGAAAGGTGCACCCCGCACAAACCGTTCCACTACAATGGCATTCTCCATGGCCAGATTACGCTGGATATGCAAGAGCACACCCAGCATACCCACCAAAACCAGTAATACCATTGCCACCACATAGGTAATCAGGTCACTCCGACGTGGCTTCTCTATCGCCCCAAGCACCACTGCCACAATCGTAGCGAATATGCCAATCCCCGTCGGTAGCCATAGCCACGGGTTCTCAAAATTGGTGCGCGCATGGTCCAGCACACTGGAGATCACTGTCGCCAGGATACCCAGCCCAACCATAAAAAAGAAGGCATTTGTCTTGCTAAAAGGTAGCTGCAGTTTACGGCCACCTAAAAGGGTCAGGTGCCCACTGTCAGGGGGTTCCTCCAACCAGACTGCACTGATGCCCATCAGACCCACCAGTGCAAAAGTGAGTGGTCCAAGGAGGGGAGGTGCCCACACGAAGAGCGGGACCGAAATCATTTCTCCAAGGGGGGCAAAGGGTAAAACAGCCCGGATTAAGTGGAAGTACGCCCCCAGCAAGCCAACCACGATGCTGGCAAGGTAGATCAGTGAGGCAATGACCGTAGCCACGGTGCGCTTACGTATGGCCAGAATACCGGCCAGGACCAATAAGAGGCCTGCCACTGGTCCAAAGATGATCGGGATCCATTCCTTGGGCATGATCGTACCACTGATCGAATGCGCTAGGTACGTCTCTACACCTAACAAGAGCTCGTTCAAAGCCAACATCAGTAGCATCGCCTGGTCGCGAGTGATTGGGATACGGAGGCGCTTAATCATTGGGAAAACCGTCGCCAGGTGGTACATAATCAGGGCGTGGCTCCAGCTGCCTGTAACTTGTCATTGACCATTTCACGGAGATCGGCCATAGTTTCCAACAGCGGGTATGCCCCATGCCATTGAGAGAAATCAGGACCTTGCATCCATAGACCAAATTTGGTAGTCCGTCCCCAATAATGCCACAAATCGAAGTAAGTGAAATCTATCGGCTCATCAAATGGTGCGATGGTCAGCAATCCCTGCTCTTGGAGCGGAACCATCAAGTCATTACTCTCCTGCACCCAATCATTGACGTGTTGGGTGGCTGCATCTGCTGCAGTGTACAAATCGCTGATGAAATTCTCATTATGGCATTCGAAGCATACACTTTGCATGCGGGTGCGGTTATCTTGCCAGCTTGGACGCGGCTGGCTTATCGAGGCAAACAGGAACCACGACAGGCGGTCGCCTACATCATGGGTGGTGCCTGTGGTCCCAAAGCCACTCATGTGGCATAGAGCACAGGTGGGAGCCGGGAAATCGGTAACAGAGAGGTTGCCCGCTTCGGCATCCCAATTCCAGGTTGAACCCATGGTAGCATATTGGATGCCGTGAGTAGACTCCTGGTATATCTCCCACTGTGGATGGTCAGGACCAATGTGGCAGTTATTGCACGTCTCCGGTTTACGGGCTTGTTCAAGGCTGAAGCTATGGCGGATGTGACACTTCTGGCAGCGCCCAACCGACTCGTCAGCAGCAGGCGCACCGATGCTATGGCAATTTTCGCAGGTAAAGGGAGTCATAACAGGTCCCTCAATGGCTGCAATAGCATTACGTCCTTTATCAGGGGAAAAAGAACCTTCGGGAATCGCCTGATACATCGCCATCATATTTGCAGACAGGTCTTTCGACCCTGCAACAGCAACATAGGCTGGCAGGCTATGGCGACTCTGATAGAATTGAGCCACCTCAGCCTCATGGCACTTATCACATTTGGCTGTGGTAGGTTCAGCCAGAACATAAGACCCTTCATGTTCGACTGCACCAGGATAACTTGACTCGACCTCATGGCAATTGCGACAAGTTACTTCAGCAGCTGCCATGGTGCTATGGCTGAATTGATCCACAATGCCCGGGGACTCCTCTCGGTGGCAGGTAACACATTCATCCGAGCTATTTGCCAGAACATCCACCTGCCCCAAATCAACTGTTGTGCCTGCCCGTCCAATCGCCAGGATAATAAGCGCTACCCCCAAAACAACAATCACAACCACCAAACCGATAATCAACGTACGATATTTGCGCATTGGTGCTGAAGGTTGGTTCATCGCTTCTCCTTTCATCTGCCATTAATCTTAGCATAAACACAAGACCCCTGTATATATGCCAAATGTAATATTAGTGAACTAATCATATAAAAATCCCCCATTAGATACCATTCTACTTATGGCTGACGGTAACGCCTTCCTTTCCATAGCACCCCGCGCCCAGAAACCACATTAAATGCGGATGCTGCCATCATGGCAGTGAAAATGAGGGCTCCCAACGGAAAGGTGAGTGCATATCCACCTGGGATGCTAAACGCACGGCAAGCCCGGAGACGTTTGTATATCAGATATATCCAAAGCAAGCTGGCTTCCACCGTAACAACCGCAGCAGCGACCCCACCCCCCGTTGTGAGCCAAACCAAGCCTCCCAATAACCAGAAGGGTAGCAAAATGGAGACTACCAAACCAAGTACAGCTCCAAATAATAGCAGCCATAACATGTCTTGCAGCCCTAGGTAAATATTCTTGGTCCAGCCCTCCCACATCTCCGCTAGGGAGGTGTACATGCGTGTGCGAGCAACCTTGCGCCCGTCTGCGAGGATCAACCTGTAACCCGCATGCTTGGTTATGGTAGCGATGGCTTTATCCTCGTCGATCCTATCCTTCACTGCCGTGTGCCCGCCCACCTGGTCGTAAACGCTGCGTTTGATCAGGATAAATTGTCCGTTGGAGATGGCATCCGGTTTATCGGGGTCATTCACCTGCTTAGCCGGGAAACCAAAGGATAGACCCAGAAAAACCAGAGGCAGGATGGTCTTTTCCCAAAAGCTGCCCAGCTCTTGCTCTGTCAGGATGGAGAACATATCTGCTTCCTGGTCTACTGCCATGCGATATGTCGAGCTAAGTAAGCCAGGCCCAGCAAAGGTATCTGCATCCATAAAGCAAAGCCACGCGCCAAGGGCTGCAGCAGCACCCTGTACCAGGGCGTGAGGCTTACCAGCCCATCCAGGCGGGAGCTCTGATCCATGGATGATCTGTAAGCGAGCACCCATCTTCTCAAGCTCTGACAGAATAACGGGCGTTTCATCGTTGGAACGGTCATCGACCACGATGACCTCAACATTTGGATAGGTTTGCTCAAATAAAGCCTGGACGCAGCGCTTGATGTTGCGAGCCTCATTTCGAGCCGGGATGATCACCGAGATCAATGGGGGTTCGCCCGCATGGAGATCTATCACCTGATCGGATTGCGGTTCAACCACGATATCGAGGCTACTACGACCATGCACCAGCCAGGTGATAAACAAACCCAATCCCATCGCCAGGGTGGATAAAAATATCAACGCTGGCAAGCTTATACCACCCTTACGAGGCTGCCATGTTCGGTCTTCTCCACTTCGATGCGATTGGGGAAGGCGTCTTTCAGCTCATCGATATGGGTAATGACGATCACTTTGGCAAAATCCTGCTTCACCTGGTTGATGGCTTCGATCAGGTGCTGTCTGCCCATCGCATCCTGACTACCAAAGCCTTCATCGATAACCAGGGTCTGCAATCGCGCTCCGGCGCGCTTGGCTAGCAATTCAGATAATGCAAGCCGGATGGCAAAATTCACCCGGAATGCTTCACCGCCAGAATAGAGCTCGTAATCACGCGTACCTGCACCATCTGAGATGAGGATATCCAGCGTTTCCTTTAAGTCTTCGCGCTTTTTATCCTTAAACTGCGCTTGGGTCGCAAAGCGGACTGACATATTCCCTTCGCTTAAACGGTCCAGAAGGTTGTTAGCCCGCGATTCTATCTCCGGTAAAGCCTGTTCGATCAACAAAGCTGGCACTCCATCCTTGCCAAATGCCCGTTCGAGCTGTTTATATTGCCCGACCAGGCGCGCAAACCCTTCACGCTGTGCAGTAAGATCTTTGAGCCGTACTTTTAAGTCCTTCAGTACCATCACCTTTTGTTGGGCGGCACCAACTTCCAGCCTCTGGCTATTTTCCTGTTCAAGCAGCTCATGGTAATTTCGTTCAACTTCCTTAAGATCCGGTGCCTGTGCTTCGGCTGCTGCCAGGTTGGCAAGTGAGTTATCATATTCCTGTTGCAGATGAGTGATCTCTATTGTTAAAGATTCGAATTGGCTCTGGACCTCAGAGATCTCACGTTCCAGGGGTTGCAATACAGCGCGGGCAGATTCAAGTGCCCGATATTCACCTTCAGCGGAGCGTGCGGTATTTTCGAGCTCTCGACTGGCATCATGCGCAGCCGCGTCATACCCGATAGTTTTTAATTCATCATCGACGGATGCCAATAGAAGCCGCGCCACCCTCGCATACGTCTCGGAATTTAAGGTAGCCTGAACTTCAGCCAAGCGGGGGACACCAGTCTGCTCCCACTCGTCCACCTTCTGCTGGATGGTTTCGACCTGTTCAGTAAGGCGAGCAATGGTTTGGGTTAAGGTCAAGCGCTCACTATCCGCCTTGGATAGAGATGCGATCTGGGCTTCAAGCTCACTCACTTTTTGATCGGCTTCTTTTAAAAAGGCTTGATTGGCGCGATATCGATCACCCATCTCCCTCCCCTGAGTGGCAATCTCTTCCATCAGCTGAAGGCGGTCATGCGTCTCCAGTGGACGACCACAAAGTGGGCAGGCTGCGCCATCAGTCTGTGATAACTGGTCAATGCGGGCTTTAAGCTGGTCCATTTCAGACTTCAATCGTGGGTTTTCAGCTCTGGCATCCGCCTGCCTTTGACGGGCTGCCTGTAGCTCAGTATCCAATACTGCCCTTTGGCTGATGGCTTGCTCAGCCTTCTCCAAAGCATGCCGGGCAATAGAGATCTGCGATTCTAGCTCCACCCGCGAAACCTCTTGAGCCTGGAGCGCATTTTGAGACATGCGGAGCTGTTCCATCTCCTGGGTAAGCCTTGCCCGTTCTGCCTCAATTTCCATACGTGGAGCCTGCCTCCTGGTTTCATGCTCCCTGAAGCGAGCAGCAACTTCATCCCAACGTTCCAGTTCAACCCTGTACGCCAACCAGCTGGCATATCCTGCTTCAATCTCGGCAGACTTTGATACCATGCGAGCAAAATCATCGCGCTCCTTCTCACGGGTAGTCAGGCGAGCCTCAAGCTCGCTCAGTCTTTGTTGAGATGATTCAAGCTGCCGTCCAAGCATATTCACCAGCTTGCGTTGCTCTGCCAGGGTGGCATCCACTTTGCGAGCCTGTTCAAGCAATCCTTCTTGTGCTGTACGTGCCCTGGCAAGGTGTTTCAGGTCAGCCTGTAAGGTATCCAGACGCTCTGTTCTGGCGGTCTCCTCACTTAACTCTGCATTGATCTCGGCTGTGCGCCCATCCAGGCCAGTAATATCTACTTCGACCTGTTTCCGTCGCTCATTCACCCGTTGGCGGTATGTCTCCCACACTTCCAACCCGAGAATACTTCCCAGGATGCGCTTCCGATCGCTCGGTTTCTGCTGGGTAAATTGGTCTGCCTTCCCCTGCAAGAAAAAAGATGCGTTCACAAAGGTTTCATAATCCAGGCGCAGGGTATGCTCGATTAATTCCTGGGTGTTGCGCAATGTAGCTCCAGTCAAGGCTTTCCACTTTCCTTCGGAAGGCTCTCGGATCTGGAATTCCAGGGTAGTGGTCTTGCCTTTCGGCAATGTCCGCTGCACCCGGTAAGTATCGCCTTCATATTCAAATACAAGGGCTACTTCTGCGGCTTTCGAATGAAGGTTGATCAGGCTCTCGTCCCGCCTACGCGCCTGGCCGAACAACACCCAGGTGAACGCATCCAACAGAGATGACTTGCCTGCCCCATTGGGTCCGGAGATGCAAGCCAGGTCAAATAAAGTAAAGTCCAGCTCAACCGTGTCGTGGTACGAGAGGAAACCGGTAATGGTGAGTTTAATGGGGATCATCCTGCCTCCATGCTATGGGGTTAAGTATAATCGCAGTAGCTTTGAAAACTTACTTTTATTAATATAGTAAAATTCTCCCATGCAAGGTAGCAAAACCTACTCGCGAGCGAAATCCCTCATCCTTTTGCATTCCGTATTGGGATGGACGCGCCACTCTTACTACTTGCTTAGTGCTTTCCTGCTCACCTTGTTCCTGATGGGTTATATCTGGTGGCCGTTAGCCAAAGATTACCTTGCCTACATCGATTGGCAGGGCAGCTGGTGGCTTTATATGGATTGGTTGCTGCTGGGTATTTTCCTGCTCATGTCATTGCTCATCATGGCAGGTGCAGACCTGCGGGTGGATGCCAAGATCATTCTGGTTGGTTTATTTGGTGGACTGGTGATCGAATCTTGGGGCACTCAGACCAACCTGTGGTTTTACTACACCGCTGAACGCCCCCCGTTGTGGATCATCCCAGCCTGGCCGATCGCCAGCTTATCCATCGACCGCCTGGTACGTTTCCTTCAAAATAACCTTCCACAACTGGATAAAAGGTTCTTCAAAATCACGTATTGGCTGGTATTTCCGCTGTTTTACGGCCTGATGCTCGCCTTTGTCCGCCCAACCCTGGATAAATCTCTTACGCTCTGCGCCTTGGGGCTGGTGACCTTTCTCATCCTCACCCCCACAAACCACCGTCTGGCAGTGCTTACCTTCGTGGCTGGTGCAGGGCTTGGTTATTTCCTCGAGCTTTGGGGCACCACCCGGGAATGCTGGACTTATTACACATTCCAAACCCCTCCGTTGTTTGCCGTCCTCGCCCATGGGATGGCTGCGGTTGCCTTCTGGCGCACAGCTTTATTGATCAATATTATATTCAATAAATTCATCGTGAAGAGGCAGATCATCCCCGCTGAAGCTACAACTGGTGATTGAACTTCCTTATACCCTCTACTTTTTGGATCGGCAGCGTATACTAATTAAACAGTACCCGTTTCGCAATTTTCCAATAATCTTCGGATAAACCCGCTATACTCATCTCCCATCGGCAATTCGTAATCTACTTTCAGCCGCCTTCTCTGTGCTACGACAGTTGTTTGAGCCTTTGGATTCCAGCCCTCTTTCTCATAGTTTTCCCAATAAATCCCGATGCCTCGTTTTTGCCAGCTGGGTAGATCATTAATATTTATTCCCTGCTGAAATAAAAACTCGTTCTTCTCTGCAATAGACAAACCTGATAGCTCCTGTGTTGCTTCTTGAACACTACGATCCTTCTCCCGAAGGATCCAATAACAATGGCCATTTAACGCATTCCGATGGGCATCTTCACTTCGCCAACGAAAATAATCGATGACATCTTTTTCCTTTGGAAGCTCAGATATCCTACAATCAAAACATGCCTGACTACCTAAGAGCAACGAGAACTTTGCACTGCATTCACCAGCGAGAATGGAATTGTATTTTCTAATTTTTCGGCTAAAGGTGTTTTCCTCAGGATGAAATAATAGTGACATCTCATCGCTCTGAGTGTATCCATATATGATCTGAAAGCCACACTCGGATATTAAATATTCCAGCGTACTAACCATGTGATCTCGGAAGCGGACATCATAGGGTGCATCAAATTGATGCACATCTCTAGTGAGGCGGGTGAAACCTCTCCCATCCAGACGAGCCACCATATAAATACCCGGTAACACCCACTGGTCATGCATTGTTTCATAGATCCGTAGTCTGGCGTCTAAATCATCAAAATTCATCTTGCCACTCCTCGACCATAAATATACCTTGTGGGTCGATCTTTACATAAAAGAGCCTATCAAAACCTTCGGACAACGTGGGGATTTTGAGTTTATGATAAGTAGTCAGGATACCTTTATCCGGTATGCGCTGTTTCTCTAACCTGCCTTGGTTGCGCTCGAGGGAAGACGATATCTTTGACTCAAAATAATAGCCGATTACTTCAAATCTGGCCTCTTTTGCCGGAAGGATATACCGTCTTCGATCTTCTATTGTTGGGTTGGTGTTGTCCACCACAAAATTCTGGCGACTCTGAAAGCAGGCATCTAATAATATTTTCTCCCGGTGGCGGGTTTTTAACACATCGAGGCTCAGGCGAACATGAGTATTAAAGAATCTCTCTTTGAAGAAAGTGCTCTTTCCAGTTGCTTGAACCCCAATGAAGATGACAGCTTGCATAATTTTATCTAAATCTTGCGGGGAAATTATGTCACAGCCTCTGGCTCTTCGATGATTTCTGTAGCCAGTTTCTGAAGATCCTCCCGCTCGGATGTTTCGACATGGCTCGCCCGCCAATAACGTTCTAAAAGCTCCAGCGGGGTAAGGCTGCCAACGGTTTCATCTTGAGAGAGGCGGGCACGCGCTTCCACCGTAGGCCGCTTGATCAGGTGGAATTCAAAGGCGCTTGAAGCATACTGGCGTAACGCCACCTCATCGATCAACGTCTCCCACTCACGTGGGTATTCCAACACCAGGCGTACAATGGCTCCCTCCAGCTTCGTGGCTTGCGGGAGGCATCTCTGCAGCTGACCGGTGACATCCTCCTGGCTCTTTAATCGCAAACTTCGATCTACAAAGGGGCGGATACCTTTCAGTTTTCGCCATTCCACTTCAGAATGACCATGTTCCACATGGGCAATGACAAAAAATTTATCATCTGCTGCCTCACCAAAATCCACTCGCTCGATCGACCCAGGATAAATAACTGGCGGGTGGGCATTCTCATTCAGGTTTTGGGACTTATGGATATGCCCCAGGGCAACATAGTCCAGACGCGGGTCGCGCACCAAAGAACCTGGCAGCACCAGGTCGCTTCCCAGCATGACAGTGCGTTCTCCGCCATACACTGCTCCCTGGACTGAGGCATGTGCAGTGAGCACTACCGGTAAGACTGGATCCGCTTTATCCAGCGAATCTTTCACAATAAAAGTCAACCTCTCCTCTATGGCTTCATTAACATTCTCCGGGTTCACTGCACTGATCTCCTGGGTGGCCATCATTCCGGAGCGGGAGACCCATGGTAATGCAATCACCTGCAGAGGTAAACCCCACAAATCAGCAGGACAGAGAAAAGCCGGGCGTTCCAGGACCAACACATTGGGCACCTCTAGGGTGTTGAATGGATCAAGCGTATGGGCACGCCCCAAGGTGGGTGAGGTATCATGATTTCCCACCAGCAGCAGGGTTGGGATACCTGCCCTCGAGAGACGCATCACCCGCCGGCTCCATTCGCGCTGGAAGGTGGGTGCCGGGTTACGATCCTTATATGCGTCCCCAGCAAACAAGACCAGGTCAACCTTCTCAGTAATGGCTGTATCCACGATCGTGTCCAGTGATTTTAAGAAATCCAACACACGCATGGGCAGCCCGCTGGCAGCATCATGCCGGCCATAATTAGCCATATCGATATGCGCATCGGCGAAGTGAAGAATGGTTACCATCTTATTGCCTCCCAAGCCAGATAAATCGCAGCCAGATCAAGGTGAGACCCCCAGTTGTTCCAGCTGGTATAACCCGGGAGCGAAATCTGGGTGCAGACGGACACTTTCACGAAAATCCGCAATGGCTGCCTCCGTATCACCCAGGCCAAGCTCTCCCATCCCACGCCAATACCAAGATTCCTCCAGGACATCATCAGCAATCGTGTTGAAGGTGACATTTGCCAGATCGATCACATCCTGGTATCGCCCGCTGTAGTAATAAGCAAAGTATGGTCCTGTCTGGTACCACATCATGCGAAAAGGTCGCTGGTCGTCATCCTTCAATCCAGCATATAACTGGAAAGCATAATCATAGGCAAACGCAGAATCCACGTATTCCTTCAGATTGACGTGACTTGTACCGACATTGAAGGCAGCAAAATATTGGTCTAAACCGGTCAATGTCGAAGTCTCATTGGTGGCAACCTCTAACGCACGCCGGCTGGACCAATCTATGTCTGCATAATCTCCAAGAACTGCTAGCAGCTCCTGTTCACGTGCAAGCGGGTATACCACCATGAAGAGATAGTCAAACGAACGCCACCCATTGATGAATTCGGGGTATGGGAATTCATGATTTTCTCCCTGCGGAATGTAGGTATCCTGCACCACCAGTACGCCTTTCGTTTCGTCATAACCTGTGACGAACTGGTAATGGCCCAACCAACCATATCGCCCGGTGAGATCATAAGTGTAGTACCCTTTTTCCGTAACCACCGGGAAACCAGCTGCTACCAGCTTTTTCAGTAAGCTGATATCGCCTCCATAACGGATGAGCGCCCCATAACCAGTGGTCTGGGTCAAGACAAAATCCTGCAACTCATAGGGCATGACATTCTTGTCATCCTTATTGGTTTTAACATACTCACCAACCGTGTCACGATTACCATCCCATCCCCAGAACGTCAGCGCCATCGACAGGTTCGCAGGACCACAGAAGTTATACCGGTTGTGCTGGTCCTCATAATGAACGCCTGCCAGCTTTACAGCATCCGGGAGGGGTGTTGGAGTTAACGTGGGGGTTGCGGAAGGCAAGGGTGTGGCAGTTGGACCAACCTGAGTTGGTGTAGAAATTATGGAGGTGGGAGTTACGGTTGGTGCCAGGGCTGTCAGGGTGGCATTTACGATCAAATCCACCTGGTTTTCCAGCTCAGCCTGCTGCTGAGGCTGGAACACAGCCTGCTCAGGTGGGTTGAGCGCGTATTGGATGCGTACACGCAAATTATCGATCCGCCAACCCAAACGGTCATGGACGAAGGGGATGTTATAAACTAACAATGCCAATACACACAGCACTGGGATTGCGAGCAGATACTTGTATGAAAATCGGAAGCGCATGGCGGGATTATATCACTGCAATTTCGTGTCATTGCGAGAGCCCGAGATATGTTCGGGCTCTCGCAATGACAGATTAAGACCCTATTTGTAAGGTACAATAGATTTGTGATTTTTAAGATTAAGAGAATCTTCTTCCTGTTCTTGCTAATCCTGATCGGCCTTAGCCTGTTATTTAGCCTGCCGGTCCGAGCCCAAACCAGCGACTCTCAGATCATTGTGCTCACTGCGGATGGACCCATCACCCCCGCCATGGCACAATACCTGTCACGCGGCATCAATGTCGCAGAACGACAGGGAGCGGAAGCATTGATCTTTCAGCTCAACACCCCTGGGGGCGGCATCGACACAATGACAGAGATGGAGCAGATGATCCTCGCCTCCACCATACCGGTAATCGTTTATGTAGCTCCAGCGGGAGCGATGGCTGCCAGTGCTGGCACCATCATCACTCTGGCAGGCCATGCATCTGCCATGGCCCCTAATACCACCATCGGCGCGGCCAGTCCAGTCGGTAGCCAGGGAGAAAACCTACCCACAACCGAAGAGCTAAAAGTCAAAAATGCTCTGGCAGCCACGGCGCGCACACTCACCGAGCGCCGCGGACCAACAGCAGTCGCCCTGGCGGAAGATACCATCCAAAATGCGGTGGCAGTCTCAGCAACTGAAGCCAAGCAAGCCGGGTTGATCGATTTCATCGCTACCGATCTGAATGACCTGCGAAGCAAATTGGATGGATTTACGGTCACCGTTGCCGGGCAACCGGTCACCCTCGAGACTGCTAACGCTAGCTTTGAGCCCATCAATATATCGTTCATCGAAGAGTTACTGCTGATCGTCACAGACCCCAATATCGTCTTCCTGCTTATAACAATTGGTGTGCAAGCCATCATCATAGAGATCTCCAGCCCGGGTGGGTGGGTAGCTGGCTTCATAGGTGTGTGTTGCTTGGGGCTGGCTACATACGGGTTGGGCATCCTGCCAGTCAACTATTTCGGGTTGCTCTTCATCGCCATGTCGTTTGTCCTGTTCATCCTGGATATCAAAGCGCCCACCCATGGGGGGCTCACGGCTGCAGGCGTGGGCAGCCTGATCGTAGGCGCATTGGTATTATTCAATACCCCGACCACACCCCGCTTCCAGCACGTCTCGGTACCGCTGGTAATCGGTGTCTCGCTGATCAGCGGGGCGATCTTCTTCGGAATTATGATGATTGCAGTGCGTGCCCAACACACACCCATCCGTACTGGTGAAGAAAGCATGATCGGTCGTATGGGGACAGCCCGCTCTGATCTCGAACCAAAAGGCAGTGTCCAGGTTGGGGGTGAATTATGGACCGCCGAGCTGGAAGAGGAAAACTCGTTTATACCCGCTGGTACACGGGTTCAGGTGATCAGAGTAGATGGCCTGCGGTTGATCGTACGTAAGGCTGAATGATCGTTTTATCCCCCAAAGCTTATTGGTTGACCTAGTAACTGGGTTATTTCTCTAATAATCCCATCGCGAACTTCCCGAAAGGCTGCCATAATCTCCGTTTCATCTCCTGTCACTTTTGCTGGATCTGAAAAAGGCACATGCACCCGTCTCCCCTTACCCAACCATACTGGACATTCATCCGCAGCATCGTCACATAAAGTGACCACTAAATCAAATGACAGACCCTGAAACTCGTCTATGGACTTTGACCTACCCTGGTGTTCAATTCCGATCTCCGATAACACTTTTATCGCCAAGGGGTGAACAAAATCCGTTGGATGGGAACCAGCACTGAACGCTTCCCAACAATCACCCAGAACAGAGTTGACAATCGCTTCTGCCATCTGGGACCGGCAGGAATTACCTGTGCACAGGAATAAAACTTTTGCCTTGTTCATCGATTGGGTCATGCTAAATATCCTCAAGTTGTATCCAATTCTTTCATCTCACCAGTGGCCACATAAACAATGCGCTCGCAGATGTTGGTCACCCGGTCTGCCATACGTTCCAGGTTATGGGCTGCCCACATGATATGGTTGGCACGGTCGACAGTGGTGATATCCGTGGTCATTTGTTCCATTAGCTTGTGGTACAACTGGTTATAAAGCTGGTCTACTTTTGTATCTTCCATAGGAATTTGACGGGCAATCACTGCATCACCGTCTACAAACGCATCTAAGGCGCGCCGCAACATATCCAAACCTAAATTCGCCATTTGTTGCAGTTCATAGATCAGAATCGGGTCGATTTCCTCTTCACTTAGAAGCAGGGTAATCTTACAGATGCCTTTTGCATAATCACCGATTCGTTCCAGCTCGGTGATGATTTCTATAATGGCAGCCAAAAAACGCACATCCCGCGCCATGGGCTGCTGGGTGGCAATCAAGGTGACGCATTCACTCTCTATGGAATACCGTTTTTTATTGATTTTTATATCTTGCTCATAGATACTCCGAGCAGCAACCAGGTCACGTCTTTGAAGAGCAGCAAGCGAGTCGAGCACGGCTTGCTCCACCATACTCCCTAGAACCAAGACCTGATCCAGCAACAACTGCAATTGTCGGTCAAAACGTTCGCGTGTCATAAACTCTCCTGATATTATCCAAATCTACCAGTAACGTAATCTTCGGTCAGTTTGTTTTGAGGATTGGTGAATATCTGTGGCGTTGGTCCAAACTCCACGAGGTATCCAGCCCGGTTCTCATCCATATTGAAGAAGGCGGTATAGTCAGAGACACGCGCCGCCTGCTGCATGTTGTGGGTGACCACAATAATTGTATACTCTTCTGCCAATTCGCGCATCAGTTCTTCGATCTTCAGCGTAGCGATTGGGTCCAAGGCAGAAGCTGGCTCATCCATCAAGATCACCTCTGGCGAGACTGCCAAGGCGCGGGCAATGCACAATCGTTGTTGTTGCCCGCCGGAGAGGGAAAGACCACTCTGCTTGAGCTTGTCTTTGACCTCATCCCATAACGCAGCCTTATGCAGACAGTATTCCACCCACTCGTCCATGCTAGGATTTCCTATTCCGCCTTTGAAACCATTCAACCTGGCACCCCAGGCGACATTTTCATAGATACTCTTGGTGAAGGGATTGGGCTTTTGAAAGACCATGCCAATACGCCGACGCACTTCCACAGGATCTACCTGACGATCATAAATATTATACCCAGAAAATAACACCTGTCCTTCGGAACGGGCAGAGGGAACCAACTCATTCATTCGATTGAAGGAACGCAGCACAGTGCTCTTACCACAGCCGGAGGGACCAATAATGGCGGTAACCTTCTTGCGTTCAATGGACAAGTTTACATCTTTTACGGCGCGGAAGTTACCGTAGAAAATATTCAGGTTTTGGGCTTGAATGGCGAAATTTAGATCATTGTCTATCATATTTTTTTTCTAATATCTCCTGCTGTAGCGGTTGCGTAGCAGAATGGCAGTGGCATTAAGACTGAGTAAAAGTGTAAGTAACACTAATATGGCTGCAGCTGCGATGTTGTGATACTCACCCTGTGCGCGGGATGTCCATTGATATATCTGAATGGGTAGGGTGGTGAACTTGGAGAAGGGGCTATTAGGATCGAAGGTGATGTAGGTAGCAGCCCCTATTACCACCAGCGGAGCAGTCTCGCCGATGGCTCGCGATATCGACAAGATAGCGCCGGTCAATATACCCGGTATGGCATTAGGCAACACGTGATACCAGATGGTCTGCCACTTGGTGGCACCCAGACCATAGGCACCTTCGCGTAGGGAATTGGGTACCGCACGGATAGCTTCTTGCACGTTGATGATCAATACCGGCAACACCAGCAGTGACAGGGTCAATCCGGCAGAGAGAATGGTGCGTCCATTGGCGGTAGTCGGGTCGGTGAAGCCAAAAATAGCCCCACTGGTTATTGGTTTCATGGCACGAACAAAGATAGCGAGTCCCAACATGCCATAAATTATTGAGGGAACACCAGCCAGGTTGTTGATATTCGTTTGGATCATGCGGTTCACCCAGTTGTCTGAGGCGTATTCTTCCAGGTAAATGGCAGCGCCGATTCCGATCGGTAATGCGATCACAATTGTGATAGCAATGATTAACAGCGTACCTAGCAACGCAGTGCGCACACCGGCTTTCAGCACGTCGGAGGATTGTGGAGAAGTGACGAACTGTGGGTCGATCCAGGAAGTGAATTTAACAGTAGCTTGGGGGTGTTCCTGCTCCACTTCAGCCACGATCTCCTCCTTGCGGGTGAGCGACTCGACCAACGACCAGGTGCCCACAATATCTTTGGGTTGGACGACATCATCGATGACCACCTGGTACACCTCATCCCAGGTGCGCTCGGCAAGTGGCTGCTCGCGCTCCAATTGGCGGAACTTGCCTTTTGAAACATTTTCCTTGATGATGGTGATCAATGTCTCTTGATCCAATTCTTCGATAGGCACACCATCCACCGCCAGGCTGGCAGGGTCAATCTTGTTGTCGATCGCTACCAGACCAAAGGATGCATTAATAATATTATAGAGCAAGAGCATCAGCATGATCATGCCGATGGTGGTGGACAGCTGGAAAAGAGTGCGCCAGAGGGTTGCCTTCCGATTACGTGGTGGAAGGTTGGATTCAAAGTGTGGGGTCAGGCGCTTGCCATTGGTGGGTATGCTCATTCGTAGGTTTCCCGGAAGCGACGTACAATGCGTTGGCTTATAATGTTCAGAATGAGGGTTATAGCGAAGAGTAACAGACCAATAGCAAACAAGCTATCATAATCGATCGAATCATAGCTCAGATCACCACCAGAGATACGCACGATGTGTCCGGTCATGGTCTCAGCGCCTTTGAAGGGATTGAAGGTAAAGTTTGGCCCGGCACCCACTGCAATGGCGACGATCATCGTCTCTCCAATGGCGCGCGAGATGCCAACCACGAAAGCTGCTGCCAGACCAGAAATGGCAGCTGGAACCACCACCTTGATAGCAGTCTCCAGCTTGGTGGCTCCCAGCGCATAGGAACCCTCACGCAGGGCACGAGGCACCGCTGAAAGTGCATCTTCGCTCATCGAAGTGATCAATGGCAGGATCAGGATGCCCATCACCAGCCCACCAGAAGCCATGTTGTAAATATCCACCACATCCCTGCCAAATATCGAGCGTAACACGGGGGTCATAAAAGTCAAAGCAAAATATCCATAAACCACGGTGGGGATGCCAGCTAGTACCTCAAGGGTCGGTTTGAGGATATTGCGTGCTTTAGGTGTGGCATATTCACTTAAATAAATAGCAACTGCCAACCCAAGCGGTAGAGCAATCAGCATGGCGATGGAAGTAGTGATCAGGGTAGCGGTCACCAACGGCAGGATACCAAAAGCATCTGCTTGCGGCTGCCATTTTGTTCCGGTAAAAAATTCGAGCAGATCCACTGCTGGATTGCGGAAAAACAGCAAGGCTTCTTTACCCAGCTCGTATACGATGCCAAGGGTGGTTAAAATTGAAAATACACCACAGAAAAGTAAAAATCCCCGGATAAGGAATTCCCCACGTCGTGGGTGGTGGTGTAACGGATTTGCTTTAGTACTTCGGGAGATTACCCTGACACTCATAAATCTTCATTCCAAAATGTTTTCATTTGTTCAAATCAATGTCAATCTGATATGCATGGGTGTTGGAGCTGATAACACAGCTCCAACACCCCAGGATTTGTCAACCCTAACCTTTTTGGAAGACAGGTTGGTCTATTATTTCATTGCATCCAGCCAGTTTTGACGAGCAACATCGAGGGCTTCCTGGGAGGCGGGGAAGTAGCCCACTGCCTGGATCTCCTCATTCACAAAGCTCAAGAAGAAGTTGATGAAGGCAGCAACCTGCGGCTTGGCTTGCATGATGGCTGCATCCGAGTAAATGAACAACGGACGGGCAAGTGGATATTCACCACTCTCGGCAGTCTCGAACGAGGGTGATACCCCATTCAACGAAACCGCCTTCAGGTTGCCCTGGTTCTCAGCATAGTAAGCATACCCAAAGTATCCAATCGCATATGGTGAACCTTCCACACCCTGCACCAGCACGTTGTCATCCTCCGAGAACTGGATATTCTCTGCATTCAGGATCGAGTCCTCGCCAGCTGCCAGATCGGCTTTCCCTTCGGGAGTCTTGTACCTCGTGCCCATCACAAATTCAACAAAGAAGTCAAAGGTGCCTGAGTCTGTGCCGGGGGAGAAGCGCAGGATATCCTCGTTCGGCCACTCAGCGCGTACATCCGACCACTTGACTGCTTCGTTGGAGTAGACCATAGCCAGCTCTTCCAGCGTGATGTCCATCAGGAAGTCATTCTCACTGCTGACCACCACTGCGATGGCATCCGTGCCAACGCGGAATTCGATCGGCGTGCGACCAATGGCTGTGCAGTTCTCCAGTTCAGAATCCTTGATCTTGCGGGAAGCATTGGCAATGTCCGTCTCACCGGTCTTGCAGAAACGCTCGAAACCTGCACCCGAGCCGATACTGTCAATCGTTATGTTGCCGGCATAGCCTTCGCTCTTGAAACGGTCGGCCATCACTTCAGCCAGGGGGTAGACGGTGGATGAGCCAGCCGCGATGATCTCACCAGAAACACTGCCAGGATCAACTTCGGGTAGCATCACAGTTGGTGCTGACGTTGGCTCAGCCACGGTAGCTTTCGTTGGTTCAACAGGAGGGGCTTTTGTCGGTTCAACAGCAGGAGCCTTCGTTGGAACAACGGTGGGGGCTGCTGGTTCAGTGGTGGCGTTAGTGCAGCTGCTCAAGACCAGAGCCATAATCGTGATAATTACAATCAGTAGGGATACTTTTCTTTGCATTTCTTGTTCCTCCAAAAATAAAATAAAATCTTTAGTTTAAAAGGATACTATGGGTTGTTTAACGTTCTAGCAAGGTTTGGTTAAGAATTGGTAATCGATTTGTTATCGGATTGTTAATGCTTAACTGCCATTTGCCTATCCCCTGAATGGCATTGTAAGCTGTGAGATCAAGGTGTAGTGGGGTGATCGATACATACCCCTGGTCTAATGCGCCAATGTCTGTGTTATCCTCTGGGATGCCAGTGGGTGTGTCGCCTCCAATCCAGTAATAGGGTCGTCCGCGGGGATCCATGCGACGATCCAACCGGTCACGGTAGACCCGCAGACCCAGACGTGTAGTATGAAAGCCTTTGATTTGGTCTTCTGCAAGCATGGGAATATTAACGTTGAGCAAAGTCCCAGCAGGTAGGGAATGCTGGATGGCTGCATCGATGATCTTTTGCGCCACGGACGCTGCGGCAGCATAGTCCGAGACTGCCAATCCATTTTCGACTGAACCCAGAGAAAAGGCGATGCCTGGGACTCCCCAGATGAGGGCTTCCATGGCAGCGGTTACAGTTCCCGAGTAGGTTACATCGTGACCAAGGTTAGGCATAGGATTGATCCCTGATACTACCAGGTCGAATTTTTCCTCAAGGAAACCCAGAAGTGCCAGGGCTACACAGTCTGAGGGAGCGCCATCGCTTGCCCAGGCGGGAGTTCCATCGACAAGTTTCACTTCTTTTACCCTCAACGGACGCTCCAGTGTTTTAACATGCCCACTGCCAGACCAATTGCGGTCGGGAGCCAGGATTTTTATATCTCCAAAAGGACGCATAGCCTGTGCTAAAGCCAGTAAACCAGGTGCAGTGACCCCATCATCATTGGTAACAAGGATGTTCATAGCTGCCCCCGCCCATTACCAGATTTAATTCGGTGATCAACTGTTGTGGTTGCGACTAAAGCAACTATAAAAGCGATTAATAAAATTGTATTTTTCATATTATTTTCCATACCTATACAATAGCACCATATTATTTTGATTCGATAAAGGATAAGTTAAAGTATTGCAATCGAATTGTTAAATCACATTAACAAAAAATCCGCAGGTTCTCCTGCGGATTAATGAGAGATTATATCCTTTAAGCCAGAGGGATCGTGAAATAAAAAGTACTGCCTTTGCCCACTTCGCTTTCCGCCCAGATCCTACCTCCATGAGCCTCCACTAGGTGACGGGCAATTGCCAGACCCAAACCGGTACCGCTGGTTGCACGCGAACGGTCTGCCTTGTAGAAGCGTTCAAAGATGCGCGGTAAATCTTCTGCCGCGACACCGATGCCCCAATCGGTGACATTGAAGCGAACCACACGATCCTGTTGTTCAGCATGCACAATCACCTGACCACCTGAAGGTGTGAACTTAATCGCGTTATGCAGCAAGTTGACCACCACCTGCTGCACCCGGGTCGCATCCGCAAGAACTGGAGGTAAATCATCAGGGCATTCTATAGCGAGGATAAGTCCTGCACGCTCTGCTTGCAGGCGCAAGCGTTCATACGCCGGATCGATAATATCGATGGGGCGAGTGGATTTCAGGTTGAGTGGAACCCGGCCGGATTCAATCCGGGATAGTTCCAGCAGTTCATTGACCATCAAACTGAGTGAATCTACCTCGGTTTCCATCTGCTCTAAAAAGCGGTGTGCAGCAGGTGGGTCTTCCAGGGCACCTGCCTGCAGAGTCTCAGTGAGGGCTTTCAAAGCTGCCAGAGGTGTTCGGAGCTCATGCGAAACATTACTGATAAAGTCGCGGCGAACAGTTTCAACTTGACGTTGACGGGTCATATCCTGAAATAGAAGAAGGGTTGAACCGTAAATCGTCGGGCTAAGAGAGGTGGCGATCCCATGCACTGACAGACGATTTCCAATCTCGAAATCAACATTCTGGGTTTTACCCGAATCCTTGCAGCGCTGCCACATTTCTATTGGCAGGTGGTGGCGTACCACTTCAATTAAAGGTTTGTTAATTGAACTGGCTTGAGAGATCGAAAATAATATTTCTGCAGCTGGATTGACCAGCTGAACATCCCCCTGGGCATCCACAATAAAGACGCCATCCGTCATTTTTTGTAGCACTGCTTCCAATGTGGCGCGTTCTGTCTCAAGGTCCTCCATCTTATCAGCCAATCGAACTGACATGATGTTGAACACACTGGTAAGCTGGTTGATCTCATCCTTGTCATGCGATATAGGTTGTTCGGCTGGATTGATGGAGGTCATCTGCCATGCGGACTGGGTGAGTAAACGCACCGGTCGCGAGATTCGACCAGCAATCAATGTCGCCAGGAGCACAGCAAGCAGCGTAACCACCAGAGTTACACCAATCAAGATGCGCTGAAGGTTGGCGATATTGGCTGACACTTTTTGTAAAGGCAATGCTATTCGGACAAGAGCCAGTGTTTTTTGATTTTCTGCTACTCTAACCGCGGTATACAGCATCGGATAACCAAGTGTCTGGCTGAAACGACTACTACTACCCACGCCGTCTGCCAAAGCTTTTATCACCTCTGGGCGGTCACTGTGATTGGTCATCAAAGCACGGTCTTCGTCCGACTCACCCCAGACCGTTCCGTCGGGAGCGATAATCGTCACACGCGCATTCAGGAGAGATGCCCAATGCTTGGCTTGCAAGTCAAGGTCTGGGGTGGATCCAATGGTTTCCAAATCTGGCGTGATGACATCCCCAATCATACGGGCTTGATTAGCGATCTTTGATTCTAGATCGTTAAGGTATGTTTGCTTAGCAAGGCTGGAGAGATAGACACCCAACGCAAGCATCGTGACCAGGATCAATCCAACATAGGGTAGAGCAATACGCCAACGAATGGAAAGAGACATATAATATCAACCTTCAAATAGATATCCAGAACCATGCACGGTGACAATCCGGCTGGGTCTGGATGGGTCGATTTCAATCTTCTCTCGCAACCAGTGCACATGCACATCAACTGTCCGAGTACCACCGCTGAATTCCCACCCCCACACATGTTCAAGCAGGAACTGGCGTGAAAGCGCTTGCCTAGGGTGCTGTGCCAGGAATAGCAGCAAGTCATATTCCTTCGGTTTTATGGAAATAGGAGTCCCATCTAGCAAAACTTCGCGCCTGGTAAGGTCAATGGTCAAGTTTTCAAATGTTAGCGCTTCTTTTAAGGCAATCTCTTGTGAGGAGCTAACTTCCTCGCGGATGAGGCGTTCACGGCGCAAGTGAGCTTTTACGCGAGCCATTAACTCTCGCATGCTGAAAGGCTTGGTGATGTAATCATCCGCTCCTATTTCCAATCCGACCACCCGGTCAATCTCGTCATCACGGGCAGTCAGGATCAGGATGGGGATATTCATCTCCTGGCGCAAGATGCGACAGACTTCAATGCCATCTAGTTTGGGTAACATCAGATCCAGCAAGATCAGGTCGGGATGCAGGCGGCGGGCTGTTTCCAAGGCTGCCAAACCGTCACCAACAGCATCGACGGTGAATTGCTGAGCTTTAAGGTTATAAACCAGGGTCTCTCGCAGTGATGTGTCGTCTTCAACAACCAGGATGATCGACATGCAGGAATTATAGCATGGAGAAAATTGAGTGGTTGATTCTACGAATCCAGCTCGTCTTCTTGAACCGAGCGTACGGCTTGCCCAATTTCCTCGACCAGCTGCATGATTGGATTTTCCAGCGCAGCAGTCAGGAACTTTTTGTGTATCATCTGGTCGGCAGTCTCTAGCTCATCCTGGGTAAAAATCAAGCCGAGCAAACCACCAGAAGCGATCATTTCTAACAACACCAGGCTATGCAGGTCGTTTTCACCATTCGACAATATTAAGGCACGCAACTCGTGCTTTATCTGGAACTTGTCGGGAACGGTAGATTCACTACCAGAGATTAGTTCCTGGCGGAAGAAGCGCTTCTCGTCCTGGACCAACACATTTTTCTCCACAAGGCGTTTGGCAACCTCTTGTCGTAGTTTCTTAGCCTCTTCACTCAGCAAACTCACCCAATAGGAAGGTTTACGCGCTTTTTCGGAAACGCGAATTTGCTCTAAGACTCCATCAAAAATGGGATCACCGGTGGACGGTGCATCACTTAGCACCAAGCGTAGTTTCTCACCCACTCCCAGCTTTCCTAATAATGCTAACTCTGCCAGAATTGCCCCGGCAAGTGGATAGGCAAATGATTTCCTGGCAAACGAAAAGAGATTGCCCTTCTCTTCATCAAGGGCGAGTAAATACAGATCTTCATATAGGGTTAACATTTAATATCTCCATTGTTCAGCTGCACTCGTCATTTGGCAAGTTACACTAAAAGTATGCGGATATATTTTATACGATTTAAGCACATTTGGACATATTTCTACCTGATATTTAGTATAGATTTTTATCTAACAAACGCTTGCTCAAAGAAATCCGCCACCCGTGGAAATAGCTCTTCCTGGTTGGCAGGTTTACCGATCCCATGCCCTTCATCTTCGAAGACCAGCAGTTTGTATGGGATTCGATTTGCCTCCAGGCGTTCCCTGACCTGGTGAACATTTTCAGGGGTAACGTTCGGATCCAATGCACCCTGGATGATGAGCAGCTTCCCGCGAATATCCTGGGCAAAATTGATCGGTGAGCGTTCAAAGTAACGTTCAGGGATCTGATCAGGTCGCCCTCCCATCATCTCCTCGCTTAATGGGCGCAGGTCAGGTCGGGTGGTGTTGTAATCGACTACCAGGTCGGTCATTCCACAGATGGGTGCAGCCGCACCAATGATTTCCGGGGGGTAATGCGTAATCTGACACCAGGCACTGTATCCGCCATAGGATGTGCCTGTCACACCCACTTTACCTTGTTCAGCCAACCCAGCCTGAACTAATGCTTGTGCGCCGGTGGCAATATCCGCCTGCTCGCGCCCACCCCAGCCATCCTCTTTAATGGCTTCACGGTACTTCAAACCGAAACCCGTGCTGCCTCGGTAATTCACATCCAATACATTGAAGCCGCGTGAAGCGTAATACTGTAACTGTGGGTTGAGCTTGTTTTCACTATGCCAGCTTGGTCCACCGTGTATATAGACTATGGCTTTTTTCCTATTTGATTTTGCCCGGTACAACCAGCCTTGGATCTCCAATCCGTCAATTGATTTCCAGCGAAAATCCTCAGCTGGTGTGAGCTGAGAAGGAGAAATCGCTGTATGCTCCCATACCCTGGTCAAGGAGATTAGCTCATCCTGGCTTTTAGCCTGGAGAGGCAGGCGCACGAGCTCCACGGGAACAGTTGCAGAATAATACAAGGCTATCCAGGTGCCATCCAGCGCCTGACCGATAGGCAGCAGGTTACCTGGCAGATGTGGGAAAGAAATTTCCTGCCCCGTCTTTATATCCAAAAATGTGGTCAGGTGGTTAGCGTCTCTCATCTCATCGACCACCACCAGGCCATCCCGCGTGACCCACATGCTCTCGATCACCCGCCTGGGGTCATCGATGAGCCAATGCAAGCTCTGGGTTGGCCATTGGTATACACCCAGGCTGAGATGGTCCTTGGATGTTTTATCCGTTGATTCACTCAGGAACACAATGTGCTCTCCATCCGGGTGCCAATCGGCTGACACCTTCACCTCCTCTCCAAAATTGAGGATTTCCTTATCCTGCTTACCATCCACATCCACCAGCCAGTACTGCCTCCCAGAGGGGTTCTGACCTCGGCGTGGGTAGATCAAGTGCGTTCCCGGGCTGTTCAGTTCAGGAACAGTCCAATTGGGGACTGGTGGTTGGACAATTGGAACCCGCTCACCGGTAATTAGATTGTGTATATATATCCAGGTCGCCTCGATAACCTTTCCTGATTCGAAGTCGTAATTAGCCCCATAGAACAGGTGCGTTCCATTTGGGTGCAGCATACCACCACGAATAAAGTAAGGCGGACGATCCTCCATCAAAGGCTGCATGACCAAAGGTTGGTCTATGTCCACCCGGAAGAGTCGAGCAAATTCATCCCCATCATGGTCTTCTGTGACGATGACTGCCTGTGAATCGGGCGTCCAGCTCACCAGCTCGGTGAACTCGGGTGTATGGGTTAATGGGATGGGTGGCTGTGAGCCGTCCGTCGGTACCAGAAAGACATCGATGTTCTCATGCCTACGATACCAGTTGAAAGCCACCCAGCGTTTGTCTGGTGATATCTTTCCTTCCAGAACAGTCGGCAAAGTCATAAGTTGGTGGAGGAATGTGTCATCGGTCATTCGATCGATCTCCTAAAGAAGTTCTTTTTTTACGAAATTCCAGCTCATTGTACCCCATCAGCTATCCTAGTGGTTTCTCCCCGCGGACATAGATATAATAAATCGTCTTCCCCAACCCAAACCGCGGGTCATCCAGGAGATAGGAGTATCCTGACTGATGGCTGGTTGCAAAATCGGATGCATATCTATCCTCCCATACTTTCCTGACAATGGATGTCAGGTCACGCACATCGACATTAACTAATCCAGCCTCGACCATCCAACGACGAAAGTCGGTTTGGGTTCCCTCACATAGATCATCCAATCCAATGGTCGCAAGTGCCTGGCGAATTTGTTCTGATAGTGGCTTTGTCACAATCACATCGGTCAGGACCAGCTTTCCACCCGGTTTCAGCACCCGTGCCATCTCAGGCTGTCCAATTTCAGTCGGTGCAGTGGTTGGATAAACAGTGAATTCACTTACCAGCCCATCAAAACTCGCATCTAGCATCGGAATGTGTTGTTTTTCTGCAGGCAGAAACTCCACCACACCTTCCAACCCCATCTCACGGGTTGCACGACGGGCAATGTCAAGCGACTCCTGTTCAAGCTCCAGTCCAATCACATTACCTTGTTCCATCATCTCCGCCAACCAGAATGCTACTTCACCCGTGGCACTGCACAAAACAAGGATCCTCCTGCCATCTACGGGTGCCAGGTCTGAAGATATCTGTTCCAGGATGGGTAACAGCTGGTTAATCTCACTCCTGCTCCACTTCATGACTGCCTCCATCGACCATTTGAACCGAGATACCCATACGCTGCATATCGTTCATGAAGCGGGTTGGCTCAACGATGTGCGCCTGCAACCACAAACCTGGTTTTGCAATTGACCCATCCAGATATTGCAACAAGCAGGCTGCCACAGGGATGGCGGTAAACATGTATCCGTCCGGATGGGCGATGGTTATTTGCATTATCTTGAGTTGACCATCTCTCTCCCCCCTGGCTTCCACTTTCAACATCGTCCCAAAGGGTGGTTTCGAAAATGTGTTCAAACCCCAATGCATCCAGCGTGCCATTGGCCTTTTAGCAAGATGGGGAGATAGTTTCATGGCAACCAGCGCAATGGGCATGATGACCCAATCCACAAACCAGTTGAAGCTGCCCACATAAAAACCCGTTTCCTTTAATGACGGGAACAGATCCGGAATGGATCGCATCTCCTCCAGCATCATGGGGGCGCAAAACTGCTTCCCAAATTCACCTCCAAAATCCATTCTCTGGTAGTCTGACATACCAAAGAAGCTGGCTTTCTTCCACTTCCCAGCTTTAAAAGCCACCATCTTGAAGTCATTCATGAGCTCCACTAATTCATTTACCGTGGCATCTTCGACATCGAGACTTTTCCAGTCTTCCTTGATCACGCTGCCCACAACGGCGCTTTCTAACCGGTCAAAGTATGGGGAAACATAGCGGACCATGAACGCTGGCAAACCAGGGTGGAAACCCCCATCGGTAATAAAACAACAGCCAGCCTGCTGAATTTCGCCTGCCATAGACCTGAGTAATATAATTTTCTGGGTTGAATATTGGACATCCAGATAGCTAACCCTGGCTTCCAAAGCCATTGTGGCTATCTGGCGAGTATATTGAATAGTGGAGGAAGCTACAACGATAAAATCGATACCGGAGAATGCTTTTCTCAGGCTGGCGGTTTCAGATCCGTCCGCATACACTCCAGATACTCTGTTCCCTGCCACAGAATTATTCAGCTCATGTGCAAGCCGTTTTGCTTTGCCGATATTCCGCCCTGCTAATACAAGCTTTGCCTCTGATTCATTCAAAAGTAAGCGAGCTAAAGCTCTGCCAGTATTTCCATACCCACCTAAGATCAAAATGGTTTTTTGTTCCACATTGCCTCCCGTTTTTTCTAATCTGTTATTTTCTATCAATAGACATATGGGATCAAACACCACGAGTGACTGCAATACGTTTCCCAATCCTTGCCAAACTCTTTGTGCAATGCATCCTCCTCGTCACTGATTCGGTAGAGAATGATGACCAAGAAAATGACGCTTGCAAGCAAGCCAAACCAGGACCGAAAGATGCGAGAGATCCCGATTAATAAAGCAATCACCCCCAGATAACGTGGGTGGCGGATAAGCCGGTAAATACCTGATGTGATCAACCGATGTTCCTTTTGGATAGTCACATCCGCACTATATTGCCTCCCCAGCGCCAGCCCCGACAAAAAGACCAGGCCGAAACCGACGGCAGATAAAGCAACCCCCACCCAGCGTAACAGGTTTTCATTAAGCACACCTATTCCACGCCGGTCAAAAAAGGGGATGAAGAAAAGGGTTGTATATAGCGAAAGCACTAATACAATACGGACAATCTCCTGGCGAAAAACCAATTTGTCTGCTTCCCCCTTGCCTCCCCGGATCCCCTCGGTAGAGCTAAATGCCTGGACCCCTACCGCCAGGCTGAACAACCCAACGACCACAGCATACCCCATTCGAGGGGTGCTGGAGAAATATCCTCTCACGTGACCTAATCCCCAGCCAAGCAGGGGCACCCCCAGGTAAAGGAGTCCGGTAGCAATAAAAAAAATACCTGCGCGTAAAAGCTTCATAAATCCATCAGTCTCTAAGCAGATGATCCATTCCAATCGTTAAATAACAAGGTATAACGCTTCAACACTTTCAACACCTGGATGGTAGCCCCCACGGAAAAAGCTTCGCCGTCCTCAGATGCCCAGCTTCCATCGGATCTTTGCCTGCTATACAGCTCGTCCAGGCATCCTTCAATGAATGGGTGGTTTTTGGGTAAACCTCCCCTGCTTAAACAATCCAATGCCCAGGCAATCTGGTTATCATCCCATTTTGCAACTGGCGCTGCTGCTAAAGCCTGGATCCCAAGGTTAGCAACTTTTGCGTAGCGATCTCCTGCCATAAGGAAAACACTGGTTGCAATCCATGTATTATGTAAGTAGCCATATATTTTTCCTGTCTGATCTTGATGCCTGAGTAGAAAATGGATTGCTTTTCGAAATGCAGGCAGAGATTGATGATTCCCAACTGCCAGCCAATAGGTAGAATAAGCTGATAGGTATAGCCTGGTTTTTAAATCGCCTACCTGGATCCACGAGGGAAAGACATCTTGAGCCAGACGCGGGTCTTCATCCCAGCCTCCATCCTCCCGTTGGGTTGCCAGCAGGTAAGCAAACGCCTGATTGGCATTGGGGGAGGTTAATAAGTCCAATTCTTCCATCCACCAAAGTGCAACCGTGGTTTCGTTGATCGTGCGTAGGCTGCCTTTTACCATCCCAAATGGAAACCCTCCATCCTCATTTTGAAGCTGATATAATCCTTGGACGACATCTTGTGGGGGAGTGATTCCATGCAGGATGCAATTGATCCTTGCTTTTTCCAAGTTTGTACCTTTCTCCCCTATAAATCCTATGGATTTAACAATATTCACCATAATCCTCTGGAGACAATCCTAGAATATCCGATAGATCATTTCGAATGTGCGGCTCATCTCTCTCCTGCCTCATTATTTGCAAGCACGTGCCCTTATTTTACATCAACAAATATAACCCGCATCATTATTCCATTATATGAAATTAATAGAATTATGATGAGTGATATTTAAACTCAATCCTCTCTTATTTGGAGTAAAATTCATACCTGTTATCTAACTTTTTTCGACCTTATCCAGATCAGTGACATTTTTTGCCTATGCCTTCCACCCCCACCCGCAACCGGGTTGACCCCGAAAAAGTAACCACCACTCTATTACGCCGCCCGGATTGGATCAAAGTGCGCGCCCCATCCGGTGAAACTTACCAGTGGCTGCATAGCTTGATGCGCTCGAAAGCCCTGAACACGGTGTGCGAAGAAGCCATGTGCCCGAATATGGGTGAATGCTGGGGTTCCGGTACAGCCACATTTCTGTTGTTGGGAGATGTATGTACACGTACTTGTGGCTTTTGCGATATCAAACGGGGCAAGCCCTCGCCCATCGACTGGCTTGAGCCAGAACGTGTCGCCCAAGCCGTAAAAGCCATGCAGCTCAAGCATGCCGTTATCACCAGTGTCAACCGGGACGACCGCCAGGATGGAGGTGCCCCCATCTTTGCCATGGTCATCCGGCGTATCCGCGAGCTCCACCCCGGCTGCTCGATTGAAGTATTGATCCCCGATTTCAAAGGTTCTCTCGAAGCACTACAGATCGTCATGGCTGCCAGACCCGAGATCCTAAACCATAATGTCGAGACAGTCCCAAGGCTATATAAACATGTCCAACCTCAAGACCGCTTTGAATGGGCAGCTGCCACGCTGAGCAATGCCAAAAGGTTAGACCCTGATGTTTTAACCAAATCTGGCATCATGGTAGGTTTGGGAGAAACCATGGATGAGATCAAAGAGGTGATACGCTACCAGCGCAGCTGGGGAGTTGACATCCTGACCGTTGGCCAATATCTCCAGCCCAGCAAGAAACACTTGAAGATTGAACGTTACTACACGTTGGAAGAGTTTGCTGAAATCAAGGAGTATGGATTGTCCATCGGGTTCCAGTGGGTTGAGAGCGGTCCACTGGTGCGATCTTCATACCATGCCGGTGAGCAGGTGCGGGAATTGAGCATCGTACATAGTAAACTGTACGGGAAAATTCCCTGCATGAACGGCTAAAAGCAGTATACCCCCTATCACCAGCCCCAAAACCATCCCTGCCAGCACATCAGACAAATAGTGCACTCCCATGGCTACGCGTGCCAGCCCAACGAGGGGTGCCCAGATCAGCAATAAGACACCTAACCATAGGGGTCCGAGCCCGAAGACCACAACAGCCAGCATCACTGCTCTGACGGCGTGCCCAGAGGGGAAGGAATGCGGGTCAGTGCTGCGGTAAAACTTGCCCCACTCACCTTCTGGTCGCTTTCGCCGAACCGTAATCTTAACGATTAATACGATAACGGCTGTCAGCAGGATGGAGATGATCAGGATGATCGCCCTCTCCTTCCAATAATCACTCCCCAACCACCAAATCACAACCAGCCCCGCCAGCCAAAACCATGAATCCCCTGAATGCGCTAAAACCGCTGCCAATGTACGCAGCGGTCCAGGTTGCTCAGCGATCCGCATCTGCCTTGAAATGCGGGCATCCAGCTCGATCAAGATTTCCCCTGCTTCGCCAAATCTGCCCTCATCATCTCCAGCTGGTGTGGTTTATCTACATCCATAGCAATTTCAGCATACGGGCAGACGATTGCCTTGCCGGTCATATTAAAGCGGGAAGCTACCTTCTTTACACCATCTTCCAACGATAACATGCGTATCAGCATCAGAAAAAGGATGTCAAAGCCGATAATAGCTGCTTGCTTAATAGGATTCTTCCGGGAGGCGACCAATTTTTCCCAGATTTCACTGTTCTTCGTAGCCACTGATGTATGGACTACGTTCATATCACCACCACAGACTTCCATGTCCTTCAGCTTGGTAAACGTTCGCTTGGAACCCGGGTAGCGTGCCTCGATCACTTCTCGCTTCACCACGTTATAGCACAAATCCACATCGGACTGTAAGGTCGTTTCAATCTCCCAGTCCACCATTTCTGGGGTAATCCCGGGAATATCGGAGGATACCAACAGTGCCCTGGTTGCAGACGGGTTGATCTCCATTACTTTTTGGATCCCAGCCAATAAATTCTCAATCATGCTCGTCATATTTGGAATAAAAGTCAGCGGTTTAGTACAGGTCACACCGCTCTCAGCAGTCAGCCCGATCAGAACTACATTTTCAACTTGTTTGGCACCACCGATCGCATCCAGCACCCATTGAACCATCGGTTTACTACCAATATCCAGCAGCGCCTTCGGTTTTCCTTGGGTATATGGATATAAAAGATCATCCGGTTTGGGAATACCTCCCGCAGTCACCACAGCATCCATCTGTTACCTCCAGATCAAGTCTTGCGAATTCCCAACGAGCTCAGTTCAATACCTGCAATTGGGGTTGCATATCCAGCTGATCCAACATTTTGCTCAGCTCATCATTGGTCAGCTTGCGACCTTTGCCAGCAACTGCAACTAATGCAGCTTCGATCATATTCGTTCCAAAGGACCGCCCATCCAATACCGGTGTGGTGGTGATCAGGTATTTGATCCCTGCCTGGCGGAACAACTCCACATCCTCAGGGGTAGTCGTATTCGTTACAATGATTTTTCCGTCCAGCCGGTCTGGCATATGACGTTTGATGTAATGACAATCACCCGCGATAACCGTTGCCCATTGATAATACTTCCCCCACTTGGGGATGCGCTTTTCCTGCTTCTCTCCGGTCGGGTATACCCATTCAAAG
>Ga0315283_10000093_pt1 | contig 51185 bp, 91 predicted proteins | sample YL17G09_0_MG_FD_204541 | JGI IMG/M metagenome (GOLD analysis project Ga0315283, IMG submission 204541) | Sediment microbial communities from Yellowstone Lake, YNP, Wyoming, USA - YL17G09_0 | ecosystem: Environmental > Aquatic > Freshwater > Lake > Sediment | place: USA: Wyoming | collected...
TAGATTGGATCGGCTTGGATGCCGCAGTTTGCGTAGTGCCTTGGCTTCTATCTGACCTACGCGCCCAGCGACTATTGGGGCGCTCTTGTCAAGTTTCACTACCTTCTTACGCCTTCCTCGCTTATCTTTCTTCCACGTCACAGACGCACTTCCGACGTCACATCCGATCTCTGCAAGCGTCTCCTCACCGAAGAAATGCCTCTTGATGATTTCTTGTTCTCTGGGGTCGAGCGTTTCTAGAACCTGCTCCACCTTGTTCTTCAGGTCGTACATGTTTGCCAGGTCGTCTGTGCTTTCTGGCAATAGTAGAGCAACCCGTTGTTGTTCCGGGAGTGCCCGCAGGTCATCCACATCGAAGGTTCTACGGATGACTGGCTTAGTGATGTTGCGGATCGCTTCTGGGAAGAGTTCTTCTGGGGCAACCTCGTAGAACTCAGCGAGCTTCGTGGCCGTCTCTGACCACACAAGCACAACACCGCCACTCTCCTGTAGGGGGCTGATCTTCATGGTCTCAAGCTGGGTGTACTTCTCAACGTGTACATCGGCTGCGTAGGAGAAGTCTCTCTGGTTGAGGCCCGTTTTCTTACGTCGCTCCAGCAAGAGATTGTTGCGAACCCTCACTTCTACAGCTAGCTGTTTCATCTTGGTCTCCTACTAAGAGGGAGGCTCGCGCCTCCAGAAGGTGGGATTGCAGGAGGGGGGACTACTCGCCGCAGCAGCCGCAGGCGCAGGCTCGGCAGTAGCCGCTGTCGCTGAAGGTCCTGTTGCGGCAGCCACAGCCGCAGAGGCAGTGCCAGCCAGCGAAGTCCCCCGACCAGGTCGGTGCGGGCTTCTTCGAGACTCCGGTCCTGATGCCGTTGATCCGGTCGAGCAGGCACTCGACCGAGATCGTGATGTGGGAGTAGATGCCGTCGTCGGCCTCCCACTCGATGGTGACTTTGTCGCCCTCGATGCTCTCGACGGCGAAAGTCCAGTCGCCATACACCATTGTCCCGATCATGAGGTCGGTGACCTCAGTCGGGTGAAGCTCTCTAGACTAGCCATGATCACCCTCCCAGGTGGTTGACATCTTCTTATCCCCTGGGAGGGAGAGGTCTTGCGCTGTGGCTGGGGTGACTAGCTAGAAGGTGAAGACGTTCCCGTTGCCCTTGCGCTTCTCGGGCGGAGGCGAGGAGAACCCGTTCTTGGACGACGGGGGCTGGCCTTCGGACGGAGCAGTCTCTTGCACCGTCTCGGGCACCTTCGTGCCACGGGCGTGCATGCCGAGGACCTTGCGGATCTCGCGCTCGACGATGCCGCTCTTGGTGTCACCCGTCTTTTGACAGTGCTGCTCGAGCTCCCGGTACAGCTCGCCGGAGATCGAGATGCTCTTTCGTGTCTGCTTGTGTGTCATGGCGACCAGAGTATAAGCACAGTCTTCTGTCTCGGCACCAGCTAAGATGAACCCGGGGCAGTTGCCCCGAGCCACCTGGGAGTTGACCTCTCCTGTTCAGTTGGGTAGGACGATCTCGCAGATCTGGACTACACCCGCGAGTTCGTCGGCCATGGTGAACTTGGTTCCGCTGAACCGGCACTTCTTCCCCAAGTCCCTGGCGAACTTCTTCAGCTCGGAGAGGACCTTGTCGGCCGCATCGAAGTCGTAGGTGGTGGTGCTCGTGACCTCCCCGTGCTCGATGGAGAACCGGGGACCCACGAAGCCCCCCCCGTCTGAGAAAGTCCCGTCGAAGCAGATGATCATGCTCCCGGAGTTGTTCGCCGGCAGGATGGACCCTGCCCACTTGCTGCCATCTGACGCCGTGAAGTCGAAGACCGGGAGCACGAACCTGGTCGCCATGGCTAGTTCTCCTCCGCCGGCTTCGCAGCCAGCGTCGTCTTGAAGTACTCCCGCGTGGTCTCGTACTCGTGCCCGTCGTCGGCGTAGAGCATCGTGATCTTGCCAGCCTCGGCCGCCGTGACCGTGACCAGCTTCTCCTCACCCGACCATTCCGTGACGATGTACTTCTTGTTGATGAGACACATGAGAATCACCTCCCAGGTGGTTGACATCATGCTTATGCCGTCTTCTACCTAAGAATTGTGCTGCGGGAGGGTAGTGGGAGGGATCAGACGAGCCTGAACTTGGAGGTTGATGGGGGAGGGGGATCGAGGAGCTCGTGGGTCGCCTTCATCGTGCCATCGGCGTTCTCGACGAGCTTGTCGGCACGAGCGAGCTGCTCTTGGGCTTGCGCTTTGAGTCTGTGCCACTCCTTGTTGCTCTCCTCGATACTTCTGTGCACCCGGTGGTTGTGCACCATGACGAGGAGGTTCACACCGAGAAGGGCCAGTAGGATGACGATGCCGGCCGTCATCAACTACCCCTGCTTCTGCTTCTTCTGTCCACCACCCGTGCCCCCGCGGGCGCGGGCCCGGTCCTCCTCTCGGCGGCGGGCGAGATTGGCCTCGTGGTTCTTCTTCTTGTGAGCGGCCCGCTCCTTGGCGCCGGCTGCCCACGCCGCCCTATTGTCCTCTTCGGCCTTGCGCTTGGCCTCGGACTCGTCGACCAGCGCCTCGATGCGCAGCTTGGCCGAGGTCACCACGTCGTGCAGATCGCTCAAGTCCTGGCCGGCGCGGAAGTGGCGCAAGAACATCCCGGTACCGCCAGCCTTCCATCCGATCTCGAACGAGTACTTCGGGAAGTCCAGCTTCAGTACCGAGATCTTCGCGGCCACTCCGCCGCCGGCGACGGTGTACTGACCGCCGGTGATCTCTTCTGCCAGCTCCCACGGCATCTTCGGCTTGTCCATCCGATTGTTGCTGCGCCCGTTCTCGTCCATTGTCTTCGTCCTCCGTTGTGTAGCTGTCTATACGTACTACGCGGCACACTCGAGCTTGCTGCGGAGCTCGTCGATCTCGGGGTCGTTGAGCCCCCTCAGGAACTCGCCCTTCTCGTCGACTGCGCCGATCTTCTTGAGGAAGGCCTTCGAGACCGTCCACGACCACCCCGAGATGTACTGCTGCTCGGGGATGGAGAGCGCCTCTGCGAGATCGCTGGCGCTCATGTTGTGACCGGGGATCTCCGGGTTCCCGGCCGCGACCCAGGTTGCGATGTCGAGGACCAGCTCGCGGCCCCAGCTCAAACCTTCGTGCTTGGGCAGGGTCTCGAGCGCAGTCTTCAACCTTTCTCCGACGATGGACATCAGGCACCTCCCATAAGAAGAAGCCCAACAAATACTGGACTTCATGATTCTTATGCCGTCTTACGAGATGCTCTTGCTACTTGGGGAGTAGGCTCTCGGCCAACTGTTTGCGGTCCCCTTCGGTAGGGGCTTTGGCCAAAGGCTTGAGGCGTCTTCCTAGGGTCTCACGGATGTAGTCGCTGATGCCGAGGCCGGCTCTCTTGGCTTCCCTCGACAGGAGTTCGTATTCGGCATCAGTCAGGTGGACCGTGGCAGTCTTGGAGCGGAATGGTCTTGGCTCGAATGGCATCAGCGTCCCATCAGGTGAAGATGCCTCTTGGGCTTGGGCTCTTCGGGCTTCTTCTCTTGTGGCGGCTTCAACCCGTCGAAGTAGATGGCCAAGGCCTCTCTCAGTAGATCGGACATGGACACATGCTTCAGGGCAGCCGTCTCCTTGAGGATGACGAGCTCTTCCGGGGAGACGTGGGTCGCGACCGTCTTGTTCCGGTAGTCACGCGTCTCGAACATACTCTTGGTGTAACACGGTCACCAGCTAAGGAAAAGCCCCGGAGAGGGGCTAGGGGCGGGAGAAGTCCATCCGTTCCATCTCTTCCAGGAGGGGTGGGCGGGAGAGAGAACTACAGACGGTGATGGTGGTGACAGGTGGGAGCTTGGGGAACTCACCGGTGCTTTCAAGCCAAGACCGGCAGTAAGCGCAGAGGCGGATGAGGCGGCCGTGTACCTCCACCAAGGTGAAGGGGCGGTCAGCGATGCAGTGGGCGCAGAAGGACATGGCGTCCTCCTACAGGTGATGTCTTCCGCGGACCAACACGTCCTTGCGGCCATCACGTCTTGCGTGATCCACGTCCTCCTCCACCTTCCGCATCAAGAGGTGGAACTGCCGCTGGACCCGCGGAGTGGCCGTCTCGAGGAAAGCCTTGAGGTGGTAGATATCGCTGTGGATGCGTTGCGCACGACCGATGGCGAAGCGTAGCTCCTCTGTGATGGCAGGCTTGGGCTCGGGCTTCTTGCGCTCCAGCTTCCCAGAGATGACCGGATTCGAGCACTCGTTGCACCGGTACTCGAGGCCCTCCACGAACTCCTCGTGGATGGTGTCCCAAGACTCCGAGTAGATGAAGTCGTTGCCGTCTTCTGCTCGGTCCTGTTCGGTCTTCGCGAGCTTCCCATCCCAAGAGGTGCAGTCGTAGCGGATGACTCGTAGGTTGTACGTCCCCACGAAGTCCACCCCACAGTGAGGGCACTTCTCGGGGATCTCGGCCATCCGTTCGGTGACTGTGACGTCAACCAGCTTGACTGTCTTCATTCCCGCACCTCCCACCCGCCGACACTGTTGCCGTTCTCATCGAGTATCTTGCCGCAGTCGAGGGTCTCGGTGTCGATGGCTCCGCGAACCAGCTTGGTTGCCAGTACCCTCAAGGCCTGGGCGACGTGGTCGCGTGTGGACATGGCATCGTTGCCGATTTCGATCTCCACGATGAACTTCATGCCTGGAACCCTCCTTCCGGGTTGGGTGGTTCGTAGAGCTCGAAGGGGTTGCCGTCCACCATCTCGGCGAACGGGGTGATGCAGTACTCCTCTCCGTCGAAGCCAACCGCGCAGAGCATGGCGACGGTCTCGCCTGTGGACTTCTTGCGACACTCGACCACGGCCAGGTTGTCCTCTTCGGCGGCTTTCTGGATCGTCTCGAGGTTGGTTGTGTGATGCTTAGCGAGAGCCATCGGTCACCTCCCGAACTCCCCAGAGTCGAGTGCCTTCTGCGCCTGCTCTGCGGTCTTGTAGTAGTCACTCTCTCGGCTGTAGGGTCCGCACTCGCAGTACGTGCCGACATAGTAGCCAGCCATCGAGCGGCAGATCTGGAGCTGGGGAGTCAGTCCACAGTCTGAACACTTGGGGGAGGCTCCGGTTGCGAGCGTCTCTCCAGGCATCACCATCAGTCGTCTCCTCTCATGCCTGCCGGCATGTCGGTGCGACCGACACCTCCCGGGCCGCAGATGGGCTCGTGTGCGGGAGTCCAACGGCCATCAGCCACCTCCTTTATGGCCCCGAGGATTGCGCCCATCGTGTCGACTGCGCACTCCCGGCCTTCACACCACTCGCACACATCCCAGTAGGCGAGCTCCTCGACTTCCTTCCCCTTGACCTGGACGATCCGCACGTAGTTGGAGTCCTTCGGGTAGGCTGCGGTGCGGACCTGGAGCCCCGACTCGTGTCTGAGGATGATGGCCTCTTCCCCGGCCACGGGATGACCGTCCGTCGTGACCTCCTCGATGGGGAAGGTGGTCTGGCAGTTCTCGCAGTAGACCAGCTCGTCTTCGGAGTCGAGGTGGTCGGCGGTGTAGATGTCGTACCCGTCCGGGGCGAGCCGGACTCCTTGAAGCATGATGGTGGCCTTGATGACCTTGAGACGAGCTGTCTCCTCCGGCGCTTCGCACCGGGGACACTTGGTGTTGAATGACATGTGTACTCCTCGGCCTGGGTCGGCCGCGGTAGGGCGGTTAGACGTTCTGGAACTTGTGGAGGAGTCGGAGGATGTGATGCTGAACGCCGATGACGTGGTATGCGTATCGGGTGGCGTTGACCTCAATGGCTCGCCATCCGCCACCATACCCCTGGAGAGCGCACACCAGGTTCTCGTCTCCTCTCCTTCGAGAACACGGAGAAGTGCGCTTCCACTTCGAGAGATGCTGTGCCCCCTCCAAGTAGTTGGCCTTCAGGTCACGTAGTTCCAAGCAGCGCTCCCAGGGGACGTATCCTCCGACTTGCATCACACCACAGAACCAGCTTGGTCTGGCTCCGGGCGGGTGCTCGGACTTCGTCCAGATGCCCGTGACTCTCCGGCATACCTTCCTCTTGCACTCGATGCGGGAGAGGCTGAGGGGGTTGTACCTGCTCTCGACGTAGGCCATCCCGAGAAGCAGGTCAACGGGCACCCCCGTCTGGTCCGAGGCAGCTTGGGCTGCCACGACGTGCTCTCTTGCGGTGCCTTCGTCCAGAGACTTGGGGGCCAGTTGCAGCGAGGCAAGTATCAGATATTCCAGCATGACTGCCTCCTTCGTCCCGGACTATAGGATAGAACCGTCACTTCTTGGTCTTTCTCTTGCTCTTCCTCCTCCTGTCGATCTCTGCCCTCTTGCGAGAAGCCCAGTGGCCAGCTTCGTTGAAGTAGCACCGCTTCGCCGTCACCACGACAGCCCCACCAGAGAACTCGTCGACACGCATCTTGGAGCAGGTGACGGCCCAGGTGAAGCTCCAGACCCAGTCCAGGCCGAAGTACTTGAAGAACTTCTGGACGGTCTCGGCGACGTGCGCCGGCTCTCCACACTCGTCGGCGTGGAACCAGATGGAGCTCTTCTTGGCGCCCTCAATCTCCCAGTTGAAGTCGAGGCAGGGTTCTCCGTCCCCCCTAGGCTTCGCATCTTGTTCTTGGATATACGTCTCGAACCACTCGCAGTGCTCGGGAGTGAGCCCTGTGAGTTCGGCCGAGAACTGAAGGTAGTTGTTGGCCATGTTGTCACCTCAGTACGAAAGATGGTGGATACGAGTTGGGAACGTACGTGAAGCCGTGCTTTGGTAGCCCCGCCATGAACTTCTCGTTGAGTACGCTCTCGACGTAGATCGGTAGATCTGGTTGTTCGCTGCGCAGCTTCTTCAGTAGTGCCTTGAAGGCCCCGTGACCGGGACGGGTTGCGGTCATGTTGGCCAGGTCGAGGCAGGAAAGCATCTTTCCATCGACCATGTGGAATCCCCAACGGACGTAGAGGGACTCGAACCCGTCCTCGGTCACGTAGGCGTTGCGTGGGAACTTCTCGGGGCCGCGGGCTAGGAACTCATCGAGCGTCGGGAGCTCACTTTGGTTCACTAGACTTCTCCGCCGCCACTAGCATCCGCTCGAAGTACTCCTGTTCCTTCTCGCGTCGGACAGCCTCCACACGGGTCTTCACCACCTCGAAGGCCGCGCTCTTCATGGCCCCAGCAAGCTCCCTGGCGTAGGAGTCGAAGATGTTGTCCGTGTGGTAGGTGAGCTTGCTCTCGAGGGCGCTCAGGACCCGGTCCTCCATCTGCTGGAAGAGTCGGTCCATAGTCTTCTCAGCGACGCGCCGCAGCTCCTCCATGCGGGCCTCGATCATGGGGCGGAGGAGATTGTCCATCTCGGCGGCCACGAGCCTCTTGGTGCGGGAGGACATGTCCATCCGAAGCTCGGAGGAGATGGCGTAGGTGACGTTCTTCTCGATCTCCTCCTTGGTCGTCTCCCAGACGGCCTTCGCCATCCGCTCGCGCTCCTCCTCGGAGATGATGTCGCTCATGCCTTCTTCTCCTTCTTCACTCGCTTGAACACACCGAGGTGGAGCTGGAACGGCCCAACCTCGGTGACACCATAGCCGTACTTCTTCGGGAGGTTGTCCTTCAGTATCATCTTCAGACCGGCAGTGCTGATGGCCGGTCCCCTGGTGTCCATGCCGGTGTTGTCGCAGAAGAGGTCCTTCACGAACTTCCATCCCACCGGGTCACGCTGATCGCCGACGTGGGGGAAGGGGAACGGCGGGTAGCTGTCGATCTCCTGCTCGCTCTTCGGGACGTAGGGCTTCTTCGACTTCGGCATCTCACGGTTCAGGGCGCGGATGGTCTCGAGTCCCATCATCAGAAGTTCCCTCCCTTCACGGACTCCACCTGCTGCTTGAGTTGGGCTAGCACCCAGTCGCGGCCATGTCGAAGAACCGCGTTTTCGAGGGACATCTCGGTGTCCTCTCCTTCGGAACCCCGCCGCAGGAAAGTCGCACCATCATTCTCCTCGTGGATGATGACGGTCACACCCCTGATCCAGCGTTCGGATGCCATGTCATACCTCCGGGTCGTGCCGGTAGTCCTCCACCGGCTTGTGGGTCTTGGCGTGGGTCGCGTGGTAGTTGTCGGCGCTCTCCTGGTTGACGAACCAGCGCCCCTCTTCGTCGACCACCCCGCTGTCGTACGACTTATCGAAGCCGGGAGGGCAGGTGCTGTTGAAGACCATCGCGTGGAACTCCAGCACGTGAGCGGAGATCTGGTCGAGGTACTCGACGTCATCTCTCCAAGAGATGTCTGGAGTCTCTCGGATGTGGCAGTAGTACTCTCCCAGTCGTCGCAGTAGTACTGGGACGGAGAGATGGAGCTGGTCGTACTCGAGGAGAGCCTTCTGCAACTTCGACTTCAGCAGAGAGCTCTCTATTGTCTGGGCTGGCAGGTAGCCGATGTGCCTGGTGAGGAAGCTGCGGTAGTCGACCTCGGGCCAGTCGCACCCGCAGTCCTCGCGGTGCTTGAGGCGGGCCTCGTCGTCCGAGCCATCCTTGCCGCAGCACAGGTCGCAGCGGTGGATCTCGAACGGCTCGCCCATGTGTAGCCACTCATCCCCCTCGCACTCGCAGGGACCGGGATCGACCTCCAGTGGCGGGTTCGTGGTGCTGGGTGTGAGCTTCAGTTCGATCTTGTCCCGTACAGTCACATCATCGTGCTTGGACCAGGAGTTGATCTTCTCCACCATGTCTGCCGGCGATGAGCCGTAGAGGGAGGCGAACTTGAGCATCTTGTTGACCTTGAAGTCCTCGACCAGGTTGACGAAGAACTTCACCGTCTCCTCGATGCAGCTCTCGTCCTTGGTCTGGCCGGTCTCCCAGTCGGCGATGTCCGGGATGCGCACCTTCGATCCGTTGGGCAGTCCGAGCCACATCTGGAAGACGAGGTTGTCCCGCGCCAAGGACATCTCGGGGATCACCCAAGCACCTCTGAGCTTGATGGAGTCCACGAAGCTCTGGAGAGGTCCCAGCATACGCATGGCGTACTCGTGATACATGTGCGGGCCCAACCCGGAGACGGCCGTCCAGTGGAGAGCGAGCAGCTTCTCCTTGAACAGCCGCATCTCGTCGTAGGGGTCATGGAACGTCATGGTTTCTCCTCCAGTCGTAGAAGGGCTGCTTCGTAGGAGCCCTTGCAGAAGTGCCTGCGGCCGCGCTCGGCCGCGGACAACTCCACCGCGGTGAGCCCGAGCAGATCAGCCGCTTGTCGCAGCGAGATGCTTCTCGCCACCCGATGGTTGCGGAACGATCTCCCTTCTGGGTACGGCGGGAATACCGGCTCTGTCCACTCGCCGAACTCTCCGCGCCCGTCGGCGTAGTCTATGAACCCACGGGCCTGTCGCTGGCCGATGGGTTCTACAGCCTCGGTGAGTATGGGATCTGCCATCACTCCTCCAATAGGGACAGGACTCGGATCTTGTGGTCGGAGCCCTTGGGCTTCTGGAGGTTGCTGAACAGCTCGGTGTACCGCTCGATCTCCTTCTTCCCCAGAGAGGTCTCCGTGCCGTCGCGGCGGACCTGCATGATGAAGATGTCACCGTAGACGTAGTGCAGACCAAGCTGCCCGGACTTGGCTAGCCCCTCCTGCATCCGGATGGAGAAGTCGACATCGATCGGCGTCGGTCCTTTGTCGAACATGATGGAGTTGAGTTTGAGGCCCTTCTTGTCCTCGTTCATGGCCAGCACGACAGGACCTGTATCGTTCCGGTCGATCACCTTCTCCTGCAAGTCCCCACCGACGAGAGCTTGCAGCTTGTCGAGCGCCGGAGCGATGTCCACGAGCTCTGGTTCTTCTCCGACTCGGCACAGTAGAATCTTGATCGCCATCTACGTGTCCTCCTTGCCCGCGCCCATGGCGCGTTCCATCTCGGAGGAGTTGACGAAGTGCCAGCCCATCACCCACACACCGTCGAGGTCGTCGTCGGTGGAGAAGGCAGCATCATCGTCGAACTCGATCTCCCCCTCTGTCGACAGGTTCAGCTTCGCGTACTCGAGGTACGGCTTCAGCGCCTCGTCGTTGGCTTCCTTGAGGCTGTTGCTGATCTGCACCACCAGGCCCAGCATCCCAGCCTTCTCCAAGGCCCTGGTGATCGTAAGCATCGCCGCCATCGGAACGTGGATCCAGATGTTCTTCATGCTGTTCTCCTAAGGCACCAGATCTGCCCGCTTGAGCCGCTCCTCGATGCGCTTCTCCAGAGCGGTTCCGTCCTCGATGTTCTCACCGTGCGCGAGGGTGGAGTAGAGCTCCGAGGTCAGCACCTCCCAGTCCCAGTGGGGGCTGTAGAGGACTTGGTTCTCCATCAGCTCGCGCTCGTCGTCGTTGTCGTCGAGGAGGATGATGAACAACCTGACTCGATAGTCGTTGTCCCAGCTCAGTTGCTGGCCGTTGGTGTGGCCGAGCAGCTCGATTCTGTACTTGGCTAGCAGCTCCTCCCCGAACTCCTTGATGAAGCGTTCGCAGAGGGCTTGATCGCAGGCATCTCCCATGGACTTCTCCTAGGTGCGTTTTTTTCGGTTGACAGGTTCCAGGAGGTTTTGTAGGGTGCTTCCTGTTCGCCGGTGCTGTCACCGTTGTTCCCGTCCGGCGGATGAGGCAAAGCTCTTCGCTGAAAAGTGAATAGTCGTCGTCGAGGGAAGGCGGAACAAGCCTTCCACTGTTGGCCGACCTGAGTCCCGATCCCGCGCTAGGGTGACCAGGCTCTACGCCGGCCGGGTTGGAACGACTCGGGAACGTGAGATAGCCCCCTCACCGGGGTGATTCCCGCCGCACCGAGCTCTTCCTCCCGCACTGACAGCAGGCCACCGTTACGGGTCCTCCCACGAATGCGCCAGAGCCCCGGCCTCAAAACCGAGGAACTGCCCCGAGGAGGAAGCTAGGTGACTCGACGATAGCTTCGATGGCAGGCAACGGCCCCGCGGACTTCGGTCTTCGGGGCTTTTGTCGTTTCGGGCTAGTCGTCCCAGCGAGATGAGCCAAGGACGAAGCGGAGGACGAGGTGGTGCAGGGTGACCTCCACGTCGAAGCCGCCAGCCTGGAGGTGGTAGGAGAGGCGACGATCCAGCTCTTGCTTCTGCTGCCCCTCGTAGTCCCGCAGGGCGGTGTGGAGCAGCTCTTCAGCCTTCTCCTTGAGCTCCTCGGCCAGGGGGACGTGAGAGGACCCGCCGGCGTAGTGGTGAGTCATCTCGGTGAACCAGCGCCACTCCATCGCATCCAGCGCCTTGTGGATGGCGATGAAGTTCATGCCCTTGATGATCTCGGGGATGTGCCCCCGCAGAGATGCCATCGACCGCTGTACCTTCTCGATGCTGAAGGGCGGGTCACAGGTGCACATATCGCTGGTGTCTCTGCACACGTTGCACCAGGCCATGTTACTTCTTCCCCTTCACGGCCTTACCCCTGTGCTCATCGCACAGGTAGTGAAACCGAGGCCCTTTCGATCGGTTGGTGCAGTGATGTCGGCTGGGGCTGATGTAGCGGCAGCGCATCACCTCTTCGCTGATCTTCTTGGCGGCCACCGGTTTGGTTGTGGCGCCCTGGCGGCTAGCCTCCATCATCGTGTCGATCATCACCAGGACCAGGCTGTCGATGAACTTGTCGACTAGTACCGTCACCTGGTCGCGAAAAGAGCTCTTGGCCTTCATGATCTACCTACTCCTTCACCACGTCGCGCAGTGCGGCGGCGAACTTGGGATGCAGTGAGACGCGCTTGAGTGCACCGAGACAGAACTCGAGGCCCTGGCCGAACGCCTCGTAGTAGGTGCCGCCCTTGGTGCGCCGGAGGACGTTGATCTTCTCCAGGCAGTCCTCGAGCTGCTTGCGGCTGCGCATCTTCTTGATGCCGTTCTTGGTCGGCATCGGCTTGCCGTTCTTGGCCGCTTCGACAGCCCTCTCTGCCTTGACACCCTTCGTCATCCCCTCCTTCTTCATGGTGGCGAGGGTCTCCTTCTGCTTCTCGCGAGGCAGGTCGGTGAGCTTGCTGGCGGTAGCGGCCGAGATGTCCTTGTTCTCCACGGCCTCTTGAACCACCGTGTCCGCATCGATGAGCTTGAGGTTGGTCTTCACCGTTGCAGTGCTGCACGCGAACGCAGCAGCCAGCTCGTCCACATTCCACCCGAAGCGGGTGAGGGCCCGGTGCATCTGCTTGGCCCGCTGAAGAGGTTCCAGATCCTTGCGGTGTGCGTTCTCCGAGAACATGATCCTCTGCATCTCGTGAACGGTCCCGGACTTCACGAATGCCTTGAGGAAGAACTCGGGCTCCCCATTCTTGTGCCGCCACTCGCGGACGAGCAGTGCTGCCTTCACTCTCCGGCGGCCAGCGACCAGGACCAAGCGGTTGCCGTCCTTCCAGAGGATGACGGGGTTCTCGTTGCCGTGGGCGTCGAGACTATGAGCCAGCTCTGCGTTCGCCGGCTCGTACACGCGCTCATCGAAGAGCTCGTGCTTCTCATCCGTGATGACGGTGATGTCCTCGGGGCGGATCTTGAACGTCGTGACTCCACGAGGCGCTTCGATAGCCTGTGTACCTGACATGTGCGACCTCCCTTGACTTCAGCCCTGAAGTCGTTGCGTCTTCTGTCTTAGACCAAACCCTTTTCTTCTGCAAGCCAGGTGGGGATGACGATGGTACCACTGCCACCCTCTTCCAGCTCATCACTACCGTCCTTGAGTTGACTCTTAGGGATCCAGAGCTCTTCCCCTTCGATGGAGCAGAGGAAGGCCGCCTCGGTCTCCTTCACGACCTCGTCTACCTCGAAAGAGACGGGTTCGAAGCGTTCGTTGGGCATGGGTTACCTCTTCCGGCGGGTGCCGGTAGCACGAGTTGTAGATGAGGAGAAGAACGACTACGAGATCGGGGGAGCCGGCGGGGAGGGCGGAACCGGGTAGCCAGCCGGAGGAGCCGGAGGCGTCGGCATCGCCACGACGTTGGTCGGAGGCGTGGGAAGTGCGACCTTCTCGGTCTTCGTCGCCTTCGTGTCCTTGATCTCCTCGAGTTCCTTCTTTACGGTCTCGAGCCTCGAGGGGCCGAGAATCCGGCGGCGAGCATCGCCCAGCTTCTCGAGCCAGGCGGCCATCTCCGTCTTGACCTGCTCGGCCATGTCCGTCCTCGTGATCTGGTTGAGGACGTACAGGGTCTCGAGGATGGGGCTGTGCCCCATCACCACTTCGTTGTGTTCCACGCGAGCCGCTCGCTGCGCCGGCTTCTTGGCGGCCGGCACCTTGGTCTTGGTCACCTTGGCGGCCGGAAGAGCCTTGGCCGTCTTCTTGACGCCGTTCTTGGCGGGGGTCTTCCCACCCTTCTCGGTTTCGCGCTGTTCCTTCGACTTGCTTCGGTCCCAAACTCCTCGCGGCATGATGCCTCCCGTGTTGTGTGTTGCTGGATGAGCCAGCCCTGGCGTTGAGTATCGTCTGCTCACTCTTGAAGTCAAGAGCTACGGACGTGTGTCTTGAGTGTAGTCTGTAGCCTTGGGAGCAAGCACGTCTAGCAGGGCAGCGGCTAGCGGTTCTCCGAACAGGATCCTCACGTACGTCGCGACATCTTGGGCGACAGCGAGAGTGTAGTCTCCCGCGTAGTGAATCTCTGGGCTCTTGACTTCGGGGCGAATGACCAGCTTCAGTGCCGGCCCTCTCTCACAGCAGAAAGGGATCTCGAACGGTTGTCCGTGAGAGTGGCAACCCCTCATGGCTTTGTCCAAGCTGGTCATGAAGATGTCTACGTCGATCCAGAGTTCCCTGCCTTCGTAGTCATGAAGTGGGATCATCTTACCCTCTACATGTTAGCGTACTTCTCCGTGTCATCGGATAGTACCACTAGCTCGACTCCAGCTTCTTTCAAGATACCTACAGAGTCCAGTTCGGCATGATAGTGCTTGAGGGCCACCACCTTCTTGATGCCGGAGTTGACCAAGAGCTTGGTGCAGTCTAGGCAAGGAACCATCTTGCAGTAGATGGTGCCGCCGTTGATGGCTGTCCCCCTCTTCGCGGCCTGGGCTATGGCGTTAGCTTCAGCGTGGGTGGTGCGGACACAGTGCTGCTTCGTCGTACCGTCTGTGTGTAGTACGGAGCGCATGAGGTGGCCAACCTCGTCGCAGGTCTTGCAGCCAGCGGGGGCTCCGACATAGCCGGTGGCGACCACCTGGCGGTCGACCACTATGAGTGCCCCACTGCGGCCGCGGTCGCATGACCCCCTCTCCCCGGCGACCAACATCATCTTTACGAAGTACTCGTCCCACGAAGGGCGCTTGTGTGTTTCAGTCATCTAGGTACTCGCTCTCTTTCGATGCGTAAGTAGTGATCGGGGAACTCCGCCGTCACGTTCAGTGTTCTCGTCAAGCCTTTCATGTAGCTTCTGGGCAAAGACTGTCTGCCTACTTCTTATCCCACTTCCTCGAGGATCCTTCCCAAGACTCTCGTGGGTTGGGATACTGCTTTGCATGGCTACCGAGGCTGTGGTCCTCCCACTGAGGGTAGTGTACCAACCCGAACCGAATCTCAACTCCGGCGGTGATTGTGGGGCTTGTGTACTTGCCGGGCTCATCGGAATGAAGCCGGTCGAGGTCTACAACCTGTTCACAGGAGGTAAGAGGCAGAGCTTCGACTACTACAAGATGCGCCAGGCCCTCTACGACGGGGAAGCGGAGGGTCTGTTCGACCGCATAGTCGTGTCACACCCCACTTGGCCCGTGACCGATGCCCTGTCCACTTGGGGTGCTACATCGATACAGCAGTCCTACGACTGGTTCCTGTACGTGAGGATGGCGCTGGATGCGGGGTACTACGGCCTCGCCATGGTTGACTTCAGGAAGTGTGGCCTCTTCGGACAGGGGCCCGATCACTGGGTGTTGTTGTGTGGAGCTCGAGAAGTGTTCGATGCAACGAAGAAGTGCACCAACTGGGAGGTTATGGTCTCCTGTTCGGCCAAGGCATCCCCTGACGAGGAGTGGGTGGGGGTTGGTGACTTCCTGAAGGACCGAGGAGGCTTCAACCTGTTCCTTGCCCGTCCATCGGCCAAGTAGCTGAAAAGACGTATCTCTCTACCCCTCGAAGGACAAAGCTCTCCGTCCTCACGATCTCCTAGATCCTGTACGGACAGGCGAGCTAGAAGAGCGGACCAGGTGAAGGTAGATGGAGATCCCTCGGCTCCCCTGTCCGGGCGAGTGCTGCGCGAGGAGAGGTCCGGCTAACTTCTTGGTCCTTCGAGAGTGATTTCCACCCTACCTGCTTCTGACATCCGCGACGAGACCGCTTTCCAGAAGTGATGCGGGGAGCCCACCATACAGTAGGATGGTCTCCTGGGACCCCTGGGAGCCCAGGCCATCCCCGCATGCGCCCGTACGCCCGGTCTGCGTGTGGAGAGGTCATCGGTTCAGGTCTGTAGTCGCCCTGTGGGCGCAAGAAGAAGTTAGCTGGGGTGGTCGGCCACAGTCAAGTGGCAGGAGGGACTACGCGAAGGTGAGGACCAGGCTCTCGGTCTCACCGTTGTCGCACTCGGCCTCGACGAGGTGCTTGCCGACCATGAGGCTCTTCACGTCCACGTCGAACTGACCGTTCGCGTCCGTGGATACCCAGATCTCGGCAGTGCCTGCGCCGGTCTGGATGGTGCCCTTGCCGGAGCCGGCGGTGATGGCGCCGAAGTCGGTGACCGTGGTGTACTCCACGAAGTTCAGGGCGGTGCCAGTCGTCCCGTCGACCGTGATGGTGCCGTCGACGTTGAAGACGAAGGTCTTGTTGATCATGGTGTCGCCGGCGGTCACCAGGACCTTGGCGCCGAGCTCGATGTCGTCCACGCCGGCAGCGTCGAAATCCGTGGCGCGGGTGAGGACCCAGGCTGTGGCCGGGTCATCGTCACCCTGCTCGGTCACGACGTAGAAGCCGTTGTCCTTGGCCGCCACCTGATTCTTCACCAGGACGCGGTTGCCCGTCGTCACGGGTACGTTGTCGATGGACAGACGTGCCGTGGCCGTTCCGGTGAGGGTCTTGCCCACGCCGGCACCTGCCGCGGTGCAGGCCGGGAGGGCTGCCACGGTCGCAAGGACGACGGCCGTGTGGTTCGGCTTGAGGGGCACGCGGGACCGCACGAGGACCTCGTACACACCGGTCTTCGTCGAGCCATCGGCATCCTTCATCTGGCCGGTGACGCGGATCTTGTTCGACCCTTCGACAGCCTTGGTCAGGCCCACGTAGTAGATCTGGTTGAAGAACTCGACCAGACACGCGCAGATCTTGTCGTTGCGGTTGGCGAGGCCCTTCACGTACGAGTAGCTGTGGGGTGTCACTCTCTCCGGCATGGTCTTCTCTCCTTTACCCTCGAAGGTGTTTTTCTGTGCGCACGCAGTGGGAAGAGTAACCGTTGCCTGGCTCTGAGGGAAGATTTAGAGTGAGGCAGGGCTGAAAGGAGCGGAGGCCATGGAAAAACCAAACTACGAGGCGATGAAGACCGTCGAAGAGGTAGAGTCGGAGATCGAAACCCGGAAGAACACCATCGTCCGGCAGACCAAGCACAAGGAGCAGGTCGAGTCCGAGAAGAAGGACATCGTGGGTGGCTTCAACGATGAGCTCAAGGTGCTCAAGAAGTCCATCAGCCACGAGATCGAGGTCATCGATGAGCTGGAGCGGCGCAAGCTCGAGCTCATGGGGTCGCAGGTCTTGGCCCCGCCGCTACAACCAGTGCAGCAAGCATCGGCGCACCAAGCTCCCCTCTTCGTGCTCCCCAAGCCTCCAGTCTAGCTCCCCAGTCAGCATGGCCTGTGGCAGGATAGGCTTTCATGGGCCTCGAACTGTCCACCCTGCGTGCCTTCTCCGATGAGCTCAGGAAGCTAGCTCACGAGGTCACCGACGACCTCGAGGCCGTTCACAAGCAGATGAAGGCGGGAGACATCCTGGTGACCACACCCAGGAAGGAGTTCTACGATGCCCAGGACCGCATCACCCGTTTGCGGATGAGGGCCCTGAGGTGGTTCCAGGGGACTCCATATACCCACACGAGTATGTACGGCGGGGATGGGAAGATCTTGGAGATAGGCACGTGGCACAGAGGAGGGGAGAGGAAGTCCTCTGTCACCAGTGCGCCCATAGAGCAGTGGGCCAAGAGATACAACTTCCGAGTGCTTCGGGTGGACGCTACCCCGAAGGAGCGGCAAGAGGCTGTGGAGTTCATGCACTCGCAGAAGGGGAAGCCGTATGACTACGGCACCACTGCGCGTCTGATGTTGCCGGTCTCTGAGGTCGACCCCAAGGTCCGGGCCCAGGAGTACGAGAACAAGGAGACTAGGGAGCCGAAGAAGGTCATCTGCTCTCAGCTCGTAGCTGCCGCCTACCCGAATCAGCACTTCAGCAAGAGGCGGCCGTTGCGCTTCGTACGCCCAGTCGACATCCAGAAGTCCCCCCTCACAAGCATCGTCATGGAGTACCGTGGCGGTGAGGCTGCACTAGTTAAGGAGAAGCAGAAGCAGGCGGGGTGAGTGGGGTGGGGGGCTAGGTGGCGGGGGTGGTCTGCTGCTCGGCCTCCGCCTTCTTGGCGGCGGCCCTCTTGGCTTCGGCGGCCTCCTCGTAGGAGTGGATCTCCTTGACGAGGGGAGCCGCGGTGTTGTTGAAGTCGGTGGCCAAGGTCTCGATCTGGACTCGACGAGCCTCGGAGATCTTGAAGAGGCGGTCCTTGAGCTCGGTCTCGAAGGGCGCAGTCTCGCTGGTCACCCAGGAGTTGATCTCGTTGCGGGCCTCGACGTGGTCCACCTCGAGCTGCTTGATGCCCTTGTCGAAGTCGCTCTGGGCCTTGCGGAGGGCGACGTCCTTCGCCTTCTCGAGCTCCCTGCGACGCGTGATCTTGGCCTGGCCGTTCTTCTCGGTCTGCTCCTTGGCCTTGCGTCCGATGGCTCCAACCTTGTCGGACACCTCGCGGCGGGCCACGCTGTTCGCCTTGTCGGAGTCGGCGTGTACCTTGGCGACCTTCTGCCGGTAGTCCATCTCGACTTGGGTGAGCTGGTTCTTGAGCTCGGTGAGGTGATCAGGCTTCTTGGGGTTCATCGGGTTGTCTCCTCATACTCATCGTAGATTGCTGCCAGGTTGTCCAGTGTCTTGCCTCGTGGCCAGAGAGGGTCAGCTCTGTACTTGTCGCGCAGATCCTTCACTAAGGCAACCAGCTTCTCGGCGAGGCTGATCTTCTTGGCCTCGTTATCCAGCAGGGTGAAGACTTCGGGGGCCTTCTCCATGAGGGCTTGCCGGATGAGCGTCGAGATTTCCTTCATCATGGGGTGGGGCTTGCCAGTGAGCCCGTAGTACCTCTGTCGAAGGAACAGGCACCACTCGCGGAGGTTGGCCGTCACCACGAACTCGGTCTTGAGGTCGGTGGGAAGACAGCCTCGAGCGAACTCGGGAGGGCACTTCCTCTCAATCATCCGCAGGTAGGCCGCCTCAGCCGTCTTGCAGACGAGAAGAAAGTCATCCTCGTCCTCATGGTTCTCGAAGGGAGGAATGACAACTTTGATCTCGTTCCCGAAGCGGTCGCCGGCGTAGTTGCAGAACCTCGTGCTCTCCTGCGAGTAGACCATGAGCCGATGTCTCACGAACTCGTGAGACACGCCTCTCGAACACACCACACGGAAGGTAGCGGTCGCGTGCTCTAGGATGGTGTGGTGCCCCCGGTTGAAGATCATCTTCACGAAACCGGCGGCGGAGTTGGGCTTGACCGCCCAGGAGGTCTGGTAGCAGGTCCGGCCTGCCTCCTCCATGAGCTTGGCAGCGTCTGGTGTGATGTGCAGCAGCGTTGCAGACTGTGGGACGATCTTCATGTGGCCCTCTCCTAGGGGACGTAGACCCACACCCGAATCTCTCGGGCATGGTTGGAAGGTATCCGACTCTTCTGCCGACGAAGCTCTCTCCAGCAAGTGCCTCTGAAGATAGCTCCCCATGCGTTGGGCTTGTCGGGTGCCGGCATCAAGTTGTGGGACACGTAGTCCTGTAGATCGTCGGTGGAGACCTCTTTCCGAGCCGCCCAGATCTGGTGAGCCAGGTAGCGCATCTGGTCGATCCACGACATGTGGCTCCACTCGACGGCATCCAAGCCCTCCTGTTTGAGCTGTTGGCCTGTGGTCATGGTTTCTCCTTCGTACCCAAGCAGGGCAGCCTGCTCAGCTCTGCGTTCCAGAGATCTACTGTCCCTTGGTCTGCGTGAGAGAAGGGAGGGTTGGCTGCCCGGAGGACGGATGCCTTCACCTTCTCCAGCTTCTTGCAGTTCTCACACTCCCCACATCGCTCAGTCGGTTCTCCTATGCCATCCATCGTGGACTCGCACACGCCAGGGATGCCGTAGACAGCGATGTCGTGGCCAAGGTTCGGCAGACTGTTTCGTTCGCTCATCTACTCCTCCTCGATGACCAGGCGGGTCTTGAACTTCACTTCTCGGTAAAGGCGGATGGTGTCCCTCTCGACTTTCTGGTCGTGGTGATGCAGGTCGTCCATGATGGACTGTATGTTGGCCGCCTCGTACTCGCAGTAGATGCGTCCCGCCTTCCCGACCTGGCAGTAGCTCACCAGTCGGAGTTCCTTGGTCTTGGTCATGGTGATGTTGTTCGGCATCTTATCCTTCAGTGTCGCCAAGGCGATCTTCGGTGGCTCAATTTGGGATCCTCCGTTGGTACGGACCCACTTCCCGTCCCGACGAGAGGACTCAACCTGTCCTCGACTCAAGATGGACGCGATGCATCTGTCGAGGTCAGCGATCCTGGGCTTGTTCTCTTTGATGATGGCCCACAAGGGCTCACCCATCTCCTTGCTGATGTCGACCAAGGTAGCGGGGATGCCGTTATCCATGATCTCTTCGCACGAGTTGTTGTCTTGTGCCGCTTTGAAGACCACCCTGTCTAGGAAGTCGGCGGTTGTCTCGTCGTCTAGGTTCTGGTTCTTGCTTGTACGCTGACGGAAGCGGTCGACCGAGTGCCCCGATATGTAGAAGTGTCTTTTGGGGGCAAGAGATTTGGATGGCATGTGACCCTCTCTCCTGGTGGCAGACGTAAATGCTGCTCCGGGACTCATCACCGAACATGTGGCAGTGTTGCAGAAAGGCTGCGTCTTCTCGGCACCTCCTGGGCATAAACCAGCTCACCTGTTCTTATGCCCTTTGGGCAGTAGGGTTTGACGCCCCTGGGTCTAGGCGACTATCCTCATCCCGTGAGCCCAGTCCAGGCAGAGGGCATACCGGATCGAGAGACCTCTCATGAGCTCCCGCATATTGGTGATCGGAGAGTCTGGCAGTTCGCTGTCCACGATCACACTGCTGAGAAACGCGGTCGACATTTCGACTTGCGTCTTGGTGATCCCGACACCGGACACGCTCACTCCTGGGCCCTGCATCCCGCTCTACCCACCCCTGGAACGAGCACCTGGGCCATTCAGCAGCCCACCCATTCCCTTTCCTACATGGACTGGGAAGGCAAGATTCCGACGGGGGAGTACGGTGCGGGGAAGGTCTCGCTGCACGCCCGCGACAGCACGGAGGTGACCTCTGCTCGTCCGGGGCATGTCCGTTTCAACATCTACTCCTCGGCTGGTCCGCAGGAGTACTCACTACATCGGGTGACAGGCAAGCACTGGATCCTGGCGAACCTGACGATGACTCGAGAGAAGCACAACCTCCCGGCCTACAAGCCCAAGTACAAAGAGATCCACCCCGACAAGGCGGAATCGCACATCGAGGACCCGAACTACGTCTTCTCGGCCAAGATCGATGGAGCCCACAACCTCTTCTACTTCCCAGAGAGTGGGAAGCAGGTGCGGGTGGTCTCGTACCGAGAGGGCAAGAAGACCCCTACCAGCATCATCGAGCACACCCACAAGGTACCTTCTGTCTTCGGGGAGAAAGTGCCGGAGGGACTTGGTGGAACCATCTTGCGTGGGGAGCTCTACGCCATCAACCCAAAGACCGGCAAGGCGACATCGGCAGAACAGATCGCTGGTCTGCTGAACACCAACGTCTGGCAGAGCCGGGAGAAGCAGCAGGAGCACGGTGAGCTCATCCCCGTGCTGTACGATGTGGTGAAGTTCAGGGGCCGCGATGCTTCGACGGCACCATACGCGGAGAAGCTGCGCATCCTGGACCACGTCATGCAGAAGATGCCTGACTCCTTCACCCTGCCTCGCATGGCCACGACACCAGAGGCCAAGAAGCAGCTCCTCGAGGATATTCGGGACGGCAAGATTCCCGAGACTCAGGAGGGGGTGGTGGCTTGGCCACTACATGCTACTTCACATGCTAGTTCGCATGTTCCTACCAAGATCAAGTTCTCCGCAGAGCATGACGTCTACATCCGTCACTTCTTCCCAGGCGAGGGGAAGTACTCCGGCAACGGGGTTGGTGGCTTCTACTTCTCGCATGAGTTGGATGGCCCCATCGCAGGGAAAGTAGGAGGGGGTCTGTCTGATGAGCAAAGACGGGACATGCACTCCTTCCCTGAGCACTACGTCGGCATGGTGGCTCGCGTGAAGGCGAACCAGAAGTTCCGCAGCGGAGCTTTGCGGAACCCCAACTTCGCTGGGTGGCACCTGGACAAGAACGAGCAGCCGCGGCTGGACTTGGTGAAGCACGCCGAGGCGGAGATCGAGCTTGTCTTCCTCTTGGGCTCGTCAATCTGAAGGAGGCCAACGTGTACATCGGAGTCGACACAGCAAGCGTAGCGGGAAACAAGGTCACGGACTGGGCAAGGGCCAGGGCGAGCGGCGTCAGCTTCGGCATTGTCCGGGCTGCCTACGGCACTTGGGAGGACACCAACTTCGACCGAGACTTCGCTGCGATGAAGAAGGCTGGCGTCGTGCGTGGTGCCTACCTCTTCCTCCGCTTTCCCTACAACCCCAGCAAGAAGATGATGGCTCGGTCGAAGGATGGGCTCATCGTCCAGCCGCAGCTTCCTGTCTTGCAGCAACCACCCACGAAGCCGATGGGTTCCTTGAAGGCTTCTTCTGTGCCTTCGCCAGAGGCGCAGGCTGAGGCGGTCTGCAAGATCGTCGGCAAGCTGGACCAGAACGACCTCCCCATCTCCCTGGACGTCGAGTTCCCCGGCAACGGGCGTGAGGACACCGGCATGACGGCGCAGCAGCTCCTCGCCGGCGTGCTGAAGGCGTGGAAGGTGCTGAAGGACACCTACGGAGTCCCTCCGATCATCTACTCCTCGGCCCGCGTCTGGCTGGATGATCTGCTGAACCAGGATGTGTCGAAGGAGGTGAAGGAGAGCATCCTCTGGCTGGCGCGGTACTTCTTCAAGGCAGGGCCGGCGGTCACCAACGCCAATCAGGTCATCGATCCTCCAGTCCCCATGCCCTGGGCTGGGACCGACCCGAAGTCCACCATGTACCGCAACACCCCGTACACCGACGACAACTGGGCCGCGCATCAGTACCAAGGCAACGCCACCGGCCTTCCCGGCTTCTCCACCAACGTCGTGGACATGAACCGTGTCCGCCCGATGCAGAAGGGTGACAGTGGGGAGAGGGTGAAGTGGCTACAGCGGCGACTGGGATTCGTCGGCAAGGACATTGACGGCAAGTTCGGTCCCAAGACCGATGCAGCTCTGCGGAAGTTCCAGCTCGGCAAGACCGATCTCGTCTCCGACGGGATTGCCAAGCCCCGAGAGCTGGCCTACCTCTGCTGGCAGAATCCGCAGAACGTCGCCGCCTGATCACTTCCTGAAGGGGATCGCATAGCCGAGGTCGAGCAGCTCCTTGTTCAGGTGATGCTCTTCCCCGTTGTCGTCCTGGTAGTAGAGCTCGATCAGCCATCGACCGAAGCTGTCCGGGTCCTTGAAGGTGAGGATGCGGATAGGGTAATCCCCGTCGACGACGATGCCCATGGGATGCAGGACGCTCTTCACGTACTCCGTGGCTTCCTGCGCCTTCTTCCTTACGTCTGGGAGCTTGTCACGCATCTCCGGGGTGTTCACCCCGAGAAGCCTGAAGTGGTCCCGCTTGAAGTTGTGGAAGCCGCAGTCGACTAGGAGCTCGATGGTGTCCCCATCGATGACCCGCATGCACTGGGCGCGGAAGTTGGTTGGGAAGTAGGAGTAGCCCTTCATTCGGCCCTCTTCTGCTGGAGTGCTCTCCAGTCTGCGGGAGGAGCCAGGTCGATCTTCTGGCCTGGCGGTTCGGGTACTACGGCCATGGCCGGGCCTGTGGGTCTCGGCCACCTGGGCATAGGCTTCACGGCGTAGCCCTGCTTGTCTAGCTTGTCCACCCTGACCTGTAGATCCTTGACGACGGTCTGCATGTCCTCGATGGTCTTGACCAGCTCTTCGTAGCCAACCTCTGACCTCTTGTTCACCCCGGCCATCTTGCTGGCGAGCTCCATCCGGCCTTGGATGTAGACCGTGATCACTGGTACCAGGATGGCTAGGGCTTTCAGGAAGAACCCTAGAACTACTTTCAGGCGGGATTCTGGTACAGGCTTCTTACGACGAGCCCCCTCTGGCTTGGTGTCACCATTCTTGATGGGAACTACTGTCTCGTCATCCATGAGATGGTCACCTCGATGTGAGAGTAGGGAGCCTTGCCATGGATGACCAGGCCGCTCCGGGTTATGACTATCCTGGCTATGGGTATCTGCTGCTTCTGCATGAGATAGATAGCCTCCGAGACCGAGTCCAGAAGACCCGGGAAGGCGAACTCCATCTCGTCGGCTGTGGGGTAGACGTCGCTGTCTACGTCTAGTAGCTCAGCTAGTCGAGGATCGTCGGTCTCGACCGGTATCCCTGAGATGCGAAGGCGCACACTACCCTTCCACCAGCTCCCAGTCCTCGGCGAGGAGGTCAGTCTGTGACGCCAGCCAGGGGACGATCTTCTCGTCGGCCGTCTTCATGGCGATGAAGGGCAGGCAGGGGTAGTTGTCCCACTTGCCGTTCGTGAAGGTCCAGCCACTGTTGGTGAGGCCTCCGCCATGGATGAGCCCGAGCCACATCCCCTTGCCATTCCACCCAGTGCGCCGGACTCGTGCTCCGTGCTTGAGTCGATGTAGCGCCTCACTGAATTCCATCACGGCTACATCTCCTCGGCGCGGATCGTCCAGAAGTCGTTCGCCAGCATGTTGTCGACGAACTCGTATGGCAGGAACCCGAAGCCCTTGTTACCCCAGTAGGTGCCCCACGAGTTCTGGAAGGTGAGGAGCTTGGTGTTGTCGTCGTAGCCGACGAAGAGGACTGCATGGCCGCCGACGAAGCTCTCGGAGGGGCCCGGGTACTTCACGATGCCCGTCCTGACCGTCTTCGCGTCATCGATGCTGGCCGGGACCATGAAACCGCCGACGACCGGATACCCCTCCTTCAGGCAGATCTTGATGTTCTTGAGGTTGGGCAGTCGGTAGTAGCGGGTGATCTGGTGCTCGTTCGCCTTGGCCTTGGCCTTGGTCGAAGGAGCCACAGAGAAGTTCCGGACGATGTAGGGCCAGTCCTCTTCGTGGCAGGCTCCGTACTTGCACAGAGCCTTCATCACGTCGCGGATCATGCAGCCGGAATCCTCTCCTGGAGGCACTCCTTCGACCCACACGCGGCTGGTGTAGTAGACGAAGAGGCGGGAGAAGTCGACCATCGGCTTCTTGAGCAGGTTGTAGAGGAACTCCATGGCCGACGTGGATGCGTTGGCCGTGCAGCTCCCGAGGTCTGCCTGGTTCTCGATCTTGGCGCACATGGGGCGAAGGTCGATCTTCGGAGGAGTGGCGACGTACTTGGCTGCCCCGTACATCATGTCCCGATGGTCCGGGAGATCTCGAACCCACCCCCACATGTGCCGCTTCTTGCCGGATATCTTCTTCTTGAGCGACGTCATTGTTGGCCTCCCTGTGTGAGCCCTACTTCTCAGATGGCTTGAACTGCCACTTCTGGTCGGCAGTGAACTGGCGAGAGCGCTTCACTCCCTCCAGTGCCGCAGCCTGTTCCGGTGTGGCTGCTTGCCCGCTGGGCGGGACCGACATGAGCAGATCCTGTCCGACCTGTTGCATCGCGCAGGCAACCGCATCGCGCCCGAACTCCTTGATGAGGTCCCAGATCTTCTTGGACCACCCGTCTCCTTGACCCGTGAGGATGTCCTTGATGATGGGAAGCAGTTGTGGGGCGTTGGTCATCGCAGCCTGAGTGGTGCAGTCGATGATGTCCTGTCCCGGCCCATCACCACACACACCGAACAGCTTGCAGCAGCCACTCTGTGGCAGAGACAGCGCCAGGATGAGAATCAGGCCGGCTGCGACGGGCGGGGTAGCGGGCGGATCCTTCGTCTCGACCTTAGGCTCCTCGGTCTTCTTGACCAGCAGTGCACCGGCGTAGAAGGGGAGCTTGAAGGTTCCGGGCTCGTCCTTGAAGGTGGCCACCGAGAGGAAGCCGATGAGCTTCTTGAGAACATCCAGAACCCACTGGACCTTTCCTGCGGCCTTCTGCGTCTTGGGCGAGATCATGAGCCCGGCGATGATCGACGGAAGAAATGCGGTGACGAGCCACGGACTGTAGTGCACCCAGAGCCATACCAAGGTGGTCCAGAACTTCTGCATGGGGTCTCCTCCTGTATGGGCAGAGTCTACAACTGAATCAGAAGTCTAGGAAGAACTGCGGACGCTGGGGGGCAGAGTACCTTTACCGATAAGCTCCCGCAGAAGACGAAGGGCGTCCTCGGAGTTGTTCCTGTCGAGTAGGGCCTCGATTCGTTTAGCGAGGCTCTGTAGCTCTGTGACGTGAAGGCGTAGGTCGCGCACCTCCTGTTCTGCCTCCTCCGCAATCTTCTTGTGGAGGGCAGTCAGTCGACAGCACAGGAGCACTTCGGCCTTGAGCCCTTCATCCGAGCCCATGGCGGTAGCATGAACCCCTACGGTGTGATGGGGAAGGATTCGTAGCTAAGAAAGGGGTCACCAGCCTCCGCTCAACCCCGGGGGGAGGGGGAACAGTGGCGGCGACCCCTGAGAGAAGCCTAGTGCCGGAACGACATGGTGACAATGCCTAGTACGACCCCCACGATGAATCCGGTCACGAGGCCGGACAAGAACATGCTCCAGAGAGCTGACCGACTAGGGGTCTTGGCGCGATAGCTACTCACTGGGATCTTCAGTTCAAGTGCCGCTCTTTTGTACATATAGCCTCCCAGTTGGTCATGTTCTCTTATGCCCTGGATTCCTGCTATCTTCGGCCCATGCAGGAAGTAGCCTTCGTAACAGAAGAAGAGAACACCATCGCCCGCCGGATGGAAGAGAAGCTGCTCGAAAGCAGGGATGAACTCGGCATACTCTTCGCCGGTGTGTCCGTGAAGCCTACTCTTGGTGAGCCGCCACTCTATCATGTCTTCGTCGGGTGCTCCCGCAGCTTCCAGGAAGAAACCATCAGGCACCTGGTGACTATGTTGCTGACAGATGTTTCATCTCTTCGTCTGAAGATCGATGTGCACCGAGGGGTGGTCCGAGCTACCCCAAGAAGTTGTTGACAGACCTCTCCTCCTGTCGTACATACGTTGTACAGACGAGATGCCGATGACAGCCAAGCCTCCAGCATCGTCCGCACCTTCTCCTTTTGGAAACGCCACCCCCATCCAGCGGAACTCTCCCTTTGCGGACAAGGAGCAGGCGAACCTTGGCACAATCCCAACTCCTGATCAGATCTGCTGCCCGAAGTGCAAGAAGAAGCACTTCATCGGCCGCATGGGACAGTACGGCCTCGAGCGCGAGTGCCTAGAGTGCCACTTCAAGTGGTCTGGGGGGTTTGCTGTCAGTACCGACCCCAGTCAAGCACCTCAGGTACCTGGTGTCACTGTCGTCGACGATTTCGATTCCGAGATGCCTCAATTCACTGGGGCGTCTTTCCGAGACCCGGACAAGAACTTCTGAGGGGTAGATGACACCGGAAGAGTCCCAGCTTGTTGTCGTGGCACACCTCAAGACAGTGCTTTCGCGCTTCATCGGAGAACCCGCCGACCCAGAGAAGGTGAAGGCGGAAATCGTCAAGCAGCTAGAGTACTGCTACCAGAAGACACTCAAGCCGTTGCACGACACGGCCCGGGATGTCCTCACAGAGCTCATCGTCCCTCAGTGGGTGGGGATGCCGGAGGGGTTCGATCCCAAGAAGCTGATCTCGGAGCTGGACACCATCAGCCTTCAGACCTTGGTTGATGTCTACCGGCTACCGCAGGACAGCTTCCCCGGGTCCTTGATACTTCTGGAGCTCATGAAGCGTCGAGGAGACATAGAGGACTGGAGCTTTACCCGTCATGACGCCACGACGGCAGATACCGGGATCACGCTCAAGAAGCCGGTGAGCTTCATCCGGCTGAACTTCATCGTCGGAGAGGAGAAGAAGTCGGATGACCAACTCGAGTGACAAGGACAAGCCTTCTGTGTCCCTAGACCCTGCGGCCGATGAGTACCGACAGCGCATCGCCGCGGCGAAGAAGGGTGTCCCTGTCGGAGGGACTCCCATGCCGAAGATCCCTCCCCTCAACCAGGAGCCGGGCCGTACTCGGGCTGCTGTACCGACGGTTCCCGGGGCCCAGCCCCTGTCGAAGGAGCAGATGGATGAGCTCGCTCGACGCGGTCAGTTCATTCCTGGGGTTGGTGCTGGGTATGCGGGCAACCAGCCACACTTCAAGGATGTGGCGGGGGGCACCGGAGGGACACCGAACATCCCTCCGCCTCTCCCTGCGGAGATGGCTGTTCAGGCGCCGGCAGGTCAGCAGTTCGTGAACCCTCCCAGGCCTGAAGGCGCGGGTCTCAGCCCCGCAACCAAGGCTGGTCTCGATGCTGTGGCCAAGGCGAACGCCGCAGCAAAGGAGAGCAAGAAGGACGAGGAGAACATCGACGACGTCGATGCTGACCTCAAGAAGTTCGAGGACCAGTTCGACGTCGACGAGTTCGGCAACCGCGTCCGCACCCTCCTCAACAACAGGCCGCGGCGTGAGGCCATCGAGAAGCGCTGTCAGCCACTCAAGGTCGAGGACCTCATCGAGCTCCTGGAGATTCGGCAGCGCGTTCCGATTATGCCTGGCAAGCTAGAGATCACCTACCGGTCGATGTCTGGGGCCGAAGACATCTTCATCAAGCGCGTCGTCGGCAAGGAGAAGGGGTCCCCGCAGTACCTCCTCGACATGTACGCGATGATGTCGCTCTGTGCATCGCTGTACGCCATGAACGACAAGGTCCTCCCCAGTCACCTGCACCCGGAGACCGGGAACCCGGATGAGAAGCTCTTCGAAGCGAAGATGCAGATCCTTCTCAAGTACCCGATCAACTTGCTGGCCGACATCAGTGTGAACCTCACCTGGTTCGACCGGCGCGTGAAGAGACTCCTCGTCGTCGACGCCATCGAGGGTTTCTAGAGACTCCATTAGGATGGGCCAAGGCCAACATACTGTACGAGAAGGCCGCCAAGCCGCCAGAGCCTGGCTCCCTAATGGAGATGGTGTTCCTGATGGTGTGGAAGGCGCGGCAGAACATCGAGTTCCAGAAGTCGCGATCGCTCGTACAGGCCCTCCTCAGCCAGAAGGGTGCGGAGTCGCACGAGATCGAGAAGGCGTTTGCAGACCTGAAGGAGGCGTTCTTCCCGTTCGACCGGAATGTTCGGAAGGCCGAGCTCGAGAAGATGAGAATGGCCATGGCGGACGAGTTGAAGCGGGGGCCGCTCTCCGTGATGCCGTTGCAGGACATCACCAAGCGTCGGTTCTCCTCCAAGCTGACGGAGGGGGAAACCAAGATACGCCAGAGGGCCTCCATGCTTCAGGAGGGGAAGATCGTGGACATCGACACGTTCCGCCAGGCGCAGAGACGCCCAAGGAATGTTTCTTGACGCGGACTCTCTGCACGGAGGCCTGCCGTGCCTACGTGCCTCAGTTCCACTTCAAGTGCCTCATCCTCTACACCCTGGACAGGTTGGCTGCGTCGACGCGTCAGGCTCCACGTCACGCCCCACCTCCGAAGGTGACCCTATGAAGCAACTGATTCTCACGGGGCTGGCGCACGAGACTGACCTCTCCGACCTACAGAACTCTGGGGCACACGCCATCTTTCTCCTGGTATTCAACGGAGGAGAACTGCGGGTACCTACGACGCAGGATGGGGCGGAGCAGGTCATCAAGTACCTGGCAGGGGTAAGCAGTGACCGTTCCAACGGACATGGCAAGATCGCAGAGGCTCCGCCGGTCCCCAGAACATCGGGTCCGGTCATTGCCGAGGCTCCTCCGTTGCCAGCAGAGGCCGACATCTTTAGCTCTCCCCCAGACTCGGAGGAGAGGCGTCAGGAGGATCCGTTCGAGGTAGTCGATGAAGACGGGGTGAGCCAAGCATGATCGTCACCCTCTGGCGCTGTTCCAAGTGTGATGGGGAGTTCCAGGTACACCCCATGGACTCATCACTGCACCTGCTACAGATCAAGATGCACTGCCCTATCAGTGGCTGCGACGGCACCATCATGACGGTCACTGAGGCGAAGGGGCAGCCGCGCAAGATCAAGGGTGATGTCCTCTTCCGGGCAGTGAACGGGATGGGCCTTCCGGAGGAGCAGGACTGCTCGGTGAAGAGAGTGCGTAAGGCCCTGCTGGAGAAGAAGGTCGTCTCCGTGGACTTGGAGGATGTGCATGGGAAGAAGAGGTCGATCATCCGCAGCATCGGCCTCGAGGACGGTACCCGGGTGTTCCTCAGTACCGTGAACGATGGTGCGGTCGTCTACCGCGTGAGCGAGGTGAAGAATGGCTCTCGGCGTACTCGCTGAAGCTCTAGCCAGGATTGAGCACAAGCTCGACCTGCTACTGCGAGGCACTCTCAGCTCTTCCAGGCTGATCAGCGTCGGGGACAAGAGCCACGCGTGCCCGCTCTGTAATCAGCAGGTGAAGTACTCCATCGATATCTTGAAGAGGGTGCTGACCCGCCAGTGCGGGTGCAAGACCGGGTTCCAGCCCCCGGTGGATCTTGAAGCGTACGCGCCGCCGCCGGCGGCAAGGAGACAGGACGATGCCGAACGAGAAGCAGGTCACGTCGATGCCGATCCCTCAGCCGACCATCGCGGAGGTGCCAAGCGGCGGTGAGGTCCTTGGAGTCATCGAGACCAAGACCGTCATGGTGAAGTTCCGTGACGGGTACGGCAAGCAGCAGGTCCGCATGGCTGTCGTGGTCCCCGGTGGCGACGTCTACCTCGTCAGCGAGATCGGGACGAAGGAGTACCAGACGGCCCAGGGCTGGCTGAAGAGCGCCATCATCAAGAAGATGGCGGAGCAGGGCTGATGCCATACGACTGGAAGACGCTCCGCCCTCTTCGCGAGTGGCTCATCGTGAAGGGAGATCCCCGGGTGAAGAAGACCAAGGGAGGCATCCATCTTCCAGATGGCCAGGTGATGGCGGAGCGAAAGATGGAAGGCACCGGCCACATCGTGGCCGCGGGCAACCCAGAAGCTATCCGCAAGGTCTGCGGCGGCGTGGTGCTGGAGCCCGGGATGCGGATCGCCTACCGAGGGTTCCTGAAGGACGCGAGCGCAGACCTGTTCGACACGGATGATGGCTGCCCAGTGTTCATGCTGAGCGCCAAGGATGTTCTCGCGGTCATCGACGAGACCGTGGAGATGGGAGCTTTCTCGTGAGCACCAACTGGTTGGCAACGTACATCGACTTCGAGCGACAGATGCTCGAGAACCGGGCGAAGGGGAACTTCTACTACCCCGACGATCCTCGCTACAAGGGCGACGAGCACAAGAACGCCGACAAGGTCGAGGGCGACATCATCGAGAAGCTGGATGAAGCCTGGAATCAACTCACGGACGAACAGCGTCATCTGGTGGACCCGGAGTGGCCGAAGGAGAGATCGGAGTATTACACCCGCCTCTTCACGGCGGCCCATGAGCAGCTCAAGCTGTGCGCGAACAGTCTCATCGAGCCTCTCCCGGGGAGACCCTGTGAGCAGTTCGGGCACATCCGGTCCGCAGAAGAAGCAGGTCGTGTGCGCTTCCGTTGCATGGAGTGCATGGCCGTCTACGATTGCGAGCCCGAGGACAAGACGACGATCTTCTTCGGTGGCAAGAAGTACCCCTACGACATCAACACTCCGCACGACCGGCTCGCGGAGGAGGCCAAGGAGTACGACTCCTGGAAGGAGAAGGGTCTACCGAAGGACCTCGTAGATGTCGATCCAGGAGAGAAGCCATGATCGCTCGCAAGGAAGGGGAGTGGCTCGTCTACTACCAGGACGATGGGAAGACGGAGCTCATCCGAGTGAAGCCTCCCAAGGACGGGTTCACCATGGCCGAGTGGGAGAAGTTCATCGCCCATTTGAAGAAGGAGCTCTCGGCTAAGGAGCTCGGAGCGAACTGATGACCGACGACGAGGCCAGTTTCCTGAAGGTGCGTCGGGACTACGCACAGTTCTGTGCGGAGAACGACATCATCCCGAACCCTGTGGACGCTCGATATGCGTCCGGCAAGGTCTTGGATGAGAAAGAAGAACCCGAGCTCATAGCTCGCTGGCGGGAGTTCGGGAAGCTACTGTGTGAGGCGAAGGCAAAGCTCACCGAAGACGAGTACAACAAGTACAAGTACACGAGGGACGTCTGTCGGGAGATCGGCCACTGGCGCCACAAGAGAGACATCGGCAAGTGCCGGTTCATCTGCATCTTCTGTGTCTGCATGTTTGACGCTGACCCTCGTGATACAGCCCTCGTCTACCACGGACCCTATGGCTCCATCATGCCCGGCACCGCAGTGCCGGAAACAGCAGGCTGACATGGCACACCCGCACCTGAAGAAGAAGGTCACGGATGGGAAGACTCGGCTGAACTTGCGCTTGCCGGCTCGACTCATCCGGTGGGTCAAGGTCTTTGCCAAGGAGCACAACACGACCGTGACGCAACTCATCGTCGATCACCTCACTGAGCTCAAGAAGAGAGCGGAGACAGAAGATGTCCCCCAGGTCTGAGCGCAAGACGGTGCCAGGCTACACCAAGGTCAAGGAGCGCATCCCGTACGAGGGGAAGGGTGCGACGGCGTTCCTGGCAGTGGTGCAGGAGATCTTGTCGAAGAGTCCGTACCTGCGACGGATCGCCTACGACAAGGACGACGGGTACATCTTTGTTGAGAAGCTGGTGAAGGACGAAGAGGTGATCACTGCCCCAGTCACCCCGAACGATGTGGTGCGTGACCGTGAGATGACTGAGCTGGAAGTAACGAAGGGCGTGTCGGCACACACAGTCATCTTCGATGCCTTCCTGGAGGTCGCCAAGGAGGGACTCGAGGTCTCCCACGTCTTCGTTGGTGACATCACCAAGCTCCTGTCCTGGGCCGCTGTCCCCAAGAAGCTGGGTCTCCGCCTGTTCGGAGTCCCTGTCGCTGTGATGTCGGAGCTGCCAGAAGACGTCTTCCTCATCTGTGGGTCAGCTCGTCGAGAGGCTGAAGTCGAGGACATCGAGTTCTCAGTGAAGGTGGTTATCCCATGAAAGAGCTAGTGAAGAAGGTTCTGGAGTCCGGCCTGGTCGACAAGCACGTCGCTCGCATGATGGAGCGCTGGGGAACTCTCGAGCCGGGAGCAGCCGACCTGGTCGGCCGGGAGAAGCTCACCAAGGAAGGCCTCAGGGAGTTCGCTGAGGAGATCGAGACCCTCCTGGATGCAAAGAGCGAGGAGTTCAAAGAGACGCGCCTCGAGGTGGAGGTGGGTGACCTCTTCACTCTTAGCTGGAACTCCATCCCCAAGAGTCTGTGCTCCAAGGCTCGCTGGGACTCCCTGGGCAGGCTGATCGTCCTGAAGGACGAGTTCCCGGAAGGGGTCATCCGCGGGGCGCAGGTACAGGCAGTCGGGGAGGAGGAGGAGCTGTACGTGGTCCTCGACATCGAGGAGATCTACCAGGGCGAGGCGGTGGTGGCGTACCAGCTCACCGTCGAGGGCTCGTAGCATTCACCCAGTGGGGCTTAGGGCTGCAACAACATAAGGGAGGCCAACATGCCGTGGTGTCAAGTCTGTGGCGCAAAGAACCTGAAGCCGGAAGAGGTCCACTTCGACGAGATCAACCAGAGGTTCGGACACCAGGAGTGCATCAGCAAGCCTGCCGTGGTCGAGCTGATGGTGCCGGTCAAGTACCGTCTCGGTGTCGATGAAAAGGGTGTCCATGCCGAGGTCGCCTACGGTGGCTTGAAGCTCTCCATCGACGCTCCGCAGGAGGACCTGAAGAAGCTCTTCGGGGGCTAGCATGGAAGGGTTCAGCCTGAAGATGACCGAGCGGGAGTTCTCCGAGCTCCAGAAGGACCTGGAGGCCTTCACGGTCGGGTACGACGCGGTCCGCCGGCGCATCCAGGAGTGTCTAGAGCTGGACCCACCGAGATCTCCACAGCTCCACGACTGGTCCGGCACCTCGGCAGTGCTGGGCTCTCTCGAGCTGTCCATCCACGCCATCGAGAGAACCATCTCCGGCTACCGGGAGATCCTGGAGAAGCTCCGCAGTGGAGAGATTCCGAATACAGATCCGCCCGAGCCGGGACCGACCCTGAAGCTGGTCTAGGAGGAGTAGATGAGCTCGAAGGCCCACGTCGATCGTCTCGCCAAGCTGCTGGAAGCCACGGGCATGTGTCAGACCGTGAGCAAGAACTTCGGCGAGAACACTGTCAGTGTGATGTTGCGAGTGGGGAAAGGGAACGAGAAGCCCTGGATCCGCCTCATTCGTAACATCAGGCTTCTAGAGAAGGCTCGACGTGGTGGCCCGGAGGCTTTCCAGGCTCACATCTGTCGGCACTACTTCCTGCGCGATGACGAGGAGCAGACCCTCGTCTACGCATGGAACCTCTCGATTCAGTCTTCCGTGATGACGGAGGTCCTGTCTGGCTTCATGGCGGCCATCGATGGGGAGGTACCGACCCCGGTCCCGACCAAGCGCAGATTCGAGGTAGAGAACATGCCCATCACCGGCCTCGAGGGGGTCGTCGACCGCAACAAGCCGAAGCCTGGGAAGAAGAAGGGTGCCTACACCGCAGACACGGTACCCATCGACAGGAGATAGTGATGGCCGACTTCAGGTTCTCCGAAGCAGATGCCGACTTCGATCCGGACAAGCTTTCGCCAGAGCAGAGGAAGGCGTGGGAGGCGGCAAAGGCTACGGCCGCTTCTCTGGACCAGGATACCAAGAAGATCATGGAGGGTGCTCAGGTCCGTGCTGGCTTCAAGATCGAGATCTTCTTCGGACCCAAACGCTCCGTGCACAATGACTACGGCGCCCTCGTGACGGTGTATGAGTCAGGCAAGCACTTCCACGGAGGGGGAGACAGCCTGGCCTACTACTGTCTGGATCAGAAGGTGCTGCCGAAGGGCCCCATCATCTCTCGGGATGACTCCGCCTTCCCTCTGTTGAGGGCGCTGCTCACAGGCAAGAAGGAGGTGGGCACGATAGGTTGTGGGCACATCATCCCATCGGACAACATCGTCCTGGGTAGGGCTCTGTGCCTGCACTGCAAGAAGGAGATCTACTCGACGGAGCTGGTAGCCAACGCGCCGTTCTTCGGAGCCACGGCGGATCTGGCCGAGTTCTGTGAGCTGCTCTTCGTGCACCTCAAGCACAACGCGGACATCTACTGCAAGTACGACCGCACAGACATCCGCTATCAGGTCTGCGAGACCAAGTACGGGGCCGAGAAGGCTCACTATCTTCGCGGCCTGTCCATCTACCCCCTTCACAACATCTTGAGGGATACGTCGAACGGCAGTAGTCTGGTGTCGAGGTTCAAGTCCTTCCTGAACTGGTGAGCCATGGCTGTGAATCAGGAGAAGTACCAGGAGCGTGCCGAGGAACACTTCTCCTCCACAGATACGTCCAGGTGGAAACCCTTTCGCAAGAACCTGCGTGCCAAGTCTTTCGTCGCTGCCGTCAAAAATGACGACAGGGCTGACGACCGGCTGAAGAACTTCGCCGAGAACGTAGGTCGGCATCTGCGGGCTTCTGGTGGCACGAAGGTGCAGGGGGCTGGCGGCACCTACACGGTGAAGTTCCATCCTGTCACGGGGCGCTACTCCTGCTCCTGTGGGGATTGGGTCTACACCAAGGCCCCGCTGGAAACTGGGGACTGCAAGCACATCCGACAGGTGCGCAAGGAGACTCCGATGCTGCTGAAGAGAGCCAACGACCCCCTCCTGTCGACGGGCATCAAGCTGATCCGGCACGTGCACTACCCACAGGCCATCGGACAGAAGGCGAAAGAGCAGAAGGCCATGAACGATGCGTACGAGACCTACATGCCTCGTCGTGGCCTGGGACATGAGCTCAAGGACACCTTCGATCTCATCAAGCACGCTGCGGTGATGATCCGCGGGCAGGTGGCCCGGAGATTGATGGGTGGCTAAGAAGAAGGAGAGCAGCCGTGGCCGCGGCTTGCTTTCTCTTCAGGAGCCCATCCGGGAATGTCACCCTTCACCGGCCCCTGAGCAGCGCTCCGGTTAGCTACACTCGCTTATCACGCAAGTCGGGAGATTTTGCACGATGGCGACTTTGAAGGATCAGCTTCAGCAGTTGAACGAACGAAGACACCGTCTTGCTGTGTGGGAGATGGTGTTCGCGTACATGGACGAGACCTTCATCTCTCGGGATGGTCGGCCGGCGGAGAAGGGCATCCGTGCAGTCGATGCTATGCCAGACAAGGTTCCCGAGGAGGTGATAGAGGCCATCCTTCAGGAGATCGGTGACGGCCCGATCACGACCTTGAAGGGCGAGATAGAGGCCATCGAAAACCAAGAAATCGCCGTCGGGGAGGCAGTGTTCAAGTCATGAGCAGCTTTGGGAAGAACAAGGGTAAGAACATGGGCGCTGGCAAGCGCGTCGACGAGTTCATGGAGAAGGTGAAGGAGTTCACCAAGGAGGTGACCGAAAAGGTCAACTCCTTCACCACGGCCGTGAATGAGAAGCTCGGAGCCTTCGCCAAGGAGTGGCTGGAGAAGACCGGGCAGCTCGAGAACATGGTGAAGGTCTCCGTCATCCGTTCCGCCCAGGAGTTCGGCAAGGTGTGGGCGAACCAGGAGGCGATGGGGAGCTCCTTCGACGTTCACGACACGTACATTCTCACGCTGCACAAGCTCTCCCTCGAGATCTTCGGCCAGCTCCAGCACGTCGATGCCCTGTTCAAGCGCCTTCAGGAGCAGCACGAGAAGGCTGCCACAGATGGGACGCTGGTGCAGTTCTCCCTAGACTTCACCGAGGCCGAGATCGAGGAGCTTCGGACAGAGGCGAAGAAGTGGTACACCGGTGCCGTTGCTTCTTGCCTCAAGACAGTGCAGAGCGAGAAGATCGAAGCGCAGAAGCTGCGGGAAGAGGCCCAGAAGAAGCAGGCCGAGGCCGAGGCCGCAGCTAAGGCTGCTGCGGAGAAGATCGATGCGGACACCAAGGAGAAGGAGCGCTGCGAGGCGGAGTTGAAGGCCGCCGAGACGGCAGCTCGAGAGGTGGTCTCCGAGGCGGTGGGCGGGGGCAAGGGTTCAGACATCCCACCAGAAGCAGAAGTCTTCGGAGGCTAGGAGGACATCATGGGCAAAGTGATCCGCGGCACCGGAGACGCCAAGAAGAGGGTCTCCGTCATCAAGACCACTGGCACGGGCGACATCCGGCAGATCCGTTGCCAGAAGTGTGGTGAGCTGGCCATCGCGACCCCCAACGCCAGAGGCGGGATCGACTGCCGGTGCCCCAACTGTCAGACGGTCTGGATCTCGACGACGATCTAGTTCAGGTACTGCTGCGCTTGGCAGTTGCGGCAGGTAGAGTCAGCGCACGGGATGTCGAGCTCGTGCAGAAGAGTCTGCATCTCGAGGTCGATCTTCTTCCCAACGTCCGGCAGGTCTCCTAGCTGCACCCTCACGTCACGGTGACGTCTCTTCGACCAGAGAACGATGCTCTGCGCCAGGTTGAGAAGGTGACGGAGAAAGAACCGTTCAGCCTTCAGGGCAGCCCTTTTCATGACCAGCTAAGAAGAGACACCAAGGTCTCTTGTCTCCTCTCTTGGTTGTAGCACAAGAGGAGATCATGAACAGCGAGAAGAAGCGCCCCTCCCAAGACTCGAACTTGGAACGCTCGGTTTAGAAGACCGTGCTGGGTTCCTTCCCGAGGGGCAAGAGCGGAGAGAGGGCGGATCGAACACCATGCCTTGCGGCACGCACCGGGTAGCAACCGGGCCTGGCTCCAAAGCCAGTTCACTCTCCAAGGCGGAAGGCGGACGAGTCGAACGCCACCCTTTCGGGCCATCTGCTTTCGAAGCAGCGGTGGTTCCACAACCACTTCACCTTCCAGGGCGGAGAGCAGAGGAGTCGAACCTCGGCCTTTCGGTCGCACCGCGTTCCAAGCGGGCCTGGCTCCACAGCCAGAGTACTCTCCAAGAGCGGAGGGAGGAGGTGTCGAACCCCAACCTTGCGGTCCAGCCGGGTTCAAGCCGGCGCCCACACCGTGTGGGATCTCCCTCCACCGGAGCTAGGGTTCGAGCTCCGTGTTCCAGTAGGCGAAGTCTCGACAGAAGGCTCTCCAGGAGTCTGGGTCACCCTTCCTCCAGACGATGGTCACTCTGATGTCTGGAAGCGTCTTCGGCCGAACCGGCGTCGACCGAAGCCTCATGCCGGCCTGCTCTGGGGTCCTGCTCGCCTTCTTCTGGTTGCAGGAGTAGCAGGAGATGACGACGTTCGTCCACTCGGTCTTCCCGCCCGCAGCACGAGGCAGGACATGGTCGTAGGTCGCTTCATGACGAGGGGTCATGTTGCCACAGTACTGGCACTTGCCGTGGTCCCTGGTGTAGACGTTCTCTCTTGAGAACTTGACCGCCTTCTTCTTGCTCCTGATGGAGCGGATGAACCGTACGACAGAGGGCATCTTCATCGAGAAGGTGACAGCCCTGATGTCCTTGTCCTCGTACTCGTCGACGATCTCGACCTTGCCCATGAAGAAGAGGGTGATTGCACGTTGCCAATGCACTCTCGCGACTGGTAAATAACCTTGGTCCAACACTAGGGTTTCCATGTGTCCCTCTAGGTGGCGTACTTGCGCCCCTCGCTGAGCTTCGCGCAGAACTTCTTGAACCAGGAGGTTTCTTTCTCAGTGAGTGACTGCATGTACCTATCAGCCAGCGCGAAGACGATCTTCCTCCAGATAATATAGTCCTTCAGTTTCTTTGCCCTGAGAGGGTAGGTATCGAAGTGTGGGACCACCGACTGCAAGACATCGAACAGAGAGCTGATAGAGAAGTTAGAGAGGGGGTTTCCATCACTACGGTTCGGGGTGGATATGCTTCCACACCCAAAGTAGCTCTGCATCCACTCTAGTACACCCTTGTCGTCAGCCCTGAGGTCGATCTTGAACTCAGTCCGGCAAGTAGTATTGCCACCCGGAGTCTTCATCATCGAAGCACGAAAGTGGCCTTCTCCGTCGGTAAGTCCACTGACGTACCCTCCCTCTACATCGGATGAGTACACTCTTAGATTGACCACCGTCAGATTGCTCTTCTTCAGTCCTCTGCGCTTGGCCATCTCGTAGCAAGCGTCTGGAGTCCTGTCAGGTAGGTTCTTGCCCAGGACCTCTTCTAGCTCTTGTGGAAAGATGCTTGGGTAGTGCACATCTAGCCACTCCAGTTCTCGTTTGCTCCAGGGACTGCACCGCATGCTTGCCTCTTCGTTGCCACCATAGTAGCACAACGAGCATGTGCACAGGCAAGCAGAATTGTGCCGGAGGCGGGAGTCGAACCCGCACGCTGATCAGGCGCGAGATCAGAGGTGGGTGGCTCGGGAGAGATTCGAACTCTCACTTAGCGGGGTTTAAGGCCGCTGCCTCTGCCTTTGGGCTACCGAGCCTATATTTCGTCCTCTGTACGTTGCGGTCTTAGCGTGACAGTTAGGGCACAGTAACCTAAGATTCTCTTTTGTGTTGTTCGTCCTGTCCCCGTTTACATGATCTAGTTCCAGAGGGATAGGTTCTCCTAACCACTTAGTTCGTCTACACCTCGTGCACTTGCGTGGAAGTACGCCTTCGGTTATCAGCCTCTTCCTCATCACTACCGTGTTTATCCTGTCCCTTTGGTAATAATACTCAAGGGGTCGTACAGGTTGGAAGTGGCGACCTTTTCTCCAATTTGAGCCAGTAAAGTGACTTGTATCTATGTTCTCAGCTAGAATCTGCCGCTTTACAGTTTCGTAGTTGCCTCCCGCTGGTACCACACCCAGTAGGCGCAATACTTGGGCGATGGATGAGGATGCTTTGATACTCTGTCGAAGTTTCTCTACGGTGTAGGAGTGTTTCCTGTTCATACTAGGACTGTACAGTAACCTTCTCTGTATAGCTAGTCTCGTGTGGCTGCCGTTTCACCACTCCGGCGTCAGTGCCCCAGGAGGGATTCGAACCCTCATGCCCTTTCGAGCGGCGGCTTTTGAGACCGCTGTGACTACCGTTTCACCACCGGGGCGTCTTTGAAGCAGGTGCAGGTGCAGCCCTCTATCCGGCATTTGGTTCCAGGATGGTTTGTCTCCGGACTGTCGTAGTCCAGGTCGTGGTCTTTGCACTCGTGACCGCAGGTGCAGAGTGCATCGCAGTCCCAAGGCTCTGCCCAGTGGGAGCAGTACGGACCACTGGAGTAGTTCTCCCAGTACTCGTCATCTCCGTATTCCATGTGCTGCTCCTAGTGCACGAGGCCGGACTCGAACCGGCACGCTTGTTAGGCACTGGCTTCTAAGACCAGCGGGTCTACCTGTTTCCCCACTCGTGCATGAGTGCTCGGAGCCGGATTCGAACCGGCATGTCCTTGCGAACGGCAGTTCCTGAAACTGCTGGGTCTACCAATTTCCCCATCCGAGCAAGTGGTGCGGACGGTCGGACTCGAACCGACACTCCCTTTCGAGAACCAGCCCTCTCAGTGCCGTCGACCGGAGTCGAACCGGTACGCCCTTTCGAGCACAGCGCCCTCAACGCTGCGGGTCTACCAAGGTTTCCCCACGACGGCGAACTCTGATGTCTCGTAGTAGCTCTGCCTCGCTGGTCGTGCCGGTGAGAACCTCCACTTTCTGCGAGTGGCAGTTAGGGCAAAGGAACTCTAAGTTGTTCTTGCGGCAGTCCAGGAAGTTGCCGTTCTTGTGCTCCACCTCCAAACGAAGCGGTTTCCATCTCCATGTCGGGTTGGAATTACAGCCAGCGCAGTGGTACGGGACTCCAGCTTCGATGAGTGCTCGTCGAAGACGAAAAGCTTTCGCACGAAGACCGTTCTTGCGGAGGATCAGCACCTCGCGCCAAGGTTTCTTGTCAGGCCCTCCTCGGTGTCTGTCTCCCCTACCAGCACTCCGCCCAAGGAAGTGTGAGGTGTCGATGCCGTACTCTTCTAGGCGGTAACGGATCAGGTTGTGCTGGCCTCCTGTCCACTTGAGGATGCCCAGGTTACGCATCACCTCAGCGATGCTAGAACTACGCTCGGCAGCCGCAGCTAGGATGGCTCGGGTGTACTTTCTTGGTGCGCCCATGACCCTAACCTACCACTTTTCAAGCTGGCGTGACTACCAGTTCCACCACGTCCGCATGCAGTACCCGGACTGGGAATCGAACCCAGCAGCTTCGGCTTGTAAGACCGAGGGAGTCGCCAGCTTCCTCTCCGGGCGTAACGGTCAGTGTGCTCCCATTGCACCATCCCACAGTCGTCACTGCGGGGCGGGACTTGAACCCGCATCTCTGACCTGGTCGTGGGCACGGGAGTCGAACCCGTGCGGTCCGGCTGTCGCAGACGAGGGAATCGAACCCTCACGGTACGGTTTATGGGGCCGTCCTGCTCCTCCCGAGCCGTCTGCGTGGATAGGAGACTCGAACCGTGCTATCATGTCTCCCATGCACGAAAGTCGCTGCAAAGCCGGACGTATCAGCGCCCGGAAGTCTCGTCAACGCGCACTCGAACGCTACTACCAGAACCCGCCGTGCTGCTTGCAATGTGGTGCTGTCCTTCAAGTCAGAGGCGACGAACAGTGTGCAGCAGCGCGCAAGAGGCGCTTCTGTAACCAGTCCTGTGCCGCATCCTTCAACAACGAAAAGCAGCCGAAGCGTCCGCCGTCGGATCTCTACTGCAAGTCCTGTGGGGTCAAGCTAGATCGTATACGCCTAAGCTCAGGCAACCTATCGCATCCCACCCGCTGTACGACGTGCAAGAGCACACCGGGTAGCTGGACTCAGGAATCGAAAGCGTGCTTGTTCAAGAGGTACATCGTATTTGCAGCGCACGCTAAGATCCGAGAGCACTCCAGGATCGTCTACGAGAAGTCTGGGAAGCCTCGTCGGTGCGAAGTCTGCGGGTACACTCGCCACGTCGAGGTTTGTCATCGCAGAGGTGTTGCCCAGTTTCCTGACGACGCGCTGATCGTCGAGATCAACCACATCGACAATCTCGTAGCCCTCTGTCCTACGCATCACTGGGAACACGACAATCCTCAACAGTGACCGGCCTGCACCCTGTGCTGCCCACGGTAGCGGGGGAGGGACTTGCGCCCTCTGAGTGTCACAGGCTTATGAGGCCCGCCGCCTAGCTATTGGCATTCCCCGCAGTGCCCCAGGCAGGAGTCGAACCTGCACGGATCGGTTTAGGAAACCAACCTCCCATCCAGCGGGCTGGAGCGTACCACCGGGCGGACTCGAACCGCCTCTCAAGCCTTCGGAGGGCTCGGTCAGATCCTTCTGCGGTGGTGTGGCGTCCCCGGCAAGACTCGAACTTGCAAATCTCCTGGTTCGTAGCCAGGCATCCTATCCAGTTAGACGACGGGGACAACAGAGCCGTCAGAGAGACTTGAACTCTCAACCTTCCCCTTACCAAGGGGATGCACAACCTTTGTGCTATGACGGCAACTTCATCTCGAAATCAGCGGCGTACTTGACTCCCTTCTTTCTACCGCTTCTGGCAGGGTCCACTCGAAGGTATCCCTCGGCAGCTCCCACATCCATGACAGGTACGAAGTAGGTCTTTCCGGTGTCAGGACAGTACACCCCGAACAAGTCTACCTGTCCTCTGTAGGAGACTCTGGCTCCTCCTCTATGTCCGTGGGTGCTAGCCGTGTTGAACTTGATAACACCGTCCCGTAGACGTCCCGTCTTGCATTGCACCCGAAGAAACCGTTCTCCATCCTCTACTACAAGGTCGTATCGGTGATTCTCACCGAACGGTAGAAGCACACTCTTACCCAGGCACAGAAGGGCTGCAAGAACGATCCCCTCTGTCTGGTCCCCTTTTCCTTTGGTGTCCATGACTCACAGTACCACAGTTTGCCTGTAGCACAAACAGGCGTTCTACCACTGAACTACGGCGGCAAGTGGCCGACGAGTATCGCTGAGACTCGCTACCGCTGTTCTACCACTGAACTACTCAGCCCCCTCACGGGAGCCGAGGCAGGATTCGAAGCAAGCGTCCTACCTCTAGACGACGACGGCGTGGTGGATCGGATGGGATTTGAACCCACCGCCTCTCGGGTGCAAGCCGAGTGCTCTCCCAAATGAGCTACCGACCCAGAGTGGAACCGGAGGGAGTTGAACCCTCACCTGAGCGTTGCGAACGCCCCGTGCTCCCGTTATCACTACGGCCCCAAGGCTAGTCGGTGTGCAGGCGGGCTATGCTCCCGCGTCTCCCATGTGGTTCATGCGTCTCTCGACTCCCACTTGCTCGTGTACTACGAGCTCGGGCATCTTGATGCAGACCTCTGCACACCGACGTTGCCACTGGTCCCGAGGGGTGGTGTCGACCCACCATCTCCCTTGCGAGGGCGCTCTACAGGTTTGAGCTACCTCGGGATGGTACACGGGGTGGGAATCGAACCCACGGTCTCTTGCATGTCACGCAAGCGGTCTGCCGCTGACCTACCCGTGCATGGTGGATCCAACCGGAGTCGAACCGGCCACCTCCTGTCTGCCGAACAGGCGCTCTCCCAGATGAGCTATGGACCCAGAAGTGCTCCACCTCGGAGTCGAACCGAGTTCTCCGGCTTTTCAGACCGGCGCCTAGACCGCTTCGGCTTGCGGAGCAAGTGCGTGTGGAGGGTGCTGGAAGAGCCGCGGCTCATGTCCAGCTTCAGGAGACCCCGAGATCCCTCGTACTCCGCTCGGGCCAAGACGGAGGACAACACGCGGCGCCTCTGACGGGAATCGGACCCGCCGGGACCTGGTTGACAGCCAGGTAACCCCACCAGGGGTACTCAGAGGCATGTAGGGTGACCGGTCGGAGTTGAACCGACATCCCTGGGGCCACAACCCAGTGCTTCACCGTTAAGCTACGGCCACAGTCCACGGAGGGAGAATCGAACTCCCGGCCTCCCGCTTATCAGGCGAGCGCTCTAGCCACTGAGCTACCCGTGGATGATCTCGTCGACGGGGAGGGATTCGAACCCCCGACCCTTCGCTTATAGAGCAACCGCTCTAGCCGCTGAGCTACCCGTCGATGTAGTCGGGGCGGAGGGGATCGAACCCTCGATCTCACGGTCCCGAACCGTGCGCGATACCACTTCGCTACACCCCGATGCCGGTGGGCCTTCCAGGGAGCCGTCGGTATCCAAGGAAGGTGGCTAAAGGCGTCGAGCCACTCGAACCGTTGCCCCACCGCACGCCTGGTCAGCCTGGGCAGAATCGAACTGCCGACTTCCGCGTCCCCAACGCGGCGCCCTACCTCTGGGCCACAGGCTGTTGTTGCATTTCTCTACCGCAACGGATTCCTTGTTCTACTTTCGAGCCACTTTCTACAACATGGTCCGAGTGAGAGGATTCGAACCTCCGACTCCCTGGCCCCAAACCAGGTGCGCTACCAGACTGCGCCACACTCGGATGGTGTCCCTGGCGGGAATCGAACCCGCGTGTCCAGATTGAAAGCCTGGCGGACTAGCCGTTGTCCTACAGGGACAAAGGTGACGCTGTGGAGAATTGAACTCCAGTGTGCGGATTGAGAGCCCGCCGGACTAGCCACTGTCCTACAGCGTCGTGTAGAGGTCTCGGGGAGAGTCGAACTCCCGATGCGGAGGTTGCAGCTCCGTGCCTTGCCTCTTGGCTACGAGACCGGCAACCGCTCGAGAGGCGTACTCGAGTGCGGACGCGATCCTCGTCCTCGGTACTCTTCTTGGCTCCAGGGGAGGGACTCGAACCCCCATCCGTCTGGTTAACAGCCAGCCGCTCGGCCATCGAGCTGCCCTGGAATGTCGTGTGTCTCTGCGTGGCAGTTGGCGCATAGGAGGTCGCACTTGTCGATCTCCTTCTTGATCCTATCCCACGCCCTGATGCGACCGGAGTGCGAGATGCTGAACTCTTTCTTCGTCGTGTCCTTGTGGTGGAAGATCAGAGCCCCTACGCACTTGTTGTACCCACACCTCTGGCATTTCCCTCCGAGGTACTCGACGGCTCGTAGCTTGGTCCTCTTCCTCCAGTCGGTGACGTTCTTGGTGTTCTTGCACGCTACCGAGCAGAACTTCTTCTCCCTGCCTTTGTAGCTCGCCTTGTCTAGCTTCTCTCCACACCACTGACAGTTGGCCATGGGAGTAGCTTAACACAGAGTGCCTTGCCGTTAGGCTACTCTGGAATGGAGCCGATGGTCGGAATCGAACCGACAACCCCCTGTTTACAAGGCAGGAGCGCTACCCTTGCGCCACATCGGCGTGGTTGGGACGGAAGGAGTCGAACCTTCAGCGCGAGGCTTCAGAGACCTCTGACCTACCAATTGGTCTACGTCCCAGTGAGTTCCGGTGGGAGGAGTCGAACCTCCACAGTACGGCTTCAAAGGCCGCTGACCTACCATTGGTCTACACCGGAGTGACGACTAGCCATCTGGGTCAGTCGGGTTGAAGCCCGCTGGGCTTGAAAGGCCGATAGCTAGTCTGTAGCGGAGCGGGCAGTGGGAGTCGAACCCACGAATGCCTGGTTGGAAGCCAGGAGCCCTACCGCTGGGCTATGCCCGCAAGATGGTGCGTCCGGAAGGACTCGAACCTTCCCAGTGGGTGGGACCGGCCGGAGTCGAACCGGCAACTTTCGGGGTAAAAGCCCGCTACGCTTCCAATTGCGTCACGGTCCCAGCTCGGTACGTCTTCCTCTTAGAGAAGTGTCTCCTCCTGTGGCAGTTCGCACACCGTACTTCACACTTCTCTATCTCTGCCAAGATCCTGTTCCACTTGTAGCCGGTAGCTAGCAATGCTCCTACGGTGGCTACCTTTTTCCCTCGTATGTGATCGAACTCTAGTACTACCGGGTCTGGCTCTCCACAGTCGATACAAGGATGATCTGCTAGGTAGGCTAGGATCTTTTGCTGGCCTTCCTTTTTGTTCACCACCTTGTTTCGTGTGTTCAGTGCTCGTATGCGTTTCTTGTTCTTTACATAGTACTCAGTCGAGTTCTTCCGGTTACAGGTTCGACAGACATTGGAGAGACCGCCTCTCTTCGATGGGTTCTTGTTGAACTCCCCCGGTCTCTTACACAGAGTACATATCTTTTCGTCCATGCCTTATCGTACCAGCCTTTACTTTCGATGTCTAGGTAAAAGCCGGTGATGATATCCGTTTCACCACGGACGCGCAGTGGGTCGCCGGGGAGTCGAACCCCGCCCTTCCGGGTAAGAGCCGGAGATGCTACCGAGGAACACTTGCGACCCTCTTTGAAGTCCTCAACAGGTCTTGGGCCGTGACAAGACGCACCCACGAGTCGAGGACCTCTTCTTCTCGCTGTCCCACTATTCGGTTGTCAGGACCAACTCGGTGCACGCGGTAGGAATCGAACCTACAAAGCCCAAAGACATCTGGGTTACGGCCAGATGAGCTCACCACCTGCTCAACGCGTGCATGTGGAGCGGGCGACGGGAATCGAACCCGCCGATTCTTGACTGGCAATCAAGAGTCACACCTTGTGACATCGCCCGCATGAGAGCCTCTGCCCGGAATCGAACCGGACCCTTCCGCTTACGGGGCGGATGCTCCGCCTTGGAGCTACAGAGGCAATTTCTAGCGGGCCACCGAGGAATTGAACCCCGCTGATCGGCTTTGGAGGCCAATCTGGTCCCTGACCGTGACCCTTGTCCTGCCCTGGTCTTGCCTAGCCCGAAAACGAAAAGGGCCCGGAAGCTCTTCGCCGCCGGGCCCCTAGTAGCTGATGACGAAGCTCTAGGGGCCCGGCGGCTGGCGATCGAGATTGCTCTCGATTTCCGCCGGCCGCTTGGTACCCAGATGGGCGCACCCGGGATACACGACGGCCGGCACCGTAAACGGTGTCGACCAGCGGGATCCTTGTGCGCTCTGCAACATCATGGCAGCTATCTTCGTAGGTACAGCAGCATTGGGGACAAGTCAAGAGTCTTTCGAAGAAGAACTACAGAGTGGGGGTCCCGTCGTAAGAGCCGCCGGAAGAAGGCGGAGTGCCGGACGGGTCGGCGGAGGGTGCGGAGGGGGAGACGAAGACGGGTGCTGGGGGAAGCGCGGCCGCAGGGTCAGCGGCAGGAGCCGGGCCCGGGGTGTTGGGCTGCTGAAGAGCATCCCAGGCAGCCTGCGAGATGTACTTGAAGAACGAGCCGGTGTGGATGCGGTTGTAGCCGACCATCATCCCGGAGTGGTGCATCGAGTGAACGATGTCCTTGATCTCGTCATGCCCGATCTTGGCCACCTCCTGGCCGCCGTTGACGTGAACGACGCCGACCTCGGCCTTGTCGACCGTGAGCCTGCCGTCGTTCACGCGAGCCCGAACCTCGCTGGTGACATCGTGAGCGGTGAACTCCTTGCCACCGGCGATGAACTCCTGGACGACGGTCTCGACGGCGGTGATGAGGGACTGCTTGGCCATGGTGGTCGGTGTGCACATGAGGATGCTCCTTCTTCCGTTGCTGGGCTTCGGTGCGTTGGACTTCTGGGTCGGGCAGGGGTTGCTGACAGCAGTGGTGCTCCAGACCTTCCCCTGACCCGCGGGAGCTGGCGTCCAGAAGACGAGCTTCTCGACGCACAGCTTGTTCAGCCACTTTCTGATGGTGCTACGGCTTCGTGCTTCGGGCATCTCGTCCCAGACGTCGCTCGTCGAGAAGTAGTCGAGTGGTCTGGTCCGGAGAACGGCCATGATGAGGTCTTTCGCGTGAGCCACTATCCTTCCTCCTTGAACTCGGGCTTGCCCCATCCGTGTGGGAGCTCGACATTCGGTGGGGCTCCCTGGAAGAGAGGCCCTATCTGGGCGTCGGCGTAGCCAGCGAGGCCACAGCCGATGCGCGTGACGAAGAACTCGAGGTATGGGTGCTGTCGGGCGACCTCCATGAAGTGGTCAACGTGCCTGCTGATGTCGGCTACGGAGATTGTCATCAGGTAGGCGTTCTTCGTGGGGATGGCGTAGCTGTCTCCCTGAAGACCTTCTCCCTTCCCCATTTCGGCACCGTAGAGCTCGTGAGCAGTCTGGGCAGCGCCGGCTCCGTGAATGCCGGCGTAGTTGGAGCCGAAGACGAAGACGCGTCCCGGCCCGGGTGTGTAGACCTTGTCAGCCATGTTCTTCCAGTCTCTCTCGGAGCGCCTTCCGTATCTCTCGGCAGGTCCGGTCCCCTGGCTTCACTGCTGTACGACAAGCTCTCGGCCTCTTCTCGTACACCGAGCAGGTCACCTTGTGCATCACCGAGCCGCGCAGAGCGACACAGCAACAGAAGGCCCATGTCTTGAAAGGGCCCGCCCTCTGGGTACGGTACTTCGACTTGATGGCCAGGGGAGGTGGAGGGGCCCCGTCGATGACGCATGAGAATAGGGTGATGGGGTTGGGTGCGAGTGCGTGTCGCCAGACCCACTTTTCTCCCAGCCTTCTGATATCGCTGTCGACCAGGTCGCAGAAGACCTCTTGCTCGTGAGGGGCGACGCAGCAAGCTCCGCAGGAGAGGCAGTTCTTGTTGGTGATCTTCTCCTTCATCGGAAGAACCTCACCTCCGGCAGCCGGGCCTTGGCTGTCTCCCGATCAGGAGCACGGATATAGGTGACGTAGTCATCGTTCCAGGCACAGAAGAGGGGCTCTGCGGGATACCCTCCCCAATAGGTGCCGCCCTTGTCGTAGTCACCATCGAAGAAGGGGACTCTCTGTAGATGAGCTTTGGTGCCTGCGAGAAGCTCCGGTGCGTCCGAGTGTCGCCCCATGGGAGCGCCATAGGTGCAGCTCACCGCCACCTCAAACGGCTTTGTCACGGGAAGCCTCCTCCAGCTCGTCGTCCGTGAAGACTTCAGTTGCCGCACAAGCTGCGGCTACCAGCTTCTTCCGTGTCTTGTTCAGCTTGGGTGTCTTCTGCTTGGCTAGCTTCGAGCTGCCCATTCCGCAGTTGCGGCATTGGTAGTGGATGCGGTTGCCGAGCTGCCCTAGATAGCCGACGGGGCCATCACAGAGGGTACAGATCATGGGCTCTCCTTTGTGGCCTCCACCAGTTCGTCGAGGAGCTTGTATGCCGGCTCGTAGGTGTAGTCGGTGAGGTCCATGTAGTCCGGCCACCCGTACTTCTTCAGGACAGCCTTCAGGCGGTCTCGTAGTGGAGAGGACTTCTCGTGGCAGACGGCACAGACGCCATCCACGAACTCGTGTTGCTTGCAGTCGTGCCCGCCCCTCATGTCGTCACCGTTCTTGTTGGGATCTCCCGCCAGAGGCAAAGGGACGATGACCTTTGCATTGACGCCATGCAGCTTCTCTACCGGCAGGGTCATAGCTCGGACTTGGATAGGCGGGGCGTTGCGGGATGATGAGATCAGGGAGACGTCTTCCAGGCAGACGGCACCCGGAACTTCTGCGCTCATGTGGCTGCTGTATGCCTGGATGTAGCAGCCCGAGAAGCGGTGCAACTTCTTGTCTGGTGCCTCGACTTCGATGTCCAGAGTCCCGTCGGGCGCAACGGTGATACCGACCAGTCTGCCCCTGACCGGGGACGGATTCGGGTACGCCCCAGGACCAGACCACGCCTCCCTCTCTAGGGGCGGCACGTACACATCGTTCTCCTTCATGCCCCTCTCCTGTTCTTCGGGTCGTCTCGGCAGCCCGGTGCGTGATCTGTGTTGGGCTTCAGGCAGGTGCAGCAGTGAGGCAAGCCGGTCTCTTCCTCGAGGCGCAGAGACTGGGCAGCCTTTCGTGCCAGCTCGGCCTGGTTGCGGTAGACACCTCCGTACTTCCCCCTCGACTCCTCGTACTCGGCCTTCCGGTCACACTCGGAGGCCACGAACTCCCACTGCTCGAGAGCCTCCTCCATCGGTGTCTTCTCTCCTTGCGGCATTGCGCTTCCTCTTTCGCTGACGTTCCTCTTCGTCACGCCGTGCGGTAGTTTCCCAGCACTCGGTGGTGTCGTTCAGCTCTCCTCTCCACAGTCTGGCCTCGATGGTTTGCAGCTTCATGGCCGCCACTCCGGGTCTAGCTCTTCGAGTGCCTTCCTCGCATGGCACGGGCCACAGAGGCAGACACTGCCGCAGTTGCTCTTGCGGCAGAACTCCTTCGCCATCTCCCGCAGAGCCTCTATGGCGTGGCGGTTCTGCTCTACGGTAGGGGCGACGTAGAGCCACTTGTGCAGGATCTGGAAGCCGCAGTCTGTGCAGTACCACTTCCCGTTCGGGTCTTGGGCCAACCTCCTCTTGCAGTTGGGGGTGTTCTCGTGAGTCCCTTCGACGTCCAGCACCATGATCTTCATCAGTATCCCCTACCACCCTGACGGAACTCGATCAGGTACTGGAGAAGGTGCTGCTGGACGGCGTAGATGATGTACTCGTTGTGGTAGAGCGAAGACCCCTTCTCTCCTTGCACCGAGTGGTAGCCGGACGGCGGCTGCATGAGGTGGGTCTGAGCGTTCTGGTACTTCTTGATCTTGCCTAGGGCGACATCGGCCACGAACATGAAGAAGGTGTCGCCGCGGCCGCCCGAGCCGCCGGTGTAGCCCATCGCGTACTGCTCGCTCTTGCTCGACTGGTCGGCGAAGTAGAGCCCGTTGCCGAACATCGAGCCGGTGATGTAGACCCCGGGCGGTCGCATCAACAAACCGTGCTTGCAAATGCCCAGGATGTTGCATGGGCGGGAACCGTGGAAGAGGGGCACGATGTTGCCAATGTCCTTCATCCGTGGCAGGTGCTTGTCCTTCTGGCCGTTCACGGAGACGCGCCAGATGTGCTCGATGCCGACCTTCCAGCCGTGCCGGTCGGAGCGGGTGCTCTGGACGAAGGTCTCGATGTTCTTCCAGGACTTGTCCGATTTCTCGAGTGGGGTGTACTCGCAGCCGATCTCCTGGTACTTGCGCCCGATGTCTGTTGTCGCGAAGCCACCGACCACACCTTGAACATCGGAGAGGAGGTCGAGCAGCTCCTCCTTCTCGTCGATGATCTTCTCGTTGTTCAGCGCCATCGTGCCGAGCCAGGACTCCATCGCGTCGTTGCCAGCACTGGGCTTGGGTCGATGGGCCATCACCTGTGGGATGGCGGAGTAGAAGGAGTTCGAGAGGGAGATGATGTCAGCGTGGACGGAACCCTTCAGCTTGGGCTTGTCCACCAGGAGCTTCTGGACATCCCGGAGGAACTGTCGACCCTGACTGATCTGCGAGAGTGTTAGCGTGCCGAGCGGGTTCTCGGCGCTGGTCTGGAGAGCCCCAGAGAGCTGCCGGCGTACTGCCTGCCCAGCTTCTGCGAACAGACGGTCGACGAGCTGTTCCACCGTGGGGTGCAGGTCGATGGATATGGTCGAGTCGTCCTTGCCCTCTGTCTTGACCTTGTCCTTCTTCACGTCGTCCGACAGCACCATCGAGCGGGCGACATCCGACCCCATCTTGGCTTGTGCCAGCAGGACTTCGACGTAGCCCTTCCTGGAACCGGTCTTCTCTGCCTTCAACGACTCGAAGGCGTCGAGGAGTGATGCCTGGTCCTGTGCCGGGATTCGCTCCTCCTGCACACCGTCGGCCCCGACGCGGCCGTAGCGGCTGTAGAGCCGGAACTTGGAGCCGTCCTTCGCTGCGTGTGCTTCGATGACGTAGTACTTGTTGTTGCCACCCCCCAGGTCGGTCTTGTTGAGGGTTGCTACCTTGATGACTTCGTAGTCAGAAGGGAATGGATGTGACCCGAAAGGGTGCGCCGTCAGCTTCATCTGGCCTCCTTGTCACGGAGACGCTTCTCCGTGTAGGCCTTCTGCTTCTTGTTGTAGCGGATGGTGGAGAAGAGCTTTCCCTGCACCGTGAGCACAACGGTGCCTCCGGCATCCAGCACCTTCTCGGCTTCTTCATTCTCCAGGGTGTCACCTACCGTCACCTTGCCAGAACGGTCGCGGGTCA
>Ga0315283_10000094_pt1 | contig 50871 bp, 44 predicted proteins | sample YL17G09_0_MG_FD_204541 | JGI IMG/M metagenome (GOLD analysis project Ga0315283, IMG submission 204541) | Sediment microbial communities from Yellowstone Lake, YNP, Wyoming, USA - YL17G09_0 | ecosystem: Environmental > Aquatic > Freshwater > Lake > Sediment | place: USA: Wyoming | collected...
GTATTTGTAATATTTTTTTTGTTTGGTAGTAATATAGACCGATGCATATATTCGGTAATAAATAATATATATAATAAAATAAATTTATAAATATTTATACCTTAGCATCGGTCTATAATAATACCAAACAAAAAAAATATAACAAATACTACAAAAATACTGCAAAATAAACCATAATTTAGTATAATTTAGTATAATTCTTTTTAAAATTTTATTTATATCTACTTTTTATTTTAATTTTAATGTATTTTATAGGATTTGAAAAGATTTCATATGGACTTTTGATAAATTATGAAATAAATATAAATTCGCTGATACTATTACCATTTCTGGTATAAAAATATATAATACAATATATATTAGGATTTCTAAAGGTTATTTGGATTTGAAAAGGATTTGTGACTTATATCTTTTTATTTAGTATATATTATATACTTTTTACATATTCCGTTCAATGTCTGTTTTTTTAATAATTCGTTTATTTATAACATAAAATAAATGAACATAGTGGATAATATTCACCATTTTTCAAAGCAAAAGATATAGGTGATTTACTTTGGATTAAAAATCAGCCCGCCGCTATTTTTCATTTTTTAATATCTTTGTATCGTCTCTTTTATGATATTTTATACGAATGCCCGCCGCCAAGAGCCACGACAAAGTCGTGTGCGTCATTTTTTATTACGTATTTTTATACTCCACGTTTACATAATAAATCAAAAAATATAATATAAAACATACAATTTATATTATAATAATAAACAAAGTGGCTCATATATGAGTGTGCTCGTTTAATAAGCTCTGCTAGTGAGTAATGTACTAAATCTATATGTCTTCACACAAAATTTACATTTTTATGTAATGATGTGTAACGTTGATGTATCGGAAGTCGTAAGGTTTTATAAAGTTAGACATTTATTACTGACACACTGACAGTAATACATAATTCATCTACAATTCATCTACAATTCATCTATAATTCATCTATAATTCATCTATAATTCATCTATAATTTATCGTCTACCCTTGTGAATATTATGTTGCCAACTTCTATACCAATCTTCATCACGAGGTCCATTAAAAGTGACCCCGTCGTTACGAATAAGAAAACCTGCTCCACTACCCCTATTCTTACCTGTTTTGTCAAGTTTGTTAATTGCAAAATGATTTGAGTCACGCATACCAATTATCCATTCATCACCATTAGGGTGACTCATGACAATATTCCCTTTCACTACTAGATCATCACCTCGTAATCCCATAGTTGATTTAATTAAACTAACAACATCTTCTTTAGTTAATCCTTGGTTACTATCTTTTGGCTGATACCCGGTTAAATCAGATTTTAGAGCATAATCACCTTTTGGCTGTAACCCCTGACTCATTCCAACAAAACCGCGCTCAACTTTTTGTTGATACTCCCCTAAATCAGATTTTAGAGCATAGTCACCTATTTGTTGATACCCGGTTAAATCAGATTTTAGAGCATAAGCTGCCAAATCTCCTTTTGTACCATAATTTGCAGCCTGGATTTCACTTTTAGTCGCATATGTGTTTATTACCTCAGTTTTATAATTATTTAAATCATTTCTTGAAACAAGCAATTTTGACATTGTTATATATATATTATATAAATAAATATATCATAATAAAGTCCGTTTTTTTATTACTAAGGTACAAACACTGATATTCAAATCTATTTTTTATTAATTAATTCACTATTATCTATACCTAACGTCTTAAAACGCTTTATTATATGATCTTCCGTTGACGCAATTTCCGAATCATTCATAATTTGAAAAACTACATCTAATAATTTCAAATATTTAGTTATCACTTCATTCTTCACTTCATTCTTTGTTTTTATTTCTCTTAAATATTGTTTAATTACTCTGTCTTGACACTTTTCTTCACTACACTTATCGTAATTACTCATAAAATCTTCCTTGTATTTATTAAATAAATATTGAACAACATCATCTCTAGCTGTTTTTAATAAAAGAGGAGAATTCACAATATTTTCATAAATGTATTTGTCAACACCACTCCTATTTTTTAACTTTTCCTTTATACGTTTTATTTTCAACATCTGTTTACCACTCCACACCATCTTCTTTGCACCAGCCGGAATCTCTCCCTTCCTAATATCTTCCATCGTAGAAAATTTCCTTTTAGAAAATACATTGGGTTTTCTTTTCAAAGCAATCAAATCACCTATATCCCCCAAATCACTCAAATCTATAGACTTAATTTCATCAAATCTTATTTGGTAATTTAATAAACTCTGAATCTCTTTATCAAAACAAATCATTAACATTTCAATCTTTTGTAATTCAACCCTCGTCTTTTTTAAATTTGAACAATTAAATACCTCTGGTGCATTCAATAATACAGAATTCATAACATTTCCAACAAAAAAATTATCTTCGTACAACTCTGAAATATACACCTTGAAACCACCCAAATTCATACCCTTAACAACTATTCTATACGCAACCATACACGCAATTATCATACGTAAATCTATTAATGATGTGCTCATATCAAAATTTATATTATATATTTTTAATTTATTAGTTATCTTTTCTAACACATTCTCAATTTCATCCACCAAATTGTAAATATTACCAATGTCATCTACACCAATGTTTTTTATTTCTAAAATCTTCTTAACTATATCATAGTAAACAGCCTTCTTTTTTGTTAATGATTTTTCTTCATACACTCTCATCCTATCTGTAAACGCGCTACGCATTTCTTCTCCTTCTTCAGTTTCACCCATTTCTTCTTCAGACATTTCTTCTTCAGACATTTCTTCTTCACCCATTTCTTCTTCACCAGTAAAGTCAAAAGTTGTTTCTTCTTCTATATCTCTTACTTCTTCGTCAGTAAAGTCAAAAGTTGTTTCTTCTTCTATATCTCTTACTTCTTTTTGAGCAATCTTGAAACCCTGCGACATTTCCGATATATCATTAGATGTTACCGGTATCATTTTTTCATTATGGTACCCAAATTCAAAGCCGTACATTCTATATAATCCTTTGTCCCCTAATTCTACTCTGTTTACCTGAAAATATTTACCATTCTTTAATAAAATATCATTGAAAAATAATTCACTCCTATTTATAATAATCGGTGAAAAATTTAATAAAGCACCAATCTTCGATTCATTATACTTGATAATCCTACCCATCACACCCTTGTAATCACCACGTCTAATCATAACTATACCATCTTTTATATGTTTTGTATCTCTATCTTGTAAAAATATAATTTTCTTACAATGTGTCAAATACTTATTTACACCTATTTCTGCCAACACAACACAATGATTTATAATCTCACCCTTCTCTAATCTTTTAGATGAATCTATATCGTAATTTACACCTATCTCCACTTCATAATTTGCAGGCAAAACATATCTCACCTCCACTTGTCTACCTTTATTTACACCTGATACAATCATCGCATCCATAGAATGATCAAAATTTACATTAACACCGTCACGTGACACTTTAAATTTTATACTTTTTTTTACTGGTCTTATAGTTTCTGTAGTTTCTGCTTCGTTTTTTGATAATTCTTTATCGATTTTTAATTTTTCACCAAATTCTTCTGCAAATACATTCGCAAAATCAAATGACATCTTTTAAGTAATAACAATAAAATAAATATAATCTTTAATTTATTTAACAAACTTTAAGTTTCTTCTCAAATAAATGATTCAACTCAATTTCATTACGTCTTTTTGATAACCTTTGTTTTTCTTCTGATTTACTCTTTAATTGATCTTGCTTCTTCAATTCTAATAAATCATTAAACTTTTTCAATCTCGTTATAAACATTTGAAAAGTTCTCTTCAATTCACGATGTTGTAATAACTCCATATTCGTCTTCATATTTACTTCCATTTCACGTAATGCAAATGGCGCCCTTACAATATTATCAATTATATAATTATACACTGTTTTTAAATCCTCATTCGATTCAGCTTCACATTTTTTCATCAAATTAGCTTTCAAAAGTTTTATCATCTTCAATGACGATGGACTCCAAATAATACGCACAGCCCCTTCTATTATATTATCATTCAATACATCACACATTGTTAAAAATCTTTTTGAAATCTCTTTTACCTTTCTAGATACTGGAAATATTTCCTCTTTATCATTTAAACACGCCAATATAACAGGACCAAACCACTTTTGCAAAATAATATTACAATTTTCAATCATCATCTTTACAATTTCAATCGTCTTACCTGACTTATAATAACCCTTCATCTCTACCTTCTTAATATCATCCATCTTAATCCAGTCAAAACAACACTCACCCTTGTATTCACCTTTCTCTACATTCACAAATATCGATTCACTAATATCACCCTTCTTAAAAAAAGATGTATCGTACAATTTATTAATAAAATTCTCAAAATTACCCTTTGAAAAATTATACCCACTTCTTATAATCTCGTAAATCACTAAACACGCAATCATATACTTTACATCTGTCGTTTTCCAATTATTCATTGCTAATTTCTTCAGTTCTAATTTCATCTTTCCTATACTACTATTAGTCTTTTCTAACACTTCATATATTTTTATAGAGTCTGTAGGAACACCCAACGACACTAAACACTTTTCTATCAATTTCATAATACTCTTATCTTCTTTCGTTAATATACGATGAACAAATTCTAATCTATCAGAATCCTTAAATGACTGTTTCATTTCCACTTCCGATTCGTAAACTATATCTCTGTCACCTTCATCATTATACGTCCCTTCTTGAACATCTTCTTCATCTTCTTCACCTTTACCTACATCTTCAATTATCGTATCCATCTCAAATTCAACATCGTTACTTTTATACATCATCATCTTTGTATCACTAACAATACCAAACCCAGGCATCATTCTCTTTATATCTAAATTTACTATCTCCCTTTCAACAAAATTATTTTTAGTTTGTTCTACACCAAAAAACCCATTGTCTGTACAATACAACACTTGAAAATAACTTTCAGATGACAATTCAATATCTTTAAAAAACAAATCTTCTGGATTTATCGTAGAAATATTGTAATCATCTTCACTTTTAACTAAATGAGATGAAACTTTTCTACCATTGGCATCAAGTTCTATAACAAAATTACTACCGTTTACATTTTTTAATACACCCACCTTATTCTTATAACAACCACGTCTAAACAATACCTTGTCATCAGTTATAATTAAACTAGTCATTGATACAGTTATAATTTTCTTATATTTTATCAAATATTGCTCAGGAATCACATGTAACAATTTCCCAAACTTACCAATATAATCTACATCAGACTTGTTTTCAGGACTTTTCATAACCATCCAAAATTCCTCTCCTACTAATCTAACTCCATTCACCTTTTCTCCAATAATAGATTTATACATACCATTACAAATTAACGTAGACAACATTATCATCAAATCTTGATTTGTATAATACTTTTTATACTCCGTATTTAACTTTACAATATTATACAACGTATCATCACCCTTTTTATATTCATCTGTAACATATACAACACTCTTCATATTACCATCGTAAACACATACAAATTTACTAACCTGATTATTAAACAAACGAACCTCTACAACATTTTCTTTCATCTTCAACTTTAAACAATACATCATATCAATCTTATCAACTATATCTTGTCGTCTATCTTCACCTACGCATTTTTCATACATACTAGCAATTACGTACGTATAGTCTTCAATTTCAACATCACAAGTTTCAGCATTATGCTCACAAACAAACCCAGTATAACCTTTATAATTACCACGCTTGAAAATTACATTTTTTCCATGAACAATTTTTTTAACTTTTTTTATATTTTTTTCATCATTAACAATTTTTTCATTAGTAACATCAGTAACATCCTTTTTAACAGTTTTATCAATATTTCCATTATTTTTATCGGAAATATTAAATTTAGCAAAATCTTCAAACATATTCATATCCATTTTAGTGGTCTTTGTTATAGTCGTCTTATACAATTTCTATAAGATTTACGATTTTTTTTCAATTTTTTTTAAAGACAACACGGTGGCTGTGTGGTGTGGCTGTGTGGTGTGGCTATACAAGGATACTTTAAATACATAATTTTCATTCGTACTAACAATAGTATATGTATAATCTTCCACATCATCACCTTTGTTATCCTTGTTATTATCATCGTTGTCCTTGTTGTTTCCATTGTTTTTATCGTAAACATCAAATTTAGAAAAATCTTCAAACATATTCATTCGTCTTAGTAGTCGTCTTATACAATTTTATTATATTTACGATTTTTTTCAATTTTTTCAATTTTTGATATTACTTTTTCTAAAAGTAATTTATTTTGCATAAATCACTTGATGTATTCTAGAAGATAATTTTGGCATCATCTCTTCTAATTTGCATTTTGTAAAATTTCCTTGATCTAATACAACATAAACATTCTCTCTTAGTGGAACATATAAATTAATCACATTTATAATAGTATTTTCTATTTCAACCAAATTTACACTATCAATTTTCTCGTCCACCCTCGTAAAAATTTTATCCGAATCACAACGTTTCAATATAACATCAACTTGCGAAAACTTGTTATCCGTCGTAAAAATTAATAACCATTCAATCATACTAATGGTTAAATGTAGTACTTTAACTTTAAATAATTATTATTTTCAATTATTTTATAGTTAGTATGTTCAATTATTGTTCGGACAGAATTCGTCCAATATCCAGATATCATTTCCATTATATTCACTAATAATTACATATTTATCATCTCCATTACCAAACGTAAATAACTCAATTATCCTCATTTTCATTTCTGTAAAATACTTATCTATTTTATAAATTACAAAATCAAACATCGTATATACAATACTGTTAGATAATAATTTACAACTTCACAAGCGGCCTTTTTCCACAAAAAATATACTCTATAATATTTTTCTGTTGTAAATCTTCACTATTCTTATTAGACTTGAATCTCTGATACTCTTTTTCACAACAAATTACATCCTTCCAACCAGCATCCACCATCATTGATATCATATCGTCTTTTGATACCACACTTTCCGACGAATAACTTATAAATATATACTTTGATTTAATCTTTTCCAATACGCTTTTAAATTCAGACGCAGCATCGCGTTTAGAACAAAATTTAGATTTTACACTAGTCTCTCTTAAACCCGTCTTACCCTTAATACTCGGATTATCATATTTACTAATCGTCTCTAACAAATGATAATTGTCATGATAACCACGATTCGCTACATACGGAGGATCTATATAAACCACTTCGTATCCTGATAAATCATCCAATAATAACAAATCTATTATATTCATATTTTTAGATATATGATTTAATGGTACCCCGCCAAGCTCGCGCTCAGCCTTTAATATATCAATCAATCCTGCATCTAAAACTAAATCCTTTAACGCACACGCTTTGTATTTTTTTAAATACGCACCATACACACTCGCTATATTACTAACACCAGCAACAGCATATAATAATAATTTCAATAATAAATTATGCTCATTCAAATTTACTAACGATTCGTTTTGTAAACGCATTATCTCATGACGAACTAGATCTATTTTATAACCATTCTTCATAGACAAATACATTCTACCATCCGGTCCAGCCTCTGTATAATTATTATAAATAAAATACGGACTATTTTTATCATATTTTGGTAACAATACATTTCTTATCATCTCGTTTATTCTTACAATCATTTCGTTTATTTTCTCTATATCTATATTTTTCGTCGACCACACAGAAGATACCGTATAAGCATAATGCTGAATATCATTTGTTAAAATATTTTTACAATTTCCCTTCAACGCATCAAATGCAACAACACCCGTACCACTACATATATCTGCAAATCCACCAATCTCATCATAGTCTTTACCTGTATAACTTTTAACCGTTTCACGAATATAACCCAACAATTTCATTTTACTACCAATATAATTAAAACTCGGAAAACAAAATCGAGGCATAAGATCCTTTTCTTTAGTATCTACCTTAAAATAATATTTAGCTTTTAAACTATAAACATTAACATTCACATTTTTTATATAATTATTACGTATCATATCCACTAAAGAATCTATATTAAAACGAAATTTTATACAATCTCTGTTATTATGAATCTGAATCTCACCTAAACTTAACCTCTTATTACCACAATCAACATATACCGTATTTGATTCATTCCAATCTTCAATCGTCTTTGATGTATCAAAATGCAAATCTGGTACAAATTCAACTTCACCACATTTATCTATAGTATAAATTAAACCATTGTGAAATTTATACACTATTGTATTATCACAACAAATACAATGATACAAATATTGCTTTAACATCTCGGTTTTATTACACATAAAATATCTCTTGAAATCATCTTTGTTTTCTAAATCTAAACCAGTTTTACTATTAAAACTACGAAAACTACATTGACCTATACTCTGAGGACATATCTTATTACCAGACATTATCGTCTTTACCGACATTGTCTTTCCATAATCATCCATAAAATCGTATTTCATATTCATATTACCAGTATGATTCATTTTCATACGCTTTAACTCTGGACCCACAGTAGAATTTATATCATCGTAAACATCTTTCGGTAAACTATCATAGTTTCTTTTAGTATTAAAAGTCACACTCATCATATCACACATAGCCTTTTCAACCAATATACCAAGTTCTTCTGTATTTTTACACGTATACTTTATCACTTTACACGCCAAATCCCTCATCCTATTTTTTCATAGATTGTAAAAATTATTTAGTTTTTTATTACATATATTACAATTTTTAATTTATTTAATATATGTAAAACAAATGGTTGCCGTTAACATTTTTGATCCAATCGTAATCATATTAGTAATTTACACAGTCTTAATGACTCTTATTGGTTTATTTAATACTCCATACCCTTCTTTATTTTTACTATTAATCACACTCGCTGTAGTAACTTCTTACATTTATTATAAAGTAGACAAAAATGAACCAATATTAACACCAACTTTTACGATTCAAGATGTCATTGATGAGTGGCTAAAAGTGCAATCTACATTGCCTTTTACTACAATGCCTTCTACTACAATGCCTTCTACTACAATGCCTTCTACTACAATGCCTCCAGGCTCTATAACAACATTACCAGTAATTTAAAAAAACTAAAGTTTTTTTCTTTTCAAAATTGTTAAACCATTATTTCTTGATGTTTCATAATCTACACTCCAATCTTTATTTTTTTCTAAAAATTCAATTATAGCCTTTCGTAAACCACAGTTTATTTCTTCAACTGGAATACCTGTTTCTTTACATTGTTTTTCCGCATTCCATCCACATCTAATTGTTTCACCATATACACCATCTAATGTAGTATCGTGCATAATAATGTAACGTTTAGTAATTGGTGCAAATTTAACCAACTCCCTTTTCAAATGACCATATATGTGCCACGTATCTATAAATGTAATATCAGTTTCACTTATACTTTCTGGAATTTTAATATCTAAATCGTTTCCTAGTAAAAATGTATAATCTATATTGTAATCTCTACAAAATGTAATAATCTGAGCTTGATTTAACATACTAGATATTTCATTCAAATCACCTGATACCAAACGTCTTTTATTTGAACCATTTTCAGATAACCCTTTCATAAATGCAAATGTACTCACACCTGATCTTACACCCAATTCTAATACAGATTCACAACTCTTACTATATTCATACAAAGTCGGTAAATGCTCATTTATATCACTCGGCGTATTGCATAACTGTAAATATTTCGTTTCTAAATCCATATATGGTATATACTTATTAACTTTAAATCAAGTTTAATTATTTAGAAATCCTGATATCATCTGTGATCCAGCAGTAAATGTAATTCCTTGTTTAAGATTTGAATTAAACGTAGAATTATAATTTTCCAATATCATTGTTAAAAAACCGATAGCTAAACTAACAAGTATAATTTTATAAAAATCTATACCCTTATCTACAGCTATCCTTATAATTAATATAGCCACAAATGCCTCCAATACTTCCTGTGCATATATCAACATCCATTTTTTTATAATCTCTTTGTTATCTTGCAACACTTTTATCATTATTATACTATACACTTATAAAAAAATTGTCGCACGATCGTTAAAATAGTTTAAATTTTTCATTGTTAGATTATAATGAAAAAAATAGTATTCGGAATTTTAGCATCAACAAACGAACACTATAGCAAATTTATAGAAATTTGGATTGAAAACATTAAAAAATTTAAATCAGGCACATCTAGTAGTTTAATAGATTTTTATTTCATATACGCCGAACCACATCAATCTGAATTTTCAATGTCACCTGAATATGATGTTTGTAACCCAGAACAACCAATCTATTATAATTACTATTCAAAATATAACATAAACGATTCAATGATGGACTCTTTTGTAAATAGAACTATCTGTTTACTAGATCATCTTCACAAACATCCTTTAGTTTCAACACCTTTCGATTACTTTATAAGAACAAATTTATCCACTTTATTTCATTTAGATATTTTAATACAAGGAATCCAAAAATTACCAAAATATAACCTTATAGCAGGGTCACCTATTGATAAACTTAATTCTATACATACTCAAATATCCGGAACAAATATATTATTGTCACGCGACTTGGTCGATTTCTTATTACTTAACAAAGACTGTTTATTAGATGAATCTATCTTGCACGGAGATGATCAACGCATTAGTAGTTTAATTATAGAAAATCTAAATGTTAATTTACTATTGATAAAACGACTAGATTTTATAGAAATGAATTACGACGGTGACAAATATATACCTCCAAGTATTATATTTCAAAATTGCTACGGTATTAACAATTTATTCTGCTATAGATTTAAAACTACAAATAGAGAAAATGATATTAAATATATGAAAATGTTACAACAACACATGTATTTAGAAAATTTTAACCCATTACAATTCGTAATGTCTCTCGTCGATAACCCCGATGCACCATATGAAAAAACATTGTCTCAAAATAAAGATTACGATAAATTAACACATACCATTTTTCAAATTAAAAACAACGCATACATTATGGAAACTTATCATCATTATAAAAACGTGTCTTTTAAATATACACCAAGCAACCTTTTAAAAAAAGGTTAACCAAAATCCCTTCTTTAAACCTTTTTGATGTTACTTTTTTTAAAAGTAACTTATACTTTCCAATAACTGTAAATATTCTTTTCCAACTCGTATTCCGGCCAAAATACCCTAGGTCTTTCCTTTTGCTCCTTTACCCAATCCCACATTAATTCTAAACCCCTTTCAAATGACGTATTCTCAACATAACCTAATAATCTTTCAGACTTTTCATACGACGACCACGCGTGTTTTACTTCGTGTCTTGATTCCATATAAACAACATTGTCCGTACCCGTAACCTTTCTAACTAACTTTGACGCTTCATTTAATGAAATATTGTTCTTACCACCTAAATTAATCCTTTCATTTTTAGTATCGTCAGAAACAGCTGCTGTCCATAAACATGGCAAAATATCATCAATGTATGAAAATGCCCTTGTCTGTTCACCATCTCCGTAAATAGTGAACGGTTCATCTTTTGTAGCCTTGTACATCCAAATACCCAACACATTTCTATACGGATCCCAAATATTTTGATACTTGCCAAAAACATTATGAGGCAAAATAATACAATACTCCATCCCGTGCTGTTCATACGCAGATCCCAAATCCATTTCACATGCATATTTTGCTATACCATAAGGATCAATCGGATTCGGTATCATATCTTCAGTAAATGGCGTAGTATTTCTACCATATGTAGCCATACTACTCGTAAATACAAATCTACGAATATTATATTTAATACCCATCGTAATCAAAAACGTCGTCGGAATCACATTCGACATGTAATTATATTGCCTAATAAATGGTGATAAACCCTCTGCCGCATACGCAGAATAATGAAAAATATAAGTAATCTTTTCACTTTCAAACACCTCTTCCACTACACGCTGATCTTTACGATTAGATAAATCAACTTTTATAAAATGAAAATAAGCATTGTCCATAGGTAAATTTTCAATATACCCACCAGAAAAATCATCAAACCCAAATACTTTATCAACTCCCAATTCCTTTCTATTCTTTAATACATACTCGCAAAAATTTGCTCCAACTAAACCAGCTACACCAGTAATTATAATATTCATTTATTAATTATAAATATTATTTTTTTTTCATTTTTTTCATTTTACTTTAAACCTTTTAAAAAAAGGTTAACCAAAATCCCTTATTTCCTTATTTTTGGTTAAGCTTTTTCTAAAAGTAACTACTTTTTCTTTTTGGTTAAGCTTTTTCTAAAAGTAACTACTTTTTCTTTTTGGTTAAGCTTTTTCTAAAAGTAACTACTTTTTCTTTTTGGTTAAGCTTTTTCTAAAAGTAACTACTTTTTCTTTTTGATGTTACTTTTTTTAAAAGTAACTACTATTTTGCAATTTGAAAAGAATGCTCAGCATCTACTTGCATAGCAGTTGGACTTATCGACCCAGAACTAATACTTGATTCCAAAAAATCTGCAATATCCCTTGGAGTTTTTAACCACTTTTTCGTAACCTTATTCGTATTACTCCTTTGTATATTAAAAAAATCTGTAATATGATAATCACTAGGCAAAACGTTATACAAATCAATGCTAAAAGGATATTCCACCGATAGTTGCTTATCTAAAACACTCCAGATACCTTTACCGACGAGTTCCATCGACTTGAGTTCCTTACACACAAGTTTGCAAATTCTAAACATATCATACTTTTTATTTACCCTATTAGAATGAATACCTAAATCATAATGATTTAACAATACATCACCTTTAATTTCTTTAGTTAATTGTGAAACATTTGCAGGAATATCTTTATTATAAATATTCGTTGATAACCACTCAATCATATCATTTTTATCCGTCTTTGTAGATATATCATATTTCTCTATATATTTACGTTTACCAGCCATCACTATATACTCTACTTTCTCTAAATCTTCTATATTAGTTTTAACTATATATTTCTTATTATCAATTATTATATATCTACGTGTTGCATCATCTTCTTTAACAATATAAAACATATTTGTATCCCCGTAATAGTATAATTCAGAACCCACACCTTCACGCATCAATAACAAAGTTATTTTATTAAAAATTTTCTCATTAAATTCTAATATATTCTTATCTGTCAATTTACCTGGAAAATATTGGTTTTTAAATAATGCACTTTGATAACTCTTAAAACTCTTAAATATACGTGAACTTAATTGTGTATCCGAATACGCACTCGACCCTATAATCTCTCCAGCTGTTTTCGGATTCACATATGACCTCCCATAATCTATTATATAAGGAATAGCATTTGACATAAACGTAAACTTTTTATCTTCATATGTTATCGAAACCGTCTCTGGTCTTTCTAATTCTATTACAAGAACATTACCAAGATGCAAATCATAATGCACAAAATCTAAATGATCTTGCGCTACCTGTAAAGAATACATCAACATTATCATTATCTTAACAATATTCAATTCAATATTTTTCTTTTGCTCTAGGTTTAAATCCGGGTTAGATAATCTCTTAATATACGCCTCTAACGTTTCAGTTTTATTCGTCTTAATATTTCTTAAATATTCATATATAATATGCGGCTTGGGCGAATCACCTTCACATAAATGATTTTTAGACATTATATGAAGATCCAATTTTGCCTTTTCTATTTCCAATTTAGTCTTGATAGTCAAACGATCCGACCACGTTTCCGTATCTCCATATTGTTTCTTTAATTTTGCAATATTCGTCATATAATACGTTATATCCGAGTTAAAATTACAATTTATCAAACCATACACTAATGCAAAATTATCCGACCACTTATTCACTCTTAACGAATTAACAACTTGACCAATATACCACTCGTACGTTACTGAATCAGTATACTGTAAATTTTGAGGAATTTTAACCAATAATTGATTATCTATTATATTTTTTTTACTACGAGTCTCTATAACTATTATAATACCATTAACCGACGATATAGGCAACACACTTTTAATTTTAAATAATTTAAAAAATCCATACGGATCTCTACCTATCGCATCGAATATCTTTTGAAATAACCCCAGTTCCTCATACGTAGGATGTTGCAAGTAAAAATTTTTAACATTGTTTAATAATTCTTCCGCTGAAACATCCACATCCATATTATCATCTATTCTAACCTTCTTATTTGTAACCTCGTTTAATTTATTTAACAAACCTACCCTATTCTCACTCATACGTCGTTTCATATTCTCATTCATAAGTTTCGTATTCTCATTTATAAGTTTCGTATTCTCATTTATAAGTTTCGTATTCTCATTTATAGGTCTCTTATTCGTATTTAACAAATTTATTCTATTCAACCAACCAGGTACCTTACCAACAGGGAACACTGGACCACCCCCATCATGATACCTTTTTACCTTGTCGTCAAGATATTCTAATAATCTCATATCACCTTCTTATATATCTAATATAAAAAAAAATAACAATATAAATATACTTTTTTTTACTACAAATGTACATTTACTTTTAGAAGGAAGCTTTTTATAAAAGCTTTAAGTAGGGCCAAAACCCCAATCAAAATAACGATTTTTTTACACCACCATCTTTATCGTAAGGGTCTAAATATTCACGCAAAGACACCCTCCATAAAACAGCACTTTTTACAAATCGTATACCACCCCACGTTAAATTAGTTACTTTATTTTACTTTTAAAAGGAAGCTTTTTATAAAAGCTTTAAGTAGGCCAAAGTGGGGGGTTTTTTTGATTTTACTTTTTCTAAAAGTAAATGTATATGATACTACCTACTGAAATTATGTTAGAAATTTATGATTATTCAAATGTTGAAACTAGAATCAAATTAAACAGTATCTTGGGATTGTCTTATTATGTAAAAAATCCATTCCAGAATATTAATACAAGACCTACTAACATTAATTTTAGGACACTTGTTATGGGTACAACATTTCATAAATATGCCAGTTACAGAGGCGCCACTATTATACTTCCAATGTAAATACCAATGCTTTTTGTAAAGTAAAAAATGAAATTTTTATAAATATATCGTATAATATATGGATGACACACTTAGAAAGAATAACATAGACTTTATCATTAAAGATAACCAAGTAATAGTTAAAGCAAAAGATATTGGTCAACTACTTGAAATGTCTAATATTAGAGAAGTTATCAAAAACTTTAATGAAAGACAAAGATGTGAAGTCTGTTTAACTGACGCCATCGGTCGTGAACAAAATACAACATTTCTTACAGAACAAGGTTTGTACAAAGTTCTTATGAGATCTCGTAAGAAAATAGCAGAACAATTCCAAGATTGGGTGTGTGAAGTTGTCGAAGAAATAAGAAAAAAAGGCAAGTATGATCTTGAAGAAAAGCTCAAAGAACACCAACAACTTTTACAAGTTACCCAGCAAGAATTGGTCAAGTACAAAGAGAAAACGTACGAAGCGATTGAGAAAACTGGTCACGTTTATGTAATTAAAACTGATGCTCAAGGAGCTTATAAAGTTGGTAAGACAAAAGACGCAGTGACAAAACGAATCCGGGGTTTGCAAACAGGAAACGTAGATAATATTCAAGTACTTTTAGATTTCAAGACCAGTAATCCTGACTTATTAGAAAAGAATGTTCATTATATTTTAGATCGTTATCGTTGTAATTCAAACCGTGAATTCTTTGATTGTGACATTAATTATATTAAAACAGTTGTAGTGATTTGTGGAAATATGTTAGACACTTTAAAATCTACCTATCAACATATTTCAACAGAAGAACTGTTTGAAAAACTAACTATTAGTGGAGTAAATGTGACTGTCCCAGTGGCAACATTAGAGAATCCACCCCCTTATAACTCTAGAAATGCTGATTTTTACAATTGGTTAGATAAAAATGTTATAGAAAGTCATAATAGCTTGTTGAAACTAAAGGATGTTTGTGAAGGATATCTTGATAAAAAAAACGTAAATTCAAGACTATCTCATCGCATTAAACTAGAATTAGAATTGTGGATAAAGTCAAAGTTTACGAATATAAAATACATTTATACAGATTCAAAATTTAATGGAGAACGTTACCGAGGATGGGTAGGAATTTCCTTAATTTCCAACGTATAAATTATGGCGGTGTTGGCGAGTCTTGTTGCGAGCTTTATTTAACATTACACAAGTGCTTATTTCATTATACAAGTGTTTATTTCATTATACAAGTGTTTATTTTGTACAATTTATACTTTTCCCCAATTTCCTTAATTCTCAAAGTGTAAAAATAAGGAATTCGTTTACCGCCTTACCATAAACATCGAGGCAACTTAAACAGTCCTTTTTTACGTGTTTTTTTTACGTTTTTGTAAAAATTTATTAACGCCTGTTTTATGGTTTGAATTCTGTAAATTTTCTCTTGGGTTTTCTTAACAAAATAAGCTTTTCTCTTTGTAAATTTCTAAAAAAATATTGAGACGATGAAAAAAAGTTCTCGTAAAAAACTATTCAAATTCAAAGGATGAATAAGCGTTTTTTAGATTTTCTAGAACTTTACCTATGCTTTTTTTGAAAAAATGTTGAGACGATGTTTATGGTAAGACGAAAATCGAAATCCTTAATTGTGCACTTTAAAAAATAAGCTTTTTGTTTTGTAAATTTCTAAAAAATGTTGAGACGATGAAAATAACACTTTCAAAAACTCTTTAAATTCAAAGGACGAATAAGCTTTTTTTAGATTTTCTAGAGTTTTTTGTACTTTTTTCGGAAAAAATGTTGACTCGATGTTTATGGTAAGACGGAAAATGAAATCCTTATTTGTACACTTTAAAAAATAAGGAATTTTTCTTAAAAACTTTCTTCGAGACCATAGAAATTATATTCATAAAAAAGTAGTGTTTTTAAAACCATCTTTTCGAATTTTCTTGAAATTTCCTTAAGTATTTTTTAACGTTTTTTAAAAATTTGAAAAAAGCTTATTTATGGTCATAAAACTTTGGATTTTTTCTTAATTTTTTTTAAGGAAATTAAGGGTTTTTTTTGACAATTTCAAGAATGCTTATTATGTGTTTTATATATATTTTTTTTTGATAATTTCTAAAAAAAAATATAAAAATACAACAAATATAACAACGAATCCACAAAACAAGGTAAGGACCGCCAGGACCGCCAAGGACTCGCCAAGGACTCGCCATAAATGGTCGTGCACCGCCAGCACCGCCATAAATGGGAAAAGTCCAGGGAAAAAATTTTTAGAAAAAATTAGAAAAGTTGTAAAAAATCAAAAATATAAAAAATATAGAAAAGTCTTGGGATTATGGCGGTCCTGGCGGTGCACGACCATTTATGGCGCGTCTTGGCGAGTCCTTGGCGAGTTCAAAGAGTCAGTCCATATTTGATCGTTTGATGTTGAAAAATGTAATTTTTGTATTATTTTAAGATGTGTCCTCACTGATTTGTAAACCTACCCATCCTCTATAACGTTCGCCATTTAATTTTGAATCTGCGTATTTTTCTTTTAAATTACGGAAATTGATTTTGATATATTTCTCTATTTCTACTTTAAATTTGGTTGACATTTTAGACGGTATTTTTGGTTTACCAGTATATAATTCGCATACGTCTTTTAATTTTAAAACACTACCTGATTTTTCTTCAACGTTTTCATCCATCCAACTGTAAAAATCATTGTTTTCTTGACGATACTCGTTTGTTTTAACTTGAACTTCGATAGGTTCTTTTACATCTGTAAAATAATAATCTAGTAAAATTTTCATAAATGTTTGTCTCCACGATACATCTTCTCTCATTCTCGACGGAAGTGTTCTATCTATTTTATATTCACCTGATTCCTTTGGATCATCTACAAAACGTGAAGGAAAATCTATTACACGAATACGACGCCACAGAGCTGTATCTTCACCCTTGATTTCTGGTAACTCATTACACGCCAAAAATAATTTTGCCTCCATAACAAAACTCATAGCTTCTTGATATAATCCTCTTGCAACAATTTCTTCACTACCAGTTAGTTCTTTTAATAACCCTATATTAATTTTTTCACCATCTTCCGGTTCACTAAGAAAAGCAAAACGTTTATTCATTAATTTAACCTTTTCCGTATTTGCTTCATTCGCATTATTACGTTTACGTGTTAACAAAGTGACTTCTACTTTTTCACCGAAATCACCCATTGTTAATTTCATTAAATTCAACAACTGACTTTTACCATTTGCACCTGTATCACCTATAAACATTAAAAAATACGTATTTGGTATATCACCATTCAAACATTCACTCATTTTTTTTAGGACATAATCCCTAACACCCTTGATAGGTATCACTTGTTCTAAAAATATTCGAACTTCTGGATTTTCAAATGTAGGAAAATCAAACCCAACTGTCAAGTTTATATAATCATCTTTTCTTGTATTACGAAATTTGTTTTCCAACAAATCATACACACCATTTGTAAATGGAAGCAAATGCTTTTTACTATTTAATTTCGTAATGAAAAGTTCGTCATTATTATAAATTTTTGCACCCTTTATAATATCATCCTGATAACCAGGTTTGTGAAACTTGTTAATCAAACTTTTAATATTTTTATTTAAAGTAATCGTCGTTCCATCTGTACTCCTAATATCATAATATGTCTTTATTTTATCAAACATTTTTGACAAATCTATAATACACTTTTTCATTTCAATATTGTCATTGTCACTTCTCCAAATCGAACTATTAAAATAATACCAATTATTCCTTGAATACACAAAATCCTTATTTATAAAAAATAACAACTTTGAAATCATTGTAATTTTATGACCATCTAATACCTGATTTATGATATTTGTAACATCCTTGTTTTTGAAAATACTATCATCCAATTTTATATCACAACTGAAATCTTGTTCGCCATTATTATAAATGTTTATAATATTATTAATAGTTCCATGGTTTACTAATTGATTGTAATTCATCCAAAAACTATTCAAATGTTTATACCTATCGTCTATTGGTATAATTTGAGTTTTTGGAAATATAGCCTGACATACTTTGCATTTTAAACAATATCCATTATCACTTATCTGATGTTCCACATTACATTCTGGACATTTACCTTTTAAAACACGTGCTAAGTTTTTATCAGCTACACTACCCCTGAAAATCATTTCTTTTCTATCAAACAACACTTCTTTTATATCTTTGTCAAAATTCTCATTTATATAATGTTTACATTCTATAATTGCATGATCTATTAATTCCAATTCTTGCTTGTTTACTTTTAAACACTTTTTAATAATTTGATTGATTTCAACAGGATAATTTTCCAATTTGATTTCATTGTATTTATCGTGTTTACATTCTGTATTATGACATTTTTGTTTAGCACTACTCGTATCTATCACAACATATTGATTGTTACCTCTATGTTCTTTATCCAAAAATGGACAATACCTTTCTATTAAAGCAATCACTATACAATTATGATCTTTGTCTATAAATACATCTCGAATTTTATTTGGAAAATGATGGAATTCTTTTTGTATAAATTTCCTCAATTTTGTTTTATCATCGACATTTAATTCTTCTGGAACATTTACCACTAGGTCACCTTGCCGAAGGTCACCTTGCCGAAGGTCACCCATAATTAATTCCGTAACATCAATATTATCGTTTTCTACCAATTTGTACTTATCTTTAATATAACATACAAATGACTCTACATCCTCAAAATCGTCACTCAGATCACTTTTTTTAAATGGTCTATTTTCACCGTTTTTATTACTATACAATGTCCTAAACAATCCTTCTCTGTAAACACTAGGATCTACTAAATACCTATTTTGTACATCACGATATTTATCTAAACCAAAAAATTTATACAATGTTTTTAATGTTTGAACATTGTCAAATACAATTTCCTTATCGTCCGTTTTATCAATAAACCTCAAGATAACATGAAAACTACGTTTTATATCTGAATGTGATTCTAAAATAATTTTTTTTATATATAAATTATCAAATTGTATTTTTATTAAATCTTCGACTTTTCCTATACATTCGTCTAATATTTGATTATAATCATCGTAATAATTCATAGTATGTTCGCCATCGTTAATGTCAACTGGTTCTTCAAATGGTTCCCCGTCTTCCTCTTTCAATTTTTCTTCTTCCTTGTAAATTTCTTCTTCCTTGTAAATTTCTATATCGTAAAAAAAACTGACTGGTTTATTCGCTGGTATAAATTCGTAAAAATCACGTTTGTTACATTTTTTGATAAAGTTCATAAAATAATGATAGTCATCCATTACGAAATATTTTGTAATAGCTCTATTACATATAAGTTTGGTAAAAGTACCTTGCCGTCTAGCGAATTCTTCATTGGAAGAATTAAAGGTACCTTCATTTAAGGTGTCCGAATTTTCATCAAAATATGGTCCTTCTTCTAGTTCACGGTGAAGGTCATTTAAATACGTCAACACCAAATTTTTACTTTTATAATATTGGATTGACATGTTATTTATGTAATAATATATAATTATATGATTTATTTATTTATATAGGATATTATCTTTTTAAATAAAACCAATCTATCCTCTTGTACGACATTTTAAAATAAGCTTTAAAAAAAAGCTTATTTTTTATTCTTACTTTTGGTTAAGCTTTTTAAATAAGTTGTTTAACATTTTGAATTTCTTTATAATTATAATAATAGTATTGTGCTAATACAACAAAATCTAATGTAATTGAAAATGCACCATTTACAATCCATGGGATATTTTCTACAATGTATTCATGATTTACTGTAATAACACCTATATATAACGAGTTGCCAATTATAGTAAAAGTATACATTAAAACTGATAAATTACCAGTAGAACGATTTGAATAATTCATCCAGATTTGTGGTAAACGTCCACATGTATAAAATACCATTGTAATCCATCCTAAAATAGCTCCTATGTCATCGTAACTAGATTTTACATGTATATTTAATAAAATACATATAGTAGTATTAATGGCTAAAAACCCAAATGCGATTAAACATTTTATTTTAAAATAAATTGACGACTTTTCTTTAGTATAATATAGTATATATATTGTCATCAAGACACCGACATAATAATGATACCAACCGATTATAATAATTGATGATGGCATATATAAAAGAAGAGTACCCATCAAACTCAAGATATCAGCTTGAGTCCATAATAAAATAGTCCATAGTGAAATACCTTCAGAAGAACCTGCTTTAAAAATAGCAAAAAATTGAGGTAAGTACACTATACTGTAAAATACAAGCGATATAATACTTAGAATATTAGATATTTCTTGATTGTTCATTTAATTATCATTGTTTATGGATTTTTTCAATTTTTTATATACATATCTAATGATAGAGGCCACTCTGTAGGTTTATGTTAAGAATAAAGAAATACTCTAAAATAAATAGAAACTATATGATTCAATTTTTGAAAAATTTTCAATATGACGATTCTGATGACTTTGATATATATAATAAAATAAACAGTTTAAAATATTCTATTTGTTATTTTTATTTACATTTATCAAAGTACATTAATACCACTATTATAAAAGATTTTACTATAAAAACGACGAAGGTACCTTGCCGAACTAATGGGTTCGCCATTGGTAAGGTACCTTGCCGAACTAATGGGTTCGCCATTGGTAAGGTACCACAAAATATAACTTATCAAATTGTCAAAGATTCATTTACAGAAACATGGTTTTTTACTTGTGATAAATTAGTTGTTTTACATATTCATAAAAATGATATAGATGATTTTTATAATACATGGAAGACATCTTGTTTTTATAAATTTGTAATTTATAAAGATTTAGAAGAATATTATGTAGTATTTTGTATATCGCATACAAGTGATCAAATACGCAACTATTTAAATTTTTTAGTTAGTAATAATCACGACCCAAGATATTTAATCTTTTCTTGTTTTTTGTTAAATAATAACAAAACAAAAATCTCCATTGATCTAGAATTTGTGAATTATATTAGAAATATGATTTTAAACGAATCAACACCAGTTGGTTTTGTAGTTTTAAACAATAACTGTAACCCTACAAAACCAAAACGTATGCAGTTTTATACAACTTTGGGATATGGCGAGACTAATTTTGATCTTGATCATCTAGTTAAAATTTCATTAAAATTAATTAAAGAATCTGTAAATTTGCCAGTAAATTATTTTATTTAGAGACGTAATTGTTCTCTGTTTTCATTAAAAAATTTTATAGTATTTTTTAAACCAGTTGATATAGAGGTAAAAGTAAAGTATGGTAAATATTTTGACAATTCATTAGAACTTGCAGTTTTTTTATATTGGCCATCTGAATAAGATGTATCATAATGAATTTTACCTGTGAAATTAGAAATATGACAAATTTCTTCAATTAATGATTTTATAGAAATTTCTGACGATTCAGGTGGACTAACTATACATGAAATTTCAATTTCATTTAAACTCCCACTTTTATATAAATCAATAAAATTCAATATCACATTTGATAAATCATCTACATATAAAAATTGACGCATTGCTTTACCAGTCCCGTATACTTGTAATTCACCAGTTGTTTTTGCAATTGCCGTTTTATGAATTAACCCAGGAATCACGTGACTACTTTGTAAATTATAATTATCATAATCACCATATAAATTTGTAGGTGTTAAATTGACAACAAATTTATCTTGTTGTTCAAGTGTTAATAAGTGAGATGCTAAATGTAAAAGTCTCTTGGAATAAGCATAACCTATATTAGAGTTATGAGGTAAGCCATTATGCAATTGGTTACTTGTCAAGGGATATGACACATTTTTATCTGGAAAAATACACGTTGATAGAATATTTATCAACATTTTAACACCTACTACTTTACACGAATCTACTACATTTATGTTTATTCTAGCATTATCTACTAAATATTCGTAATTACCATTCATATTATCATATACACCTCCAACACGACTAGCCAAATGAACTACAACATCTGGATTATACTGTTTAAACCAATTTGTTGTTTGTTCAGAATTTCGTAAATCACAATCTGCTCTTGATAAAAAATAAAAATTTCCATCAAAATCACAAGCTTTTACTACTTTTTGTAAAGATTTGCCAACTAAACCATAACCTCCTGTTACTAAAATTTTCAAACTCATTTTATTTGTTTTGTATTATATATATTATTACTTTTTAAATAATATATATTTTTTATTTTTTTGATTTTACTTTTGCTAAAAGTAAAGCTTTAATTTCCATAAATAGAATATAGAATAGCTTTAGGTATATTTTTATTACGAATTAAATGTTTTATTGTAATTTTATCTTTATATTTTATTATAAATTCAAATGTTAATTTTTGATACAAGCAAATTGATTGGAAATAGAACACGAATTCGTCATTTGTAAATGATTCTGTTAATGTATTTAATAATTCTAAAGACAATGTTTGATATCTGAAAATACACCCCCAATCTAAATACACTAAATATTTTTTTATAAATCCATCGGATAATTGAGTATTTCTTGAAATGTTATTCCAAGAAATAAAATCCAAACGATCAACAAATTGTTCTAATATTTTTTCATTAATACTATGTTTTGTAAATTCTGGCCATATAATTTTATCGTGATATCTATTTATAAATTCAAAACTAACACACGATTTATTACCGCATAATGGATGCCATTGAATATATTCTTCGTATTTTATTATAAACTCATAATTTACAGTTTGTTTTGTCCAAATTGTGTACCAATCAGCACTATTTAATACATACACTCCATCAGAATCGATAAATGAGTATAGTATATCTATTGGTAAATCTTGATTATTTAGTAAATTTTTACAAGAGATTTTATCAATTAATTTATAAATTAAACCATGTGAAAATTCTTGATAGGAAGATATTATTAGTAAATCTTGAGTATCACTAATCCATTCTATAACACTTTCTGGTATTTTACATCCTGTTTTTTCATTTTGTAAAATAATATGACTCCAATCTACATAGTATTTATAATTAAAATATGTTTCTTTTGTTAATGGTATCAACAAATTACTACTATCTATAAGATTATCCACAAAAAACCACTTGTTGTTTAATATTGTTTTATAAATTAATTTGTTGCAACAAGTCAATTTCGATAAAGCACGTAAATCTATATATTTTAATATTTGCACCAAAATTTCTATAGGAAATTCTTCAATTATAGAATTCGTAATAGAATTCATCATAAATTAGTAAAATATAATAAAATAAAACTTTTGCCGACTACACAACTGACGTGTCGTCAGTAAAGGTATTCCAAAAATGTTTTATATATTGGTATAGCGCAATGTTATAAAAACCATAACACATTTCGTCATATAAATCTTCAACTATTGGTCTAGTCAATTTGTCATTGCCTTGTCGTGTTCCTTTGGCAATTTTGTATATTTTATTATTTGAATTTGGCACTTTATAAATATTACTTAATAACATTTCAGAATATTGACACAACTTTTTTACAGAATGCGTTGTCCAAATATGCATGGTATTGTTAAGGAGTTCCATGTTTCGTGACAATAAAACGGATGCGTTTAATTTCATACTATAAATAACACCATCGCTATTACAAATCATTTTACATTTTTTTAATAAATTTATTGGATCTGGTGTACTGTTACACATTCCATTTAAAATAATAACATCAAAGGTACCTTGCCTTTTATCGAAGTCTTCGGTAAAGGTACCTTGCCTTTTATCGAAGTCTTCGGTAAAGGTACCTTGCCTTTTATCGAAGTCTTCGGTAAAGGTATCATAATTATCCATATCTGTATACATATCTAATGATAATTTATAACATTTATGCTCTGAAAAATAACTAGGATTAAACTTTTCCGATATAGATATTGTATTTACATTTCCATTAAAACGACTTTTTATTAAATCTAAAAGATCTGTATCCGAACCATCAATACTAACTACATTAATTTTACTTTTTGATTTTCTTATGTTTTCTATTTCTTTAAATAAATATTGAAGGAAAATACTATTACAACTTTCTTTTATATTTTTATTATTATTGGTGTTGCTCGTAGGTTCGCCATTGGTAAGGTACCTAGAAATATGGAAACAATTAAAACAAATACAATAGTCTTGTAGTATGTTGAATGTATTAACCTGGCGACATATTATACATGTCATATGAATAATCAGATTAAAAATATTTTATAAAACGACCGACAAACATACGAATGATATAGTAAATTAATTATGGAAAAATTTCGTTAAAACTTTGATTTAAAAACATTTATTAATATAAATTAAAATGGAATTATCAAAAGAAGAATTAAATAAAACTTGGCTGGTGACTGGAAGTTGTGGGATGGATGGGAGCCTGATGTTTGACTTACTTTTAGAAAAAGGATATACTAATATTCATGGAACTATGCGTAGGTCTGCAACATTTAATACTCAAAATATAGATCATATTTTTGACAAATTAAAATTGCATTATTGTGATCTTACTGATTCAATGAATATTCATAATATAATTGATAAAGTGCGTCCAGATTATATAGTTCACTTAGCCGCCATGTCACATGTGAAAGTGAGTCACGATCTTGAAAATTATACATTTCAAACAAATACACTAGGTACATTATCAATTTTACAAAGTGTTCGTTCTTTAGGCCTTGAGAAAACATGTAAAATTTATCATGCTTCAACTAGTGAGCAATTTGGTAATACAAGTGATGGATCTATTATGTTAAATGAAGAATCGTTAATGAAGCCAGTTAGTATTTATGGGATTTCGAAGAAAGCTTCACAAGAAATTTGTAACATGTATAGAGATGCATATGGAATGTTTATTGTATCCAGTATATTATTTAATCACGAAGGTTCACGTAGAGGACATACATTTGTGACACAGAAAATTGCGGACTATGTTGGTAAATATTGTTGCAAAAATGAAACTCAATTTCCTTTACAACCATTACAGTTAGGTAATATTAATGCTCGACGCGATTGGGGTTCAGCGAAACTATATATGATAGCCGTGTACAAAATGTTACAACAAGAAAAACCAGATAATTATGTTATTGCCACTGGAGAGACACATAGTGTTAGAGAGTTTGTTGAATTAGCATTTAAGGAAATAGGTATTGATGTAGAATGGGTTGGTACAGGAGTTGATGAAGTAGGTGTAAACAAGAATAATAAGGATCAAATTTTAGTACAAGTTAATCCAAAGTATTATAGAGATATTGACATTGAATGCTTGATAGGAGATGCATCTAAAGCTAAAAGAGAATTAGGATGGTCATATGATTTAGAATTTAAAGATTTAGTAAAAGAAATGGTTGTTGCAGCTATTAATAGAATTTAAAGATTTAGTAAAAGATTTGGTCCAATCGAGTTTAATTAATTTAGAATTTACAAAAAATTATTTTGTTGGTATATTGTATAAAAAGAACAATATATGTATTATAAACGCTATATGTACAAACCTTTGAATAACCACTGGGATGACTACTGTCACCACAATCATCACCACCACAATGACTACTACCATCATAATGACCACCACAATGACTACTACCATCATAATGACCACCACAATGACTACTACCATCATAATGACCACCACAATGACTACTACCATCATAATGACCACCACAATTGGAATTATTATCACGATCACGATAAATAAGCTTTACTTTTAAAAAAAGTAACATCAAAAGTGGAAAGTAACATTAAAAGAAGAGTTTTTTAGGGGCAAAGCCCTCAAAATAAAAATAAGCTTTACTTTTAAAAAGCTTATTTTTATTATATATTACGGACTCGGTTTTATTTTGTATTTAATGATGAATAATATCAGATTCTTCCATTCTAAATCGTTGATCGTTAAGGTCATCCATTGGTAAGGTGTCGTCTGTAAAATCACTGCTATCTGTGTCGGTGTCGGGGGTGTCGGTGTTACGTGTCTCTTTGACTTCGACGTCTTCTTTTAAATTTGAACGATTATAACTATAATAATTATAAACAGGTACTGCTAATGACCCACTTACAATAACAGCTGAAAGTTGAGCTAATGTTTGAATAAATGTATTGATGAAAAGCTCTGAATAATTTTGACAGGACATCTTATTTGTTTTATTACTTATAGTTTTATTACTTTTAAATTAAATTAATTACGATTTTTTAAAACATTTGTTAAATATATATAAGATGTCATATTGTTCACCAAATGTTAATGTAACTGGAATCGGTAATCATTATACATGTTTTGACCACGATGAATTAAAAGAAATTGCGTTAGCCTTAAATATTTACATTCAGAAAAATAAATTGTGTTTGTTAGAATCTTCAAATAAATTAAAAAGTAAAACTTGTTCTACAAAAATAATAAATATTAATAAAAAAACAAAAAAACAATTGTGGTATTCTATTTACAATAGACTCGAAAAAATTTGTCCTTATGAATATTGTTGGGTAGACTTGGAATTTATAAATAATATAAAAGATCCTTATCTTAGAGATAAGATTCGCGATTTTACGTTTAAACCAAAGATAACCAAAGATGCAAACTCTTGGTTGTGGACAGAAGATATTAATCGTGTCTTGCAACAATATCAAGAAATAGATAAAACTTTTAAATTTTTAGGAGCTTTACCTTCTGATTTTTATAAATTAACAAAAATGAATTATAAAGATATTTGTAATTACAATAAATATTCTATAGTGTTTAATTTAGATAATCATAATCAATCAGGTAGTCACTGGGTCGCCTTTTTAATTGATAATAAAAATAAAACCATTGAATATTACGATTCTGTAGGTAACTTGCCAAACAAAAACATAAATGCATTTATCAAACGTGTACAAAATTATTTACATAAAAACTGTAAAACCACATATGAAATTTTATACAATAAGACCAAGCATCAATCTGAAAATAACGAATGTGGAATGTTTGCTATTCATTTTATTATTAATAGATTACTCGGTAAATCATTTCACAATATATCAAAATTGGTAATAAAAGATAAAGATATGAATCGTTTTAGAAAATTTGTTTTTAGACCAAAAGCAACATTACTTTTAAAAAAAGTAAAATCAAAAGTAAAATCAAAAAGAAGTAAAATCAAAAGTAAAATCAAAAAAGTAACTAACACTCTATATATTTAGTATAAACTCTTGAAAATAAACCTGTTTGACCAGGAATTTCATATCTGTAATGCAAATGTCTTTTTAATCTTTTTTTACCTAAACCAAGAAATAATGGAACATTATATTCAACTGGGCATTCTATTTTTACAATTGTATTTCCAATAATATCTGATTGAACTACGCCACTATTTGAATAATCATTGTATACTCTCCAATCTACTTCACCAGTTGTAGGATATACTGATTTAGCTGCCCAATATAAAATTCGCGTATTAGGAGGAAGATTTGTTAATTTAATTTCTTTTAAATTATTTGAATTGGTTTTGTCAAATCCATCTTTAATAATTGGTATTACACTTTTACCCAAAAATGGTAAATAATAATCTCTATCAAATGCAAAATATAATGCACATATACCAATCATAAATGCTAGTAAACGATACCCGAAACTATCATAATTTATTTTCAATCCAGAAGCTTGTACTAAGTAAAATAACCCTCCGAAAACTAATATTAAACGCGCTATTATATTCATAAACATTTTGTGCGTTTTATGTTTTATATAAACATTTTAATTTTTATATAAAAAAATATTCGAAAAATTAAATTCAAATTGCTGTCTAAGTACGTGGGTAATTCACGGAATACCAAAAATTAATACCCGTATATTCAAATATAATATGAAATAAAAATCCAGAAATAAAAATAATTTTAATTATATCCATATCAATTTTCCCAGGAGTTTTTATAATAAAATTTTCAAGTAGTTTAGTTAGGGCGAGTAAACATACACCAACAATAAAAGCTTCGGTAATAACAGTAATGACGGGTTTATACATAATCACTTAAATTAAAGAAAAGAAAAAAAAAATTTCTAATTGTTTCGTTCCTTGTAAATTTCTAATTTTATTTCACCTATTCTCTTAATATATTTCATCTGTATTTTATCATTTAATTCATTTATCTTTTTTGATCCATGTTGTTCAAAAATATCTGGAAAAACCCCATGGCAAAAAAAGTAAAATGACGCACATATACTACTTTTAAAATAACCAAATGAATCGCAAAAATGCTCCCAATATGTTTGATTCGCAAATATCAAATGCCTGAAATGTGTTTCTTGTCCAGTCTCTTTTTGTTTTTTTATAAAATTTTCTATAATATCTTGATCACTTAATACATTTTCTAAATTTATTTCCATTTAAATAATAAATAATTGTTTTTTTAAATAATTGTTAGTAAAATATTTTTTAATTGAATTTAAAATATTATATGTATAAATTGAGTCAATATTATATTCCATATTATCTTCTAAATCTGATACCAAATTTGAAAAATGTTGATTATCTAATGCGTATTCTAATAATTTACATTGTTCTAGTAGATAATCCATTTCGTTTTTATCATATATAAAGTTTAAGACTTTATTGTCGTCTTTGTTTATATCAATTGTATCATTTACATTATTTATAACTTTTAAAATTGATTTTACAAGATCTTTCATAAATAAAGAATGTTTGTGTTTTATATATATTTTAATAAAATAATATAAATTCAACTTTTACAAGAGTCTTTTTATTTTACCATCATCTATACAATTGTTATAAATGTCTTGTTCTATGGTATCTTTTATAATAAACCTATGAATATCTATTGGTCTAGTTTGACCTAATCTATCAGCTCTTCCTATGGCTTGACATTCTACATTTTTTCTATATTCTTGATTTCCGTATATTGGTTCTAAAAATATAATTTTATTTGCAACAGTTAAATTGATACCACTAGCTGAATTTTTTGATGATAGTAAAATCAAATTTGTATCAGGATCTTTGTAAAATAGATTAATCGCACGTTTACGTTGATATACACTACCATTACAATAAACTAGATTTATATTTTGCTTGGTTAAAATATTACCAACTTTATGTAATAATTCATCCCATTGAGAAAACAAAATCACCTTGTTATTATTATCATACAAGATTTGTTTTAAAAAATGTATAATATTTCCTATTTTTGTAGATTTCACTGTTTGTATAATACTTGATAATTCGTTACCTTCTGCATTAAATGGTGTAGGTTCATTTTCTTTTAATAAATAAACTTCTTTATTGGATATTAATGTATTACACGATGGGCATTTTATAATAGTTGATGTTGATTCTTTTGACTTGTGCGTTTGATATAAACAACCCCAACAAAATTTATGTCCGCATTTTGTTATAGCTAAATTGTTTGTATCAATTTCATCCAAACAAATTGGACATGCTTCGGAAGTTTGCAAATTTTCTAATCGAGATTTTAAATAATTATATGTTCTAGATATACTTTCATAATTTTTCTTGGATGTAGTTAATTTTCTTTTTAATAAATTTATCTTTAACTTTATAGCTTCTTTATCTGATTCTTCATAAGATTCTTCAATTTCATTTTCATAAGATTTTATATCTAATTCTATATTTTTTATATGTCTTTCTTCCGTTTCAATTTGACTTTTATTATAATTTAATAAACAATTGTGTATTTCGTCAAACGTTTTGCAATTTTTAATCATTTCGCGCGTATCTTCATTTAATTCTGGATGACAACACAATTTTATTAAAAAATTTATGTAATTTCCTTTGGCACCAGATACATATCCATCATAAATAGATCTTTCTTGTGAAGTAAATTCCAACAAGTTTGTAAATTCGTTTATAATATTTTTATCATATTCTATATTATCTTTTGTATTTCTACGAAATAGAAATTTACATTTATTTATTATGTTACCATCACCAAATCCTATGCTAATTAAAGAATTTGTTGTAACTGACATGTTTGTTAAATTATAATCCATTGATCTATTTATATAATCAGTATTGTATGACATTAGTTTAAGAAAACTAGATGATTTATCTACAAATGGAGTTCCTGTGATATTCCACTTGTATTTACTAGATAAACTACATTTTTCTAATACTGTTGAAGATATTTCGTGAGCTTCATCGTGTACGATTCTATTCCAGTAAAACAGACTAAAACAATTAAAAATTTTTGTATCTAATAATCTTTTATTGTCTTTTTTATCATAAGAATTTAAATACATTGATAATAAATCAATACTCGATTTTTCTATTTTTTTTAAATATCTCTTGTTTGCTAAAAATTCATATGATATAATTACTATATCTGAAAATAATAAATCTGCTAGTGTTAAATTTGAATATTGATCATACGTCACTACCAACAAAATTCTATGATTATTTTGAAATTTATCGTAATATTCTTGAACCCATTGATCACATAATTGAGCCTTGCAAATTATTAATGAAGCATTTGTTTTTATACCTTTAAACTGTTCTTTATAATCAATACCTTCGTTAGACGGTATATAAATGTATTTACTAAAATCAAAGCTTTCCAAATTTTGTAAAACTAATTGCCTTTTATCCATAAATGGCGTTTTAATATGTTGTTTACAATAATGAAAATTCATATGTTTTGAGCCTGTACAACAATTACCTTTAGCCTTACCCCTTTTATAAAAATAATTACAAGCGTCTCCAAACTTTACAAATTTATCATTTTGCAATTGTAATTCACGATCATTTTGTAAAATGTAATACAATGTAACAATTGTTTTACCTAAACCAACTTCTGATATAATATTTCCACCATAGTATTTAAATAATCTTTTTGTTTTTTCATATATTGTTTTATTAGATGATAATATATCATTGTATAAATAATAATCATCTAATACAGGTACCTTGTATTCTTGACTATAATCGTATTCTATTATATTACACCCATTATCTACATTATCTTCAATCGATTTCATCCATATTATATCTTGCTTTTGATAATTATATAAATGTAAGCTCCGCTCCGGTTTTAACAATGGCAAAGGATTAGGGCCAAAGCCCTCATTCGTATTAAACTGTTCTTTATAATCAAAATTTTGAATATTAGATAAAATGTCATCGTTTTGTTTTACAAGTTCAGTCCATTTTTGAGCTATTAACAATTGTGTTAATAAATAAGAAGATCTAGATATAGGAAGAGAATTATGAAATTCGTATTTACAAGCTTCAATTATTTTATCTTTTATATAATATGATATAAAATACATATCCTTTAACTTTTCCACTTTGACAAATAAAACTTCCTTTCTACTATGTCTATTTATAAAATAATTTGTTCTCTCTATAAATTTTATAGGCTCGCTTTTCATAGATTCTATAGATAATTCATTTAAATATGGATAAATATAATGACTCCCGTAATAATAATTAAAACAAAGTTTTTTTTCATTATACTCAGTTTTAGGTATATTATAAATATTTAAAAATGCATTATTTCTACTTTGTTCTGATATATCATCTGAATCTATTATTATCAATTTTCTATCACCATAAATTAATCTAATATTTTCATCAGGTATTGGCTTGTGTAAAGTTATAGGATTACTTGTGATTTTTGTAAATCCTGTAAAATAAGATAAAATAGGTATCATATTATATATGTAATATATCAATTTTTTAAATTAAACCCTAGCAGATTTATTATTTTCGTAGAACAAGTTTTACTTTTTAATTTTTTATAATTTAATTTTAGGTAAAAAGTATTGTTTCATTATTAAATAAAACACCAATACTACAAATGCTTTTAAAACATTTAATAATAGTGGGTTAGAAAGATAAGGTGGAGATATAAGAGTGATATAACCATCAAATTCTGTTCTAGTGATTACGAAAAACAATAATAATAATAATAAATTATCTTCTGTAATTTGAGATTTTATAAATGTTAAAAAGTTTGGATTTTCATATTCTTCATCTTCATCTGCAAAATGTACCTTTTTTTTAATATTCATACGAATATTAGATGGCGAATGGTTATTTTGTTCGATTTGATTTAATTCATTTAAAACTTCATTTGGTAGCCGTCTAGTGACATCGTCAGTAAAGGCACCTTGCATTTGTTGTTGTTGCATTTGTTGTTGTTGCATTTGAGGAACTTGTTGCTGTATAGGTGGTTCATTAATAGATGGACCAGGCAAATCAGAAATTCTAGTAGACATTGACATTTTTTTTTATACTATAAACATAAAAAAAAATTGGCGGGGCGCGCGCGACACTCACGTAATTAAAAACCTGCGTTAAAAAATATTGCAGTTTTTTCATCGAAATCGTCTGGTTTAACAGTGAATGGCTCGAAAAACTTTTGTTTTAATAATTCTAAAGGTGTAGGTAATTGGAAAACATCATTTGCTCCATTTATTAATCTACCTTCTAGTAAATATTTATTATCATCAGTGTTTTTATTTGAAACTGTAGATTTTGTTTCAGTTTCACTATTTGTAAAACTATCTAAACTCGATCCCGAACCAGAACTTGAATTCGAACTTGAATTCGATCTTGAATTCGATCTTGAATTCGAACTTGAAGATGCTGTAGAATCAGTATCATCTGGTATAAGTTCTCTAGGATATAACTCAATAATCCAATCAAATAATTCCTGAGAAATATACAAATCCAATAATGATGTCAAAAAATAATGAACATCATATACTTCATTGTAAGTAAATGGTACGTTTAATTCGCTATCTGAAAGATTATCCATTTCCTCATCTGTAATAATTGTTTTATGTAATTTTCTGTCATATTTATATGGTCCTAGTATAAATTTATTAGGATATGCTTCTGGTATTTTATCAGAATAGACCATGCAAAATTCAAAATCCCATAAACGAGGAATAATCCCTGTATTTTTTAGATAATATGTTATACCACATATCTGGTATACTAAATACCCACCTGGTTTGATAGATGTATCTATTAATATGTTACCATAATGAAAATCATTATGCATCATTTTATAATATTTTTGAATAATAGCAATTGTGTAAATTAATTGAAATACAATATTTTTCCACTGGTCATCTTCTATTTCTTTGTCGTTTTCATATGTGTTGTAAATCCAATTATCTAAACTACCACCGTCCACATATTCTGATATTAACATATTTGAATGTGTTCTTATACTACCATCAACTTCTAAACGTTTTAAATTTAACATTTTTAAAGATTTACTTTTATTAGAAACTTTTTGTGTACCCAAGTAATAAACTAAATGTGGTGATATATTTTTAATCACTATATTATCCGTTAAATATTTCAATACTATACTTTCTAAATTACACGGATGTTCTAATTTGTCATATTTCGTTTCAATTGGTACTACTTTTAAACCAAATTTTATCCCTCTTGTTATTTTATTATAACTTTTTTTATATCCTTTAAACGGATAACCCTTGATTTCCGATGTATTTTTCACCTTTACCAATTGTGACAATTCATCTAGTCCAAAACGTTCTCTAGTTTCATTAAATAGAATTCTACTTTTTTTAATTTCATGGCGAATAGTTTGTAGGTATTTAATTCTCTTATTAAATGAATGATATATCTTTGTAGAATCTGATGAATTTATATCTATTTTATCAGACATCTTTTTAAATGTACAAATTCTTTTTAATCTAATTTTTTATTTTAGTTTTAGACGTTTAACGCAAAAATTGAAAATATTTTGATGTCGGTTGATTTACAACTTTATATTAACTACCATATTATAATTATTATGAGTAAAATTTTACAGATCAAAATTTTCAATGATATACTAGATCAATTTATGGATTATCTAGAAAACAATTTCTATTTTTTTAGATCAGATTTAGTTTTATGTAAAAGCACTATAGAATTTGTAAGATATAGTAATCCAAGATTAGTTGTAGAACAATTTATGAATTACGTATCACCTTATAAATCATACATTTCTAACTGTGATGAAGAATTTTTTTTACATACAAAAGTTGATACTATTATACACTCAGATAATTTAGGTTTTGTTTCTAAAGTAAGAAATATATGGGTTTCAAATGACATTACTGATAATCAAAAAGCACATGTGTGGTTATATTTCCAAAAATTATTAAGAGCAGGCGAAAAAGTTTAAACAATATATTTATATATTAATTGATATTAATTTTCAAATAAATACCTACAACAAGGTATTTATTTCAAAAGTCTTCTTCTTCAAAGCCCGCTTCTTGGATAGTAAAAAATTCATCATTGTATTCAATCCATGTCAAAACCATTTGTAAATCAAATTCTAAACAAACACCTTCATCTCCCAATTCAAGACAATTTATACATAAGCCACCATTCCCATAATAAATACAGTTTAAACAATATCCTAATCCAACCGAACAAACAGAACAGATACCATCTTCACTGTCAAAACAATTCTTGCAAAAAGATTTCGTAGATAAAAGAGACATATTACAATCTTATATAAAGGTCAAAATTAATTCAATTTTTAAATGGTTCGGTCGTGTTACTAAATTATTTTACACATATGTATTAAATGGCAGAATTACTTTTAGAAAAAGTAATATCAAAACCACAACCAGAATTACTTTTAGAAAAAGTAATATCAAAACCACAACCAGAATTACTTTTAGAACCACAACCAGAATTACTTTTAGAAAAAGTAATATCAAAACTAGAACAACCACTAGAACAACCACTAGAACAACCACTAGAACAACCACTAGAACAACCACTAGAACAACCACTAGAACAACTATTAGAACCACAATCAGAACAAGAACAGACGCAGGGTTCTTCTCTTCATCTTATGGTAGAGGCAGAGTTAAGAGAAAACTTGAAAAAATTTTTTAATGAAATTGATTTAGCTTTTGATTATGTTCCAAAATCAGATGTTGAAAAATTAAATGCATTTTTAAAAAAATTGTATAATGAGAATTTAACTAAATTTACTAGTACAATTTTAGAAAAATTAAAACAATATGACGAAAAAATTTCATATATAGTAATGTCTAAAACAAAACTAAAATCTAGTCATTTTTCATTTTTAAATGAAGTTGTATTGTTTAATGATATATTAGATTTTAGTGTTTTTGCAAATGAAAATAAGAATACAAAACGTACAATTGTAAATTATTTATATAACATGTACATGTCAAGTTTTGTTTTACAAAGTACATTTGCAGATATTTCTAACATTGAAGATTTTGCAAAAAACATTAATCAATTTATTTCTAATTTAAAAATCCAAAATGAAAAGCAAAATGAAAAGCAAAATGAAAAGCAAAATGAAATTATACAAGAAATTATACCTTGTCGAACTGACCTTGCCAATAGTTCAACTGATTTAGGTAATATCTTAAGTAATATTACTGGATCTGGTGGTTTGGGGGGTGGTTTTGGTGGTGTTTTACAATCATTGATGGGTAATAAAGAAATTATGAATTTAGCATCTGATTTGAGTAAAGATATTCAAAGTCAAAATTTGGATCCAATGACATTGTTAAGTTCGATGATGTCTGGTAAACCAAATAGTGTCATTGACAATTTGGTAAGTAATATTACTGGAAAAATAGAAAAAAAAATTAACAATGGTGACATTGATAAGGCTTTGTTACAGACACAAGCGCAATCTATTTTAAAAAATCTTGGTCAATAACAAAACCCTACTTTAACCTATAATAATAAGTTTTACAAAATTTGGAAAGCTTTGATTTTAATTAATATATAATTTATTAAAATTTTTTTTTAACATGTAATATAAATGAACAATAATACAAAATCAGATCCGTTTTGGTACAATGATATTGGTATATTGATACATCCAGATAGATTGATAGAATTTTTTCCAATAAGTGATTATACATTAGAAGAAAAATTTAATGCCTTGACAAGATTATCATTGTATATTTCAATTGTTCTATTTTATTATAATGCAGATTATGGTTATATTTCTATATTTTTAGCAACTCTTTTAATTACCTATTTTGTTTGGGTAAATAGACCTTTGGAAAAAGAAAGAACAACAGGAACAACAGGAACAACAGGAACAACAGAAAACGAACCAATTATTGAAAAGTTGGAAAACGAAACGACATTGGGTTGTACAAAACCAACTCTTGACAATCCTTTTATGAATGTTACAATGAAAGATTTTCTTAACATTGATGAAAATACTGGAAATGTGGTCGATAGACCACCAGCATGTGATACAACTGATCCTGAAGTTAAAAAGGAAATTGATGGTAATTTTAACAATAATTTATTTAGAGATGTAAACGACATTTTTGGAAAAATGAATTCTCAAAGACAATTTTATACTATGCCATCTACTACTATTCCAAACGCTCAGGGTGAATTTGCAAAATGGCTGTATCTTAATCCAAAAACATGTAAAGAAGATCAAGATTATTGCGTAGCATATGAAGATCTTCGTGCTAAAAGACCTGTTTTTTATGATCCTACTCAAAATCCAGTCGAAACTAAAAACTAGTTACTTTAGTTACTTTAGTTACTTTAGTTACTTTAGTTACTTTAGTTACTTTAGTTACTTTAGTTACTTTAGTTACTTTTAAAAAAAGTAACATCAAAAGGTAAAAAGTAGGACCAAAGCCCTTCAAAAAGAAAGGTTTAAAGAAAGGTTTAAAGAAAGGTTTAAAGAAAGGTTTAAAGAAAGGTTTAAAGAAAGGTTTAAAGAAAGGTTTAAAGAAAGGTTTAAAGAAAGGTTTAAAGAAAGGTTTAAAGAAAGGTTTAAAGTAGGACTTCCTACAGTTACTCAAGATTATACGTAAGCATTTAAATTGTACAATTTTTCCCAATTATGAAAAAATTGTCTTCTTGTTTCAATTGATTCTTGTAATTTAGCATCGTAGTTGTCTAAAAATTCTTTATTAGTGCAAAGTTTTATAGCATTTTCTAAATGATTACATTGTTTGTCTAATAAATTTGTATTGATATATTTAATATTTTCAATGAATGATTTAGGAATTTCCTTAAATAAAGTAAACGAAACGAATTTTGTTTTAGTTTTAGTTATTTCTTTTGCTAATTCTGTTAATTCATTTAGAATAATATTACGATTATCATCTGATAAATCAAAATATTTGCAAATTATATATTTTTCTGAATTTGTAGGTCTACTTGTTTTTGGTTTGTAAATATAAACTTCTTTATAACATCGGAATAATAAATAAAGTAAATGGATACTTGTTTCTGTTAAAATATCAAATACTTTTAAAATAAAATGACCATTTTCCTTTTGAACACTAATAGCAGCAAAAATTTCACTTAGGATCAAATTATAATGTAATTGTTCTTTGTGATTAAAATCAGTTCCTTCATCGAAACCACCATCTGCAGTAACTAAATAAAATTGTTTTCCAGCTGTATTTTTAATGTGATTAATATTTTCTAAATTATTAATATCACCAGTATTATCCTTTCCGTAACTAACGCATAAATATTTATTTATAATATTTTTATTATAACTAGGTAAATTATAATTTCTATACTGTGGTAAATCTTTATTTAATGAAATTGTCCAAATTTTATAATCTGTTTTATATTTACATCGTTTTGTCACTACCGTTGTAAACCCTTGATCATCCACTTCTGGTTTACGTTTTTTAACTGTAACAGATGGAAGTCTGTCGATTTGTAAATAAATATTAGTACCCTGAATAAATCCACCAGGTGCCTCTGCACAATGTAAAATCAATTGGGTTTCATCATAATCTTCAAAAATTTCAAATTCATTTACAATTTCCCAATATTTATAAAAAGCACGATTAATAATAGGATCTTTTACCTGAAAATCATACATGTTAATATACCATCTTACATTTTTCCAACTATCACCATCAATATTATCAATTTTATTTCTACAAATATTTAATTTATCATTATAACCATAACATTGCTTTGCTACTTGCGGATTATCACTAGCTTCTAAATTAACGTTAAATTGTATATCGTCATCTTTCTTGTCGCTACCTAATCTGAATAACATATATTATATATATATGCAAATTTTAAATCATTTTTTTATTACTTTTTCTAAAAGTAATAAAGCCTTGATTTTTATTCTCTGTCCTTTTAAAAGTAAAAAAACCCCTTTATTTTTGATTTTACTTTTTCTAAAGTAAATGTAATAAGCTATGGTTTTGTTAAAAGAAAATAGTATATTTGTATCTATTGCTAGTTATAGAGATGACGTATGTACTGATACTCTGGATTCATTATTCAAAATGGCAGAAAATCCAAATAGAATTTTTGTTGGTATTTGTCAACAAAATAATTCTACAGAAGATACAGATTGTCTTTCGGGTATTATAAACACACCCTTGGAAAATAATGTTCGAATAATACGAATACCACATTATGAAGCAAAAGGGCCTACTTATGCTAGATATTTATGTAGTACACTTTGGAATGGTGAACAATATTTTTTACAAATTGATAGTCATACGAAATTTGTAAAGGGTTGGGATAGTATTTGTATTAATATGATTCAATCTATTAAAAAAAATAAATTATCACTAAAGCCTGTTATTAGTTATTACCCCCGCGAATCTAAAAATTATGAAAAATATACAGAAGAGCAAAAATATAATGTTCCAAGAATGTGTAAATCATTTTTTAATGAAAGGGGTATGATATCATTTTTAGCATCACGTGAAATAAATACGAATAATAAAGTATATCAAACGCCACATCTAGCTGGTGGTATGTTTTTTTGTGAATCTGATTTTCTTAACGAATTACCATTCGATCCTGATTTACCATACTTATTTGTAGGTGAGGAAATTTTACATAGTATTCGTTTTTTTACAAATGGATGGGATATTTTTACACCATCTGAAAATATAATATTTCACGAATATACAAGAAAAGATAAACCAAAAATATGGACGGATAATCCATATTATTCTGACATGGCAGCCTTTAATAAAGTGAAACATTATCTTGGTTTAGATAAAAGTGACGATATTCAAACTAATAAATACATAAATCTAGACACGTCACTTGCAATTTATGGTTTAGGTAAAGTTAGAACCATTCAAGAATTTTATGATTTTGCAGGAATAGATATCACAGGTAAACGTGTTGTTAAAAATTTTTGCAATACTGATAATATAGCCAGTAATGAAGATATAATTGGAAGTAATAAAATAAAAGAAACTCAAAAAACTCCTGTTCAAACCACTTATACGTCTTATATTTCTTACTATTTGTTAAGTTTTTGTATATTAATTTTATTTATTATTGTAAGCATCGTCTTGTCTAAGCGTTAATTAAGTTTTCAATTCTATCTTGTAACTCTTCCTTTTTTCCTGAAGATTTAATATTCAACCTTTGTAATAAATCTTTTAGAACTTTAATAGTAATTTTACCACCATTATTTTTTAATAATGTATATTCTTTAATAATTTCTTCTTTTGGCCCTACTTTTTCTAAAAGTAATTCTTCACCACCCTTTTCTTCTTTTGGCCCTATTTTTTCTAAAAGTAATTCTTCACCACCCTTTTCTTCTTTTGGCCCTACTTTTTCTAAAAGTATTTCTTCTTTTGAAGAATTTAAGGTACCGACCTCAAATAAAATTTGATTGTGATACATTATGATGTACCAATTATTATATTCCAAACATTCTTCTATGTCGTCTGTTTTTTTTTCAATAATGTGTTTATGATATGTAAAATAAACATTCGAAATGCCTTTTTGATATTCTGTTATATCCAAAAGATCATCTATAAAAACTGGTTTGTATTGTATATTTTTTGTTTTAAACATATCTGTGATATCACTAAAGGATGTTTCTAAGCTATTGAGATTTTTGTTTGTGATTGTATTTTTGTAATATTTGTATTCTATACAATTAAGACAATCGATGATATCATACAAGCATCCGATTTTATAAATACTAAAATTATTTTGATGTAAATCAATTGTATTAAAATCGAATTTTGAATGTTTAGTTTTAATAATGTTTTGTGTTGGTAATTTAATAATATCCACTTTACGTTTTTTAAAAACACAATATCTATTTAGAAATGAAATATCCTTTTCACAATCGCTTAAATCAAACGATTTGTCGTAGGTACCTTGCCGTAAGGTATCTTGAAATAATTGCGTTTCAATACAATCAAATCCAGCTACTTCCATCGATTGTAGCAAATGTTTGTAGTTTATAATCCATTCATCTGATCCTTCTCCTAATATATTATCTCCATTTAGTGTAATTTTCAATCGATTTCCAAAAATTTTAGTATTATCTTGTAAGGTATCCCTTTCTAAAAAATATATAACTTCACCGTTTTGTTCATAGCTACAAGTACGCTTAGATTCTTCAAATAACTCATTGATACGAGTATCATCTAAAAATGTAATAATAAAATAACCATCGGTATGTAATGATGTATCTAAAATTTTCATAATATTATCAAAATGATTTTTGCATTCAAAGAAATAATGAAATCCAAATTGGCAACAAATAACATCAAAGTTGGATGGATTATTTTTATAAATAATATCACAACTATCATCTTTTGTTAAATCTAAATTATAAAAGTTGTAATTTAATGAAGCTCGATCTTGTTTTGATAATCCATTAATTCTACGTTTACATTCTGTAATATTACGATCTGATATGTCATAACCATGTACGTTTTTAATATTATTAAAAGTCCATTTGTGCATATCACCTCCTTTTCCAGAGCATAATTCTAATAACCAGTTTGTATTTTTACAATATTTGTTGTAAAGTTGCTCTTTAATTTTGTTATGAAAACGTCTCATTTTTTCAAAATATACATCTGATTTATCTTTTTGTTTTGAACTGTAAAATTGGCATAGGAAATCTTTGTCTATTGGATTGTGAATATTGTTCCAAATATTACAAGCTACTTTTGAATAATTTCCATGTTTTTTAGGATTATTAGTTTTATCCCATCTTGTTCTTAATGGAACGAATTTTTTATCATTTGAATTCCACACAAATTCTATAACTGTATTATTTATATAATATGTATTTGTAGTTTCATCAATTAAATTATCTGGAAATGTAGTTTGATAAGTAACTACATTTTGTTCATTAGTACCAGATAATTTTTCTATATCAAACAAAACTATACCAGTTGTTTGACGTTTATCTATTGATTGGTTTTTTACGTTAATAATGTCGGGGGTGTCGTTAGACGGTAAGGTACCTTGAACGTAAAGTTGCCATTTACCAATATTATTATCTGAACCGATTTTTACTGCAAAAAAATCAATTGTATTTAATTCTGCTGGTTTCCATTTTAATAAACTAGACCATTTTTTTGTTTTAGGATATGGTTCATTTACAGGTGTAAAAATTAAACCATCATTTTTGTAGGCCATTTCATTTACGGAATCAAGAATTTTTTTAGACGCGCTAAATACATTTCCAAAATAATAATCTTTGCAAATTACACTATAAAATGTAGTTTTATTAAATGCCTTTAACAAATTTTTCAATATTTCTAAACGTCGTTTTAACAAATACTCATTATTTCCACGTAAATCAGTATTGTTAAAATACAAAATATCAAATGCCAAAAAATAGATTTGGTTATCAACTCTTACCATTTCTCCATCTAAAATAGTCATTCCGCATTTTTGTTTATCGCATTTAATATCTGTTTTAAAAATTTTGTTGAGATTATTATCAATAAAATATACATCTCCTACTTGATTTACAAATAAGAATACTCTATCACCATCTGCTTTGTCTGTTACAGAATATTCATATTTATACAGATTTGAAATTTTATCTTTACAAAGAGATTCTGGTTGTGCACCTACAAAATATACAGTGTTTGTACAAGATTTGTATTCATTGATAATTGCACGACGTTCTGCATTTGGTGTTATATAAAAATTATTTTGTCGAATTTGTGAAATTAATGTTATATAATTAAGTATGCTATCTATATCATCTTTTGTAATTTCCAATTCTACTTCGTGTTTTTGAATATAAGTTTTATCTGGCATTTCTTGATTTACTATTGTTAAATCAAGATGACCAAATGGTAAATCATAACTAATTCTATGCTTGTATCTTACAGTTTCATAATTATCTAAATTTACATTTATATTTACATTTTCTGTTTTTTCATAAGCTACAGAATAACGAAAATCATAATCATAAACATCATATTTTTTTATAGTATTTTTTAACATAATGGTTTCAGAATTATCTGATAAATCAACGATGACTTTGATATTACCTCTATCTTTATTATTTACTTCATTTTTATAAACTGTTTCTTTTGTATCTTTTACAGTTTTCTCAAAACTTGCATCAAATACATTTTTTAAAGAATAGAAAAAAGGAATATCTACATTAGATTCAAAAGCTGTTTTGTTTGTTTGTTTGCTTTGATAAAATTTACCAAATCTAATTTCAAATTCGTTATTTTTTGCAAGTGCATCCTGCAAAAAATTGATGAGAACTGATTGGTTGGACTCTCCTAAATTAAAAAATTGCATAGTCATTTTAATATATTTTATTAGAAAATGCAAATAAATTTCAATTTTTTAATTTTGATTTTGGTGGCTGTGTGGCGTTTCATAAATAAGTATACCAATCTGGAGAAAAACATGAACATAATGGATTACAGCAATAATAAGTATCATCACTGAATAAATCACAATCGTAATAAAAACATCCAGGGTTATTACACTTTGTTTTAATTTTTGGTACTTCTGTTTCAATTGGAATACCAGTCGATATAGGCGAATTTGGATGCAAATATAAATTTACATTTGTTATATAAGAACACCCTGATGTCCCATTAGACTTTTGAACCCTACGTTTACGTATAGTTTTATCTGTTATTGCTGTTGCACCTGTTGTACAATTCATTTTGTTATTTTATACTATAACAAAATAAAAAAAATATACATAATGTTTAAAATAAGCTTTGTTTAAAACAAGTTCATTTCCTCTTTTTTGCTCTTTTACTTTTTCTTTTAAAAAAAGGTTAACCAAAATCCCTTATTTTTGGTTAACCTTTTTCTAAAAGCTTTTTTGATGTTACTTTTTTTAAAAGTAACTAAAGTAACTAAACAGCCATAGGAGCTTTTATCGGCGGGTGTGGAAAATATCCGACTATATCAAAGTCTGAAATTGTCATTTCGTGAAATTGTTTATATTTTATATCATCTTTTATAATTAATTTAGGTGCAGATCTTGGACTTCTTTGTAATTGTTCCTCAATTTGACTAATATGATTTTTATAAATATGTACATCACCTCCCATGTAAATTAATTTATCTGGTTTCATATCACAACGAATTGCTAAAATATAAGTTAAAACAGCATAACTAAAAATATTAAAGGGATTTCCTAAAAATAAATCATTTGATCTCATATTAAACAAACAACTCAAAAATTTTTCACCATCTTGTTCTCTAACGTAAAATTGGCATGAAAAATGGCACGGTAAAAGTGAAGTTTTGTCAAAATCTGGTGGGTTCCAATATGACATCATAATTCTTCTACTAAACGGGTCTGATTTAAGTAAATATTCTATATAAGCCAGTTGATCAAATCCTCCTATTTTATTACGATCAATACACGATGTATCTGCAAATGCTTGACTATAATTTGCTCCGAAAAATCGCCATTGCCATCCATATCCTTTTCCCAAAATACCATCTTCATAATGGTTTAATCCACGTGAATCTAAAAATTCTCTAGATGTATTTCCATCCCAGATTTTTACACCACGGCGTTGCAAAATCTTAGCATCAGTGTCCCCACGCATAAACCAAAGTAATTCTTCTATACAACTTTTCCATGGAACCCTTTTAGTAGTTAACAATGGCACAGTTTCAGATATATCAAATTCCATTCTATGTCCAAAACTACTAATTGTACCTACACCAGTACGATCTGGTCTAGATTTACCATTTTCTAAAATTGTTTTTGCCAAGTCTAAATACTGTTTTTCAGAAGAATTTTCAGGCAAGGTAAGGTACTGTAAAAAACGATAATGCAAATCATAACCTTTATCATATTGTTTTTCAGATATACTAATCAATTTATAAGACTGGTCCAAAGGTGTCATAAAACAATCAGGTTCTAAATTTTGTTCAGGTTTGTAATCATATACTTCTGTCAAATAAACACGTGACGGTTTCAACTTGTATTTTTCTACGTGATTTTGTTTTAAAAATAAATCGTAAATTTCCGAACCACCAATTACATATACATTTAAATTCGCCATATTGTAAAATTTTACAAATTGCTCAAATGTTAAAAAATATACACTTTTATTTAAATTGTTTAAAGGTGATTTCGGCAAAGGTGAAACTCGTAACAATTCTGGATCATTTGTCAAGATTAAATTTAATCTGTTTTTTAAAGGACGTCTTTCTCTTGAAATAGAAAACCAAGTTTTTCTACCCATTAAAACTATATTCTCGTTAGACGGCAAGGTACCAGAATTGCTAGAACCATTTGTCATAGTAACTGTTTTAAAAAATTCTATATCTTTTTGTAACTTGAAAAGTAATCCATTATTCCTTCCAATTGCTAATTTATTTTTATAATTTGTCACACATGCAATAATATTAATAGGCATACTTAAACCTTACTTTTTTTGATGTTAAAGTAACTAAAGGTTAACCAAAAAATTATTCATTTTTTTTTAAAGTAACTAAAAGTAACTTGCGATTTTTTTGATGTTACTTTTTCTAAAAGTAACTTATAATGAATACATCATACATTGGTATTGATTTTGGTACAACTAATAGTTGCGTTTGTTATTATAAAAATAAAAATTACAATTTAATACCAAATGAAAACGGTAATTATATAACTAAATCGTGTGTATATTTCAATCCGCTTTCAGATGAAATATTATACGGAGATACTGCGTATCTATGTAAAGATAATATAAGTAATTTCAAACGATTATTAGGAGTCAAGTATAGTGATTTCCAACAAGATCAATCTTTATGTTATTTTTTTAAACATTTACATATAGTCTCAGGTAGGGAGAATGATTTTTGTGAAATTGTTTTAAAATACAACAATCGGTTGCATCAATTTTCTATAGAATACATTATTAAATTATACATAACATATTTGTTAAAAAGAACTAGAGAATTCTTAAACATACAGGAAACTTATGACCTACACGCAGTTATAACAGTTCCAGTTTTATTCACAAATATCCAACGATCAATGTTAAAATCTATTTTTGAACTGTGTAATATTCATGTTATTCGAATTATTAATGAACCAACATCAGCAATACTACCATACGTAATTGACGTAGCTGGTAAAGGCTTCGGTAAAGGTACTGAAAACGTATTAGTAATAGATTGTGGGGGTGGTACAACTGATTTTACGGTAATGGAATGTGACCATAACGACACTTTTTTCGAAGTAAAATATACGAGTGGTGATAATTTTTTAGGTGGTGAGGATATCACGGATAATATGTACAACTACGTTGTAAACTCATTTACCAATGGCGAACGTCACCTTGACGAGCTACGTAAACAATGTGAAAAGGCCAAGTGTCTTTTAAGTCATCAACAAAATGCTAGTGTATATAGAGAATCCGGAGGTGCTAGTATTAGTATATCTCGATCTAAATTTATAAATATAAATAATGATTTTTTTAATAAAATACGTAATGGTATACGTAATTGCATAGATCGTGTAGGTGTAGACCGTGTAGTTTTAGTTGGAGGTACTACGCGTATACCATATTTTTCACAATTATGTAAAGATATTTTTGGCAATGATATATGTATAGAAAATACCCTTGATCAAGAACACGTTGTAAGTATGGGAGCTGCTTTACAAGCATATTTATTAACTAAAGAAGACGTCGATGATGATTTAGATGTGACAATATTAGATGTTGTACCAATATCATTGGGTATAGAAACAGATGGTGGTATAATGACTCCAATTATATCACGAAATTCTTTCATACCAATTAGTAAAACTGAAACTTTTAGTAATGCAGACTGTGAAGAATCAATTGATATAAATATATACCAAGGAGAACGAAAATTTGTAAAAGATAATCTATTTTTAGGAACTTTTTCTATAACAACATCATCGTTAAAAAGAAATTCAGTGTATATTTCTGTTACATTTGATATAAATTCCGACGGAATATTACTAGTTACATCTAAAGGTAAAGGTACAGATGACGTTGTTAAAGGTACCGACGTAGGTCTCGTTATAGATCAATATATAAAAAGTAAAAGTCAAGCTAATAATGGTGCTTACGTATACGAAGATGATTATGACAAGATAAAAGACTCTGAACTTGCAAACAAAATTTTAGCAAAAATAGAATTAAATCACAAGTATGAAATGTATAAAAGACTTAATGGAGAGAATTGTGATCAAGAACTTTTATATAAATTAAAAAATATGATTGATAATTTCCAAAATTATACTGTAGAAGAACTACTTTACTTTTAAAAAAAGAAAAAGTAACTAAAAGTAACACTAACTGTAGTTAACCTTTTGAAGGGCTTTGGCCCTACTTTTTACCTTTTGAAGGGCTTTGGTCCTACTTTTTACCTTTTGAAGGGCTTTGGTCCTACTTTTTACCTTTTGAAGGGCTTTGGTCCTACTTTTTACCTTTTGAAGGGCTTTGGTCCTACTTTTTACCTTTTGAAGGGCTTTGGCCCTACTTTTTTTAAAAGTAACTAAAGTAACTAAAGTAACTAAAGTAACTAAAGTAACTAAAAGTAACTAAAAGAATTTATTTTGATTAATTTTTTTTAAAAGATATAATATACTATGTCAAAGTCTGGTGATTTAGATGAAATGTGTGATTCTGATAAATTAAAAATCCAAGAGTATGAAATTGTAGGATCTTTAGGATCTGGGGCTTATGGAAAAGTTAAAATGGCTAAACGTGTAGGTGAAAATAGTGGTCAGCAGTTTGTATTGAAATTTATACCAATAAAAAATCCCCAGTCTCCAAAACATAATACAGTTGATTTAGCTACAATTTATTCTGAAATATCAATTTTACAAAAAATTCAAAAATCTGGTTGTACCTTGCCTGGTAAAGGTGCAAGTGATCTTTTATGTTATTATGATCATTTTATCGATTGTTCAAATCCGGAAATGATGTATATGATAATTGTTACATTAACTTTTCCAAATGCTATTGACTTGGATAAATTTATAAATAAAGAATTAGTTGAGAAAAAATTAAATTTGGAGAATGAAATAGATGATTTAGAGACTGAAAAGGATGATCTTAGTGAAGAACTAGAAAACACTGATGACGAAGATGAAAAAGCATCTTTGATAAAAAGTTTTAAAAAGATTGTTAAAAAATTGGAAATGACAAAGGATAAATTAGAAGGAAGCCCGAATATAACGCCGTTATCTAGAAATGTCATTCTAATTGTTTTTTATAATATTTTGCACGCAATTGATAGATTGCATAATTTGGGTATAGGGCATGGAGATTTAAAACCAGAAAATATTTTAATAAATCCTAACACATACGATATTCAATTAATAGATTTTGGTATATCATGTATGTCTGATTGTAAAGTATCAGGAACATTACTTTACGATTCTCCTGAAATTTTAGATAACATAGTTCGTGGTGGTAAAAAGTTATTTACAGTAGAAGAATTGCAAAATTCAGATGTTTTTAGTTTAGGACTTATCTTTTATAAACTTGCAAATGGTACATTACCTTCTGGACAATCAATCTTAAAAGGACAAGAATACTTTGGTATACCAAAGTTGTTAGAATATTATAAAACAAATTTAAATAGTAATCGATTATTTTCAATGTACAATGAAAACAGTTCATTATTTGATGAAAAGATTAATACATTTATAGAATCAATATTAATAACAAGACCAAGTGTATCACAGTTGTTGGATGAAATGAAAAGATTAATTGAAGAATATAATAGATTAGTTGAAGAAAAAGCAAGACGTATAAAGTCTAAAACGTCACCAACATTATTATCACCTGATTTTATTACTAGCCCTATTCGTATAAATTAATTACAATTATTTAACAATTATTTTTATTTAAAATTAACATTTTTTATAAATAAAAACAACTATAATGGTCAAAGTAAATGTTTATGGTGATATTAAAGCAACATGTACTCAACGAGTTTTGGTTTTATTGGAAGAACTTAGTTTAAAGTATGAAGTTAAACCAGTTGATTTAGGTAAGGGTGAGCAACGTGGAGAGGAATTTATGAAATTGCAACCATTTGGAAAAGTACCTGCGGTTGAATATGATGATCGTGTGCTTTTTGAATCTAGAAGTATTTTGCGGTATATTGCAAAAAACAACAATGATATTGTGGATTTGTTGGGTGATGTTGATACGGATATTTGGTTGGAAGTAGAATCTCAAAATTATAATCCTCATGTGAGTAAAATTGTAAATGAAAAGTTATTTAAAAAGTGGCGTGGTGAAAAACCAGATCAAGAAGTAATTAAAAACGAACTTGAAATGCTAGAAGGTGTATTAGATGTGTATGAAAAGAGATTATCAGAGAGTACTTTTATTGGAGGTGATCAGTTTAGTATTGCAGATATTGCTCATATTCCATATACGAATTATATGCTACGTTGTGGTTATAAAGAATTGTATAAATCCCGTCCAAATGTATATAGATGGGTTAAACAAATTATTAAAAGACCTAGTGTCAAAAGCTTAATTGGAGACATGTAAATATTATCATTTTCAAAATTTATATATTTATAATAATTTTGAAAAATAGTTTTATATAAAGTAATTAGTTTAACCAAGTCCCTGCCAAGAGGTTGAAGCAGGTCGCATATACACACCCTTTGCACCTTTTGGTCCTTGCATATCCTGTATAATAAGAGACTGGCTAGGCTCCTCATAATGTATTGAAAATCTATTTCCAATCATAATCTTATTTGTATGTATAGTACCACCTACTGTTAAATCACCTTTTATTTCTGCATTTTCACTTGCAGTTAATTTTTTAGCAGTTAACGGACCAGAAACCTGAAATCCTCCTTCTGCCCACATATTAACCTTACGATTTTCTACTGTTGAGCCCATTCCAACTATGTTAAGACTATCAGCTATATGTAAACCAGCACTTATTTGTGCAGAATTAAGTTCCTTTCCTGTGGTGTTATTACCACCAAACTGAATACCGTGCTGGTTTATCTTTAATTGCCCATTAGGTGTTTGGATTTTACCACTTGCCCCACTTGGAAAATTAACAGTGTTATTAGAATCAATTGTCATTGCCGAACCACCACTACCTTGTAAAAATCTCATTGTTCCTTTATTATTTCTTATAACCATATCACCACCAATTGAATCTGTTGTATACCGGGTATCACTATTTGCCATATATATACCTCCACTACCTTTTGTAGTATTTGTTAATTCAAATCCTCCATTAGCTGTGAGATTTAAGTTTACACTATTATCAAATTTAGCTAGTCCTTTTATATCTGCACCTCCACTTTCGACTGTTAAACCACCTCCTACATTTAAACTACCATTTATAGTTGCACCTCCTGCAAATGTTGCATAACCATCCTTGGCGATATTTAATCTTTGACCACCATTTG
>Ga0315283_10000095_pt1 | contig 49977 bp, 39 predicted proteins | sample YL17G09_0_MG_FD_204541 | JGI IMG/M metagenome (GOLD analysis project Ga0315283, IMG submission 204541) | Sediment microbial communities from Yellowstone Lake, YNP, Wyoming, USA - YL17G09_0 | ecosystem: Environmental > Aquatic > Freshwater > Lake > Sediment | place: USA: Wyoming | collected...
TCGTCGACGCCCTGGCATTGATTGGCGACACTGCTGATAACATCCCCGGAGTGCATGGCATCGGCGAAAAGGGTGCAGCCAAGCTGATCGGATCCTATGGCTCGCTCGAAGGCATCTACCAGCACCTCGTAGACCTCACGCCGAAACTGCGCGCCAGCCTGGAGGCCGGCCGCGACAACGCCTTCTTGTCAAGGCAACTCGTGACACTCAAGACGGACCTTGAGCTGCCGCTAACCCTCGCACAGATGAACTGCGACTGGCGCAGTGCATCGGCAAACCCTGAGCTACTCGCGTTTCTCACTCGGCTGCAATTTAAAACCCTGGCACAAAAAGTCCAAGCCGCGCTGCCTAAGGCCGATCTGAGTGCGCCGGTCACAGCAGCTGACACACCGGCAGCACCGCTCAACGGGTCTACGCCTAGCCCTACGCCCCTATCAACGGATCCGCTTAAACCAGATGACGCCATCCTGCCATCGGACGTGAGCAAGCTGCAGGCGGCCATGTCGAGGTGCAGCAGCTTTGCCTTCACCCTGGACTGTAACAACCCCGACATCATCACCGGCCGCCCCTTGGCCGCCAACTTGGTGATTGATACCGGCGAAGCCTTTCACCTACCACTCACCGAGGAGGGCATTTATCTCCTCCGTCCACTGCTCGCAAATTCCGGACAAACTAAGATCACGCACGGCCTAAAGCACAGTCTACAGATGCTGGAAAACATCGGCATCGACCTGGTCCCTCCGTATATCGACGTCGAGATCTGCGACTATCTGGTCGATCCAAACCACTACGACCACTCAATCCAGTCCATGCTTGCCAGGTGGGAGCACCTGGAGACCACCCAACTTCACGGTACGGCTCAAGCCAAAGCCATCATCACCCTGTATCGCAAGCTCGCGCCAAAGCTCGCGGCGGCTGGCCTGGAGCGGGTACTCCATGAGGTAGAGATGCCGCTCGTACCAGTGCTCGCCCGCATGGAACGCTACGGCTTTTTTATCGATGCAGAATTTCTCGACACTTACTCAGGTGAACTCGCCGCAACCGCCAAGGGCCTAGAGACAGAGCTTTACGCCGCAGCCGGCGGGCCCTTCAATATTAACTCTTCAAAGCAACTACAGGCCTTGTTGTTTGACCGCCTTAAGCTGCATGAAGCCGCAGGGCTTAAGCGCCTAAAGCGCACGAAGACCGGCTATTCCACAGACGAGTCCGTCCTAGAGCAGCTTGCCGAAACGCACAAAGTCCCGCGGCTCATCATCGCCTATCGCGAGGTGAGCAAACTTAAGAACACCTATGTCGACCCTTTGCCGCAGTTTATCAATCCACGCACCAATCGCATCCATACGACCTTTCGCCAAACGGTGGCGGCAACCGGCCGACTCAGCTCAGATAAGCCCAATCTGCAAAACATCCCGATCCAGTCCGAGCTTGGCCGCCGCATTCGCCGCGCCTTTAAGGCGCAAGATCCCGACTCGGTACTCATTTCGGCGGACTATTCACAAGTCGAACTTAGGTTGTTGGCCCACCTTGCCGATGCCAAAGATATGATCGCAGCATTTATTGATGGCCTTGATGTGCACACCGTCACCGCCGCCAAGATCTTTGGCGTCGCCGAGAGTGCCGTGACGCCGCAGCTGCGTTCGCGGGCCAAAGCCGTCAACTTCGGCATCATCTACGGCATGGGACCACAGCGCTTGGCTGCCACCACAGGTGTGAGTCTTGGCGAGGCCAAGGCCTTCATCCAGCGCTATTTTGAGGTTTATCCTGCGATCAAAACATACACCCAGTCGCTGATCGCCTCTGCTCGAGCTACGGGCTACTGCGTCACCATGCTGGGGCGCAGACGGCCCATTCCAGAGCTTGGCGATAAGAACCAAGCCAATCAATCACGCGGCGAAAACATCGCCGTCAATGCACCGATTCAAGGCAGCGCCGCTGATTTGATCAAGCTAGCGATGATCCGCATCGACCAGGCCCTCATCAGCGAACGCTTAAAGACTCAACTGCTGCTGCAGGTCCACGACGAATTGGTATTCAGCGCACCACAAAGCGAAGTGCCCCATGTGATCCCCCTCATTCGGGAGCATATGGAGCACGCTCTAGTCACGCAGGTGCCGCTTAAGGTAGACATCCATACCGGAGCCGACTGGCTCGCCGCGCACTAAATTAATGCGCGAAAGGGAAGTTCAAACCAGCGTATTGGGCGATCTCGCCGACCGACACCTGGTAATTTTGCCAATCGGTATTTTCTGGGCGGAAGGCCGCACCGGTGGTAACAGCCGGATCCGGTGACACGCTTTTGAAATCCGACAACCCATGATGCGAGTCCGCGCAAGCTTGCTCATGATCGGTAAGCGGATCGGTACCGGCTGATGTGCTGTTTGGCATTAAAATCGCAGCTAACACCGTCCCTTGTCCCGAAGTTAGGTCATTCGCGCGGAGCACGATCTTAAAATTCTTGCTTGGAACCGCGATGTCTCCATCGGGACCGATATGGCCGGGATGATCGTCGAAGATAGCGCCGGCGATGATGTAGATCGCTTGGTCAGTGCCCCGGACCAAATTGCGCTCGTGCTCTTCAAAGTGTTCCCAGATGCCGCGATTCAAATACGCCGTCTGCGGCATCATGTTCGACATGAGAAAAGTGCGACGATTATGGTCCTCTGAGGCCGTACGGTCGGCCGAGGGTGTCATATGCCCACGATCAAAACAGCTGCCCTGAAAATCCTGTGGCGTCACCGCGTGCCCACCGTTGGCCGCCAAATATTGGTCGAGATCGGGGTCCAAGGCGAAGGAGTTAGTCCGACGGACCGCCCCCAAATCGCTGTCTGCTAGGCGCCAGGCGACCCAATTCGGGGCGCGATGCTCTGGGCTCCACGAGATCACGTACTGGTCACGCGAAATCAGGATCTCGGTCGCATCATCGCCGCGAGGACGACCAAGGCCAATATTCGGGTTATTCCGTAGATCCACATCGCCGATGACTCGTCCACCCTGGCCGACTTGTTGGCCGCCCTGATTGACTGAAGGGCCAGCGTTCGTTTCCGACAGCCGACCCTTTGAACCACCCTTGGCACCGCAACCGGACGCCGCAAAGGCCATTATGACGATGCTCAGACAACAGGATAACGTACGCCCAGGTGCCAGCAATCTCATAAGTCCCCCGAAATAGGATGAAAATATGCTAAGTGATGCCGTTTCCAGACATATCAACAAATAGGCCGGGAGTCCAGCCCCACGCCGCTTACAGACCTAGTCTTAACGCAGGATTTTGCATGGCTTCATGTCGTGATGGATCGGCACTTTCAGCTTATTTCGACGATGAGAGGCGCATGGTCAGACGGCTTCTCGCCCTCGCGCTCGCCAAGGTCGACGTAACAGCGCATGAGCTTGTCGGCCGTAGGGGTGGTGGCAAGGGCTAGGTCGATGCGCAGGCCCTGGTTTCTGGACCAGCCTCCAGCCCGGTAGTCCCACCACGTATAGCCTTCCGTGGCCATGTCCAAACGGCGAAAGGCATCGACTAGGCCGAAGCTCAAAACCTCCTGAAAAGCTGCCCTTTCGGGGCCTGAACAAAGGATCTTGTCACGCCACTGCGCTGGATCATGGACATCCAAATCAGCGGGTGCCACATTAAAGTCGCCAAGTAGTAGCAGGGCATCCTGCGGTGAGTGATGCCGACGCAGGTAACGGCACAGCCGCGCTAGCCAGTTCAATTTGTAATAATACTTGTCGGTACCGGTGGCTTGTCCGTTGGGGACGTAGGCCGACATCACGGTCAATCCAGGAAACCACGCCGTCAGCAGTCGCGCCGCCGGATCGTCAACCCCATCGGCAAAGCCGCGCAACACTTCGACTGGAGGCTGACGACTTAAGATTGCGACGCCGTTGTAGGCCTTTTGACCAAATACCGCTGCATGGTAGCCAGCGGCCGCCACCTCGGCGTGGGGGAAGCCCTCATCTACGCACTTAAGCTCCTGTAAACAAAGGATATCCGGGGAATGTCTGGCTAGAACTCCAAGCAGGCGTTCCAGCCGGACATTCACCGAATTAACGTTCCAGGTGATGATCTTCTGCATGCGGTCGCCTGCTCCAACTAAAGTTTTGCCGCCTTCTGCCGAACTCCAGGAAGGATGCCTAAGTCCGGGAGATGCCAGGATGTTAGCGAAAAAAATCAGCGGCCGCAAAAGTCCACGTTCACCGGTCACCCCCTTGGATATCAAGGGACACCTGCTGAAAGCCAATGGCAATCTCACCCAGGTGGTGGTGGTTTGGAATGTTTCAGACACAGGGCTCTGCCTTTGGGTCACAGAGAAGTTCAAAAGCGGCGACCTCCTCGCCTTCCAGCTGACCCATCCCGCCGAGTTGTCGATCGCCTGCAAGGTCCGCTGGGTTCGCACCATCCCTGAGCGCTCGGGCTACCTCTTAGGCCTGGAGTCCGTGGGTGACGGTGCATCGATGCGCGCAGTCTATGCGCTGGTGCAACCACAGACCTCCAAACGCTAAGTTCAACGTCGCGCAAGGCCCGTTGTCTGTGTTCTGTGGTTTGCGTGCCCAGCGAATTCCTTTAGAGTGGTCCTTGCATCTAATCGGTAAAAAGGGGCATCGGCCTATGTTTGGCGTTGGCTTTTTTGAAATGGTGATTATCGCGGTCGTCGCCCTAGTGGTCGTCGGGCCAAAGCGCCTGCCTGAGGTTATGCGCCAAGCGGGGCGTCTGTTCGTCCATGTCCGCCGCACCGCCAACGATGTCCGCTCGACCTTCGACCAGGTCATCCGGGAAGCCGAAGACGAGATCCGGCGCGAGGAAGCCCAGTCCCTGCGCGAGGCCCTGCAGCCGATCCTCGATGCAAAAAAAGACGTGTCATCCATCATGACTGATGCGCACACCACCACGACCGAAGCCCTGGCTCCAACCGGCACCCAGACTTTGGCCCAGGGCCGCAGCCTGGACCAAGTGGTGACCCCAGCGCCTGACGCAGTGGTCGCTGCGGCCGCAGACGTGCATCTAGTGACGTCCACATCTCCATCAAGGGAATCCTCTGATCTAGAGCCGCCGCACCCGCCCAAGCTTCAGGATTCCCCGCCAGACGACAAGGTATAAGCAGGCCATGGTTAAGGATATCGAGTGCTTTGCCGTTAAACACGGCGTCTATCACTGCGAGGGGGTACCCCTCACGCAACTCGCCAAGGCCGTCGGCACTCCAGCCTACATTTATTCTCAGAGCGCCCTGGAAGCCAATTGCGCAGGACTGATTCTAGCCTTCGCTGGCTACCCAACGCTGCCCTGCTTTGCGGTTAAAGCGATGAGCAATCTGACGCTCCTGCGCCACATCTTCGGCGCTGGTTTTGGCGCCGATCTGGTATCAGGCGGCGAGCTGCAGAGGTCCCTACTGGCCGGAGCCAGGCCAGATCAGATCGTGTTTTCCGGCGTCGGCAAGCAGTCCGAGGAAATCGATCAGGCTCTAGCCGCCGGCATATTGATGTTCAACGTTGAATCGCCTTACGAGCTTGATCTGATCGCCACTTTAGCGGGCCAGCGCGGCCTAAAAGCTGCCGTCAGCCTTAGGGTCAATCCGAACATCGACGCCAAAACCAATGCGAAGATTGCGACTGGCTTGTATTCGACGAAGTTCGGCCTGCCCGAAGCGGCGCTGCCGCCTTTGCTCGACCGTATCGGCCGCGATCCGCGCCTCGAATTGGTTGGCATCGGCTGCCATATCGGCAGTCAAATCGTCGATATCCAGCCACTGCGCGACGCCGCTAGACAGATGGTGCAGCTTGCCAGTCATCTGCACCAACAAGGTCACAAGCTTCGCTACCTCGACCTGGGCGGCGGCCTCGGTATCCGTTATGACCAGGAAGTGCCGCCAAGCTTTAGCGATTATGCCGATGCGTTGATACAAGAGGTCCGCCCAAGCGGCCTTCATTTGATTATCGAACCAGGCCGGGCTTTAGTCGGCAACACCGCGATTCTTCTGACCAAGATCCTCGGCGTCAAGTCCACACCGGAGCGCCACTTCGTCATCGTCGATGCCGCGATGAACGATCTTATCCGGCCAACGCTCTACGGCTCCTACCACGAGATTTGTCCAGTGGTAGCATCGGAAGGTGGCGAAGAAGTCCTCTGTGATTTCGTCGGCCCGATCTGCGAAACCGGCGACTTTCTGGCAAAGGAACGGCGAATGCGGCTGCCGGCTGGCGGCGACCTGATGTTACTCCGCAGCTGCGGTGCCTATGGCGCATCGATGGCGTCGCAGTACAACAGCAGGCCACGTGCTCCCGAGGTCCTAGTCAGCGGCACTAGTCACCAAATCGTGCGCCGCAGGGAAACACCTGCAGCCTTGTGGGCCGATGAACTTGTTTAGCAAAACCGGCGCCAAACCGTTCCAGGCCAAGGCCTGCAAAGCCCGCTGGACGTGACCCTGCAGTCCGTGTAGACAAAATCCGCGGCACACCTGGAGGTGTCGCACCTGCCACCCCATCCGATCAAAAAGGCAAGATCCGTGTACGCATCGCTTCCTAAGACCGCCTCGATCGTCCAAAAATACGGGGGCACCTCCGTTGGCACCGGTGAACGCATCAAAGCAGTCGCCGAACGAATCGCCCGCCAATGGCGGGACGGTTACCACCACCTAGCGATCGTCGTCAGCGCCCAATCCGGAGAAACCAATCGCCTCGTGGATATGATGCGAAGCGTCAATCCCAATGCCTCCGGCGTCGCTTACGACATGGCCCTCGCTGCTGGCGAACAGGTCAGCGTCGCTCTTATGTCGGCTGCATTGGAGGCGCAGGGCATCAAGGCGCTGCCGCTGCTAGCGCACCAACTCGGCATTCACACCGACGAGCTGCACGCCAAGGCCCGCATTCGCCATATCGACACCGACCTCATTGAGCGAGGCTGGGAACGCGGTGCGGTGGCGGTGATTGCTGGCTTTCAAGGCGTCAACAGCGACCACGAAATTACGACCCTGGGACGTGGCGGTAGCGACACCAGTGCGGTCGCACTCGCGGTCGCACTAAAAGCTGGATTTTGCGAGATCAATACGGACGTTGATGGTGTCTACACCGCCGATCCACGCCTGGTGCCATCGGCGCGATTGATCGAAAGCCTAGAATACGAGACGGCGTTTGAAATGGCGTCGCTTGGCAGCAAGGTGTTGCATCCACGTTGTGTCGAGTTGGCAGCTAAGTTCCACATGCCGCTCATCGTTCGCAACACCTTTACCTCTGATAGCCACAGAAGGACCCGCATTATGCCCCAGTCGGCCGCAGGCAGCTTAGAAGAACTCGTCGTGTCTGGCGTCACCACGGATCGCCAGATCGCCAAATTGACCTTGACCGGCCTGCGTCAGGATAGCGCCGTGATCTCCGAGATCTTTCAGTCGCTCGGTGAGCTTGGCATCAACGTCGACATCATCGTCCACGATAAACCGCACGCCGATCAGAGCCTACGCCTTGGCTTCACCATTGCGTCTAGCGATCTCGACGCGGCCCGCAAGGTGATCGCCGAGCTCGCTGCAAGCAAAGGCTACGATAGCCTAAAGATCGTCGCCGAAGGCGGCCTGGCCAAAGTCTCCGCAGTCGGGGTTGGCATGCGCAGCTATGCCGGAGTCGCGGGACGCACATTCAATGCACTTACGTCGCAGGGCATCGTGATTCACATGATTTCAACCTCGGAGATCAAAATCTCTGTAGTCGTCGACGAGGCTGAGGCGACGCGCGCGACCCAAGCCTTGCATCGCGAGTTCGTCGGGGACTAATGTGAGTCAGAGAAAAAAGTTCGATGCTCGCTGTGACCGGTGCTTGATGCGGCGAGAGCTATGTCTTTGCCCGCTGATTCCGCGGCTTGATCTCGCGACCAGGGTAGTCTTGATCATCAGCAAACGTGAGCTGCGCGTGCCGACAAACACCGGCCGACTGGCCACACTCGCCCTAGGCAACAGCACCATTCTTCGCCATGGCGATCAAGATCACAGCTACGATGTGCGCGATCACCTCATGCCTAGCGCTGTCAGCCTGCTTCTTTATCCCGCTCCCGATGCCATCGTCCTCAGCTCTGAATTCGCGCGCAGCCTAAATGGGCCCTGCAATCTGATCGTCCCTGATGGTAACTGGCGCCAGACGATCAAAATGCGGCGTCGCGATCCATATCTGGCGACCCTGCCGGTGGTGACCTTGCCACCTGGTGCAGCGTCGGGTTACCGCGTCCGACGGGAAAGCAAAGCAGCTGGGCTAGCCACCATCGAAGCCATCGCCAGGGCGTTAGGCTATCTTGAAGGCTTACAGGCCCAAATGGCCTTGGAGGAGTTGTTTCAAGCGATGGTGTCGCGCACTTTGGCGAGTCGTGGCACGCCGCTGCACGGCCTCCCGACAAAGGCCGTGAGCACCGAAGGAGGCCACTTTGGCGCGCCTGGAGTTTAAACACACCGTACTCGCCGACGATACTGGCCGGGTCGATGTCTTGGTCGCGCGGCTGATTAAATTTTCACGGTCTCGCGTGCGCGGCCTGATTGACCACGGTGGCGCCTGGATCAACGACCTACCGGTTTCCGACGCAGGCACTCTAGTGGCGAGCGGCGACCGCCTGCTGCTGCGCTATGATTCTGAGCGACGCTACAAAGAGAAGTCTGCGCCCCGGCCCACCCGAGGCTTTAGCGTGGTGTACAGCGACGAACACCTGATCGTCGTCGACAAAGAGTCGGGCATCCTAACCGTGCCTACCGAGCGTCGCGAATCCAACACCCTCGTCGACCTGATCGCAGGTCACCTAAGCCAAGGCCAGAGGCACAGCGCCAAGCTCGGCGTTGTGCACCGCCTAGACCGGGACACGTCCGGTCTACTCGTCTTTGGCCGCAGTGCTGCAGTAACAGCGCACCTCATCACTCAATTTGCCGCGCGCAAGCCGGAGCGCGAATATGTCGCCATCGTTGCCGGAACGGTCGTCAAAGACTCCGGCGAGAGGCGCAGCCACCTTCAAACCGACTCTGCTCTAAACCAAAAATCTGCAGCGGTCGGCGAACTAGCCATCACCCACTTCAATGTCCGCCGCCGGTTCAAAGACACAACCTTAGTGGGACTGCGCCTAGAAACCGGACGACGCAATCAGATCCGAGTTCACATGGCCGAAATGGGCCACCCGGTTCTTGGCGATCAACGCTACCGTGCCGGCCAAGCCGCGCACAAAGACTGGCAGTACAAACGCCTGGCTTTGCACGCTCGGTCGCTTGGCTTTGTCCACCCAGTGACGAACCAGATGCTGCGCTTTGAAGCGCCTATACCAGCAGCATTTACCCGCTTTGAAAGCAGCCAACGCTAGGTCGAATCAGGGCGTCATAAAGGGCTCGAAAACGAGCCCCTTTGTGTACCAAATAGATGCGATCAAAATTGCTTTTCGACAAAATCCCAGTTCAGGATGTCCCAAACACTATTGATAAAGCGCGCCCGGTCGTTGCGGTAATCGATGTAGTAGGCGTGCTCCCAAACATCCAGGGTGAGCAGTGGCTTATGCCCATGCACCAGGGGGGTTTCCGCGTCTTTGGCCTTTTCGATCGCGAGCGTTCCGTTGCTTAGTTTGCTCAGCCAAACCCAGCCCGAACCAAAGAGTCCAGTGGCCGCCTCAGAAAACTCGGCCTTAAATTTATCGAAGGAGCCCCACTGCTGCTCAATCGCCGCCTTGACCTTACCCGAAGGCTTGCTACCTTTTGGAGTCAAGCAGTTAAAGAAGAACGTGTGGTTCCAAATCTGCGCTGCGTTGTTGAAGATGGGGCCTGTCTTAGTCGTTTTGATGATGTCTTCAAGCGACTTGTTGGCGTGCTCGGTTCCCTGCACCAACTTGTTGAGATTGTCGACATAGCGAAGGTGATGCTTGCCGTGGTGGTACTCCAAAGTCTCTTTTGAAACGATGGGAGCAAGGGCATCAAGCGCATAAGGGAGTTCGGGAAGTTTAAACGTCATAGGGCTTTCCTTTGCTATTGAGAACTTGGCTGAAGCCTACCTATTCTTTGCCAAAGGTACGAATCTTTTTCGTCAAAGCGACGATCTCTTCTGGGCTTAGCACTGAGCTCCAAGGCGCCATCGTTGCGCTGAGTCCGACCGAGGCCCCGCCCTTGGAGATGACCTTAATGATGCGGGCGTCGTCGACGCTGGCCTGCCATGCCTTGTCGTGGAAATTACGTGGTTTAGGCGTTAAAGCCGCGCCACCCGGCCCGTCCCCGTTGCCCTTTGGGCCGTGACAGTTAGCGCAAATCGTCGCATAGCGCTCCTCGGCGTCGACTTTTTGCTCGCCGCCGGCGGCCGGGATCTCTCCGGTCGCGGTCAGCTTCGGAATGGGCTGCTCCGACTGCTTCCACTCTGCCGCGAACTTCGCGTTGTTTTTCGAGGGATCATACTGCTCTAAACAAGAGACCAGCAAAAGGGGACAGGCAGCGAGTGCAATCACAGGCACTTTGCGAAGAAAACGCATCAAATAACTCCAAGCCATATCTAGAGCTGCTAACAAAGCACCTGTAGCCTATCAGAGACCCTGCCTACTGCCAACGGTAAGCCAACCGGGCATTGAACAGCTCCAATTCACTAGTCGCCTTACCGTTCTGGCCATCGTAGTAGACTTGGGCATAGGCTTTGTCGAACGAGGAGTTAAAATACTCCACCGTCAGTACCAGGCCGCTGGCCAAGTCCACTCCGGTGCCCAGAGAATACGCGCTTTGATTGATCTGGCTGCGCGGCGGGGCGGTAATACCGGTACAGCGGTGTCCGTCAAAGCTATCACAGACCTGAAAAGCCTCGACTCCTCCGGTAGTTAGACGCCTTGAGGTAACCGCACCAGCGACAAAGTAGGAGCCGAACATCCGGTATTTGAAGCCAAAATCGTAGACCGTCCGACGCACCGTGTTCAGCTTGCCGTCTTGTTCAGGAAAAAACGTGTCCGGATCGAAGGAGCACGTCGCATTCTGCTGGAGCTCGGCCAAGGTTGGATAGCCAGGATGCTGGTGGCCAAGATCGCTGACTAAATTGCGCTGCCAGCTGAGCCCAATCTGCAGGCCCTCGATCCCCGCAAGGGCGCCGTCAACCACCAGCCCCACCGCATAGCGGCGGGCCGAGTGCCCCTGCTTGGGCTGGACCGCCGGGAGCGAAGTCCCGCACCTTGTGGCGGAGCGCTTAAGCAAAAACGCCGTCTCTTCGGAACCTGCATCATTCCCATTCAGTGATAACCCCCCTGTCAACCGCAAGCCTGGAAGCAGCGTCGCCTCGGCTTGCAGACCAAAATACTGCTGGGGCGTCGCATTGGTGACAGTCTGACCCTCGCCGTCCCCGCCGATCAAGGTAATCCGCACCGGGGTTGGCAGGGTTAAATGATAGGCAACGGTCAAAGCGGTTTGACGCCATCCACTGCTGCTGAGCGAATTGGCCGTGGCCAACCCACTGACCGATGGGATCAGGGTCGCTCCATCAAAGCTCTGAATGGAGACCTCAATGTGCGGCCTAGGGATCCAAGTTAAGGCGAATTGGTCGATGATCCACAAGGACGTGTCGCGGGATGTCGGCAGCTGGTCGCGCAGTGGGGTGTTCATCTTCGCCGAATCCGGGGTTTGGAAGGGGTCGATGCTCAGACGCGCGTAGACCTGCGGCGACACTTGATCGCGTAGACTGACCCGCAGTCCAGAAATCCGAACACACTCTTGAGTCGAGCCCTTGTCGACATTGAAATTGTGCAGACAGTCAAAGCGTAGACCGAGGGTCGTATCATGCTCCTTGGCTGGTGCGACGACGCTTGAAGCCTGAGGCTCCTGCGCCACGGCAGCGCTGGTCTGGAGCAACAAACCAAGACCAAATGTCCACTTACCTAGTCCCATCATGCCGCATGTTTTGCCGCCCAAGCGCCGCAATCGCTGCATCATGCCCCCCCCAAAGAAGTTATGCGTTCTTGTTGAGTTGATAGGTCAGCTCAAGCCCCATCCTGCTCAGTCCAGACCGATTCCCCGTGCCATCTTGAAAGCCACCGCTCTTACCGCTGGCATCGCGCGCAGTCCGGTATTCCCGCGAGAACAGCAACTGCACCGACAGCTCCTCAGCGATGTGACCGAGAATTCCCGCTTCAAGCTCATAGCCGTACAAGCTCTTGCTCGTATCCCGCCGCACATCGCTGGTCCAGCGGTCGCCTTTACCAAAGTCGATCCCGACTAACCCCCAAAGGTCCTGCGCGACGGCTACGGAGGCAGACAGAGAGCCACTCTGCAAGGTCTGTGGCTCCGTTTGGACCCGGCCGCGGCTGCGCAGGTAGCGCGCCTCAAAGCTCACTTTGGCCTGCCGCCCCAGGGCGGCAAACACTTGGGACGCGCCCACTTGCGCGAAGACCTCATCGTAGCGTCCCTGGCCATCTTGTTGATCGAGAAACCCGAGCAACAGGATTAATTCCACGCCTTGACCGGGACGCGCTGCAACGCGCAGCGCGGTGCCATAGTAGGGATCTCGCGCACTAGGAGCGACGTCAAAGGTATCATGCTTTGCGACCAGCGCTTCAGCCCGGTCCTCGTTGCCTTGAAAAAGCGAGAGCTCGGCCGTCACGCCGGCGGGTTTTGCTCCAACACCACTGGCTCCGGCTCGATCCGGTTCCTGACTCTGTGGTTGCCATGTCAGGCGCAGGCCAGAAAATTTTGCGGGAAAGAGGACCTTTAGGCCAAAGCCAAGCAGTTCCGGATAGGCCTGCTCGGCGGGTTGCAGGCCCGACCAGACGCCGATGCCAAGACTCATCGCCGGTCTAGGCCGCAGCACCAGCTGATACTCGTCGAGCAACCGCAGTGTAGGCATGGGTTGTAGTCCTCGGTCTCCGCTGCGGGTATCGACTTCCCGCACCGGCAACTGCGTCCCGCCCGCTTCATCGTGGCGGTTCACGGCGTCAGGCCTGAGCACGAAGTGCATGCCGGCAATGGGCGAAGCCTGATAGCTGAGTCCCAGAGCGAACCGGCGCAGACCAGGGGCGCGCGGTTGGGCCGCAGCTGCGAGGGGCGATCCTCCACTCGCAGCGCCGATGCTGCCGACACCATTGCGTGGAGCCGTGAGGGCATCGAGGTACGTCAGCGCCGCATCGACATCGTAGTTCAAATTGGCACGGTCGGCCACGGCCACCTGACCAAACAAGCTCAGCGCACAGCCCACTGCGCCACCGAGGCACCGTCTCACCGTCCTACCAGCCAAGCCTCCGACTAGTCTGCGCATGTGTTCTACTTCTCCCAAGCCGATGTCAAATATTTGGCGCCGGACTTTTGGCACCAACCGCCACCGTGCTGACGCCTCGCCGTCAATACTTTGACGGAGCCTTTGGTCGAACATCTATTCACAGGAAAAATTCCCATGATCCTACATCATGCCGAAACCGCCAGGTTTTGACACTGATATTGCATAGGATCCTCTCACACCCCTGTTTCAGGCCACTCCCTAGCCCCACCGCAAGGTCAAAGGTTAAGCAGCCCCATGGCAAAAGATAAAGCCGAAAAGAAAGAAAAAGCGCCCAAAGCCGAGCTCACTCCCGAAGAGGCAGCAGCTGCGGGCAAGAAAAAGAAGATGCTGATCTTCATCATCGGTGGCGTCCTTGGCACGACTGCGATCGGCGGTGGCTTGGCGCTATTCCTCGCCGGGGGCAAAGACCCAAAGGCGGGCGAAGAAGCCAGCGAGAGCGCCAAAGCCGAGGGCAAAGAAGAAAAGCACGGCGAGAAAAAAGAGGGTGCCAAAGGCGAGGGCAAAGAAGAAAAGCACGGCGAGAAAAAAGAGGGTGCCAAAGGCGAGGGCAAAGAAGAAAAGCACGGCGAGAAAAAAGAAGGCGGCAAAGAAGAAAAGCACGGCGAGAAAAAGGAAGGTGGCAAGGACGAGAAAAAAGAAGGCGGCAAAGAGGAAAAGTCAAAGAAAGACGACAAAAAGGACGCCAAGGACAGCAAGATCGACGGCGTTGACTTTGGTTGCACCTTGCCGCTCCAGGCCTTTCACCTCAATCTCGGCAACCCACTGGAAAACCGCTACATCCGCCTAGAAATCGCCATTGAATACAGTTGCGGCGAAGAAACCAAAGCCGAGATCGACAAACGCCTACCGCAACTTCGCGACGCAGTCATTCACGTCACCAGTCGCAAAACCAGGGAATTTCTCCTCGGCCCGGATGGCAAGGAGCAGCTGCGCAAAGAAATCTACAATCAAATTAATACCTATATGAACAAGAAGATCGATGATGTGTTCATCACCGATATTCTGATCGAATAAGTCTTCGCATCGCCACGACAAAAGACCCAGCTACCCAGTTGATCGCCTCATGTCCGAGCCCTCGCTCTCTCGTCCCCTCTAGCCCAAAGGTGTGGTATGAACCAGGTTCTCTCCCAAAATGAGGTGGACGCGCTCCTTTCTGCCGTCTCCGATAACCGAGTCGATAGCGACGAGGACGGCGGAAGTGACGAGATGAAAAGCGGTGTCGTCCAGTACGACCTGGCAAACCAAGACCGGATTATTCGCGGCCGGATGCCAACGCTAGACATCATCCATGATCGCTTCATCCGTCTATTTCGTGTCACCTTGTCCAACGCTTTGCGCAAGATGGCCAATCTCAGTGTAAACTCCACCGGACCGCTGAAATTCAGCGAATTCATGAATTCCTTGCCACTGCCTTCATGCCTCAACATCCTTCGCCTCGACCCGTTACGCGGCGCCGCCGTCATGGTGATCGAATCTAAGCTGCTCTACGCCCTGGTCGACAGTTTTTTTGGTGGGAACGACGTTCCGTACACCAAGATCGAGGGTAAAGACTTCACCCAAATCGAAATCAAGATCGCTCGCCGGGTTGTACTATCCGCGATCGATGACTATGAAAAGGCCTGGGAGCCGGTCTACCCCCTTAAGGTCGGCTACAGCCGGACCGAAATCAATCCGCAGTTCGTCGCCGTCGTGCCCCCATCGGATGTGGTGATCGCGACGACCTTTGACGTCGAACTAGAAAAAGTATCGGGCACCATCAAAGTCGTGATCCCCTACGCAACCCTCGAACCGATCAAATCGAAGTTGTCCGTCGGCTTTCAAAGTGAACAGCTGGAAGTCGACTTTATTTGGATCAATCGAATCAAGGAGCAGATCATGGGCACATCCGCCAACGTCCTGGTCAAACTCGGCGAGGCCGACATCGCTCTGCGCGACCTTATGGAGCTAAGCCCGGGCGATATCATCCAATTAGACTCAGACGCGACGATGCCGCTTAGCATCCACGTCGAAGGCATCCCCAAATTCAAAGGCATCCCCGGCCTGCTTAAGGGGAATCGGGCGCTTAAAATCGTGGAATCCCTCATCGACGTTTAACCACCATGAGCGCTGGTCCGGTCAAAAATAGCAACTTACACAGCAACAGGGGAGCGCACGATGAGCAGTGAAGGTGGGGGCATGAGTCCCGAAGATTTTGGTCTTGGATCGGACTTCGACGACGCACTCTCCGAGGCTAGCGGCGAAGGTGGCAAGGCATCTAAGGGCGATGGCGGTGGCGGTGGCGGCGGTGGTGCTGACGGCGATGTCAAACTGCCGCGCACCGATTTTTCAAAGCTCAAGATGATCCTCGATATCCCGCTCAAAGTGTCCGTCGAACTTGGGCGCACGAAAATGCTGGTCAACGACTTGCTGCAGCTAGGACAGGGTTCGGTCATCGAACTCGATAAAATCGCCGGCGAGCCCATGGAAATCCTGATCAACGACAAGCTAGTCGCCATGGGCGAGGTCGTAGTCGTCAATGAAAAGTTCGGCGTCCGCCTCACCGACGTCGTATCACAGTTTGGCCTCGGCGACCTGGCACAGACAGAAAAAGCTGGATAACCAAGAGCACATTGGACGGAGGGAACTTACGTTGACGGCTTTCCACCTTAGACCTTGGATCAGTCGAATACTCGGATCGTTCATCGCTTTGGCGACCTGCACACCAGCCTTGGCGAAGGCGAAGGACCCGGCCCAGGCCAAGGAGGTTCCATTGGTCACCCTCGGTCTGATCGACGCCGAGACGGACCCGCAGCTTCCCAGCATCACCATCAGGTTAAACCAAAAGCCGACATGGACGAAACTCAGCGAGATCCAGAACCACGGCGCGTTTTTGCAGCTGACACTACCCGGGACGATCGTCCCCGAGCCCGGCAAGTTCTTTGACGGGGTTTCGCCATACATGCCCAAAATCGCAGCCTTTCAATTGACCCCAAGCGACGCTGGTATCCGCTTTTTCATCAACCAAGACGCCGCCAAAACCAAAGAGGCCTTGACGGCTGAAGTCCTCGGCGAACGCATCGTCCTCACCCTTGACGTCAAGAAGCTAGGCCAAAGTGTTGCCGTGGCGGCAGTCTCATCCTCGCCAGACTTTATCGAAAAGGATCTCATCGGCCCGCCGGCTCCCTCAGCCATCAGCGCCGAGCAGGTCATTGCGCGCACTGCGGTGCAGAGCGACGAACCCGCGCCTAGCGAACGCTTTAAGTCGACTGCCAGCAACAGCCATAGCAAAGAATCCACCCAGACGCTCGCTACTGGCGGTATCGATCTACAAGGCAAAATGGTTCGCATGGCCGCCTTCTCGGCGGTGATGCTCGGCCTGCTACTCGTGACTTGGTTGGCCAAGCCCTATCTCAAACGCCGAGCTGGACTCAAGGGTGACCTCAGCTCGTCTGACAACCTTACGATGAAGACGCTGTCGACCTTAGCGTTAGCGCCACGACAAAAAATCTCTCTGATACAAGTAGGCAACGAACGCCTGCTCATCGGCATCTCACCCGATCAGATCACGTTCTTAAGCGCTATAGGCGCCTCGACTCCTACGCCTCCCCTCCGCATGCAGCACCCGGCGCCTACCGCCGTGACCCAAGGCATGCCTGCGGAGTTCACCAAGCTTCTTTCCGCCTCGCAGGACGTCGAAATGAGTCCGGCTCCAGTCCTGAAAAACCTCCCAGGAAATGACCCAGAAACCCTGGCTTCGCCGACCCGCCGCGCGGTGACCAGACCGCCCATGCCGTCGCCCCATGGCGCACCAGTGCGCAGTAAACGGCCGGTGAGCGGCCAACGCATCAACATCGGGGTTGGTGAAAACGGCATCGAAGACATGAGCCCGGCAGCGCCACCGCAACGCCCACGCGACAGGCCGCAGCAGGTGGCCCAGGGTCCACAGGCTCGCAAGCCATCCGAGGAACCCTTTGGCAGCACCGGTGATGGCCAAAAGGCCATCGACGATGTCACCCGCCTGATTCGCGAAAAACTCAAAAACCTGCGGACCATATAAATGCGCCACTGCTTGCAAATCCTTGCCGGCACGATGCTACTCGCGGCGATCTTCTGTGCCATGTTCCAGCCCAAGCAGGCGCTGGCTCAGATCAAAGTCCCAACGATCGGCATCGACCTCAAGGAAACCGACAATCCTAATGACCTAGTGCCGGCGATGAAAATTGTCGCCATGTTAACGATCCTTTCCATCGCACCGGCGATCCTGCTGATGATGACATCGTTTACCCGCATTCTGGTCATCCTTAGCTTCGTCCGTCAGGCGCTTGGCACCAACTCCATGCCACCAAACCAGGTGATCGTCGGACTGGCCCTTTTTCTCACGTTTTTCACCATGTCACCGGTGATCGATACGATCAAGGACAAGGCCTACACTCCGTATAGCGATAAAAAGATTACCCAAGAGCAAGCCCTCGACGAAATGATGAAGCCCCTGCGCAAATTCATGCTGGCACAGACTCATGAAAGCGACCTTGAAACCTTCTTTAGTATTACCAAGCAAGCCCGACCAAAGACCGCTCAAGATGTCTCGATGACAACACTCATGCCGGCCTTCATCGTGAGCGAACTAAAAACGGCCTTTCAAATCGGCTTTCTCATCTACATCCCATTTCTCGTCATCGACATGGTGGTGTCATCGGTGCTGATGGCGATGGGCATGATGATGTTGCCGCCAACGGTCGTCTCCTTGCCATTTAAATTGATCCTTTTTGTCCTTGTCGACGGCTGGGCATTGATCGTCACCAATATCGTTAAGAGCTTCAATCTCTAAGCCGGGAGCACGAACATGACCGACCAAAACGTCATTGACCTCGGATCTCGCGCCGTTTGGGTCGCCATTCAAATTTCGGCTCCGGTACTCGCGGCGGCCTTGATCACTGGAGTTCTGGTATCGATCCTCCAAGCTGCGACACAGATCCAAGAGCAGACCCTCTCCTTTGTGCCGAAGATCCTCATGATCACTCTGGCCATGCTGCTGTGTGGGCCATGGATCCTGCAAACCATGATGGGATTCACCACCGATCTTTTCAACGGCATCCCAGGAGTCACCCACTAAGCGATGACCGGATTACCAAACCCAACTCAGCTTCTCGTCGGGGCCATGGCCTTCCTCCGCATCGGCGGCTTGCTGCTTTCCTTGCCGGTGATCGGCGACGCGCCGACACCAGTGCGGGTGCGGATTTTGCTATCTTTGGCACTGACGATTGGCCTGTATCCTGCCATCCCAGCCTCATGGGCACCAGACCTGGCCACTGATGTGCTAACGATTAGCTCCTACGTCGTCCGCGAACTTGCGATCGGCTTGGTCGTTGGCTTTTGCGCCCGCGCCGCTTTTGACGGCATCATGATGGCGGCAACAGTCGTGTCCTATCAGATGGGCTTTGGCACCGCTAGCCTATTTCTGCCTGACTACAGCGAAAAAATGGACAGCTTTTCAGCGTTTCACCGCATGATGGTGATGCTGATCTTTTTGACTCTGGGACTACACCGCATATTTCTCACCGCTGTCATCGACACCTTTCGCCTGATTCCAGGTGGAGGCGCTCACCTCACCGGCTCCTTGCTTAGCATCATCATCACTCTGACCGGAGGCATTCTATCGATCGCCGTTCAGCTCGCCGCGCCGATCCTGGTGGCCCTCCTATTCACCATGGCCGCGATTGGGCTCATTGCCCGTGCGGTGCCAAATATGAATGCCTTTCTGATGAGCTTCCCAGCTAGCTTCATCATTGGCATGGTGGTCTATATCGCTACCCTACCGTTTTTTCCTGGCTGGATGCAGGACCACTTTATCAGCGTTCAAGAGCAGATCCACGGCATCATTCGCAGCATGTCTCCCACAACCCAACCATAAGCGAGCTGGTTAAATGGCGGATCAAGACGCCAGTACAGACGACCGTACAGAAGATGCCACCGCCGAGAGGCGGGAGGACTTTCGCGATCGTGGCCAAATCGCTCTATCCAAGGAATTCACCTCAGTCGCTATCCTATCGTCTTGCGTCGTGGCCTTCACCTCAGGGGCCCCAGGCTTCCTAAAACACCTGCAACGACTGTTCATCACGCACTTTGAGCAAATCGCCGTCGTGCGTATCGACACCAATAACATCATGTCTTTTCTGGGCGACACCTGGGTCGACATCCTGAAGCTATGCCTGCCGATTTTCCTGGTCACCATGGTTGCTGCTAGCGTAGTGACCTTAGCTCAGACACGCCTTAGTTGGTCCTGGGAACGGGTCGCTCCAGATTTTTCCCGCCTCGAGCCATTTTCTGGCATCGTGCGTATGTTCAGCACCCAGGCCTGGGTAGAAGTGCTAAAGAGCTGTGCCAAACTATGCGCCGTTGCCACCGTCGCTTACCTGATCCTGCGCAGTGAATGGATCAAAGTTCCGGAGCTGATGGCTTACCCGATGCGTTCGACCTGGGTGTATTGGGGCGGCATCACCAAATTACTCTTCTGGTCAGTGGCTGGATTTCTTCTCATCATCTCTGGCGTCGACTACTTCTGGAACTTTGTCAGCTTAGAAAAGCAAATGCGCATGACGAAGCAGGAGGTCAAGGAAGACTTTAAAAACCGCGAAGGTGACCAACGCACCAAAGGCAAAATGCGCAACATGATGCGCGAACTCGGCAGTAAAAAGATCGTCGCCAAAACCAAAACGGCCACCGTTCTCATTACCAACCCAACTCACTATTCTATCGCCTTACGCTACAACCCAGGTGACAAAGTGCCGATTCTCGTCGCCAAAGGCATGGACTTTATCGCCTTGCGCATGCGTGAGGTCGCCAGAGACGAAAAGATTCCCATCGTCGAAAATGTGCCGCTAGCGCGCGAGCTCTATGCCACGGTGAAAGAGGGCCAAGAGATCCCCGACACTCTGTATAAAGTAGTTGCAGAAATCATCCGCTACGTCTTCGCTCTAAAAGGCAAAAAGATTCCAACCAAGCGAGGTGTAGATGGCCGCCGCTAAGAACGCTGAGATCCGCAACGGACCCGCCCTCTATGGCTTTGTCGAGGCCTTAAAGAGCTCCGACGTGCAATTCGCTGTCGGTGTGGTGTCGATTATCTTGATGATGATCGTGCCGCTCCCGCCGTTCATTTTGGACATTTTAATGTCCATCTCAATTAGCATGTCGCTTCTTATCCTGCTCATCTCAATCTATGTCAAAGAGCCGCTTGAGTTCAGCACGTTTCCCACTCTGCTACTTTTAACCACGTTGTTTCGATTGGCTCTGAACGTCGGAACGACTAGAGGGATTTTACTGGGCGGAGCGACCGGGCACGTCAGCAAAGTAGTCCAAGCCTTCGGTGAGTTTGTCGTCGGCGGCAATTACTTTGTCGGATTTGTTATATTCATCATCTTAGTCATCATCAACTTCATCGTCATCACCAAAGGTGCAGGTCGTGTCGCCGAAGTCGGTGCCCGCTTCACCTTAGACGCGATGCCAGGCAAGCAGATGGCGATTGACGCCGAGCTAAACAATGGTAGCATCGATCGAGACGAGGCCAAAAGGCGGCGCTCTAAGGTCGAGCACGAGGCAAATTTTTACGGTTCGATGGACGGTGCTAGTAAGTTTGTCCGCGGTGACGCCATCGCTGGATTGATTATCACCGGCATCAACATCATCGTTGGTCTCATCCTTGGGGTTGTCCAGTACAAGTTATCGTTTGCCGATGCCGCAGCAAAATTTACTTTGTTGACGGTCGGTGATGGACTGGTATCACAAATCCCCGCTCTGATTATCTCAACCGCATCGGGTATCGTCGTCACTCGTGCCAGCGGCGGCAATGATCTGAGCGAGGAGCTGTCAGGACAGCTCTTTATTCATCCAAAGGCCATGTACGTCTGCTCCGCTCTGCTGGCTTTGCTCGGCATCCTTCCTGGCATGCCACTCATCCCCTTTGCCCTACTCGCCGGCGGGATGATCCTTCTCGCTCGCTACGCCGGGCGCGAAGTCATCAGACGGCAAGCGGCCAAGCTTGCCGCCCTTGATGAAAAGAACAAACCTGAGGCCAAGAGTGATTCCGTCGAGGCCTTACTGCACCTAGATACTCTGGCGCTAGAGGTCGGCGTTGAACTCGTGCCTCTAGTCGATACGGCGCAGGACGGTGAAGTCCTCGAACGCATTGCCTCTGCCCGCAAAACTTTCGCCCTTGACATCGGCATCATCGTTCCCATGGTGATGATCCGCGATAACATTCAATTGCGTCCCGACGAATACCAGATTCTCTTGAAGGGCAATATCATCGGTGGCGGCAAGCTGATGCCAAGGCGCTTCCTCGCCATGGACCCGGGAGACGTCCTCGATCCGATTGACGGCCACAAGACCAAAGAACCCGCCTATGGCCTTGATGCCATCTGGATTGCTCCCGGACAGCGCGACGAAGCGACCTTCCGCGGCTACACCGTCGTCAATAGTTCGACGGTGATCGTGACTCACCTAACCAAGTTGATCCAAGACCATGCTGGCGAACTCATCGGCAGGCAAGAGGTCCACTCACTCGTCGAAGGACTCAAGCGGGATCATGAAAAGGTGGTCGATGAGGTCATTGCGGCTGACCGACTCAACCTAGGCGATGTGGTCAAAGTACTGCAAAACCTCCTGACAGAGGGCGTCAGTATCCGCGACCTGCTCAGCGTTTTTGAAACCCTGGCCGATCACTGTAAGACGGTTCGTCATCCGGATGCTTTGACAAGGTATGTACGGAAGGCCCTCGGACGTGGTATCATCAAGAAATACCTCAGCCCGGATAATCAGCTGGTCGTCATCAACCTCGATCGCATGACAGAAGATGTCCTCGTTTCGGGAATCAACCAGCTGGAAGACGGCAGTACCTCCCTCAATATCGACCCGCAGCAAGCCCAGTCCCTCTTAAACAACATCTTTGAATCCATGCGTAGCTTCGAAACCTCGGGTACCCAACCCATCCTTCTGTGCGGTTCCCGCGTCCGCTGGGACTTACGCAAGATGATCAGCCGCTTTATTCCCAGCCTTACCGTGCTCGCCTTCGACGAAATCCCCAAAGATATCCAAACCAAGAACATCGGTTCCGTCACCTTTTAAGTCATCGCACCTAAGTCTCAGGTCCTGCCGCAATTAGATCTGGTCTTCGCCTCTCGCCCGGGAGCAACTCAGTGGACGTCAGAACATTCGAAGCCTTCTCGATGAAGGACGCAGTAAAATCCGTCAAAAAGACCCTTGGGGCTGATGCTGTCATCCTCTCGACCAAAGAAAAGCCGGCACCAGGCGGTAAGGGCACAGTGTACGAGGTCACTGCTGCGTCGGCCCAAAGCGACCGCCGTTCAGGAATGAACGGAGCTCGGGCCCAAAACGAGCAAGCTCAAGCTCCCAGCATGACGACCGAGTTAGACCACTTGAGCGGCCAGCTCGCCACTCTTGCGGCGAGTCTTCCCACTCGCGGACAGGTCCAAGCACTCGAGGCTGGGATGCAAGAACTCAAGCTGTTAATGATCGAGACCCTGCGGCACAAAGACGGCTCGATGCTCAAGGACCTGCCCGCAGACATGGTGCCAACAGAGCGCCAACTCAGTGTCATGGGCATCAGCGAGCCGACCATGGTCGACCTAACTCGCCACCTACGTTCGCTTCCTGCCCCGGATAAAGACGGCGAAGCCTACTACCGAGATCAGGCCATCCGGTGGATGATGAAGCGCATTAAGATCGCCCCGAGGTGGAACATCATGCCTGGCACCGTCTCCTACCAGGGTCTGGTCGGACCAACGGGAGTCGGTAAAAGCGCACTGGTTGCAAAGCTTGCAGCGCACTATGCAATGCGGGAGAAACATAAAGTCGCGGTGGTATCGCTCGATAACCATCGCCTGGCAGCCAGCGACCAAATGCGCATCTTTTGTAAGATCATCAACGTCCCATTCCTTGCCGCCAACGCCCCAGAAGATCTCCTAAATGTCCATGAAACCTTTCGCGGTACGGAATTGGTTTTGATCGATACGGCTGGGGTTAGTCCAAAAAACAAAGCTGGTATTGACGCCCTATCAGCGGTGAAAGAGCTTAGCCTACCTATTGATTTCCACCTGTGCCTCTCCAGCACAGAAAGTCCTGCACAACTCGATCATGAAGTCAGATCGTTTCTGTCGACCGGGCTGAGCACGCTGATCTTTAGCAAACTCGACGAAAGCTGGGCTTATGGCGAGATTTTCAATCTCTCCAAAACGTGGAGCTTGCCCCTCAGTTTCTTCTCCATAGGTCAGCAAATTCCTGATGATATCGAGCGAGCTAGCCGCGAGCGAGTGATCGAGCGGATTTTTGGTTTGTAAGCAGAGGAGAGCGCGTGTCGAGTATCCGGATGATAAATGGTGGAGCAAGAGCTCCTCAAGTGCTCGCGATCACCAGCGGTAAGGGCGGCGTTGGGAAAACCCTAACAACGGTCAATCTTGCAATGGCGGCGCGGCGCTTAGGCAAGTCGGTGCTGATTTTTGACGGCGACATGGGACTTGCCAACGTCGACATTGTTTTAGGTCTGAAGTCTCGCTACAATATCAGAGATGTTCTCGACGGTCATGCCGCTCTCAAAGACATCGTGATCAAGGGCCCTCTTGGCGTCGATCTCATCCCCTCCGGCTCCGGCATCGCCAGTCTCACTCGACTCAGCCACGTGCAAAAGCAACAGATCATTGAGCAGATTAGTCAGTTGGATCACCACTACGACCTCATATTGATCGACACCGGTGCCGGTATCGCCGACAGCGTGACCCACTTTTGCAAAGCTGCCGATCAGACTTTGGTCGTTACCACCCCGGAACCACACGCCATGACCGACGCCTACGCTTTGATCAAGGTACTCGCCGAAGACCACGGGGTAAAGAGCCTGCACTTGCTCGTCAATCAAACCAGGTCCGAAGGTGAGGGTCTAAAGATCCTGACACGAATCGCCGATGTAGCCATGCGCTTTCTCGACGTTCGAGTGCATTCTGCCGGTCATGTTCCCTTCGATCCTCAGGTGACTAAATCCGTGATGCTGCGCCGCGCGGCGACGGAAGAATCCACCCACACGATCGCAGGTCAGGCGTGGGGGCAAACGGCAAGGCGGCTATTTGGCGGCCCAGAAGCGCCAAGGTCTCACGGTGATGTTCAAGAGTTCTGGCGCAGCCTCCTGTGGCAGCAGCCATCCCGCGCGGAAGGAGTGTCATGAAAGGTCTTGTCAAACGCTACAAGCAAGACACACAGGGCGTCGATGGGAAGCTGCGCGATCAGCTGATCATGGACTACGCTCCGCTTATCCGCTTTGTCGCCCAGCGCATCGCGGCCAGGTTACCGTCCAATATCGACATCGACGATCTCATTAGCGCCGGAGTCATCGGCCTCATGGACGCGATCGAAAAATACGACCCTAGCCGCGACAACAAATTCAAGACCTACGCTGAGTTCCGTATCCGGGGCGCAATCCTCGATGAACTTCGCTCGCAGGACTGGGTACCCCGAAGCGTGCGCGACAAGGCCAAGAAAATCGAGCGAACGTATCAAGAGCTTGAACAGCGCTTCGGACGAGCCGTCAGCGACTCGGAGGTGTCTGAATCCATGGGCATGTCGCTTGATGGCTACCATGGGATGGTGGCCAAGGTGAAGGCCGTCACCATGCTGTCGATCGATGAACTGACCGGACCCAGTCAGCATGATCGCAAGAGCCTACTCGAATGCTTGGAGAACGTCGGATCGAAGAACCCATTCACGCAGATGAAGAGCAAAGGCGTCCGGCAGCTGCTCATGAAGAACATTGAGGAACTACCCGAAAAGCAAAAGCTCGTGCTGTCGCTATATTACTACGAGGACTTAAACCTCAAAGAGATCGGCAAAATCCTTGAGGTCACGGAATCGCGTGTGAGTCAGCTACACACTCAAGCGGTGATTCGACTGCGCGCTAAGCTAAAGAATGTCCTCATCGACTAAAACCCATGCCCTTTCGAATTTAGGTTAAGGAGTTCCTATGGCCGTAGGTCAACCAGACATGAAGATCCTCGTGGTCGACGACTTTCCGACGATGCGACGGATCGTCAAAACCCTATTTCGCCAAAACGGCTTCAGCGACTTTATGGAAGCGGAGGACGGTGCACAAGCTTACGAGCTACTAAAAAAGAATCCACAGATCGAATTTATCGTCTCCGACTGGAACATGCCCAATATGACCGGCATCGAGTTTCTCAAGGCGGTACGCGCTGATCCCAAGTTCAAGCACCTCCCTTTTCTCATGGTTACTGCGGAAGCAGAAAAGGAAAACATCATCGAAGCGGTGAAGAGCGGCGTTAGCAACTACGTTGTCAAACCATTCACTGGCCAAACTCTGGCGGAAAAGCTCGCAAAGATCTTCCAAAACCATGGGGTTAAACCGGCCAAAGCCGCCAGCTAAATAGGAGTTCTGCCTATGCCTTCAGACATCTTGAATCCGTTAGATTCCGCCGAGGTGGTCATTTCAGTAAATGAGAGCATCGACCTGTCCCTTGCTGTTCCTGGGCTAAGCGATGCACTGATTACGGCAAACCTAGACGGTGAGGCGCCGCCGCTGCCAACCGGATTCGACGAGGACCTGATTAAAAAGTACCCGCGTTCAAACCGCAAAGTCGCGGTCGATGTCGCCACCTATGGACTAGTCGAGCGCGCCGGTGAGCAGCGAGCGCAAACCCTGCACATCAGTCCACACGGCCTCGAGTTCCAAGGCACACAGGCCTATGCTGAAGGAACTCTACTCAAAATTCACATCTCTCTACCCGACTACTGGAATCGCAAACAGCGATTTGTCGAATATCGCCGTGTCGATACGCCTGGCACCTTCAAAGTGCTGGCAAAAGTCGTACGCACCGAAGACGTCGGCAAGCGCGGCAAAAAGAAGATCGTCGTCGCCCAAGTGGTCAATATGGACGAAGTCGACGAACAAGTCCTAAAATCATTTCTGCAAGACGGTTGAACCTATGACAATGATTCTGCTGGCCGCATTGATCCTGCTAGACCTTGGGCTGATTGTCGTCGTCGCACGGCTCAGCCAAAGGCAAGGCAATGGCCAGCTCGAACTCGCCGAAGAGCGGCAATTGCTGGGCGAACTACGCAGCTCAGTGAAAGAAGAGCTCGAAGCGGCGCAAGCTAAAGCCAGGGCCACGCTAGATAAGGCGATGCGACTCGCCACCGAGGCAGAGCAAGAGGTAAAGACCGGCGGCCTGACACTTGCCCATGAAATGGAGCAGGTTGCGGCCCAACTAAGCGGACAGTTTGAAGAGCCTCTACGTGAGCTAGGCAAGCGCCAGACCTATCTAGAAGCTCTACTGCGCCGCATTGATAGTGAAAAAGTCAGCCTGCAAAAACTCCTCGCTAGAGGCGAGAAGATCTGTCGCTTCTTCGATAACCGAGTGCCCTACGAGGAAGTCCTGGCAGAAATCGAAGACAAGAAGTATGCCGACGCGCGCAGCCTGCTTGCCCGCGGCAAAGCGCCAGCGCAGATCGCTTCCGAGCTAGGCATGAGCGAAACCGAAGTGCGCCTCGTCGCTGGTCTAACGCCTCGAACACCGGCGTCATTGGGCTAACGTCGGTGTCACGACCAAGCCATGCTTAGTTGGCGACGACTTTGTAAGTATTCGGCAGACTGCTATCTAAGTAGCGTTGAAAGGCATCGTTATGCCCGTGGTCTTGCTGACCATCGGCGGTGATAATGCGCGTGAATTGATAGTCTGGGACCTGGGTTTTGAAAAACGAGCTTTTGCGGGTCCAAAGTCCATCGTCATGAAAATCCATCGTGAACTCGGCAAGCCACGTCGGTACCTTGACCGTCCTACCTGCGAGATTCAATACCGGAACGATGTCCGCATGCTGATAGTCAGCCGAAAAATTAATCTCGTAGATGAGATGCACGGCTACCATCAGCTGAAAGAAGTTCGCCCCAGAGGCATCACCAACGTAGGTGTAGCAACCAGCGTCAAAAACCGGTAGCGCCAGGCTGCGTTTGGTCTGCGGATCATTGAACGCAGCATGAGCAAGCGTCAGTGCCTTGATCGGAAAGGCATCACCATCGGTCCACCAGATGCCGTCGAGAGAGTGAGGGACCCCATTTTCGCCTCTACCCGGGGTCATATTTGCGGCGATCTCCGCCTTTGGAAATAATACTAGTTTGTAGGCATCGGCCTTTGGCAGCTGCGACGCGGGTACATCCTCCCAGTTACGAATATTGGCGGCGACCTCGTTGCCATGCACTTTGTCGGATGACTCAATGCTTGCCCCACCTTTAACCGCCGGTTTGCAACCAAACACCAGCATCACGCCCACGCTGACAAGACTAAAGGTCCTCAAGCTTCCCATCAACAAAACCCCCTCGGCCGCAGTTTTGATTGCTCTGCTCCAAAAGCGCCTTCAAGCGTGGGTCGTAATCCCAATTTGCGCACTTTAAGCTGTCGACTGCTGGAGTTTTATTATTTTAGTTTATACCAATAGCCAGAGCAAGGGACGCCCAGATAAACACTGTGGCTTCTAGGATGGCCTTCAAGGTGGTCGTCGATAAAGCCTAAAAGATCCATTAAATTGATAGGTTGACAACTTTTGCGGTGTCTGTTGCGGTTTTATGTTAAGCAGGCGCCTACGCCGGTGTCCCCTTCCCAAAGTCGCCTTCTCAAGGACACCTTCTTTAGGTGAAATCAGCCGATGCTAAAACTGCCAAAAAACGTCCTCACTAGTCCGACAGCTGCGGCTGTTGAAAAGCTCTTTATCAGCACCGAACAACGCCTGCGATTCGGTGGCAAAGTGACGATCTCGCGCTGGGTCTTTAGCCAAAAGGTGCGAGCGGCGCTCAGCGACGTCATCATCGGTCGGCACCTTGTGCAAAGCCTAGAAGTCATCGGCACGACGCTTGATCGTGAGCTGAAGGGGCTACTGGCGGTCCAGCAAAAGGCCGAGAAGGCACCAACTGAGCGACTCTCACGACTGCTGCTCCTGTCCAGTGACGGGAGCGACCGCTTCTACCATGATGCGGAAAGTTTGCTGCTGCGCCACGGTCAGCGCACCTGGTGCTGTGTGCTTGACGCGACGGGTGAGCAGCTGGGGCATGCCATCAAACCTGGTGGTGCTGCGGCCAAAGCCCTGCTGATCGCCGACCGCAAGGCTTTGGAACTGTTCCTGCTAAGCCTGGTCCACTAGACGTTCGCGCTGTTTCGCTGACCAAGCAACGCCAAGCGCTGTGCCAGCGGCTGGTGATAGAGCAAAAGGCTCATCACCGACTTAGCCTCACCAGAAAATTTCAACGGCTGGACGAAAATTTCACGGTAAGGTTGTGCCACCGGCGCTTTGAGCAAGGTTGTAAAGCCGCTGGTGAGCTGGGGCAAACCGAGGGTTTCACAAGCTCTTTGGTCGCAGCGAGCCTCGGCGCCTCGGGCATAAAAACGCAGCAGCAGCGACGCATAGGGAGTCAGCAGCATCTCCAAAAGCGGAACAAGAAACCCTTCCATCCCGTCGGTTGGTGTGTCGTCCTCTCCTGTGCGCAGTGATGTACCCAAAAAGGTTGCCAACATCCGCGTGGGAAACAGCGTGAAGATGGCGATAAAGCCTTGAAGCAGTTGCTGGGTGACGGCGTCCCCTTGCTCAATGCGTGCCAACTGGTGCGCGATGATCAAATCAGCGGCTGGACCCGGTCCCAAGTCGACCAAACCCTGCGACAGAGCCAGCAACATGCCACGCTTTCGGCGACCAACGACAAAGGCATTGCAGCCGGTATTTTGATAGACACCCAGCTCTGGCACCTCGCTCAGACCGGCACGCTTGGCAAGATGGACGACATGGCTCGACCATTCACCGTCGCTAAGCACATGCGTCATGGTCGCACCCATGGCGACATCTCGCGCAATATACCAGGTGATCAGGCAACCAAACCAACTGAGGATCAGCCCAGTGCAGAGGACGCCGTGCTGACGAATACCAAGAAGCTGGATGGCACCAAGGTCCGTCAGCAGGAGTTCGATGATGTAAAACGAAAGGCCGATACAACCGGTCGCTAAGGCCAGATAGAAAAGGCGGCGGAGGAAACTCATGCGAGGGCCTTTGCAACGGCGTTGTACAGTGCTTGCGGCGCTTCCGCCAACAGTAGATGGCCGGCCCCCGGGAAAACCTGGAGGTTGGCGCCGTGTATATGCGCCTGCAGCTCTTCGCCAGCACTTAAAGCGATCACTTCGTCCTCGGCGCCGTGCAGCACATAAGTCGGCGCCTTGATATGGCTGGCGGTCACGGTCAGATCAACGCCCCTGATCGCCGCAACCTGCCGCTTACTTTGCTCGACGAAGGGACCTTCGGCGACGGCCTTGGCAACCTGCTTCGCCATACCTCTGACCAATGGACGGTTGCGCTCGAAGAATTGAGCGGTGAAATAGGTCCGCAGTTTAAGCTCCACCTCGGCGGGATCAGTCGTCCAAGGTCGTCGGTCTGGACTAATCAGCGCTTGGCGCATCGCTGTCGACACGAGAAAGAGCTGACTGACCCTGGTCGCGGTGACTTCATCCCCAGCGATGGTTTGGGCGATAAATCCACCCATCGAGATCCCCAGCAATGCGCTCGTCGCAATGCCAAGGTGATCCCATAAGGAGCTGACATCGGCGGCCATATCGGCAAGGGTGAAGGCCGTTGTGGTCGTCGTCAAACCTGCGCCGCGATTGTCCAGGGCTAGAACACGAAACCCTAGGGACGTCAGATGCCGACCAAGCATGCGAAAGTCAGTCAGTGGCCGCACGTGGCCATTCACCAGGGTCACCCAGGGACCGCCCTCGCCCCAGGTTTCGTAGTTGAGCACAGCGCCGGACCTGGCTAGCTGAGGCATACCATTTCCCACACGCTGTTAGAATTCTTCGTTAAAGGCCACGTCACCGCTGACACCGTGCTGATAGGACGAAACTCGGCGTTCAAAGAAGTTGGCCAACTCCTGAACGTCCTGCAACTCGAGAAAGCCAAAAGGATTTCTCACGTTGTATACGGGACGAAGCTGCAGCGCCATCAGCCTCTGATCGGCGACATATTGCAGGTACTGACGCATCTCGCCCAGCGATAACCCGGCAATCCCATGCGACAGGACATCTGCGGCAAAGATCATCTCGCACTCAACCGCCTCATCCACCATCATGGCGATCTTACGCTTAAGTTCATCGTCAAAGAGACTTGGTTCTTCATCGCGAACCTGCTGGATCACTTCGAAGGCAAAGCTCATATGACAGCTTTCGTCGCGAAAGACCCAATTGGTACCGGCCGCGAGTCCGTGCAGCAGGCCCTTAGAGCGCAGAAAGTAGACGTAGGCAAACGCCGCAAAAAAGAACAGGCCCTCGATACAGGTGGCAAAGCAGATGAGGTTCAGCAGAAACTGCCGACGGTCCTCAGGCGTATTCAACTGCTCAAGGTGATGGACCGAGTCCATCCAACGCATACAGAACTCACCCTTCTGCCGAATCGACGGGATGTTATCGATCGCAGCGAAGGCCTCGGCTCGGTCCTTTTCGTTGTCGAGATAGGTATCAAGCAAGGTAAGATAAAACTGCACATGTAGCGCCTCTTCGTAGAGCTGGCGCGACAGGTACATGCGGGCTTCGGGCGAGTTGATATGCTTGTATAGATTGAGCACCAGATTATTTGAGACGATCGAATCACCCGTAGCAAAAAACGCCACGAGACGATGGATGAGATGGCGCTCTGAGGCCGGCATCCGCCGCAGATCGGCGACATCGGTCGAAAAATCAACCTCATCCACGGTCCAGGTGTTTTTGATCGCACTGCGGTACATCTCGTAAAAGACCGGATATTTCATCGGTCTTAGGGTCAGATCTAGTCCAGGGTCAAGTAGCATTATTGGCAGGCCTCGCAAGCATCAGGGTTTTCTAGAGAGCAGGCCACCGCCTCTTCCTCAGTGTAATTTGACACCGTGGTCATCTGGATCTTCGTGGCGGCACGCGAGCGTAGATAGTAGGTGGTCTTCAGCCCCTTTTCCCAGGCATAGGCATACATCGACGACACTTTACCGATGGTTGGGCTTTCCATGAACAAGTTAAGCGACTGACTCTGATCGATGTAGGGTCCCCGCTCGGCCGCCATATCGATCAGCGAGCGCATCGGCACCTCCCAAACCGTCCGGTAGATCTGCTTAACCCGCTCGGGGATTTCGTCGATACCCTGAATGGATCCCTCGGACAGTTTGATCTTGGCGCGAATGGCTTTATTCCAAAGCCCGAGACGACGGAGGTCCTCGACCAAGTAGGAATTAATCTGCAGGAACTCGCCGGACAGCGTCTCGCGTTTGAACTGGTTAGAAACCTGAGGTTCAATGCACTCGTAAGAGCCGACGATGGACGCGATGGTCGCCGTTGGCGCAATGGCGATCAGCAGCGAATTGCGCAAACCGTGTAACTTGATCCTCTCCTTCAAGGCATCCCATCCAGGCAGGGTAGGGGTCACCCCCCAAAGATCAAACTGCAGTTGGCCTGCCGCTGCTCGGGTGTCCTCATAACTGCCGTGCGCTCCACTTTGTTCCGCCAATTCACAGCTGGTGGCAACGGCATTGAAGTAGATCGTCTCTTGGATCCGTGCGGCGAGCTGGCGGGCTTCGGGCGCATCAAAGGGTAGCTGCAGTTTAAAGAAGACATCCTGCAGACCCATAATGCCCAAACCGACAGGGCGCCAGCGGCGGTTGGAAACCTCGGCTTGAGGGATCGGATAATAGTTGATGTCGATAACCCGATCGAGAAAGCGCACCGCCAAGCGGACATTTTCCGCCAACTTGTCAAAATCAAAGCGACCGTCCTCGACATGACGCGACAGGTTGAGCGAACCCAGATTGCACACCGCCGCCTCGCTTTGCGACGTCACCTCGAGGATCTCAGTGCAGAGGTTTGACAGGTGAATGGTGTTGCCCGCCTTACCAGTCTGATTGGCTTTTAGATTCGAAGCGTCCTTAAATGTCATCCAACCGTTTCCGGTTTGGGCCAGCGTCTTCATCATCAAGGCATAGAGGTCGCGGGCCTTCACCTGCTTTTTGGCTAGTCCGGCGACTTCAGCCGCAGCGTATGCGGCCTCAAAAGGCTCGCCATAAAGATCGGTCAGGTGCGGGACATCATGGGGATCAAAGAGCGACCACTCGCCATCGGTCTTGATCCGCTTCATGAACAGATCTGGGACCCAGTTGGCGAGGTTGAGGTTGTGGGTCCGCGACGCTTCATCGCCGGTATTGTTGCGTAGCTGGAGAAAGTCATAGATGTCGGCGTGCCAGGACTCTAGGTAGATGCATGCCGCTCCCTTGCGCTTGCCGCCTTGATTGACCGCAGCGACAGAGGAATCAAGGGTCTTAAGAAAAGGTACGATCCCATTGGATTGGCCGTTGGTACCGCGAATCAGCGAGCCTCTGGCCCGAACCCGGTGATAAGCCAAGCCGATACCGCCGGCGTATTTAGACAACATGGCGACGTCGCGGTACTTGTCGTAGATGGAGCCAAGGTCGTCTTCAGGGCTGTCGAGAAGGTAGCAAGAGCTCATCTGCTGATGCTGCGTCCCGGAATTAAACAGCGTCGGCGTCGACGGCATATATTCAAAGGTCGAGATCAACTGATAAAAGTGAATCGCGTCCTCGACGGTCGTCGACAAACCGCACGCCACGCGCATGAAAAAGTATTGCGAGGTCTCGATCACCGCACGACTTTTCGGGTCGCGCAGCAGGTAGCGATCATAGACCGTGCGCAGGCCAAAATACTCAAAGTGATCGGCGTTCTGGCGCCGAATAGCCTCATTGAGGGTATGCGCATGGGCGCAGACGAAGGCGTAGGTGGTCTCGGCGATCAAGCCACTGCGGTAACCCGCGGCGATAGAGTCATAGAACGACTCAATGCCCCGAACGATAAAGACCTCCTTGGCGATATAGACGTCGAGCAGGCGAGCCGCCAACTTCGAGTACTCGGGCTCCTCGCTGATCAGCATTGCCGCATTGGCGATCAGCAAGGCATCGAGCTCGGTCGTACACACGCCGTCGTAGAGGCCCCTAATGGCCTTGTCAGCGACCGTCTGTGCGTCGATATGCGCCAGACCCTCAGCGCATCGTGCCACCTTTAAAACGATCTGCAGCGGATCGACGGCTTCGAAATGACCATCGCGCTTACGCACGCGCAAGGCCGGGTCGATCCCCGCAGTGGACGATATGCGAGGCAGCGTGGAGGACCTGAGCGACTGGGCTGACTTGGTGGCAACCTGAGGGGCTTGGGAAGACATAAAAAAACCTCCACGGCCCATTCAGCATCAATGGCCAAACGGGGGTCTACTTAATATAAAGATTAGGGTAACCGGCTCTGCTAGCAGCATATCTAGTGGTGTAATGGAGCGTCAACCACTATGTATGGTGTCCGCCTCGAATCCCTGGGCCTCGGCCTTTCCACCATGCGTGCGGCGTGCAGCGCAGGCGACACACGGCCTAGCAGCCCACTACGGCGTGCTACCCTTGCCCAGTAAGCTCTCAGGCCGATGGTAGCGAATCCTTGATCTACAGCAAGAGCTGTCGCGGAATCTTTTCGCCACTCAGGAAAACCGATCTGAACGCAGGCGCTTAGAGCCCCATGAGCAAACATATCTGGGTAGGGCGCCAAAGTAAGAGCGCACCACCCAAAGCTCACGTCGCCGTGGAGGCTTCGCTTTCGCCGCTTAACTTGTCCTGCATCGCCTTCAAGCTACCCATCGACGAGCGGTAAAATAGGTAGGGGATGAATCCGAGCAGGTTCAAGCACAGTTGGCCCAGCGCCATGATATTGAAGATATTCGCCCCACCGGTCAGGCCGACCATGGTGAACAACTTTTCAAAGGCGAGATGCCCGAGGCCAAGGCCCCCAGGCGCCAGAGGCAAGGCCGTCGTCATGGTACCGATCGGAAAGATCGTGCCGAACACACTGAACTCTGGCCTTTGCCCAGTGAGACGCTGAGTCAAAAACAGCGCATAAAGCACCGCGCTAGACTGGATCACCACCGAAATCCCGACGGTCGCCATCAGGATCAAGGGCTTCTCGCGATAAGCGCGCAAGGCATCGTAGATTTTTTCCACCGTTGAGAACCCCGGCCAGCCAAGGTTAAGAAACCGCTTGAAGGGATCCTTGCCAGGTTTAAAGGGGAACATGACGACAGCAAAGCCACCCAAGATCGCCGCCAAGCCCGCGCCAATGAACACGATCAGCGGGATCATGGGTGGCCGCTCAAGAAAAAACGACGAATTATACATGATCGCGGAGCCAGCCATGACAAACAGCGCCGCTAAGCCAACAGCTCGGTCGAGCAGCACGGTTAGCATCGCTCGCGTCTTACCCTGGCTCTGCGATTGATCGCGGATCAAATAGACGGCCTTGACGATGTCGCCACCCACCGCACCAGGCATCGTCGTATTAAAGAAGAAGCCGATCAGTTGTAAGTGCAAGGCGCGCGGGAAACTGACATGAAGGTCCAGCCCACGCAGCAACAACCACCAGCGCAACGTCCCCAGCCCCACGTAGCCAACGGACCACATCGCTAAATTGGCCGCAAAGATCGCCGGATCATCAATTAAAACACGGAGATGCCTAAAGTCCAGCTTGTCTGAGTGGCTCAGCCACATCAACAAAGCCGCTACGATGCTCATTTTCAGTAAGGTCTGCAGGAACGTACGCATAACCACCTTATAAGCTGCATGCAGGCTGCTTGCCAAGCATGACGCCGGCTCGGGGCCAGCTGATGAAATTTCTTTGGCGCAAAATATTCCATTCATATCAGTGTAGTCCACTCGGACCTTGAAGAAACGCTTAAACTTCCAAGCGACCCACCGATAGGAACTCATCTGGGTGGCTTGGCACGTCCCAAGCACCCTTTATCCTCAATAGGCCAGTCCATGACCAGCAGTCTGACCAACAAAAAATGCCGGGTCGTTGTCGTCGATCCCTCGGGACCTGTGCGCCAGATGATGGCTGAGACCATTCGTTCGACCCTGGGCTTTGAGTCGGTCGAAAGCAAGGCTTCAGTCCAGGATGTACTTTCCCACCTGGAATCAGATAGCGCCGACTGGATCGTCGCGCCACTGCAGGCGGACCAACCCGTCAACGCCCTGCATCTGCTCAAGATATGCTCCGAACACCCTGAACTGCGCGGCATTCGTATCTCACTTCTCGTCACTGAAGAAGAGTCCTATGTGTTACCAACGGCCTTCGAGCTCGGATTGTTCTCCTATCACCACAAGCCCGTCACAAAAGATACGCTCAACGCCGATATGAAGGCCCTATTCTCACGCTTTGAGAGCAAACAATTCAACGAGCCAAAAACCGCGGCGCATTATCTGCGACAGTACCTAAAGACGGTCAAAAACCATGCTGGGTTGGCCGCGTTGGAAAAGAATCTACTAGATGTTTACCCGGGTGACCCACAAATTCTGCTGCACCTTGCCGAGCCGCAGTTCCATCTTGGCAATCAAGAGCTGGCGAAAAAGACCCTGCGTCAGGTCAAACTCGTCGACAAAACTCTATCCGACAAGGTGACAGAGCTGGCTAAAGTTCTGTTTGGCAATCCCGATGCTTTAGCCGCTGAAGGTGACAGCGGCGGCGGAGCTGGCATCAACATCATTGGCGCCAACACCGCAGTAATCATCGAATCCGATGAATCTACCGCGCGCGCCGTCGAGGATATATTAAAGCAACTCGGCTGCCAGAACATCAGCATCTTTGCCAATGGCCAGGAAGCTTGGGACTACCTCGAGAAAAATCCGGAGCCGGAGCTCATCATCACCGAGTGGCGAGTCCCGAAATTGACCGGTCCACTGCTTATACAGCGCGTGCGACACCACGGCTTTCTCAACGTGCCGATCATTGTCCTGAGCTCGCTACTCAAGCCAGAGGATATGCCCCTGGTACGCGAAATCAGTGTTGCGGACATCATCCAGAAGCCGATCAACAAAGACGTCTTCGTGCCCGCCCTGATTTGGACCATGGCGCAAGAACGCATGCCGACAGAGCAGATGACGCTGGAACGAAAAATAAGAATGCTGCTCAAAAATAACCGCAAGGCCGATGCCGAGCCGCTAAGGCTGCAGCTATTTGCAGACAAACAAACACCAATGGCCCGCAAACGCTTGATCGAAGCCGAGTTCGCCTTCGCCAACAACCAATTCGCGCTTGCTCGCGATGCCGCCATCGAAGCACTTAAACAAGCCGGCGACAGCATCCATGTCTTGAACGTCCTAGGCAAGTCCTTCATGCGTTTGAGCGCCTACGACGCCGCCCTCAAGTGCTTCAAAAAGGCCCAGGCGATGTCGCCACACAACCTCGAACGCCTGTGTCTGATCGCCGAGACCCAGACCGAACTAGGCGACCATGCCGCGGCGCAAGAAGCGCTCGATAAAGTGACCGCCATTGATCCTGACTCGGCCCAGACCGTCGAGGCCAAAGTGAATGTCGCGATTACTAAAGGCGACAGCGCTATGGCCAAAAAGATCTTGGCGGCCTTCGAGTCCATCGACAATATCGTCGCCTATATGAACAACAAGGCGATCACTCTGGCAAAGTGCGGCCAAGGACCTGAGGCCATCGAGTTGTACAACAAAACCTTGGACTCGATCCCCGACGACAATCTCGACCAAAAAGCCATCGTCCTCTACAATCTATCGCTCGGCAAAAGCCGCGACGGAGACTTCTCTGGAGCCATTGAGCACCTAGAAATCGCCGCCAAGATCAAAGAGTCCCGCGTCGCTAAAAAAGTCGCGTCGCTACTGGAGCGCCTAAAGACAGCACAAACCACCGGCAAAGACTTCAAATTTCGCGGCGTCGCCGCGGCGGATCTGGCAAAGGGTACACTTAAGGATGGTGCATCCGACACTAAAGACGCGCCGAAGGACGATGCCAAGTTGGCAACCGAAGATGACTTTCGCCGTATGATCGCCGCAGTTGATACAAAACGAGGCGATCTATGCTGCTTCCTAATCTTTCACAACCCAGCCGAGACCGATGCCCGCATTCCGGCTCTACTAGCCAAATCGCCGCGCTTCCAAACCCGCGTCGCCATCGAGCGCGCCGAAGTCATGCTGCAGCATGACAAGAAGTAGTCGCGCCGACGCTCAATAGCTTTGATAGCAGTAAGCGACCGGTATCCCACCGCAACGAACACGCGCAGCAACATCCGTGTAGCCCAAAGCTTGACCGCAGATCGTGTTGGACGTCGATACACAGGTGTAAACGCCCCACCCACCGATCGGGGGCAAGGTTGGCGGCAGGGTCGGACCCAGTTGGGCCAAGCCTTCACCACAAAGACCAGTAAGCATTGCGACGACGAGAAGAATCCGTTGAGCCAGGGGGGACATGATGTACTCCGCGAAATTAAGTTAAAGATATCAATAAGATATAAAATATAGACCGACCAAGGCCGGCCCGGTACTTTATAATCAAATTAGTGTTTTGTAAATGACTATGATGCCACGTCGCAGTCTAGCAACCGCTCTTAAACCAGACCGCCGTCGCCGCCGCCGTCGCCTCGCCGTCGCTAAGATAATAAATGCGAAGTCGCACTGCCGACGGTGTCTTGCCGGAGTCGGTGACAACGAACAGATCCGACCAAAGGCGTAACTCCTGCGTACCCAGATCTTGCACCGTCGTCCCCAAAGTAAACGTGAGCTTTTGCTTGGTCGGATCCCAGCTTCGCGAGAGATCGGTGAGTGAGGTGTCGACCATGGCCGCGTTGTAGGGTGCGGCATACTGCTTCGGGTCGGTAGCGACTTTGACGGTCTTCAGGCCATCATTGCGGTAATAGTCGAAATATACCTCGATGCGATCAAAGACCGTGGCCGCAATCGGTGCGTCCACTTCATCCAGAGGTGGTTGGACGTCCAGTACCACTTCGCCGCTGCGGCAAAACGGTCTCGTCAGTCCATTGGCCGCAATGGCCGATGTATAATCCACGGCGGTTGGAGTGCTCCCATCTGTCGCCACGGCCGTGATCTTAGGCGGCATGCTAAGTCGGCGCGCCAAGCGGCGCGGCACCGAGACCTCAGCGCCGCCATTTGGTTGAACCTTAAAGACCGCCACTGCGGCCGCAGGCGGCATACCACCGCTAAAAGCACTAAATTCATAGCGAGCTGGGCTAGTCCTGCTCAGCCAGCTTGGCAAGGCCCCGATCAAACCAGCTGCCTCAGGCGCGACCTGGTCATCATTTGCCACTCGCCCAGAACTTTGCCATGGGCCGGTACGACTAAGTGCGACGCCGATCACCTCCGTCTCATCGCGGGCTAGGACCAGGGCCCCAAGTCGGTACAGGCGCCTCAGGTCAGTGGCGAAAGCTGCCGGATAAGCAGACCGCTGGTAGAATGAATAGAGCAGAGTCGGTGCATCGAAGACAAAGAGCTGACTGCTAAATGCCACCCGAGTCACCTGGTTTGGCAAAAGATAGTCGCCAAAGGATGCACTAAACGTCGGCGCGACGTTAAATCCACCGCCGATCGTCGCGGCGATGCCCGAGCTTTGGACTGCGGGTACCCCCTGTTTGTCCAGCGCAATCGGAACGATCCCTAGATCAAAACCGAGCCCCCCCTGATAGACAAAAGCAGCCTGTGTGCCAGGGGTAGAGGTCGCCACGTCGACATCTCCAACCCAGTTAAAGTCTTTAAGCAGGTGCATGGAATAGGATTGCCCTTCGACAAAATGCGTCAGGGGCACTCTAAAGGCTCCGCTACTATCCAACGGTACTTCTTCTAGAGAAGGACTCGTATGATTGAAGATCCATAGATCATAGCCACGCGCCGGCACATTCGTTGTACCTAAAGCAAAGGCACCGGTGACATTGCTACTGCTCAGACTTAAATGCCCGGGGGTACTCGTTGGCGTTGGCGGATCACCGCGGCCTTTTCCCTGTTGCCCGCAAGCCAGACCAAGGCTACTTAGCCATAGCGAACGGGTGCTCCAACGCAGCCACAGTTTGAGTTGGCTCATCGCGGTTCCCCGACGACACGAAACGACGACCAATAGGCGGGGTGATTGAAATACCGTCTGACCACTTTCTGCGCATGGCGCATGGCCTCGGCACGCGACTCACCTGCGGCTAGGTAGCGATAAAAGCGCTTCATCAAAACGGCACTGGCCACGTCGCTGATACGCCAGAGACTAGAGACAACGGTATTGGCTCCGGCGTAAAAAAATGCGCGCTCCATGCCGATGATTTCATCCCCTGAGGACAGTCGGCCGAGGCCGCTGTCGCAGGCCGACAGCGTCACTAGATCGGCTCTTGAATCCAAGGCAAAGATATCAGCGACCGAAAGATCGCCCTCTTCGCCCGACTTTGACGCGAGAAATAGCCGAGATTCCGCCGGATTATTGGGCCGAAACTCGGCATGGGTAGCTAAATGCAGCACATCCAATTTGGGCGCCCATTCGCGCACCGCAGCCTTGGTGGCAGCAGCCCCTTGGCGCTGATCGCGAGCAGGAAAATATCTCCCCATCACCTCGACTTCTTTACTGGCAAAAGGCAGCGCCTGAGCTGCTGCCGTCTCACCCGTGGGATTTGCCAGGGCGAGGATGCGGGTCGATGCGCCTAGGTGCCGAGGCTTAGGATCAAGAGTAAAGCGCGCCATCGTCGCACTCGTGAGATAGGACACGGCAAAGCGGTCGATGACATCTTCGCTTGGGCCGAGAGGAAGCGCCGCAAACGGTAAAAAGTGCAGGCTGCCATGCGGAACAATGGCCAAGTGCTTGGCGGTACCGATTTGACTTAGCACCGGCGTCAGCAAAAGATCGGCAAGCTCTTTACCAAGATAGTCCGTCGATGAGAAGTTCTGCATGAGCTCGCGGTATTCGCGTACTTTCGCGAGTAAATCCTTAGCCGGCATAGGCACGGCCTTGCCGCTGATCTGCCCGTCTATGAGCCACCAGATCAGGAGGTGATCCGTGGTGACCTGGTACTCGATCAGTGCGGTACCAGGCCCGAGCAGACGGCTGAGTTCCCCCTTGGTGATGGCATCGACAAGGGAAAAGTTCCCCCACTGCGCCTTTTCTTGGGGATTTATGGGTACCTTCAGGTGCCTTCGCTGCGTCCCGAGGGCGTCGATAAAAGCCCGCCCACGCCCGCGCTCGCTAACCGTCCAGGCTTGCTCATATCGCCCTAGTTGGGTCAGTACAGCACTATATCCACCGTACACTTGCTGTACACCCACATCGGAAATAAAGCCGCTGCGTGAATCCTCTGATTTTAAACCAGCGCTCATCGCCTCAATCACCTTCAGTGCCTCGGCGTAAGCGGCAGCGGCTTCGTTTCGAGCGTCACGCTTATGTTGAGCGGCTGCTATGCCAGCATGTGCCCGCCACACAAAGTCGCGCATCGCCCCCTTGACTGAGATGGCTAGAGCTTTGCGAAAATAAGCCTCAGCATCGCCCCACTGTCCTTCTCTCATCGCGATATCGCCAAGGCCAAACTGGCAATACGCTTCATTGTAGACCAAGTGGAGCTCTTCGCTGACAGCTAACGCATCCTTTAATAAATCCTTGGCGCGGTTGAAGTCGCCCTTCAAAATAATACTCAGGCCCATATTGCGATGATCAAAAGCAATTGAGCTACGCGACTTTAGGTCGGTATCGATGCGTAAAGCCGCATCAAAAAAGGCGATCGATTGATCGACCGCACCGTACTCTCGCGCCCAGAAACCATAGTTGTTGTAAAGCGATGCCAGCGGACCTTGAAGCTTATACTCCTGCGCTATCTTGACCGCTGCCTGAAACTCGGCAAAGGCTGATTTGTACTGACCAAGTTTACCGGCGATCATCGCCTTCATACCCATGGCATCGACCTGTAGACCAACGCGGGCCAGCTGAACCTTTACAAGTGCCGCAGCGGCAATGGTCAACTCATTGCGATCTTTAGCCTCCTGGAAAAGCCCCGCACGAAAGTAGGCGTTGGTGAGCATCTGTGAAGCGCGCACCCACAGGACCGTTTGCTTAGCACGGTCGATATTCGGAATCACTTCCCGCTCCAAGATAGCCGACGCTGCATCCAGGTCGCCAATGGTCATCAAGGTGCTGCTCTTGTCGATCAAGACCGAGAGGTAGAGATCCTGTTTCTTTAGCGCCTTAAAAGCATCTGCTGCTTGGGTATAGTACTCCAGTGCTTTGACGCTATCGCTAAGATCGCGATTGTAAACATTGCCGATGTTTAGAAGCTGATTCGCCGCCTCATCAGGCTTGACCTTGGCGTATAAGCCACGAGCCTGCTCATAAGCCGCCAAGGTGTCCTCGTAGCGATGTTGATTTTCAAAACTAATCGCACGGTATTGCCAAACCTTGCCGAGCTGATCGGGCATATCCTCGGACTTAAAGACCACTTCGGCCTGGTCTAGCAGCCGACCAGCGACGTCCGCTTGACTGCCTTTGACGGCGATCGCCGCGGCCTCTAGCAGTGATCTAGCGTAGTCAACCGGATCCTTTTCCTCCTTTTTGGCTCCAGGAGCGGCCGGAGTCGGCACGGCTGGATTCAAGCGTTCTGCTAGGCGCATTTGAAACGGTAAGGCCCCTTCATAGTCTCGCTTTTGTACCAGAGACTGGACCAAGCCCTTAAGCGCCATGTCTTCGCTATCACCCTTTGAAAGTCGCTGCGCGTCGTATAAAGAACGACGATAGAGCACGGCCGCCGCGTCAAAATCCTGATCCGCCTTGGCATCATCGGCCGCATCAAGGGCTTTGGGCAATTGCTCCTTAGCAAAGGACTCTTCATCTTTACCAGGAATTCCAGGATATCCAAGAACACGGCCCGAAAGCTGCGCCGCAGCTGCGGCCTCCCCCACCGACGAAGTCGCTAAAGCCGCATAGAACGCCGGCCACACCGGTGGTCGTTTGCCGTCAGCCATAAAGACCGTCGGAACACCCGCGCTTAGGTGCGCCAAGGACAGAAACAGCCACCCATCGTGACCTTCGCCACTGGCGTCGAGATCGCGGTTTGCGCGCTCGACCTTGCCATAAATCACCGCAGTGGCACTCGGCAAGGTCGACCCTGCAAGGCGCTTTAGGGGAAGATCGCTTTGGCTCGAGCGCGCTCCTTTAAGACCAGCCGCCACTGTGCTTTCCCCTGGCTCGACGTCGTTTAGCCACAGCGGTAGATCGATATGCAATAGATCATAAGGGGTCAAGCGGTCGAGCAGCGGCGCCGGCGCCTCAAGTGCCACCGCTTGCAAGGTACGCTTGGCATTGGCAGAGGCGAAGGTCGCTGCCGGCAGATCTTTCCCAACGTATCCCAAGCTCCCCTTGCCGAGGCGACGACCCTGAACGAATTCCGGCAGCAGGTCCAGAGCCGGGGCATACGCTACTAGGCGTTGCTGCAGGAGCCCATTGGCACTTCCTAGCTGTTCCCACGGCACGTCAAACAGCTCTTGATCGGGTATGAGATAAACCGTTCCGCCTTGTTCAGGCATTGCTTTGCTTAGACCGGTGGTTTCGAATATCCGAGCATAGGTTGCCGCATCGAGGCTTTGCTTTGGCAAAACCTTACCGCGTCCCGTGCTGACCTTACCTTTTGCCATCAGCACAGCGTAGACATCGCCGGCCAACGATTTATGCACCCAAAGTGCTGCATCGGCATCACCAAGCGCCTTAAAAATCTGTGGCGTGTCGCGTAGCGCCAACAGCTTATGGCTGCGAGCCTGGTCCAAACCGGAGCGCTGAGCCATATCGCTAAGCCGCATCAAAGCAAACCGCCGCACCAAGGTCAATGCCACTGCCGCATCCGGATTGGTCCACGCCGCGTCGAGCTGCGCCTCGAATAATTGCCGTGCCAAGCGTCGATCCGGCGGCGTGCGCATCACACCACCCGAAGCAATCCAGCGGTCCAGGGCCTCGAAGGCTTTCGTGATGCTACCCGCTTGGGCGAGACTCTTCCACTGGGTTTCGCCTTCTGTCGTCACACCTGGTACGAAATGCTGGTACGCCAGGACCGCACCAAGCGATGTTGCGGGCGGCGCAGCGATGGCTTTATAAACCGCAAGAGACTCTTCGAGACCGGTTTTTGCTGCTGTATCCGTCTTGGCGCCACCTACCGTTAAACGCAGCGATGAGGCGAGTTCCAAGCTAGTCGCCAGCGGCCGGCCTTGTGCTTTGACGCCACTTTGGTAGATCGGACGCAGCTGTGCGGACGTGGCGTCAAGATCGGCTAGTTCACCGGCCAGCTCCTTGCTGCCAAGTAAGGTCAGACTCGCTAGCCGAAGCGCCACCCGTGCCCGGTTGATACGGTTGGTTAATTCGCCGGGCGAACTCAGTTTTTGGTCAGCACCCGCTGCCACTTTCGCCGCAAAGGCGGCGGCCGCATACGCTAACTTTGCACCACTGTGAAATCCGGCCTTTAGGCGCAGGTCACCGATAGCATTATCGACCAGAGCCTCACTCTCGGCCAGATGCTTTTTCTCTTGGCCCGAGGCATCCTGCAAAACCTTCAAGCGCTCTTCGTTGGTGGCGAGCGCCAAGTCGAGTCGCCCCATCTTTTCGTAGATTTCCGCCCGAAATGACAGAATAAGCAACCGTCTCGTGAGGAAATCAAAGCCCTTGGCCGCCGAGCTACCACCGCCTAAGGCGATCTTAATCGACGTATCCTTGCTCTTCTTCGCCTCCTCCGCCGCCAACTTATCCGGGCTTTGCAGCACCAAGTTGAGCGCGGCCTCGGCCTTGTCAAACAGCACGAGCGCACCGCTATAGTCGTGGCGCATGAAGGCGCAGTAACCGAGGTTGGACAGGGTCCCGACTAAATTCACCTCTTGTCCGGTACGTTCCTGGATGCGACTCAGGCGCTCATACAAGGTCGCGGCTTCAATGAAGTCGCCCTGTTCGCGCCGACTCAATGCCAATGCATCTAGCGAGTAAGCAATGCGTTCATCTTTGCCAACCCGTTCCCAGGCAGCCAAGGCTTGCCGCTGTAAATCTGCAGCCAAGCCCAGCTCATCGATTTGAAAGGCCGAGCGCCCGGCGCGCTCAAACAAAATCGCTTCAGCACGAGCGTCGCGCATGGGGATCACTGAGAGTAGATGCACCCTCTGCAAATAATAGTCCAAGCACTTTTTATAGTTGTGCAGGGAATAGTAAGCTTGGCCGAGATTTTGCGCCAACCCAGCCCGTTCAACCGACGCGGGCTGACTAAGAAAATAAGCGTTTTGATACGCCTCAATCGCCAGCTCGCGCCAGTCTGGGTCACCGGCACCAAAGAAATCCCGCACTAAGCTACCACGTTGGCTTAGCGATCCCACCATAGATCCGGACCGGTAGTATTGCCAAACGGTGAAGTTCTTCTGCATGTACAGCCAACCAAGCGTTTGATGGATCTGTAAAATCTGCCCGTTGAGTTGGCGCGCCTTTTCGACCAGTTCGGTGGCCTCATCGATCGCCGCAAGGCGCGCGCTAGGACCTACGGCTTGATCGATGGTGTAGGTTTTCGCATAGCCGTAGATATAGACCCATTCAGCACTCTCCGGCTGCTCGCTGACATGACGGGCGTACTCTTCGACCAAGTCACTGAGTGTCTGGTTCATAAATGCAGCATCGATGCGCCCACGGTGGGCACTGATATTTCGCTCATCTTGGGCCAAAACCTGCGCATAGACCTTCATTGCCAAGCCGGGTTCCCGCTGCTTTAGGAGGTCTTCGCCGCGACTTAGGTAGAATGCAAAGAGCAGTTCTTTGGCCTGAGCGATATACTCCGGACGGCCGCGCTCTAGACCTTGAGCCAAGCGCTTGAGGGACGACTCGGCCAAGGCAAAGCGCTCTGCCTTTAGATCGAGTGGTAACAGGCGCGTTGCCGCCTCCACCATGATTTCCGGTGACTCCGGATAAAGATCAATGATTTGGCGAAGCTCATTGGCAGCGACCGCCTCCTTTCCCTGAGCCAAGAAGATGTCTGCGATCCGCATGTGAGCAAGAGCAGGCATCAGTGGAATGCCCTTAGCAGATACGCGCAAGGCCACCAATTGCTCCAGCCGGTCATCATGCCGTTCAAGCAGACTTATCGCCGCATGGGCCGCCCGCCGTGCGACCTCGCGTTGGTCTGGATACGTAGCAGCAACCTCCTTGAGGACTTTGACAGCCGTATCATCATCGGCTGTCGCCGGTGTGATGACGCCCGCATAGTAAGCGGCCTCAGCCGCCAGTCTACGGTCTCCACCGTAGCTCTTGGCCACCTGCGCAAGGAGCTGATTGGCCGCAAAGTATTGCCGCTGTGCGGCCAGGATTTGTGCTTTGAGTAGCTCAGCCTGACCAATGACCCGCTTTGAGGATTGACTCTTTTTTGCGATAGTCTCCGTACGGACCAGTAACTCCACCAGTTTTTGTGTCTGCTCAACGGTGAGATTCTCGGTGAACTTTGGATAACCAATCGGTTCTAAGTCCAACAAGATCATGGCAAGGTCAGCCAGTGCGTGGATCGCCGGATCAAAGCCCGATTGCGCCTTAAGCTTGGCGTAGACCCACTTCGCTTCGACAATGCGCCCATGCTGCACGACCCACTGCAATTCGCGCAGGGCACACTCCGCAGCAAGGTCGTCTTGATGCGCCAAGGCAAAGGCAGCCTCGGCGCGACGGAGTATCAAGGACTTTTCATATTCATTTGAACGCTGATCAAACTGTGCCAACACCACGGCCATATCAGAACTTAGCTTGCTCTGACCAAATTCAGGAAAGCGAAAGATATCCAGACCCAACTCAGTCTTGAGAGCGGCATACAAATAGGGTCCGCGAATCTGCGGCGAATACGCGGCAAAGGACGCGGCGGTCAGCGGCATGATCAAGTAGTTTTCGCGTTGCTTCGCCTGCCTCTGGAGCGCTAAATCGAGCCGCCAAATGGTCGGCTGATCATCACCGTCTAGCTTTCCATCACCGTTGGTATCATCGCTATAGCGAATAAACAGCAGGGACTTGCCATCACCGGTAAACCTCGGTTGCCCATCCTGCAGCAGCCCACCAGCGGTCACTTGTTCGATTTTGCGCGTGTCCATATGATAAATGTAAAGTGCGCCCAGGTTGACATAGGCCACCATCGTCCCATCAGGAGACACGCTAGGTTGGTCCCCTTTCAGATCAGCGAGCGGCTCGGGCGTCAGCGTATCCAGGTCCGCCACCATCAACGCTGGCTGCTTGTCTCCAGGCAAGCGCGCCGCGAACACCACGCGGTCGCTGCCGGGGAACCACGAAGGGTTTGTGTCCTCGGTTTGTGGCGAGTTAATATCAAGTACGGTCCCTTCGGGATTGCCAAAGAACTTCGCCCACGACCTGCCCAATTTCAAAACATGCACATCGCCAGCAGCATCGGTACGCCGCGAAATAAAGGCGACGTATTTGCCATCTGGACTCAGCACCGGGGCAAAGTCATCGGCCGAGTGATTGGTCACCAGGCGACCAAATCCACCGACCGTGGGCTTCACCCAAAGATCCTTATTGCCACCGCGGTCGGAGGTGTAAAAGACATACTCGCCGTTGGGCGACAGATCAGGCGAAAAATTTGAGTCGCTGCCCGCAGTCACTTGCTCGGGCGTGTAAAAGCTCAAACCTGGCGTGTAAGACTCCGGGTGAAAATCCTCCAGATAGCGCCGGCTCTGGCATGCTCCTGCTAGGAGCACAACCACCATGCATGCACAGAGCCGCCCGCTGCTGCTCATAGCCTGCCTGCGCCATGCGACGGCTTTTGCACCCATGACCCCGTGTCATCTTGATACCAGACCCCACCAGCGGCGCTGTCCCGCAGCATCTTGGCGTAGGTCATCTTGACGTTTGGCAGGTCGCGAGCGGAGAGGTGTTCATTAGCATCGATGATCCGCTGCCAGATGGCTTGACGGTCACGGTTTTCTTCAGCCGCAATCTGTGCCGCCAAGGCATAGTCCTTGGTTGCAGGTGCCTCCCCCTTGACCAAGTGCCGAGGTAACAAGACGACAGTCCCTCCTGCCGCTTCGCCTAGGATCTGCTGCTGCTTGAGTTCGTCGATATCATCCTGATTGAATAGCTGATTTTGCCGCGCATCGAGCGCGCCCTGCTTGCTGGCTGAAACTTTGACGGGAGCCGTATCGACCTTGGTTTTGAGGCCGCGGACTGACGAGGCAAGGATCAAATCATCATCGAGTTCTTTATAGGTGCCCATGACTTGGTTTTCCAAGGCCGTACGCTGACTCGTCACATCAAAATTGAAGGTACAGCCCGCCAATCCCATTCCAGCAACCATCAACCATCCATTTATTTCGCGCCGTCTCACCCTGTCCTCCTTCACCCGGCTCCACTGGCGGCGGGAGCTGATTGATCTTTCACATTTTGCAGTAACTGACTGATCGGGAAGTGACTTAGTTTAGGTAAAGGAATCGGCGCGCCGAGAAGACGCAGATCGACATCCATACCGACCTCGCCATTTTTGAGCGGAATGATCACCTGCCGCACTTCGCCAAAGGCCAGAGCCTTGCGGATATCGCCAATGGTTGGATTCTGCTCAAATGGATCGACGAAATACAGGATCATGCGCAATTGCTCTTTGCCAATCGACGAGATGTCCAGACCTCCTGCGATATCATTCGAACGCATGTCAAAGACCAGATGCAGGGTCGCATCGATGTAGGGGTTGGAAAATAGTTCAGACGACGAGGCCTTGCCGCTGAGGCTTGGGAAGCGTTCGATCAGCTTTCTAGTATCAAGCCGCGTCAAATGCACTGAGGCGCGAAGGCTTTGCGGAATCGAACTTGGCACCGGATTTGACGCATCAAAGGCTAACTGGAAGTCGCCCTCGATCTTGCCACCGAGAAAGCCGATGACGAACTGATTAAGAGCGAACCAATTCTGGCGCAGCTCCATGTCAAACTCCATCTTCGAGAACTCCAGATTAGCGACCTCAAGGCGGTGGATCGAAAGCGGTCGCCTTTCCGGGTAGAACGGCCGGATCGAGCCGTAATCAACCGTCGCCACCAGATTGCTTCCGGGCATAGGCCGGCTATCGCTCTTAGCCATGTAAGTCTGCACGGCATGGGCCATGGACACCGCATCAGTATCCACTGCCACATCGCCGTCACTCGCAACGACGACCTCAGGAAGTGACTGGCTTTGGCCAGGCAACGAGGACCCAGCTGCGGCCACCGTGGCAGCTCGACCTACTGGTAAGGCTGAAGTGGTCGCAGTCGCTGCCGCAGTCGGCTTTGCTAGCTTGACCACTTGCCGAAACGGGATCTGGCCATTCATCTTCTCTAGGGTGAGCAAGGCGGGATCATTTGGCTGTTTACCTGGCACCATCACATTGAAATGGGCAAAGGAAACGTAACCGTCAACGCCCACGGTACGCATATCATCGCTATCTACAGCCAACCTAAGTCCCATGCGTCCGGAGGTCTTGATGCCGCCGGGGAGCTTCTCCTCGCCATTGTGTACAACCTGCGTATCCAGTTTGGCATGAAGGCTTTGTGGTTGAAAATCAGCACCAATCCCCGCCGTCGCCCCAAGCTGGACGACGGTGCCGAACTCTGGCAGCCGCAGGGTTAAATCGTGCAGCACAAGATTGTTCATTTGCTCCTGGCTCACCCGACTGGTCAGCTGAAAATCGGCGATGGGATGTGGCAAAACGCCATCCATCGCGACTTTTCCCACAAACAATTTTGTTTCTACTTTGGTCAACATACGATGCAGCAGAGCATTCACCTGGCTGATGTCAACCGCCCCGTCGATGGCATTGTCGATACTCAGGTCAAACGCGAAGTGATCGACTGCCACCGGTTGCGGCGGCTTTTCCTCGGCCGCTGCAACGGACGCGGCCGCAGTCAACGGTGGAGCAGGTATAGCCGCTGGAGCAGGTGTAGCTGCGTTGCCTGTGGTGACCAGGCCTGGGCTCTCAGCAGGCTTCGCCTGAGGCTTTGGCAAGATCAGAGTCAGCCTATCAAACTTTTGCGTGAAATCGAGCTTCTGTTGATGCGTCGAGCCCGCAAGACTAAAACGCGTATCAAGGCCCTTGAGATCGATGTGATCAAGCGGCAACTTAGCATTGAGTTTGCTCACATTGAGCTGCGTGCTGAATTGAATATCCGCTTGTTCCACCAGCTCCTTAGGCGGCGTCGTGCGAGGATTCGGCAGGCGACCACGCAAGCCGAACTGAAGATCCACCGCACCCGACAGGTGGGTCGGCATCACCGCTGCGAGCTTCAGCGGTTCACTGAGTGGCAGCAGTATGGCATGAAGCTTGGCCAGTGAACTCAGGCGTGCCTGCAGGTTGGACCGAAGGTGTGTACAGCTATCCAGGCAGTCGGCCATGGCGCTAAGCTCGGCAAGTCCTGTCAGCTCCAAATTAGCGTTGAGCCCCAGGTGCTCCAGATCTTGGCGACCCTCGGCGTCGATATCTAAAAACAACGGTACATCGACCGTTGCGATATGCTCGCCTTTGGCCGTGACATGAGCTGCCTGGACATTCACCTTTAAGATTGGTGCCACCATCTGCGGCCAGAGGGCCCGAGCCGTGACCTTGGTGGTAAAGTCAGCTACACCGGCCGACACCAAACCAAGTGGAGTTTGCTTTTCGGCTGTCACTTTGGGCAGATTGAGATCGAGGGCGACATCGACTTGGGAACCACCACCGCTAAGAGCTGGTCCGACCGCAATCGATAAAGAGCCATCCAGGGGCTCCATCGCAACCCCGGTCGCCGGGAGGTCGACGAAGACCTCGCTCAGCCACAGGGTTCCCGACACGTAAGGTAGGATCAAGTCCTTCGCCGCCGCTTTAAGCTTTTCTGGT
>Ga0315283_10000097_pt1 | contig 49815 bp, 38 predicted proteins | sample YL17G09_0_MG_FD_204541 | JGI IMG/M metagenome (GOLD analysis project Ga0315283, IMG submission 204541) | Sediment microbial communities from Yellowstone Lake, YNP, Wyoming, USA - YL17G09_0 | ecosystem: Environmental > Aquatic > Freshwater > Lake > Sediment | place: USA: Wyoming | collected...
GGTGTTCGACTCGCAGCTCACCACCTACGCCAACCTGGCCCGGCTCGATGCTCTGGGCATCACCTTCATGACCCTGCGCCGCCGCGCCCCAGCCCTGCTCAAGGAGATCGCGCTGTTGCCGCGCTCAGCCTGGCGCACTGTCGAACTCGATGTGCCGACACGCAAGTACCGCACCCCCCGCGTGTTCGAACAAGCCACCCGCATCGAGGGCAAGAAATTCCGCCAACTCTTCATCCAGGACCTGGGCCACGATGAACCCACCATCCTGCTCACCAACGATCAGCGCTCCACCGCGCCGGCGCTGATCACTCGCTACGCCCAGCGCATGTTGATCGAAAACGCACTGTCCGATGCCGTGCGCTTCTTCCACATGAACGCGTTGTCCTCGGCGGTCGGCCTCAAGGTCGACTTCGACATGGCGCTGCTGGTCATCGCCAGCGGCCTGTACCGCTTGCTGGCGCGCAGGATGAGGGGCTATGCCGATGCCCAGGCTCGATCCATCTTCCGCGATCTCGTCGATATACCGGCGACGGTCGACGTCAGCGCAACCGGCGTGCAGGTCCACTTCCACCGCCGCGCACATCTGCCTATCATCATCGCCTCAGGGCTGTTGGACTCGCCCGTCCGCATCCCCTGGTGGAACAACCTGCCGCTGACGATGACCGCGCAAGGCTGATGAGCGAAACCACCGCAGGCATTAGGCGAATTCCGTGCCGTGGAAATTCAGGCTAGCGAAACGATTCGCGGACGACAAGGACCGCTGCGGTTCCGCCGACGGCGAACGAGTTCGACATGGCCGCGCGGACCCGCGCGCTGCGACCCGCGTGCGGTACGTAGTCAAGGTCGCACGCGGGATCTGGGTCATCCAGATTGGCAGTTGGCGGTAGGGATTGCCGATGTAGCGCCAGGGTGGCGATAACGAGCTCCAGAGCGCCCGCCGATCCTACCAAGTGGCCATGCATCGACTTGGTCGAGCTGACAGCGAGCGCGCGCGAATGCGGACCGAACACGTCCTCGATTGCTTGGGTTTCCGTCAAGTCATTCAGTTGCGTACCCGTGCCATGCGCGTTGATGTAGTCGATTGCATTCGGCGCGAGTTGCGCATCGTTTAGCGCGAGCTGCATTGCGCGGGATTGCCCCGCCACTGACGGCTGTGTCATGTGACTGGAATCATTGCTCACCCCATACCCGGCGAGCTCCGCGTAGATCCGCGCGCCGCGGGCAACAGCGCGCTGGTACTCCTCCAATACGACGAATGCCGCGCCGTCACCCAACACCGTGCCATTGCGGTCGCGGCTGAAGGGGCGGCAAGTCGCGGCGACGTTTTCCGCTCGCGCGGGGGCAAGCACCTGGAGCGCCAGCCATGCCTTGATCGAAACGAACGCAAACAGTGCCTCGGTTCCGCCGGCAAGCATGACGTCGGCATAACCGTGTCGAATCTGGCGCATTGCCTCGCCGACCGAGACAGCCGAGCTCGAGCAGGTCGTCGTGTAGGTCAACGAAGGTCCTGCGATTCGATAGGCCATCCCGAGGTGGGCGGCCGGCCCGTTGTACATCACCTTGACCAGAGTGAATGGGCTCAGCCTGCTTGCACCCTTGGTTAGGATGTCCGCGTATGCAGCTTCCTGGCTGATTGCGCCACCCAAGCTCGTTCCGACGGCTAGGCCGATACGACTGCGATCTTCTGCGTCAAAGTCCAACCGGGCATCGCGGATCGCCGAGTCCGCCGCCAAGAGTGCGTACTGAGTGAGTCGATCACTAGTGGCAAGCTGCGCCCGCGGGAGGGCGATCCATGGCTCGCCGGGTACGGTGGCGCCGACGGTGGCGAAGTTGCCGACCTTTGACTGCAATTCAATGCTCCTGACCGCCGATTCGCCGCGCATCAAGCTTTCGAACATCCTCCCAACATCGCACCCGTGCGGCGATACAACCCCTAGCCCGGTGATCGCTACACGGCGGTTCGTCACGCGGCGGCTGCGACCCTGGAGATGGGTTCTGCTGCCGCGTAGTCGCCGGCGGCTTCGAGCGGGCGCCCGAAGATCGCGAGCTGCCGCTGGTACAGGCGCTGCATCCACTCCAGGCCGCGCGGGGACAGCCTGAGCGCGCAATCGACCCAGATCTTCGCTACGTCGTGCAGCTCCTGCATCGCAAGCGGACGGATCAGGCGGTCGACGGCGTTCATCGCGGCGTGTCCTGCCTTCTGGTGCTCGCGCCGGCGCATGAGCTTTTGCAGCGCGTCCATTCCTTGGCCGGTCTCCGCGACATGATCGATGACGCCCAGGTCCAGCAATTCGAGAGCGGTGTACTGGCGGCCGGTGCGCACCATCTCGTCGGCAGCCGAGCGGCCGATGCGGCGGGTGAGGAAGGAAATGCCACCCATGCCCGGGAACATGTTGAACAGCACTTCGGGGAATCCGGCTTTCACGTGCTTCTCGGCGATGACGAGATCGCAGGACAGCGCGCATTCGAAGCCGCCGCCCAGCGCATCGCCTTCGAGCAGCGCTACAGTGGTGACGCCGGGCAGGTTGTGGGCGGTGAAGTTGCGGTACTGGACGGTGACCGCGGCGCGCGCATATTCGGTGAGCCGGGCGCGGTTCTGGGCGACGATCAGGCGCTGGAAATATCCCAGGTCGCCGCCGACGCTGAAGGTGCCCGGCACGCCGGAGCGCAACACGATATAGTCGAGCGGACGTGTGGCGGCGGCCCCGGAAAAATAGCCCTCGATCATCTGGCTCCCGCGCTCCAGATCGTGGAGCAGGTCGGCGTTGAACGAAGGAATGCCGCGCGGCATCCAACTTGACCACAGTACCGCATCATTCGCGTCGTAGTGGCACGCGAACTGGGGGGATACCACGAACTCGGCCGAGCGGTCAGCGTGCTCGATGACGTCGTTGTCGTCGTGGCTGCTGGTGATGGCGGGAACCGATTTTGCGCTCATGACTTCCCCTCTGAGATTCGTCGTCGAAAGAGGCTGAGGTGGCTCCCCCCTGCCTCGTGACTACCAGCATACGCACTGTACGTTACAAACCTGCCTAATCTCTTCCGGGCTTACTTTAACGTATTCACTGCGCCGTTGACAATCAAAGCATTTCTTGAATGACGTCGGGAACGCCACCTGGCACATTGAACACTACAAATGCGATGCTTGTGTTTCCACGATGGTCGATCGGAGGGACTTTCGGTTGGGTGTGCAGCACTGCTTTTCCGGTTCGTGCAGCCAGTCTTCCCACGAGGTCGGCGGAAATTTGAGCAATATGGACCTCATTTCCCACCTGCACGACGACATCCAACGCCCCTCCGGGCGCGCCATGCCGCTGCCAAAACCTTGGTAACTTTCTGATTTCTAATAACTCTGGAGCGGGGAGGGTGCGTCATTGTCGAGCCACGCGACGGCTCCGGTCGCGGCCGACAACGCAATCGCAGACGCGCTGGCTTCCCAATTGTGTGTTTTCCGCGCAACACCTGCGGGACGCGTCATGCGAGTCGATCGGTTGAACGCCGCATCCGCGTTGGCCCGATGACGCGTTGCGTTGCCCGCGCGTCGAGACGTGCAGGGTCAACGATCGCCGCAGTCCGGATTGCTGGTCGGCGCGTCGCGGTATAATTTCCAATTCATCCCGCCGGTGTCTCCACAATGAAAATTCTCGTTCCCGTGAAGCGCGTCATCGACTACAACGTCAAGGTCCGGGTCAAGCCCGATGGCAGCGGTGTCGATACCGCCAACGTCAAGATGTCGATGAACCCCTTCGACGAAATCGCTGTCGAGGAAGCGGTGCGCATGAAGGAGAAGGGCGTCGCGACGGAAATCATCGCGGTGTCCTGCGGCACCGTCGCGTCGCAGGAGACGCTGCGTACCGCACTGGCGCTCGGCGCCGATCGCGCGATCCTGATCGAGACCGACGCCGACCTGCAGCCCCTGGCCGTGGCCAAGCTGCTGAAGGCGGTCGTGGACAAGGAGCAACCCCAGATCGTGATCCTGGGCAAGCAGGCGATCGACGACGATGCCAACCAGACGGGCCAGATGCTGGCGGGCCTCCTCGGGTGGGCACAGACGACCTCCGCTTCGAAAATCGAGATCGCGAACGGGCGGGCCACCGTGAAGCGCGAAGTGGACGGCGGCATGGAAACGGTCGAGACCTCGCTGCCGCTGGTGATCACCACCGATCTGCGCCTCAACGAGCCGCGCTACGCGACGCTGCCGAACATCATGAAGGCCAAGAAGAAGCCGATGGAGACGACGAATCCCGCCGCACTGGGCGTCGACGTCGCGCCGCGGCTGACGACGCTGAAAGTCGTGGAGCCACCGAAGCGCCAGGGCGGAGGCAAGGTGGCCGACGTCAAGGAACTGGTCGCCAAGCTGCGCGGCGAAGCCAAAGTGATCTGACCAACAACACGAACGACATACATACCGAACCGCCATGCCCACACTGATCCTTGCTGACCACGACAACGCGTCGCTCAAGCCGGCCACGCTCAATGCCATCACCGCCGCGCAGCAGATCGGCGGTGACCTCCACGTGCTGGTGGCCGGCGCCAATGCCGGCCCCGCCGCGCAGGCCGCGGCCCAGGTGCAGGGTGTCGCCAAGGTGCTGCACGCAGAGGCGGCCTACCTGGCAGCGCCCGTCGCGGAAAACGTGGCCGCCACGATCGTCGCACTGGTGAAAGCCGGCGGCTACTCGCACGTGCTCGCGGCGGCAACGGGCTTCGGCAAGAGCGTCGCTCCGCGCGTCGCGGCGCTGCTCGACGTGGCCCAGGTGTCGGAGATCATTTCGGTGGTGTCGGCCGATACCTTCGTGCGCCCCATCTACGCCGGCGCCGCGTTCGCCACCGTGCAGTCGAAGGATGCGGTGAAGGTGATCACGGTGCGGGCGACGGGCTTCGATGCCGCGCCGGCCACCGGCGGGACCGCCGCGATCGAAACGATCGCCGCGGCGCCCGATACGGGACTCACCAAGGTCACCGGGCAGGAGCTGACCAAGCTGGATCGCCCCGAGCTCACCAGCGCGCGGATTGTCATTTCCGGCGGCCGCGGCCTGGGCAGCGGCGAGAACTTCAAGATGCTGGAAGTGTTGGCCGAGAAGCTGAACGCTGCCATCGGCGCCTCGCGCGCGGCCGTGGACGCCGGTTATGTTCCCAACGACTACCAGGTCGGACAGACCGGCAAGATCGTCGCGCCGGACCTCTATATTGCCATCGGCATCTCGGGCGCGATCCAGCATCTTGCGGGGATGAAGGACAGCAAGGTCATCGTCGCGATCAACAAGGATCCCGACGCTCCGATTTTCCAGATTGCCGATTACGGTCTCGTCGGCGACTTGTTCGAGCTGGTGCCGCAATTGACGGCGGAACTGGGTTGAAACGGGCTGCCCCGCACGGTCGGCTGCACTGAGAGGCTGAGAGTCTTTCGATCATGCCCGCTCATCACGCCAGAAGACGCCCGCTCGTCGTTGCCAATGCTCGCCATAGCCCGAGCTATGGCTGCGCTTTGCGCCTCGATCGGCCGCCTTCTGGCGCGCTGCTCGGGCACGCTCGAAAAACTCTCAGCCTCTGAGGCAAGACAACGATGAGCCAGTACCACGCCCCGCTCGCCGAGATGCAGTTTGTGCTCAACGAACTGGCCGGCCTCGAGCAGATTTCGCAACTCGCGGGTTTCGGCGACGCCACGCCGGACACCGCCGCCGCGATCCTCGAGGAAGCGTCCAAGTTCGCGACCGACGTCCTCGATCCGCTGAACATCGTCGGCGACCGCGAGGGCGCGCGCCGGCAGGACGACGGCACGGTGACGATGCCCACCGGTTTCAAGGATGCCTACCGCCAGTACTGCGAAAACGGCTGGATGGGCTTCGCCAAGAACCCGGAATACGGCGGGCAGGGGCTGCCGCAGCTGCTGGCCACCGCGGTCGAGGAAATGTGGCACTCGTCAAACCTCGCGTTCGACCTTTGCTCGATGCTGACGCAGGGCGCCATCGAAGCGATCGAATTTCGCGGCAGCGACGCCCTGAAGCACAAGTTCCTGCCCAACATGGTGGCCGGGGTGTGGACCGGCACGATGAACCTCACCGAGCCGCAGGCGGGCTCGGACCTCGCCGCGGTGCGCACGCGCGCGGTGCCGCAGGGCGACGGCACGTACAAGCTCTACGGGCAGAAGATCTTCATCACCTATGGCGATCACGACTACACCGAGAACATCATCCATCTGGTGCTGGGGCGCACGCCGGAGGCGCCGGACGGCGTCAAGGGCATCTCGCTGTTCGTGGTGCCGAAGGTCCTGCTCAACGCCGATGGCTCGCTCGGCGCGCGCAACGATGTCCACTGCGTGTCGCTCGAGCACAAGCTCGGCATCCATGCGAGCCCGACCGCGGTGATGGCGTACGGCGACCACGGCGGCGCGGTGGGTTACGTGGTCGGCGAGGAGAACCGCGGGCTCGAGTACATGTTCATCATGATGAACCTCGCGCGCTTCTCGGTCGGCATGGAGGGCGTCGGCGTTGCGGAGCGCGCGTACCAGCGGGCGGTCGCGTATGCGCGCGATCGCGTGCAGGGGAAGCCGGTCGGGCTCGACCAAGGCGTGGGTGCCGTTCCGATCATCGAGCACCCGGACATCCGCCGGATGCTGATGACGATGCGGGCCCAGATCGAGGCGCTGCGCGCGGTCGCCTATGTCACTGCTGCGGCAATGGACAACGCCGGTCGCCACCCGGATGCCGAAGCACGCAAGCGGCACCAGGCGTTCGTGGACCTGATGATCCCCATCGTCAAGGGCTGTTCGACCGAGGGCGCGCAGGAGATCACGTCGCTCGGCGTGCAGGTGCACGGCGGCATGGGCTACATCGAAGAGACCGGAGCGGCGCAGCACTTCCGCGACGCCCGCATCACGACCATCTATGAAGGAACGACCGGCATCCAGGCCAACGATCTAATCGGGCGCAAGACCGCGCGCGACGGCGGCGCGACGGCCCGCGCGGTCGCCAGCGAAATCGACACGGTTGCCAGGGAACTTTCCGCTCACGCCGACGCATCGTTGAAGGCGATCGGCGCGCGGCTCGCCGCGGCCGCGGCCGCGCTGCGGACCGCCATCGACTGGATGGTACCGGCTGTCGGCTCGCTGCCGCGGGCTGCGCAAGCGGGCGCGGTGCCGTATCTGCGGCTTTGGGGACTCGTCGCCGGCGGCTGGCAGATGGGACGCGCGGCGCTGATCGCAGCGGGTCACCTGCGTGACGGCACCGGCGATCCCGTCTTCATGAAGGCGAAGATCGGCACGGCTCGCTACTACGCGGAGTGCCTGCTCCCGCAGGCGGCCGGGTTGACGCTCACGATCACCGAAGGCGGCGAATCCGCGCTGGCGCTCGCGGCCGAGCAGTTCTGAGCGTTGTCTGCCATCGCGGCCGACGTCCGAAACCATCGCGAGCTCCACCATCGGGTGCAGGTTCAGGCGCTTCCTGATCGGTGCCGGCGCCACATTCTTGCCCTTGGCGGTCTTGCACAGCTCCTTCATGCAGCCGCTGATGCGCAGCACGCGGTCCGGTTTGCGCGGCGGCATTGTCGCGAACACGCTGCTGGAACTTCAGCCTAGGCGCAGCCGGTCGACTCCCTGGCCTTCTCCTCCATGATGTACCTGCAGTAATCATTGTCAGTGTTGGCGACATGCCCTACCGTCACGCCGAGTATGAAGTTGGACAGCCGCAACCCCGCATATCCCGAGTGGAGGCCATGGCCATCATCCATGTGCTGTCGTATCGAGGCAAGGTCTTCCAGTATCTCGTGGTGCTCGGCGGCATGCTTCGCCAGGTCCGGATAGCCGATCCCGGCGAGCATCCGCTCCTCGTAAAGGAAGTGGGTCTCCAGCACGCGGTGCAACTTGTCGGCGATGCCGCGCAGCTGGCCCATGCTGGCGCCGTGGCGCCAAAGGTCGTCGATCTCGCCGACAAATTTGAAAATCGACCGGTCCTGGGCATCCAGCGCGGGGTTGCCGATCGAGTTATGGTTGCCCCACTGGACCAAGCCGGACAGGGAGTGCTGCATCATCGGCACGCGGCCGAAAAAACCGGAATACGTTTTCATGGTGTCCACCCATCGGGTTGCGTGGCTGGCTCAGGGGGACGGGGCCAACGGGTACGATGCAGCCGGCATCCAGGGTGACCGAAATGTCGGGGTGCGGCGCCATTGCCGTCCCTGCAGGGCGCGTCCGGGGATGGTAAGCACAAATCCACATGAATTACAAGGTCTTTCCGCTGGCGGGGCACGGCGGCCGTCTTCGCCGGCGCGGTGGGCACGGTTTGGCAGACCGGGTGGGAGAACGTCCAACCCTAAGAACGGTGCAGCGGGATTCCGCATGACGGTTCGGGCGACCGGGTCAACGGAGCAATGGGAACCTCGTTTCATCGCATCGTGACGATCGGCTGCGCGATGATCCAGAGGCTGGTCATCGTAGAGCAAACCATCAAAGCGACCATTGGCCCTTCGCTTCGCAGCGCTACCCGCCGATCGGCATACGCCTGCAAGGCGACGCGGTGCGCAAGGCAGACCGCAACCATGCGGCCGATGACGATGGCGCCGATCGATACGTACCAGACGGCACGAGCATCGACCAGTCCGATCCTGAGGCAATGGTTTTTCGTGCCAGACAGATCCCAACCGAAGCCGAAGGAATCGGAGGCAAGCGGAATCAGGTATTGCCCGGCCATCGCGAGAAAGGAGATGCAATGCGCGCAAGCGGAACGTGAACGATTCGTCGCCAATGACGAGCGCCATTTGCCCCGGGGTGATGGCAGCGTGGCGTCCGAGGAACTCGAACGTGGTTGCGGCCGGATGCCCGGAAAAGCCGGATGCCTTCGGCAACAGTGGATGGAATGTGGTCGTCGCTGGCTCAGGCTGCGGCGATACCTGTCGTGACACCGGGCAAACCGCTCAATCCACATCCAGCGCTTCGACCCAGACGATCTCGCACGCGCCATTGCCGGTATCGTTGCGGGTGAGCGACGTGTTCCAGGTGAACCCGCCGGGGCCCCTGACATCGACGAGGTAACCGCTGATCGTCACGAGCTGGCCCGGCCGCAGCTTCTTCAGCCGCTTTTCGAGTTCCATCGATGCGGGAACGAGATGCATCTGCGCCGCGTGGGTCACCAGAACCTGCGCCGGAACCGGAAAATCGCTGGCGTGCTTCGGCCGCCAATAGAAGAAGCGGCCCATCTGCGAGAATTCGAGTTGATCGATGACCCGCGTGTCGGACATCGGTCCCCAACCCACGCCAAGGTCCACCGGCGCCAGGTTCGCGCCGCCGTCGAGGCGGTAGATCTCCTTGCGCAGCACGCGCGCCGTGATGTCGTAGCGGGCGCGCGCCAAGAAAGTATGGCCGAGGGCGTCGAACGTCGGCGCCGGATCGAGAACGCGCTGCGAGGGCTCGGTAGCGACCAGGATGCCGGCCGGCCGCGACACCGGGCGCTCGCTCGTCCACCAGTGCCAGCCGCCGAGCAGTCCGGCGACCAGGAGTAACCAGAGATAGCGCATCGATTGAATGGGGGAAACGGGTCGCCCGGGTAAGGTGGCACGCTCAGCCCGGAGGCATCGCGATCACACCGTGCGGCGCAAGGGCGACCGCCACGTCGGCGCCGACGGCAAGCGGCTGGTCGACGCTGTCGTCGACCACGAACAGCGGGCCGATGGCGGTGTCGATCGTGTATTCCATCACGCTGCCGAGGTACGCCGACTTGCGCACGCGACCCGCGAACGGGGTGGTGCCGGCCGGCTCGAGCGTGATGGCTTCGGGCCGGATCGCGACGTCGACCTCGCCGTCAGCGATGCCGCGGTGCGCGATCGTGACCGTCAGCGGCCCGATCGCGACGTGCGCGAGGGTCGCGTCGCGACGGATGAGGAGGGTGCGGACACGATTGGCCTCACCCATGAAGCCGGCGACGAACGCGTCCTTCGGCGAATGGTAGAGCTCGCGCGGGGTGCCTTCCTGCGCGATCACCGCGCGGTTCATCACGATGATCCTGTCCGAGACCGCGAGCGCCTCCGCCTGGTCGTGCGTCACGTAGATCACCGTGAGTGCCAACCGCTGCTGCAGATCGCGGATCTCCTCGCGCATCTGCCGGCGCAGTCGCGCGTCGAGGTTCGACAGCGGCTCGTCGAACAGCAGCACCGCGGGCTCGAGCACCAGGGCGCGGGCAACCGCCACCCGCTGCTGCTGGCCGCCCGAAAGCTCCGAGGGCAGGCGCCGGTCCAGGCCCGTGAGGCCGGCGGTCGCCAGCGCCGCGCGCGCCCTGTCCCGCACCTGCGCCTTGGGCATGCCGGAGACCGTGAGGCCATAGCCCACGTTCTGCAGCACGCTCATGTGCGGAAAGAGCGCATAGCTCTGGAACACCATCGACACATCGCGCTCGGCGGCGGGTACCTCGGTCACGTCGGCATCGCCGATGCGGATCGTGCCCGCCGTCGGCAGCTCGAGTCCGGCGATGAGCCGCAGGATCGTGGTCTTGCCGCAGCCGGACGGTCCGAGCAGCGTGACCAGCGTGCCCGATGCAACGGTGAACGAGACGCCACTTACGGCGGCAACGTCGCCGTAGTGCTTGCTGACGTCGCGAAACTCGATCGAGGCGGCATGCATCGAGTCAGCGCCTGCGACGCACGATGATCGGCACGGTCATGCCGTGCCGCCGTCCACGGCGAGGACTGCCGGGGGGCTGACCGCGCGCCGCCCGAGCCTGCGCGCGCCGACCAGCTTCTGGATCAGCCCGATCGCCGCCAGCATGAGCACGATCAGCACGGAGCAGTAGGCGATGGCGACGCCGTAGTCGCCGTTGATGACGCGGTTGATGATGTAGGTCGTCGCCAGCTCGTATTCGGCCGAGACCAGGAAGATCACCGCCGACACGGTCGTCACCCCGCGGACGAAGCTGTAGACGAGCGCGGCGACGATGGCCGGCTTCAGCAGTGGCAGGATCACGCGGCGCAGCGTGGCGAAGCCGCGCGCCCCGAGCGTGGTCGACGCCTCGTCGAGGCTGCGGTCGATCTGGCTCATCGCCGCCATGCCGGCGCGCACCCCGACCGGCATGTTGCGAAAGATGAAGCAGGCGACGAGGATCATTGCGGTTCCGGTGATTTCGATCGGCGGGACGTTGAACGCGAGGATATACGCCACACCGATCACGGTGCCCGGAATCGCAAACGAAAGCATGGTGGCGAACTCGAACGCCGCCTGGCCGGCGAAGCGCTGGCGGGTGAGAAGCCAGGCCGACAGGATGCCGAGCGCGGCGGTGACCGGCGCCGCGATCGCCGAAAGCCTCAACGTCGTCCAGAAGGAATGCCACGCGGCGCCGGCCCAGAGAATTCCGTTCGGCGTCCATTCGACGGCAAATGCGCTGGCGTAGTGGCGCAGCGTCGGCGTGTAGTCGCGACCCCACGTCTCGACGAAGCCGCCGGCGAGCGCGATTGCGTAGATCGCCACGGTGAGCGCGACCCAGGGCGTGACGACGGCGTAACAGAGGCGGCGCGCGCCGGCAGGGAGCATCGTGGGCAATCCGGAATCTCCCTTGCCGGTGAGCGTCGCGTACGCGGTGCGGCCGAGCACCCACCGCTGGACCAGGAAGGCCCCGAGCGCAAACGCGAGCAGCAGCAGGCCGAGCGCGGCTGCCCGTCCCTCGTCGAGTTGGGCACCGACGACGGAGAAGAAGATCTCGGTGGACAGCACCCCGAAGTTGCCGCCCAGCAGGATCGGGTTGCCGAAATCCGCGATCGACTCGATGAAGCTCACGAGGAAGGCGTTGGCGAGCCCGGGTCGCATCAGCGGCAGCGAGATGTCGGCAAACACGCGCCAGCGCCCGGCGCGCAGCGTCTGCGCGGCTTCCTCGATGCCCGGCGACACGCCCTCGACCACGCCGATCAGCACCAGGAACGCGATCGGCGTGAACGCGAAGACCTGCGCGACCAGCACGCCCTGCATCCCGTAGATCCAGCGCGCGGGCTCGATGGCGAAGGCCCACTCGAGCAGCTGGTTGACGAGTCCGGAACGGCCGAAGATCAGGATCAGGCCGAGGCCGACCACGAACGGCGGCGTGATGATCGGCAGCACCGTGAGCATGCGCAGGATCTTCGGGTGGCGGAACCCCGTGCGCGTGACGATCAGCGCGCAGGCGAGGCCGAGCGCCGTGCAGGTGACCGCGCACAGCAACGCGAGCAGCAGCGTGTTCCAGGCGACACCGCAGCGCCCAAGCGCCGTGATGCAGCCCACCCCCCACACTTTCTCGGTGAACAGGCGGGCGGTAAGGGCCGCTGCAGAGAACACGCCGTCCTTTTCCTCGACGGCAGCGACGAGGATCTCGGTGACCGGAAAGAACGTGAACAGCGCGACGAGGATTCCGATGGCGACCACGCTGCCGGCGACGAAGCCATCGCCCTTGAAATAGCCGCGGCCGGCGAGCCCCAGCGCAACCATCATCGCGAAGGCGGCAACGACGAGGAATGCGCCGAGCCCCATGCCGGATTGGCCGCCGGCAAGCGGGCCGAGGGCCGGTCGCAGCCATTCGTAATGCCAACCGGCCGGGCCGATCGCGAACCCCTGCGCGAAGAACCACAGGCAGCCGATGCCGCCGATCGCGATCAGCGCCCGGGCGCGGAATTCGCGACCGATCGCGGGAGCGAGCAGCGGCAGCCCGACGAACAGCAGGACACCGAGCGGAGCAAGCCAGGTGTGGCCGTGCGCGCTCGCCTGCAGCAGTGCCGGCGCCGCGTCCTCGCTCGCGATCTGTCCGACCCATGCCAGCGCCCAGACGCTGTCCGGCAACGCGTACCACGGGACCAGCGCGAATCCGATGCCGCCGGCGGCGAGCCAGAAGAGAAGGGCGCCGCGTGCGCCGGTCATCGGACCGTCAACGGCGCGGCACCGGAGCGGCTCTCGCGCCGTGGCGCGCCACCCGCGCGGCCCTCGCGCCGCGGAGCGTCACCGCCTTGCCGCATTGACGTCCTTCTCCCAGCGTGCGAGCAGGCGCTTGCGGGTCTCGCTCGAGCCGAATTTCGCAAAGTCGTAGTTGATGAGCTTGACGTCGGCGAGATCGGGCACCGTGCCCGGCAGCGGCACGTTCCGGTTGGTCGGGATCGCGTATTCCTTCAGGTCGAGCCCGATCGTCTGGGCGTCGACGGTGAGCGCCCAGTCGACGAACTTGCGTGCCGCGACGAGGTTGCGCGTTCCCTTGATGATCGCCATCGAGCCGACCTCGTTGCCGACGCCCTCGCACGGCAGCACCGGCTTCACCGGAAAGCCCTGGGCGACATCGTCGATCACGCCGTGCAGCACCGTGCTGCCGATCGCGATCTCGCCGCGCTTGACGGCGGTCATCGGGCCGATGCCCGAACGCGCGTAGGAGCTGACGTTGCCGTTCAGCGCCTGCATGTACCGGAACGCCTCGTCTTCGCCGAAGATCTGCACCAGCGAGGCCAGCATCAGGTAGGCGGTACCGGAGGAATTCGGGTTGCTCAGCATCACCTCGTTCTTGTAGACGGGCTTGGTGAGGTCCTTCCAGCACTTCGGCGCCGGCAGCTTGCGCTTCTCGATGATCTCGGTGTTGTATCCGAGCGCGAGAATGCCGCCGTAGACACCGGAGACCTGGTCCTTCGAGATGGCCGTGATGCGCTGCGCCCAATCGTGCAGTTGCGGGAGATTGGGTGAACGATAGGTTTCGAGCAGCCCCTCCTCGGCGGCCTGCAGGTACGAGTCGGCGGGGCCCGCCCACCACACGTCGCCCCTCGGATTCGCGCGCTCCGCCTTCACCTGCGCGAGCATTTCGCCGGTGGCCTTCTGGATGACCGCCACCTTCGTTCCCGTGGCTTTCTCGAAACCGTTCGCCATGCCCTGGCACCAGGCGGTGTTCGGGGAGCTGCAATAGAGGTTGAGCGTTCCCTGGGCCGGTGCGTTGGCGGCAGCGGTGAGCGTGGCAACAGCGAGCAGTGCGGGGATGAAACGGGAAATCATGCGCGGCTCCATTCCGGTAACGGAGGTCGATGAGGCGGAAAGCCCGATCTTCGGTCACCAACGCGATGCCCGTCAACATTCATCCGACGGTGACGAAGGCGGATCGTTGGCCTGGGTGCCGCGGGTCGCCGCAAGATCGGCGACCGCCTGCGTGGCCGCCGGCGTCGCCCACAGCGCGCTGGCCTCCACACCGACCTTACGGCGCCAGTTCGGGCGTTCGCGGTCGGTGCCGGGCACGTTGACGGCCTCGACCTCGCCGGCCAGGTCATCGGCCTGGATCAGCAGCAGCGCCGATGACGTTTGCGCCGCGTAGCGGTGGATCGCGGCGGTGATCGATGCGTTGTGCGGTCCCAGGGGATCGATCGCGGCGTCTTGAACGACGCCGGCGTCCGCAAGGGCGGCGGCCAGCGCGCGCTTGTCGGCAAGGCGCTCGGCGCGCGCGGCAGCGGCGCCGTCGTCGTCCACCTGGCCGAGGTCGCGTTTTTCCCGGACGTCCGCACCGGTCCACCAGCCGGCGATGGTCGGCAGGTCGTGCGTCGAAACGCACGCGGCAGCCTTGGCCGGGTAACGGGAGGGGGGCAGGAACGCCTTGCCTTCACGTTCGAACCACACGATCCGGTACGACAGCACATCGGCGGCATCCAGTCGTTCGCGGAAGCCGTCGGGCACCGTGCCGAGGTCCTCGCCCACGACGACACAGGAGGCTCGCTGGCTCTCCTGCGCGAGGACGGCGATGAGATCGTCCAGCGGATACTGCACGTAGGCGCCATCGCGCGCGATGCCGCTGTCCGGGATCCAGAACAGCCGCGCGAGGCCCATGACGTGGTCGATGCGCAACGCGCCCGCGTGGCGCATGTTGGCGGCAAGGAGTTCGCGAAAGCCCGTGTAACCCGAGGCCGTGAGCACGCGCGGAATCGGCGGCGGCAGGGCCCACACCTGCCCGTCCGGGGAAAACGGATCCGGCGGCGCGCCGATCGACACGCCGCGCGCCAGCATGCCCGCGGGATTCGCCCACGCTTCGGCGCCGTCCGGGGCCGCGCCGACGGCGAGGTCGCGGTAGAGCCCGAGAGTGAGCCCACTCGAACGTGCATGCGCGGTGGCCGTGGCCAGCTGACGGTCTGCCACCCATTGCAGGTAGAGCGCGAACCGCACGCGGCGCCGGTGATGCGCCGCGAAGGCGGCCACGTCGGGCGCATCGGGAGCGCGCAATCCGGCCGGCCAATCCTGCCATGGCGTGCGCGGATGGGCGGCGGCGAGAGTCTCGAAGATCGCAAATGCCCGCATTGCTTCGCCGCCCGCCGCGACAAAGCGGTCGAATTCGATCACCAGAGGATCGCTATCCGGTCGACGGTCGAACGTCACGAAGCAGGACTCCAGCACCGCGACCTTCACGTCCCAGACGCCCGCGTAGTCGACATCCGCGCGCGCCGAGAGCGCCGCCACGGCACCGGCATGGGCCGCCAGCAGGGCGCGCGCCCGCGACGAGCCGGCGAAATCCGGAGCGTTCTCCACGTCGATGTAGATTGGATCGAGAAAGCGGCGGTCGGAGGGATGGTACGGGCTCGTGCGGTCGCGCTGGCCGGAGAACAACGCGTGCAGCGGATTCAACCCTACGGTAACGCCGCCCGCACGAGCCGTCGCCGCGGCGATCTTCTGCAAGGTCGTGAAGTCGCCGATCCCCTGATCACCGCGCCGGCGCAGCGCGTACAGATGCGCGGCAAGACCGAAGCGGCGCTGTCCCGCGCGCAATGCCGGGGGCAGATGGCAGCGCTCTGGCGGCAGGGGGTGCGGCTCGCCGGTCGCAGCGAGCTGATCGAGGCGTTCCCGGGCCTCGGCGGTTGTCCGAGCGTCGAGGTTCATCGCCGCCAGCAGCGCGTGCAGGGTGTCCGTGGAGACCACGTGGCGGCGGCCGGACACGTCATGCCATTCGGGGGCGATTCCCGCGGCCGCGGCGAGGCGGTCGAGGACCTCGGTCTCGATGCGCGGGCGTCCGGTCCGTCGTGGCACCTGCGGCTCTTCGACCATCACCGCCACCGACCGCGCCGCGACCATCGCGGTGCCCCCCGCGAACGTCAGCGGCTCGATCGGACGCCCGGTCGCGGATGCGGTATCGATGGCGGCGCGCCACGCGCAGCCACGCCGCGCGTCGGGCCAGTTCACGGTGAGCGCCTGCGTGCCCGCATTGAAGGCGATGGCGACACGATCGTCCGCGGTGTCGCCGGCGCCCGGGGAAGCGAAGACCGCGACCAGCGCGTGCAGGTCGGGACGCGCCCAATCGGCGATCGTCAGCGCATGGCCGTCGGGATGCCGCCACTCCACGTCTGCAATGCCGGCCTCGCCCCGCGGCAGGCCGGCGAGCCAGCGGTCCGCATGCAGCGCGGGATGGCGCCGGCGCAGTTCGATCAAGCCGCGGACGAAATCGGCGAGCGCGCGGTCGGCGTGTTCCCAGTCGATCCAGGCGAGCGCATTGTCCTGCGCGTACGCGTTGTTGTTGCCGCGCTGCGTGCGCCCCAGTTCGTCGCCCATGGCCAGCATCGGCGTGCCGCGCGAGAGCAGCAGCGTGGCCAGCAGGTTCTTCACGTCGCGCGCGCGCTGCGCGCCCACCGTCGCGTCGCCGGTGGCGCCTTCGATGCCGTTGTTCCACGAGTGGTTTTCGTCCGCGCCGTCGCGGTTGTCCTCGCCGTTCGCCTCGTTGTGCTTCGTTTCGTGGGCGACGAGATCGGCGAGCGTGAAGCCGTCGTGCGCAGCGACGAAATTGATCGAGCGCGAGGGCGCGCGCATGCGCGGCGCGAAGATGTCGGCCGAGCCGGCGATGCGCGTCGCGAGATCGGCGACCAGCGCGCGGTCGCCGCGCCAGAACCGGCGCACCGTATCGCGGTAGCGGTCGTTCCATTCGCCCCAGCCGGCCGGAAACGCGCCCAGCCGGTAACCGTCGGGCCCGACGTCCCAGGGCTCGGCGATCAGCTTCAACAGGCGCAGCTGCGGATCCTGCGCGATCGCCTGCAGCAGTGGCGCGGCGGGATCGAAGCCGTCGTCGCGGCGGGCGAGCGTGGTCGCGAGATCGAAGCGAAAGCCGTCGACGCCGGCCGCCGCGTAATGGCGCAGGGCGTCCATCGCGAGACGCAGCACCGGCGGACGGTCGAGCGCGAGGGTGTTGCCGCAACCGGCATCATCGACATAGCGGGCCGCGTCGCCCGGCACCGTGCGGTAGTACGTCGCGTTGTCGAGACCGCGCAGCGACACCGTCGGGCCGAACGCATCGCCCTCGCCGGTGTGGTTGAAGACCACGTCGAGGACCACCTCGAGGCCTGCGCCGTGCAAGGCGTCGACGCAGCCGCGGAACTCGTCGATGCCGCCGGGGGCGAGCCGCGGATCGGGCACGAACAGTGTCACCGGGTTGTAGCCCCAATAGTTGGTGAGGCCGAGGCGTGCCAGATGGCGCTCGTCGATGGTGGCGGCGACGGGCATCAGCTCGACCGTCGTGATGCCGAGGCGCGTCAGATGCCCCAGCACCTCGGGTCGCGCGAGGCCGGCACAGGTTCCGCGCAACGCCTCCGGCACGCGGGGATGCGCTTTGGTCGCGCCGCGGACGTGAAGCTCGTAGAGAATCGTGTCGGACCAGGGCGTGCGCACGCGAGCCGTCGCGACCGGTGCCGGCGGCAACGGCGGCGCGGCCACGGCCTTGGCGATGAACGGCGCGCTGTCGACGTCGCTGCGGGTCGTGCCGTCGGCAAGTTCGCCGAACAGCGCGGGGTGCAGCACCAACGGCCCGTCGAGGGCTTTCGCATACGGATCGACGAGCAGCTTCCTCGGGTTGAAGCGATGCCCGTTGCGCGGATCGTAGGGGCCAGAGGCGCGCAGTCCGTAGCGCTCGCCCGCGGCGATGCCGGCAACGAAGCCGTGGAACACGTCGCCGCTGCGCTCGGGCAGGGCGATGCGCGCCGTCTCGGTGCGCCCGGCCGAGTCGAAGAGGCACAGCTCGATGGCGGTGGCATGGGCCGAGAACACGGCGACATTGGCGCCGCCGGGGACGAGCGTGAGGCCGAGGGGTTCGGGGCTGCCGGGACCGATGCGCGGCATGCGTCAGGAGGCACCGGACGCGACGAGCTCGCGGAAGAGCGCCGCGTATTTCTTTGCCGGGCGCGTCCAGCCGACATCGGTCGCCATCGCGCACGCCTGCAGGCGTTTCCAGGCCGCGGGGCTGCGCCACAGCTGCACCGCGCGGGAAATCGCCAGCACGAGGTTTTCGCGGGTCGCCGGCGCGAATTGCACGCCGGTGCCGACGCCGGCGGCCAGCGCCATTTCGTTGGCGTCGATCACCGTGTCGGCGAGCCCGCCGACGCGCGCGACGACCGGGATCGCCCCGTAGCGCAGCGCACACAGCTGGGTGAGGCCGCACGGCTCGAAGCGCGACGGCACCAGCAGCGCATCGATGCCGCCTTGCATCAGATGGGCGAGCGCCTCGTCGTAACCGATGACGGTGGCCACGCGCCCGGGATGATCGCGCGCGGCCGCCGCGAGGCGTTCCTCGAGCCAGCGGTCCCCGCTGCCGAGGACGGCGAGTTGCGCGCCGCCGCCCTGCAACTCCGGCAGCGCGGCTTCGACCAGGTCCATGCCCTTTTGCCAGGTGAGGCGGCTGATCACGCCGAAGACGGGGACGTGGGGGTCGACCGCCAGGCCGAGACGCGCCTGCAGCGCCGCCTTGTTCGGCGCGCGCCGCCCGCGGCGCCGGGCATCGAAGCGGACCGCGAGGTGCAGGTCGGTGGCCGGGTTCCAGACCGTTTCATCGATGCCGTTGAGAATGCCGGTGAGCGCGTCCGCGCGCGTGCGCAGCAGGCCGTCGAAGCCCATGCCGCCCTCGGGCGCGCGTATTTCCGCCGCGTACGACGGCGACACGGTGGTGATGCGGTCGGCGAGTGCCAGTCCGGCCTTGAGGTAGCTGATCATGCCGTGATATTCGACGCCGTCGATGCCGAACGCGTGCGGGGGCAAGCCGATCGTCGCCAGCAGGTGCGGCGGAAACACCCCCTGAAAGGCGAGGTTGTGCACCGTCATCACGGTGTGCGGCCGCGGCTTGCCGCCGTAGTGCAGCAGGGCCACCACGAGGCCCGCCTGCCAGTCGTGCGCGTGCACGACGTGCGGCAGGTAGCCGGCGACGATGCCGCGTCCGATGGCCGTCGCACACGTCGCCAGCGCGGCGAAGCGCAGCGCATTGTCCGGCCACTCGGCGCCATCGGCGCCGGAGTACGGATTGCCCGGCCGCGCATAGAGGTGCGGCGCATCGAGGACGAGGAGATCGAGTCCACGGGCTGCGGAGGCAAGCAGCCGTGCCGGCCCGCCGTGCAGGTGCGCGAACGTGCAGAGCGTTTCGGCATCGCGCAGCGCGTCGACGACACCGGGGTAGCCGGGAACCAGCGTGCGGACTGCGATGCCTTCGGCCGCCAGCGCCGCGGGCAATGCGCCGACGACGTCGGCAAGGCCGCCGGTCTTGACGAACGGGTAGACCTCGGACGCCACCGACAGGACGCGCACCTTACGCATCGAGACGGTCAATCATGCCCTGCGTGATCAGGCAGACACCGCGCGCCGTGCGCCGGAAGCGCCGGGCATCGGCTTCGGGGTCCTCGCCGACCACGAGGCCCATCGGAATCTTCACGCCGCGGTCGATGACCACGTTGGTCAGGCGGGCGTGCCGGCCGATGTCGACGTAGGGCAGGACGACTGCGTTCTCGATCTCGCCGTAGGAATGGATCTGGACGCCGGTGAACAGCAGCGAGTGCAGCAGCGACGCGCCGGAGACGATGCAGCCGCCCGACACGAGCGACGACAGCCCGATTCCGCGCCGGCCCTCCTCGTTGTGCACGAACTTCGCCGGCGGCGTGATTTCGGCGTAGGTCCAGATCGGCCAGTCGTGGTCGTAGAGGTCGAGCGCGGGCACGACGTCGGTGAGATCGAGGTTCGCTTCCCAGTAGGCGTCGAGCGTTCCGACGTCGCGCCAGTACGGTTCGCCTTCGGCTTGCGAGCGCACGCACGATTCCGAATACCGGTGCGCGACCGCCTTGCCGTGGGTGACGAGCCAGGGGATGATGTCCTTGCCGAAATCGCGCGAGGACCCCGGATCGTCGGCGTCGCGCCGCAGCTGCTCGTTGAGGAAGCGGCGAGTGAACACATAGATGCCCATGCTGGCCAGCGCCCAGCCGGGACGGTCGGGCATTTCGGGAGGGTGCGCCGGCTTTTCGACGAAGGCGACGATCCGGCCGTCGGCGTCCACGTCCATCACGCCAAAGCCGGCCGCCTCGGCGACGGGCACCTCGAGGCAGGCGACGGTGACGTCGGCGCCGCTGTTCACGTGCTGGACGAGCATGTGCTCGTAGTCCATCTTGTAGATGTGATCGCCGGCGAGAATGACGAGATACTCGGGCGCGTAGCTGTCGACGATGTCGACGTTCTGCCAGACCGCGTCGGCGGTGCCGGCATACCAGCGGTCTTCGGAAATGCGCTGGCTCGCGGGCAGGATGTCGAAGCTCTCGTTGCGCGTCGGCTGCAGGAAGTTCCAGCCGCGCTGCAGGTGGCGGATCAGGCTGTGCGCCTTGTATTGCGTCGCCACCGCGATCCGCCGGATGCCGGAGTTGAGCGCGTTCGACAGCGCGAAATCGATGATGCGCGATTTGCCGCCGAAGTAGACGGCGGGCTTGGCGCGGGTCTCGGTGAGTTCCATCAGCCGGCTGCCGCGCCCGCCGGCGAGCACGTAGGCCATCGTCGACCGTGAGAGCGGCGTCGAGTAGGTTACCTTGTTCATCGCGTCCTCTGCCTATCCGCCGTCGTGAACGAACCACAGCGTTCCGAGCGGCGGCAACGTGACCAATGCCGAGCACGGGTAGCCCTGGCTAGGCGTTGCGTCCGCGACTGCGGCGCCGGCGTTGCCGCAGCCGCTGCCACCGTAGATCGCGGCGTCGGTGTTCAGGATCTCGCGCCATCGTCCCGGCAGCGGCAGGCCGATCCGGTAGCCGAAGCGCGGCACCGGCGTGAAGTTGGCGACCGCCGCCGCGGGCGGGGCGCCGTCGCCGCCGAAGCGCAGCCAGGCGAACACCGACTGCAGCGCGTCGTTGACTTCGATCCAGCGGAACCCGTCCGCCTCGCAGTCGCGTTCGTGCAGCGCGCGCTCGCTCCGGTAGGCGCGGTTGCAGTCCCGCACCAGCGCCTGCACCCCGCGATGCCAGTCGATGCCGAGCAGCGGCCATTCCAGCGCCGCCTCGAAATCCCATTCGCGCCCCTGCGCGAACTCCTGGCCCATGAACAGCAGCTTCTTGCCCGGATGCGCCCACATGAACGCGTAATAGCCGCGCAGCGACGCGAACTGCTGCCAGGCGTCGCCGGGCATCCGGGCGAGCAGCGAGCCCTTGAGGTGGACGACCTCGTCGTGCGAGAGCGGGAGGACGAAATTCTCCGCGAACGCGTACATCAGCCCGAAGGTCATCCGGTTGTGATGCCAGCGCCGGTGCACGGGTTGCTGCCGCATGTAGTCGAGCGTGTCGTGCATCCAGCCCATGTTCCACTTGAAGCCGAAGCCGAGGCCGCCGGCGAACGTGGGTTGCGACACCGCCGGCCATGCGGTCGACTCCTCGGCGATCGTGACGGCGCCGGGGTGATGCCGATACACGGCCTCGTTCAGCTTGCGCACGAAGGCGACCGCCTCGAGGTTTTCGTTGCCGCCGTACGCGTTCGGCACCCATTCGCCGGCCTCGCGCGAATAGTCGAGGTGCAGCATCGACGCGACGGCATCGACGCGCAGGCCGTCGACGTGGTAGCGGTCGAGCCAGAACAGCGCATTGGCGATGAGGTAATTGACGACCTCCTGCCGACCGAAATCGAAGATCGCGGTGTTCCAGTCGGGATGGAAGCCCTGGCGCGGATCGGCGTGCTCATACAGCGGGGTGCCGTCGAAGTGGGCGAGACCGTGCGGGTCGACGGGAAAGTGCGCCGGCACCCAGTCGAGCAGCACGCCGAGCCCGGCGCGGTGGCAGCGGTCGACGAAGCGGGCGAAGCCGGCGGGCTCGCCGAAACGGCTCGTCGGCGCGAACAGCCCGATCGGCTGGTACCCCCAGGACGCGTCCAGCGGATGCTCGTTCACCGGCATCAGCTCGATGTGCGTGAAGCCCATGTCGACCGCATAGGGCACGAGGGCATCCGCCAGTTCGTCGTAGGTGAGCCAGCGGTTGCCGTCGCCGCGGCGCCAGGAGCCGAGATGCACTTCGTAGATCGACATCGGCGCACGGCGCGGGTCGCGCGCCGCGCGCGCGGCCATCCAGTCGCCATCGGTCCATGCGAAATGCGCGGTGTCGCGCACCACCGACGCCGTCGACGGCCGCAGTTCCCCGCCGAAGCCCACCGGATCGGCCTTGAGCGGCAGCAGCGCGCCGTTGCCGGCGATGATCTCGTACTTGTAGAGCGTGCCATCGCCCTGGCCCGGGACGAAGATCTCCCAGACGCCGGTGTCCACGCGCTTTCGCATCGTGTGCCGGCGCCCATCCCAGGCATTGAAATCGCCGACCACCGACACCCGCCGCGCGTTCGGCGCCCAGACGGCGAAGTGGACGCCCGAGGCGCCCTCGTGCTTCATTGCATGCGCGCCGAGGCGGTCGTAGAGCCGCGCGTGCGTGCCGTGGCCCATGAGCCAGTCGTCCATGGGGCCGAGCACCGGTCCGTACGCGTAGGGGTCGTCGACGATCCAGGTGGCGCCGGCGTTGGCTGCGCGCAGATGGTATCGCTCGCGGCGGGCGAGCATCCCTTCGAACAGGCCCGCGGCGTGACGGGGGGCGAGGTGAGCAAGGAAAGACCCGTCGCGCGTCACGGCATCGACCGTTGCAGCGCCCGGAACGAAGGCGCGCACCGTGCATGTGCCGTCGTCCTCGTGCAGGCCCAGCACGGCGAACGGATCGCGGTGCCGGCCTTCGACGATCGCCGCGACCTCGTCGGCGGCGAGGGCGCCCCGGTGGCCGGCGTCGTCAGCGGGGAGCGGGCTCGGCGTTCCAGATTTCGCGCGCATATTCCAGGATCGCCCGGTCGGCCGAGAACCAGCCGACGCGGGCCGTGTTCAGGATCGCCCGCCGCCACCACGCGGCCTTGTCCTGCCAGAGGTCCCCGATCGCGTGCTGGGTGGCCCGGTACGCGTCGAAATCGGCGGCGACCATGAAATAGTCGTGATGGCGAATCGAGTTCACCAGGTCGCGGTAGCGCGTCCGCTCATCGGGGGAGAACATGCCGGAGGCGACGGCGTCGAGCACCTCGCCCAGCACGTGCGACGCGGCGATCGTCGCCGCCGCGTCGATGCCGGCGCTGCGCCTTTGCGCCACCTCTTCGGCGGTCAGGCCGAAGATGAACATATTGTCGGCGCCGACGCAGTCGCGGATCTCGATGTTGGCGCCATCGAGCGTGCCGATGGTGAGCGCGCCGTTCAGCGCGAGCTTCATGTTGCCGGTGCCGGAGGCTTCCATCCCCGCCGTCGAGATCTGCTCCGAGAGATCGGCGGCCGGAATGATCGCCTCGGCGAGGCTCACCCCGTAATTGGGCAGGAACACGATCTTCAGGCGCCCGCGGACGGCGGGGTCGCTGTTGACGATGCGGGCAACGTCGCTCGCGAGCTTGATGATCAGTTTCGCCTTCTGGTAGCCGGCCGCCGCCTTGCCGGCGAAGATCTTGACCCGCGGCGCCGAGCCGCGCGTCGGGTGCGACCGGATCGAGTTGTACAGCGCGATCGCCTCGAGGATGTTGAGCAGCTGCCGCTTGTACTCGTGGATGCGCTTGATGTGGACGTCGAACATCGCATCCGGGTCGAGGCCGATGGAGAGCCGGTCGGCGACGTGACGCGCGAGCGCCACCTTGTTGGCGCGGCGCGCGGCGGCGAAGCGCTCGCGGAACGCCGCGTCGTCGGCGAGCGGCACCAGCGCTTCGAGGTGCGTCGCGTCATCGAGCACCGCCGGGCCGACCGCATCGACGATCAGTGCGGTCAGTCCCGGGTTGGCCTGATGGAGCCAGCGGCGGAACGTGATCCCGTTCGTCTTGTTGACGATGCGGTCCGGGTAGAGCGCGTGGAAATCGCGGAACACCGTCTTCTTCATGAGCTCGGTGTGCAGCGCCGAGACGCCGTTGACGCGGCGCGACCCGAGGAACGCGAGGTGGCCCATGCGCACGTTGCGGCTGGCGTTTTCCTCGATCAGCGAGACGCCCGACAGGAAGGCGTCGTCGTCCCGGCCCGACGCGCGCAGCGCATCGAGATGGAGCGCGTTGATGAGGAAGATGATCTGCATGTGCCGCGGCAGCAGGCCTTCCATCAGCGGCACCGGCCAGGTCTCGAGCGCTTCCGGCAGCAGGGTGTGGTTGGTGTAGTTGAAGACCGTCGTCGTGATGTTCCAGGCCAGCTCCCACGGCATCGCGTGCTCGTCGATGAGCAGGCGCATCAATTCGGCGACGGCGATCGCAGGGTGGGTGTCGTTCAGCTGGATCGCGACGTGATCCGGCAGCGACGACAGCTCGCCGTGCTGCGCCTTGTGCCGGCGCACGAGATCCTGCAGCGAGGCCGACGCGAAGAAGATCTCCTGCCGCAGCCGCAGTTCGTGCCCCGCGGGGGTCTCGTCGCTGGGGTAGAGCACGCGCGAGATCGCCTCGAGGCGGACGCGGTCGGCGAGCGCGCCGACGTGATCGCCGCGGTTGAATTCCCCGAGCCGCAGCGGGTCGACCGCCCGCGCCGACCACAGCCGCAGCGTATTGACGTGCTTGCCGCGCCAGCCGGTGATCGGCGTGTCGTAGGCGACGGCCATGACGCTTTCCGCCGGGTTCCAGACGTAGCTTGCCGTGCCGTCGTCATTCTCCACGGTGTCGACCGTGCCGCCGAAGCCGACGGTGTAGGCGACCTCCGGCCGCTCGAATTCCCACGGGTTGCCCGACGACAGCCAATCCTCGGGAAGCTCGAGCTGCCAGCCGTCCTTCAGCACCTGGCGGAAGATGCCGTGGTCGTAGCGGATGCCGTAGCCGTGGGCGGGGATGCCCAGCGTCGCCATGCTCTCCATGTAGCACGCGGCGAGCCGGCCGAGGCCGCCGTTGCCGAGCGCCGCATCGGGCTCCAGCCGGCGCAGCTTGTCGAGGTCAACGTTGAGGTCGTGCAGCGCCTCGCGCGCGATCGCGGTCAGGCCGAGATTGCCGAGCGCGTCGAACAACAGGCGTCCGATCAGGAACTCGAAGGAAAAGTAGTAGACGCGCTTGCGGCCGTCGCGGTAGGTTTTCCGGGTCGCGTCCATCCAGCGCTCGACGATCCGGTCGCGCACCGCCAGTGCGGTGGCGACCAGCCAGTCGTGCTCGCGGGCATGGTGCGGATCCTTGCCGACCGCATAGGTCAGCTTGGCGAGCACGGCCTGGCGGAACGACGCCGCGTCGTAGCCTGCAGACGGAGGGGCGGCCGCGGCTACTGCGGAAGTTGGCGCGGCGCTGCCGTTGGCGGGGGTGCTTGTCGGTTGATCGTCCATGGCGGTGTCTACGCCGCAGGCCGACGCGTCCCGTCACGGTTTTCCGCGCGGGTCGGGGTCAGTCTCGTCGTCATGAAGGTCGGGAGAGAGGAGGAAGGGTGGCCGGTCGCGCCCGGCGCGATGCCGCAAACACGACGGGCAAGGGTAAAGTCTACATCGTCCTTCGACGTTTTCGCTCAGGTCGACCGCCGATTCACGCCGCCAACGGGGAAGCCGTGCCACGGAACCACATCCGCCTCGGGATCGATCTCGGCGGCACCAAGACCGAAATCGTCGCGCTTGACACGCAGCGCAGGGAGCTCCTGCGCCGCCGTGTTGCCACCCCGACGGGTGACTACCGGGCGACGATCGCCACGGTCGCGGCGCTTGTGCACGAGGCCGAACGCGAGCTGGGCATGACGGGAACCGCTGGCATCGGCACCCCCGGCTCGATCTCGCGGGCGACGGGCCTGCTGCGCGGGTCGAATTCCGTGTGCCTCAACGGGCAGCCCATCCGGCGCGATCTCGAAGCGGCGCTCGCGCGCGAGGTTCGGATCGCCAATGACGCCAATTGTTTCGCGCTGTCGGAGGCCGTCGACGGCGCAGGGCAGGGTGCCGCCGTCGTCTTCGGCGTGATCCTCGGCACCGGCGCGGGCGGGGGCCTGGTCGTCCACGGTCGCGTGCTCGAAGGCCGCAACGCGATAGCCGGCGAATGGGGCCACAACCCGCTGCCGTGGCCCGCAGCGGCCGAACGTCCGGGCCCGCCGTGCTATTGCGGCCTGACCGGCTGCATCGAGACGTGGGTGTCCGGCCCGGCCATCGAGCGCGAGTGCCGGGAGGCCACCGGCGAGGCGCTCGGGGCCCCCGCCATCGTCGCCCGCGCGGAGGCGGGTGATGCCGGCTGCGAAGCGGCACTTGTCCGCTACGAGGAGCGCCTCGCCCGGGCGCTGGCGCATGTCGTCAACATCGTCGACCCCGATGTGATCGTGCTCGGCGGCGGGATGTCGAATGTCGACCGGCTGTATACGCGCGTCCCCTCGCTCTGGGAGCGTTGGGTCTTCTCGGATCGCGTCGACACGCGTCTCGTGCGGAACGCGCACGGCGATTCGAGCGGCGTGCGCGGCGCGGCCCTGCTGTGGGGCGAACGCTGAGGGTGGCACACGCTGCCGGCATCGGTCAGGGCCGCGCGGCGCGGGCGCCCGAGGGTCGCAAACGCCCTCCTGCTCGAGAGGCGCGGCGGCGCCCGAAGCCCATACCAGGCGGCTGGCGCCGCACCGCGAATGCCCCCGAGACTTTCCTGCGGATCGGCTATATCTTGCGCGATCTTGATCGCCGTCAAGCGCCGCAGTTGAATCGGCGCCGGGGAGGCGCAAACTTATACTTGGGAAGGGCCCCGGGGTTCCGTGGTCCGACCCAAGGTGGCAGCAAAGGCAAGGAGCAAACCATGATGACGAACCTCGTTTCCTATGATCCGTTCACCGACAAGGGGGTCGATGAGCTGTTCCGCGGTTTCTTCGCACCCGTTCGGCTCGAGGGGCCGCGCACACCCGTCACGATCAAGATGGACGTGACGGAAACTGCCGACGGGTACCTGGTCCACGCCGAGATTCCCGGCGCGAAAAAGGATGAGATCAACGTCGAGATCGAAGGCAATCAGGTCACCCTCACCGCCGAAGTGAAGCGCGAGTCGGAAAGGAAGGACGGCGACAAGGCGCTGCGCAGCGAGCGGTACTACGGCAACGTCTATCGCAGCTTCACGCTGCCGGCGGAGCTCGACGAGGCGAAGAGCGAAGCCAGGTATAACGACGGCGTGCTCGAGGTGACGCTGGTCCGGAAGGCAAGCGTCGCCGGCAAGAAGCTGCCGGTGAGGTAAACTTCAGGCACTCGGGGGAAGGGCGGTCGGCCCTTCCCCGTTTTACATCCCGGGGTAATTCGGGCCGCCACCGCCTTCGGGCGTGACCCAGTGGATGTTCTGGCCCGGGTCCTTGATGTCGCAGGTCTTGCAGTGGACGCAGTTCGGCGCGTTGATCTGCAGGCGGCGGCCTCCTCCGCCCTCTGCATCGACGAACTCGTAGACGCCCGCGGGGCAGTAGCGTTGCTCCGGCCCGTCGTAGAGCTTGAGGTTGACGTTCACCGGCACCGCGGCGTCGCGCAGCTGCAGGTGGATGGGCTGGTTTTCCTCGTGGTTGGTGTTCGACAGGAACACCGACGACAGCTTGTCGAAGGTGATCACCCCGTCGTACTTCGGGTAGTCGATCCTGGGCATTTCGGCGGCCGGCTTCAGCGACAGATGGTCGGGCTTGTCGTGGCGCAGCGTCCACGGCACCAGCGCGCCGAGGCCGAGGTCGTTCAGCCACATGTGGATGCCGCCGTGAATCATGCCGGCCCACATGCCCCAGCCCAGGCCCGGCTTGACGTTGCGCACCTTGTGCAGGTCCTGGTAGACCCACGATGCCCGGAACGCTTCGGGATACGACGCAAGCTCGTCGTGGGCGCGGTTCGCCTGCAGCGCGGCAAACACCGCCTCGGCGCCCAGCATCCCGGTCTTCATCGCGTTGTGCGAGCCCTTGATCCGCGGCAGGTTGACGAAGCCCGCGGAACAGCCGATGAGGGCGCCGCCGGGGAACGAGAGCCGCGGCACCGATTGCAGGCCGCCTTCGTTGATCGCCCGCGCGCCGTAGGCCAGGCGCTTGCCGCCTTCGAAGGTTCCGCGAATCTCCGGATGCGTCTTGAAGCGCTGGAACTCGTCGTAGGGCGAGAGGTGCGGGTTCTCGTAATTGAGATGGACGACGAAGCCGACGGACACCAGATTGTCGTCGAGATGGTACAGAAACGAGCCGCCGCCGGTCCGGGTGTCGAGCGGCCAGCCCTGGCTGTGCAGCACGAGGCCCTTCTGGTGCTTGCCCGGCGCGACTTCCCACAACTCCTTGATGCCGATCCCGTATTTCTGCGGATCGATGCCGTCGCGCAGGTTGAAGCGGCCCATCAGCTCTTGCGACAGCGAGCCGCGGCAGCCCTCCCCGAACAGCGTGTACCTGGCATGCAGCTCCATGCCCGGCTGATACTCGCCCTTGTGCGCGCCGTCCCGGCCGACGCCCATGTCGCCGGTCGCCACACCCCGGACCGCGCCCCGTTCGTCGTAGAGAACTTCCGCGGCGGGGAAGCCGGGGTAGATCTCGACGCCGAGGGCCTCGGCCTGCTGCCCCAGCCAGCGGCAGACACTGCCGAGGCTGGCGATGTACATGCCGTGGTTGTCCATCAGCCGCGGCAGCGACCAGCCGGGGATCCGGTACGCCTTGTCCGCGGTGAAGATCATGAAGCGATCCTCGGCGACCGGCGTGTTGATCGGCGCCCCCTGGGCCTGCCAGTCCGGGATGAGTTCGTTCAGCGCGCGCGGATCGATGATCGCGCCGGACATGATGTGCGCGCCGACCTCCGACCCCTTCTCGAGCACGCACACCGACACTTCCCTCGTGTTCTCGGCCGCCAGCTGCTTCAAGCGGATCGCCGCAGCCAGGCCCGACGGCCCTCCGCCGACGATCACCACGTCGTATTCCATCGCTTCGCGTTCCATGCAGGGATCCTCGGTTGGGGCGGCGCCGCCGGCGTGGCAGGTGCGCAATTGTATAATTCCCGAGGCAACCCGCGCCCCCCCATCGTCGCGGGGGCATTCCACTCACCTGCTCAGGTCGAATCCGTCGATGAACCGCCGCGGCTTTTCCCTGCCGATGCCTGCCGCTTCCCGTCGCTCCCGGGCTCGCCGGAGCGCGCGGTGAGCCACCGCAACCGGGTGCTCGTGCACACGTCGCGGGTGGCGATCCGCTGGGGCGACATGGACGGGTACGGCCACGTCAACAACACGGTCTACTTCCGGTACATGGAGCAGGCGCGGATCGAATGGGCGCAGGCGACGTTGCCGGCATATCGCGGCATGGCGATGCTGCCGCTGGTGGTCGTGAACGCGAGCTGCACGTTCCTGCTGCCGCTGGTGCACCCGGGCGACGTCGAGGTCCGGATGCTGCTGGGCGACCTCGGCCGGACCAGCGTCGGGAGCTACTATGAGCTGGCGATGAACGGCGAGCTCTACGCGGAAGGCGCGGCGAAGATCGTCTGGATCGATCCGGCGACCGGCCGCCCCGTGCCGTTGCCGGAGGCCGTGTCCGCGCCGCTGCGCGCACTTGCGCACGGGACCGGGGCGAAGGGTGCAGGCCAATGAAACCGTTGGCGGCGGCGGGGGGGCCTCCACCTTGGGTGCTGGCAGGGCGAGGGGAACGAACATGACGACGACCGCGCTGCTGTGGAAGCCGTCGGCGGAACGCATCGCGCGGGCCGGCATCACCGACTTCGCGCGCCGCGTCGAGGACGCCAACGGCGTGACGTTGCCCGACTACGCGGCGCTGTGGCGTTGGTCGGCGGACAACAGCGAAGCGTTCTGGCGCGCGCTGTGGGATTTCGCCGGTGTCATCGGCACCCGCGGCGAGCGGACGCTGGTCGACGGCGACCGGATGCCGGGCGCGACGTGGTTTCCCGATGCCCGGCTCAGCTTCGCCGAAAACCTGCTGTGCCGGCGCCCGGCCGACGACGCCGGTGATGCGCTCGTCTTTCGCGGGGAGGACAAGGCCTCCGCGCGGATGTCGCACGCCGAGCTGGTGGCGTCGGTATCCCGCGTTGCCGCGGCGTTGCGCGCCGAAGGCATCGGGCCGGGCGATCGCGTCGCGGCCTACCTGCCGAACATGCCGGAGGCGATCGTCGCGATGCTGGCCGCCACGAGCCTGGGAGCCATCTGGTCGTCCTGCTCGCCGGACTTCGGCGTGCGCGGCGTGCTCGACCGCTTCGGCCAGATCGAGCCGAAGCTGCTGTTCGCGGTCGATGGCTACTGGTACAACGGCAAGCCGCAGCCACTCGCCGAAAAGCTGGCCGCCATCGTCGCCGAATCGCCGTCGGTGCGGCGCGTCGTCGTGGTGCCGTACCTGGAGCGCTCATCCGGCGGCGCCCAGGACCTGGCGGCCGTGCGCGGGGTCGTCGGCTGGGAGGCCTTCATCGCGCCTCATGCCCCCCAGCCGATCCGGTACGCGCGACTGCCGTTCGACCATCCGCTCTGCATCATGTACTCGTCGGGGACGACGGGCGTCCCCAAATGCATCGTCCACGGCGCGGGCGGCACGCTGCTGCAGCACCTGAAGGAGCACCGCCTGCACGGCGACGTCAAGCCCGGCGACCGCGTCTTCTACTTCACCACCTGCGGCTGGATGATGTGGAACTGGCTGGTCTCCGGTCTCGCGTCGGGTGCGACGCTCCTGCTCTTCGACGGCTCGCCCTTCGTGGACCAGGGCAGGATCCTGTGGCGCTTCGCCGAGGACGAGCGGATGACGCACTTCGGCACGTCCGCCAAGTACATCGACGCGATCAAGAAGGTCGGGCTGGTGCCGCGCAAGGACTACGATCTCGCGGCGTTGCGCACGATGTTCTCGACCGGCAGCCCGCTGGCGCCGGAGAGCTTCGACTACGTCTATCAATGCGTGAAGGACGATCTGTGCCTGTCGTCGATTTCCGGCGGGACGGACATCATCTCCTGTTTTGCCCTGGGTGCGCCGACGCTCCCGGTGTGGCGGGGCGAGCTGCAGTGCCGGGGACTCGGCATGGCCGTCGACGTGTTCGACGACGCCGGCAAGCCCGTGCGCGGCGAGAAGGGCGAACTCGTCTGCACCCGGCCGTTTCCGGCGATGCCGATCGGGTTCTGGAACGATCCCGACGGCGCCAAGTATCATGCCGCCTACTTCGACCGTTTTCCGAATGTCTGGTGTCACGGCGATTACGTCGAGCTGACCGAACACGACGGGATGATCATCTTCGGCCGCTCCGACGCGACGCTGAACCCCGGCGGCGTGCGCATCGGGACGGCCGAGATCTATCGTCAGGTCGAGCAGCACGACGAGGTGGTGGAGAGCCTCGTCATCGGCCAGGACTGGCCGCCCGGGGTGGTCGGCGATGTCCGCGTGGTGCTGTTCGTCCGCCTGCGCGACGGCGTTACGCTCGACGACGCACTGGCCGAGCGGATCAAGCGGCACATCCGCGCCAACACGACGCCGCGGCACGTCCCGGCGAAGGTCCTGCAGGTGACCGACATTCCGCGCACCAAGAGCGGCAAGATCGTCGAGCTCGCGGTGCGCAACGTCGTTCACGATCTGCCGGTCAGGAACATCGAGGCGCTTGCCAACCCCGAGGCGCTCGAGCAATACCGGGATCGGATCGAGCTGAAGAGTTGAACCCGTCCGCCCGCACGTTCATCCGAACCCCAGGTCCATTCCCATGCTCATCGACGCACCCCGTTCCCTCCTGCTCGTCATCGACATGCAGGAGAAGTTCCTGCCCGCCATCAGCGACCATGAGCAGCTCACCGCCAATGTGGCGTGGCTGGTACGGGTCGCCCAGCGGCTCGGGGTGCCGGTCGCGGCGACCGAGCATTGCGCGAAGAGTCTCGGCCCCGTCGTGGCGGTCGTCAGGTCGCTGCTGCCGGCGGAGGCCATCGGCGCCAAGACCCATTTCTCCGCGGTCGCCGCCAAGTGCCTGCCGTCGCTTCCGGGTGCCGACCGCGCGCAGGTGGTGGTGGCCGGCATCGAGGCGCATGCAGGGCTGCTGCAGACCGCCCTGGAACTGATGGAGGAGGGCAAGGAAGTCTATGTCGTCGCCGATTGCGTCGGCTCGCGCCGCGATGCCGACCGCGACCTGGCGCTGGCGCGGGTGCGCCAGGAGGGCGTGCGGATCGTCTCGCGCGAAATGGTCGTCAGCGAGTGGCTGGGCGAGGCCGGCACGCCGCTGTGGAAGGAGATCAGTCGCGAATTCCTGCGCTGATCCCCGGGTCCCCTGTCCATGAATTTCATCGCCGTCCTCGCCGCGCTGGCCCTCGAGCAATGGCGGGCGTTCCGCTGGCGCGGTGCGCTCGAGCGGCTGTTCGTCCAGTACGTGCGAATGCTGGAGCGCAAGCTCAACGGCGGCACTGCGCAGCAGGGCCTGATCGCGATGGTGGCGACGCTCGCCCCGCCGGTGCTCGCTGCGGCGGTCGCATTCTGGCTGCTCGATGCCGTGCACCCGCTGCTGGGGCTTGCCTTGAACGTCGCGGTCCTCTATCTGCTGCTGGGATTCCGCCGTTTCAGCCATGCGTTCTCCGACATCGCCGCTGCACTCAAGGCGGGCGACATCGGCCGCGCGCGGCGGGCACTTGCGCAATGGCGCGGCGGCGTCACGGCGGAGCTTTCGAGCGCGGAAGTCGCGACGCTCGCGATCGAGCGCGGCTTCCTCGACACGTACCGGCAGGTGTTCGCCACGCTGTTCTGGTTCACGGTGCTCCCGGGACCCGCGGGCGCGGTCCTTTACCGCGCGGCCGCGCTCCTCGCCGACGAATGGCAGGGTGAAGCAGCCGGTGTCGACATCACGCCGATCGCGCGGGCGCGCGAGGAATTCGGACGGCCCGCGCGCCGGCTGTTGTGGCTGCTCGACTGGATCCCCGTGCGTCTCACGGCGTTGTCGTTTGCGATCGTCGGCGATTTCGAGGACGCCGTCCTGTGCTGGCGCACGCAGGCCCGCGGGTGGGCGGCGCAGGAAGGCGGCGTCCACGCCGGCATCGTGCTGGCAAGCGGGGCCGGAGCGCTCGGCGTCGTTCTGGGCGGCCCGATCCCGGTGCTGGGCGGGGAGCCGGATTTCCGTCCGGAACTCGGGCTCGGCGATCCCGCCGATGCCGATTTGCTGCCGTCGGCGATAGGCCTGGGATGGCGCGCGCTGATCCTGTGGCTGCTGCTGATCCTGCTGCTGACGCTGGCGAACTGGGCGCCGTAGGGTCTTGCGCGCCGGCCGCTGGCATAGCCCGGCGGAACGAAACCCGGGCGGGCGGGGGCATCAAATGGTCGGCGGCGCTGCGCGCGCTCCAACCGTTCAGCGGCCGGGTGCGCGCGCCGCTTCGCTCGCGCCGACCAGCGCGCGCAGCAGGGCGACCCGGTGTGGCGCCACTTCGCCACGGGCGACCGCTTCGCGCACCGCGCACCCCGGTTCGCGGTCGTGCCGGCAATCGCGGAACCGGCAATGGCCGATCAACGGTCGCAGTTCGACAAAGGCGTTGGTGACGGCTTCCGGCGCGAGGTGCGCGAGGCCGAACGCCTTCATGCCCGGGGAATCGACAATCCAGCCGTCGCCGAGCGACGCGGGCAGCGGGTAGAGCGTCGAGTGGGTCGTGGTGTGGCGGCCGGCGGACAGCGCTTCCGAGATCTCCGCGGTCCTCGCCGCCGCCCCCGGCGCAATGGCGTTGAGGATGGTGGACTTGCCCATCCCGGACTGCCCGATGAGCACCGTGCGCTGGCCGTCGAGCCACGGCGCGAGCGGGCTCACGTCCTCCTTCGCGGAAAGCGCCACCACGGGATAGCCCAACGCCGCGAAGGGTGCCAGGCGCGCGAGCAGCACGGCGAAGTCCGGCTTGTCGCGCTTGTTGGCGGCGATGACCAGCCGGCACCCCTCGGCTTCGGCGCCGATGATCCACCGATTGATGAGTTCCTCGTCGACGCCGAGATCCGGCGCGACGACACCGATGACCTGCGTGACGTTGGCGGCGATCAGTTTTTCCTTGTACGCGTCGGAGCGGTAGAAGAGCGTCGTGCGCGGCAGCACGGCCTCGATCACGCCGCCGCCCGCCGTGGGGACGACGTGTACCCGGTCACCGCACGCCAGGGTCATGCTGCGGCCCTTGAGCACGCAGGCGAGGTCGTCGCCGCGGTCGAGACGGACGGCGAAATGCCGCCGGAAGCTGGCCATGACGAGGCCGTGGAGGGCGGTGGGGGCGGGCGCCGAAATCCCTGCGTCCTGCGTCACGCTACGGCCCCGACACGACGGGCGGGGCGGCGCAAGTCACGTCGCCAGCCTCTCCACCTTGGCGGCGCAGATGCAATCGTTGACCGTCACGCCGCCGGCGTCGTGCGTCGTGTACGTCACGCCGCAGCGGTTGTAGCCGACTGCGAGGTCCGGATGGTGGTCCTCGCGATGCGCCACGTACGCGATGGCGTTCACAAAGGCCATCGTCTCGTAATAGTTCGTGAAGCGGAACGACTTTTCGATGCGGTTGTCGGTGAGTGACCACCCGCCGAGCGCTGCCAGATGCTCGTTGATCTCGTCATGGCCGAGCCGCGGCGCGCCCGGCCGGCAGCGCATCGCCGCGAGCGCCAGGAGCCGGGTGCCGGCGCCGGGGGAAGCGGGCGCGCTCATGGCTTGAACTTGTAGTAGTGGAGATTGAGGTAGGCCGCCACGTGCTCTTCTTCTTCTGGAAAGTAACCGGTGCCCAGTTGCACGTTGCACATCTGGACCTGCGCCATCAGCTGCGCAGGCGTGCGCACCTTGCGCTCGGGGCGGAGGTAGATCTTGTCTGCGTCGCCGTCGAACCGGCTCGCGTGGCAGGCGATGCAGTCCTTGTTGGCGAGTGCCTTGCCGGCAGCCTCGTCGCCGGCCGCGAAGGGCTTGGGTTGCGGCGGCGCCGCGATGCCGGTGGACGCCACGGCGAGCGCCGCGAAGGTGGCGGCAAGCGTGGTCATGCGGGCAGTGGCACGTTTCATCATGGCCTCGAAATCGTCAGGCTGCGGCTGCATCGAGACGCGCGCCAGGCCCTGCGGATTCGAGCCGGGCGATGCGGACCGCAGCGGGAGGATGCGAATCGTAGAACGCGGAGTGCAGCGGGTCGGGGGTCAGCGTCGCGGCGTTGTCCTCGTACAGCTTGACCAGTGCCTGCGCGAGCGCGGCGGCCGACGCGTGCTGCGCGGCGAAGGCATCGGCCTCGAATTCGTGCTTGCGCGAGTAGAGCGAGGCGAGGGGGCCGAACACGAAGGTGAACACGGGCAGCGCGAGAAAGAACAGGATCAGCGCGACACCGGGGCGATCCTGCGCCGGCGGCACGCCGAGGCCCTCGTAGAACCAGGAGGCGCCCATCAGCTGCGCGAGCAGCGCCAGGAAGGCGAGCGAGACCGCCGCCATCCACAGCATGCGCTTCAACACATGCTTGCGCTTGAAATGGCCGAGCTCGTGCGCGAGCACGGCTTCGATTTCGTCCGGGGCAAGCCGGGCGAGCAGCGTGTCGAAGAAAACGATGCGCCGGCCGCGGCCGAACCCGGTGAAGAACGCATTGCCATGGCTCGAACGCCGCGAGCCGTCCATCACGAACAGGCCGCGGGTGGCGAACTGGCAGCGGGCGAGCAGCGCCTCGATCCGTTCGCGCGCGGCGCCGGCCGGCAGCGGCGAGAATTTGTTGAACAGCGGCGCGATCACCGTCGGATAGAGCGCCAGCACGAGCACCTGGAAACCGATCCATACGGCCCACACCCAGAACCACCACAAGGGTCCGGCGACACGCATCAGCCACAGCGCGACCACCGCCAGCGGCGCGCCGAGTGCCAGGGCGAGCAGCGTCCCTTTGGCGAGATCGGCGAGCCAGAGCCGCAACGTCATCCGGTTGAAGCCGAACTTCACCTCGATCACGAACGTCCGCCAATACGCGAAGGGCAGCGCGAGAACGCTGGTGAGGACGCCGACCGTCACGATCAGCGCCAGATCCTGCCACAGCGGGCTCACGACCCACGAACCGGTCCACGCGACCAGTCCGCCCAGCACGCCCCCCAGCGTCAGCGCGACCAGCACGCCCGCGTCGAACAGCGTCTCCAGTCGTTCGAAGCGCGTGCGCGCGACCGTATAGTCCGCCGCTTTCTGGTGCGCCGGCAGCGTGACCTGCTCGGCGAACACCGGAGGCACTGCGGCGCGATGGGCGGCGACGTGAACCTCGTGCCGGCGCGCGAGCCACAGCCGCAGCACGAGCGATACGCCGAGCGCGACGAGGAAGATGGCAGTGAACGTGGTGGCGGCCAAGGGAGCAGGGTGAGGTTTCGTCGGGAACGCGCCGGCGACCGGTCCAGCGGGCAGGCGCGGCGAACGATGTGCGAGAATATGCGTCCGATTCTACGCGAAATCAACATGCCTCAAGACGCCGGCCGCCTCATCTGGATCGACTTGGAAATGACCGGCCTCAAGCCGGAGAGCGACCGCATCATCGAAATGGCGCTGGTGATCACCGACGGCGACCTCAACGTCGTCAGCGAGGCGCCGGTCTGGGTGGTCCGCCAGAGCGACGAGATGCTCGACGGCATGGATGCCTGGAACAAGGGGACGCACGGACGTTCGGGCCTGATCGACAAGGTCAAGGCGTCGCAGCTCGACGACGCTGGTGCGCAGGCGCTGGCGCTCGCCTTCCTGCAGGAGCACGTGCCGCCGAAGGCGTCGCCGATGTGCGGCAACTCGATCTGCCAGGATCGGCGCTTCCTGGCGCGCTGGATGCCGGCGCTCGAAGATTACTTCCACTACCGGAACCTCGACGTGTCGACGTTGAAGGAGCTCGCGCGCCGCTGGCAGCCGGACCTGATGAAGGGCGTGTCGAAAGAGGGCAAGCACGAGGCGCTCGCCGACGTCTACGAATCCATCGGCGAGCTCAAGTACTATCGCCAGCATTTCATCAAGGCGTAGGCGAGGCGTGCCGGCATGAAGTTCTGCAGCACCTGCGGCTCGCCCGACATCGCGTTGCGCATCCCCGACGGCGACAATCTGCCGCGGCACGTGTGTCCGGCTTGCAGGACGATTCATTACCAGAACCCGAAAGTCGTCGTCGGTTGCCTGCCGGAATGGAACGGGCAGGTGCTCCTGTGCAAGCGGGCGATCGAGCCGCGGCACGGGCTGTGGACGCTGCCCGCCGGCTTCCTGGAGAACGCCGAAACGATCGTCGCCGGCGCCATGCGCGAAACGCTCGAGGAGGCGAACGCGCGGGTGGCGACCTGCGAGCTCTATACGATGATCAGCCTGCCGCACATCAATCAGATCTACGTGATGTTCCGGGCGCGGCTTCTCGATCTCGACTTCGGGCCCGGACCGGAGAGCCTCGAGGTGCGGCTGTTCGACGAGCACGAGGTGCCGTGGGAGGAACTCGCCTTCCGGACGATCACGCGGACGCTGCGCAACTATTTTCTCGATCGCCGGGCCGGCGCCTTCCCGGTGCGCCTGAGCGCGCTGGAGCGGCGCCCGCCGGTGAGCCCGGAGCTGCAGAGCGCCGGCTGATAGAAACCGGGGACAGACCACGTTTTCCTCGCTTCGCCCGTGCGGAAAAACGGGGACAGACCACGTTTTCCTCGCGTCGCCCATGCACGCAGCCAAGTCAGAAAAGGAAAACGTGGTCTGTCCCCGGTTTCCCCGGCGGCGACCCCGAATTCGCCGAATTCGGTAAGATAGGCGCCACAATCGTCGGACCTGTGCCGGGATTCGGCGTCGGAGGCACGTTCGCGAACCCCGCGTCCCGGCCGTCCCCCTGGAGGAATCGATGCATACGCAATACCGACCGGCGATTTGGCTTGCCGCCGCCACAGTGGCCTTCGCTCTTGCCTGCCCCGCCGCCGCGCAGCAGCCGAATCGCATTTCGATCACCACCGGCGGCACCGGCGGCGTCTACTATCCAATGGGCGGCGGGATGGCCAACATCCTGTCGAAGTACGTCCCGGGCCTGCAGGCGACCGCCGAGGTGACCGGGGGCTCCGTGGACAACCTGAGGCTCATCAACGCGGGCAAGTCCGAGGTCGCCTTCTCGATGGTCGACGCGACGTGGGAAGCGTACACCGGCGTCGACAAGTTCAAGGACAACAAGGTCAATGCCCGCACGCTGATGGTGCTCTATCCCAACAAGATGCACGTGGTGACCGTCGACGGCACCGGCATCAACAAGCTGTCCGACCTCAAGGGCAAGCGGGTGTCGACGGGATCGGCCGGCAGCGGCACCGAGATCATGGCGCTGCGCGTGCTCGAGGCTGCGGGCATGGACGGCAAGAAGGACATCAAGCAGGAGCGCCTCGGCGCCGCCGAATCCGTCAACGCGATCAAGGACCGGAAGATCGATGCCTTCTTCTGGGTCGGTGGCATTCCGACGGCCGCCGTCACCGATCTCGCTGCCACGCCCGGGCTCAAGATCAAGCTGATCGATCACGACGAAGCGGTCGACGCGATGAACAGCAAGTACGGGCCGCTCTATGTAAAGAGCACGATCCCGGCCGGCTCCTATTCGGGGCAGGACAAGCCGAATGCGGAAGTCGACGTCTGGAACATCCTGATCACCAACGACAAGATGAGCGACCAGATGGCGTACGCGATCGTGAAGACGCTGTTCGAGAAGAAGCCCGAGCTGGTCGCCGTGCACAAGGAAGCGCAGAACATCGAGTTGAAGAACCAGCCGATCGGCTCGCCGATCCCGTTCCATCCCGGCGCGAAGAAATACCTGGAAGAGCAGGGCATCAAGGTCAAATAGCAAACTGCCGTAGACTGACCGGTCGCGGGTGCGGCGCGCGACGGGAAGCGGACAGGTCCCGCCCCGCCCGAGCCGAGACAGGGAGAAGCCCATGGCGACCGAGCAGCAGCCTCCGGAAGCGACCGCGCCGGCGGAAAGCGCGGTCAGCGAGGACCGGCTGGCCAAGGCCGCCGAGTTCATCGAGGAGGAGGAGGGCGCGACCAGCCATTTCGGCGGCGTCCTCGCGGTGCTGACGGCGGCGCTGCTCGTCGGCATGTCGCTGTTTCACCTCTATGCCGCGGTCGAGATAGTGCCGGCGCAGGTGCTGCGCCCGATCCATGTCGGATGGATGCTGCTGCTGGTCTTCCTGCTGTTCCCGATCGCGTCGCGCTTTCGCAATCGCCTGCGGTGGTGGGACGTGGCATTTGCCGCGCTCGGCGTCGCGCCGATCGTCTACCTGCTGGCCGGCGGCGACGATTTCTGGGACCGCAACACACTGCCCGACCGCTACGACCTGTTCTTCGGCGTTGTTTTCGTGCTGCTGGTGCTCGAAGCCGTCCGCCGAGCTTCCGGCTGGATCATGGTGTTCGTGATTTCGTCGTTCCTGGTCTATGCCTTCGCCGGGCCGTGGCTGCCCGGCCAGTGGGCGCATCGCGGCTACGACGTCGCCAGCATGTCGGGCTTCCTGTACCAGACGCTCGAGGGCATCTTCGGCACCGCGGTGGACGTGTCGTCGTCGCTCATCATCCTGTTCACGATCTATGGCGCCTTCCTGCAGCAGGCGGGCGCCGGCAAGTTCTTCCTCGACTGGAGCTTTGCCGCGATGGGTGGCAAGCACAGCGGCGCGGGACGCACCGTGGTCCTGTCGTCGTTCCTGCTGGGCGGGCCCTCGGGCTCGGGTGTGGCCACCACCGTGACGATAGGCGCTGTCGCGTACCCGATGCTGGCCAAGGCCGGGTACGGCAAGGACGCGGCCGGCGGGCTGCTGGCGGCGGGCGGGCTGGGCGCGATCATATCGCCGCCGGTGCTGGGCGCCGCCGCCTTCCTGATCGCCGAGTTCCTGAAGATCAGCTACCTCGACGTGCTGCTGATGGCGACGGTGCCGACGATCCTCTACTACCTGTCGCTGTTCCTGATGGTCGAGCTCGACGCGCGCAAGTTCGGCATGCCCGCCGTCGCCATCGCCGTCGAGCACAGCTTGTCCGAGCTGACGCGGAGGTACTGGTATCACTTCCTCTCGCTGGTTGCGATCGTCGCTTTCATGGTCTACGGCTTCTCGCCGGTGCTGTCGGTGTTCTGGGCGACGGTCGTGACCTACGCCGTGTCGTTCCTGCGCCGCGACACGGCCATGGGCATCCGCAAGCTGATCCTCGCGCTGAAGGAGGGATCGCAGCAGATGCTCAGCGTGGCCGCCACCTGCGCCGCGGCGGGGGTCATCGTCGGCGTGGTCGCCAAGACCGGACTCGGCCTCAAATTCAGCGCGATCGTGATCGCCTACGCCGGGGGCAGCCTGCTGCTGACCACGCTCTACACGGCGCTGATCGTCTGGATCATCGGCCTCGCGGTGCCGGTGACCGCCAGCTACATCATCTGTGCGGTGATTGCCGCCCCCGCGCTGACCAAGCTGGGCGTGCCCGACTTCGCGGCGCACATGTTCATCTTCTACTACGCGGTGCTGTCGGAGGTGTCGCCGCCCACAGCGCTGTCGCCGTTCGCCGCCGCGGCCATCACCGGCGGCGACCCGTACCGGACGACGCTGCAGTCGTGGAAGTACACGCTGCCGGCGTTCGTCGTGCCGTTCGTGTTCGTGCTCGATCCGTCGGGGGTTGCGCTGCTGCTGAAGCGGCCCCCCGATGGCTCCTATCTGCACGTCGCGTGGATCGCGCTGACCGCCTGCATCGGCATCGCCGCGCTCGCCGCGGGCACGCAGAAATGGCTGCTGCGGGCCTGCTCCCAGTGGGAGCGCTGCGCGCTGATCGCGTCCGGACTGCTGCTCGTCTATCCGGCGGCGGCGGCGGATGTCATCGGCCTCGCCGGCGTCGCGCTGGTGCTGGCGTGGCAGTGGCTGCGCCGGCCTGCGGCCGCATGATTCTGCGGCCTCAGCCGTCGACCTTCACTCCCGCACCCGTCAACGCATCGAGCAGCGCCCGCACGTGCGGATGGCCGGTGGTCTCGACGACGCAGACCACGCGCACCGTCGACAGGTCGGGTCCCGAGAACGCGCGGTCGTGGACGATTTCCTTGATGCTGGCGCCGGTCGCGGCGATGAGCTCCGCTAGCCGCGCGAGGCCGCCCGGACGGTCGCTGATCGAGACCGCGAAGCGGGCGAGGCGCCCGTCGGCGACGAGACCCGTCTCGATCACGCGATCGAGCATCGTCAGGTCGATGTTGCCGCCGCACAGCGTCAGCACGACGCGCCGTCCCTTGAGGTCGTCGAGCTTGCCGCAGAGAAACGCGGCCAGCGGTGTGGCCCCGGCGCCTTCGACGACGCTCTTCTCGAGCTCGATCAGACGCAGGATCGCGAGCGCGATGCTGGCCTCGTCGACGGTCACCAGCCGGTCGACGACGCGTTGCAGCACCGCGAACGGCAGGGTGCCGACCACCGGGACGGCCAGGCCGTCGGCGAGCGTTGGCGCCAACTTGACCGGCACCGGATGCCCGGCGGCCAACGCCGCCTCGAGGCACCTCGCGCGCTCGGCTTCGACGCCGACGACCCGCATCTGCGGGCGCAGCGCCTTCACGACGGTGCCGATGCCCGCGAGCAGCCCGCCCCCGCCGACCGGCACCACGATCGCGTCGAGGTCCGGTGTCTGCTCCAGGATCTCCAGTGCCATCGTGCCCTGGCCCGCCATCACGTCCGCGTTGTCGAACGGATGCACGAAGGCGAGGCCGTCGCGCGTCGCGATGTCCTCCGCGTGCACGCGCGCCTCGTCGACGTCGCCGCCGTGCAGGATGACGCTGGCGCCCAGGTGGCGGCAATTGGTCACCTTGATGAGCGCCGCGAAAGTCGGCATGACGACCGTCACCGGAATGCCGAGCAGTCCGCCGTGGTAGGCCACTCCTTGCGCGTGATTCCCGGCGGACGCCGCGATGACACCGAGCCGGCGCTGTTCCGGCGACAGCCGCAGCAGCGCATTGCGCGCGCCGCGCTCCTTGAAGCTGCCGGTGCGCTGCAGGTAGTCGAGCTTGCAGAAAATGTGCGCGCCGGTGAGCTGCGACAGCGGAATCGACTCGACGCAAGGCGACAGGTAGACGCCGCCGGCGATGCGCGCGCGCGCGGCCTCGATGTCGGCGAGCGTCAGCATCTGGTTTCCCGGTGCGCTCAGAACGGCAGCACGATGCCGGGTTTCGCCGCCGCCAGCACGCGTCGGAACTCGCCCTGGATCCGCGCGAGCGCGGCGTCGGTGTCGGCCTCGAACCGCAGCACGATCACCGGCGTGGTATTCGAGCCGCGGGCGAGGCCGAAGCCGTCCGCATACTCGACGCGCAGCCCGTCGATGCGGATCACGTCGGTCGCGCCGGGAAAAGCCGCAGATTCGGCGAGCTTCCGGATCAGCGCGTGGTGCTCGCCTTCGGCGCAGGCGACGTTGAGCTCCGGCGTCGAGATCGCGTCGGGGAGCGCGTCGAGCACGGCGCCCGGGTCGGCGTGCCGCGACAGGATTTCCAGCAGCCGCGCGCCGGCGTAAAGGCCGTCGTCGAAGCCATACCAGCGTTCCTTGAAGAAGGTATGGCCGCTCATCTCGCCGGCGAGCGCCGCACCGGTTTCCTTCATCTTGCCCTTGATCAGCGAGTGGCCGGTCTTCCAGAGCAGCGGCGTGCCGCCGTGCCGCTCGATCCACGGCTTCAGGTTGCGCGTGCATTTCACGTCGTAGATGATCGTGGCACCCGGCTCGCGCGCGAGGAGGTCGGCCGCGAACAGCATCAGCTGCCGGTCGGCGTAGATCACGTGCCCGTCCCGCGTCACGACGCCGAGCCGGTCGCCGTCGCCGTCGAAGGCGAGGCCCAGATCGTGCCCGCCGCGGGCGAGCAGCGCGATCAGGTCCTGGAGGTTCTCGGGCTGCGACGGATCCGGGTGGTGGTTGGGGAACGTGCCGTCCACGTCGCAGTACAGTTCCGTCACCGTGCAGCCCAGGCGCCGGTACAGCGTCGGCGCAAACGCTCCGGCGACGCCATTGCCGCAATCGACGGCGATCGCCAGCGGCCGCGCGAGCCGGATGTCGCCGGCGATGCGGTCGAGGTAGGCCGGGGCGATGTCGGCGGTGCGGTACGTGCCGGCGCCGGACGCGAGCGCCCCGGCCTCGATGCGGGTTCTGAGGGCCACGATGTCGGCGCCCGACAGCGTGTCGCCGGCGATCACCATCTTGAGGCCGTTGTAATCCGGCGGATTGTGGCTGCCGGTCACCATCACGCAGCACTGCGTGTCGAGATCGTGCGCGGCGAAGTAGGTCATCGGCGTCGCCACCATGCCGACGTCGATCACGTGCGCGCCGGACGAACGGATGCCGCCGGCGAGCGCGGCGGCGAGCAGCGGTCCCGACAGCCGGCCGTCGCGGCCGATCGCGATCGTGTCGCGGGCGCGCTCCTGCGCCAGCGTGCCCAGAGCCTGACCGATTGCGCGGACGATGGACGGCGTCAGCGTCCTGCCGACGACGCCGCGGATGTCGTAGGCCTTGAAGATTTCCGGCGGAAGCGGCGGAAGCGGCGGAAGCGGGGTCTGGGTCATCGGAAGGAAGAGTCGAGAGTGGCGGCCGCGCGGGCGCACGGCGTCCGGTGCCAAGCGCGGCGGCGGCAGCGGATCAGCGGCCGGTGGTGAAGAATTGTACCAACCGCCGCGGCAGCCAGCGGACGTTCCCCGGAAAAGGCCCGGTGGCGAAGCCGGCATGACCGCCTCCTGCCGGTTGCTCCAGGAGCACGTCGGCGCTGACCTCGCTGCCGCCCGGCAGCGAGGCGGCCGGGATGAACGGATCGTTGCGTGCGTTGAGCACCAGCGTGGGCACGGCGGCCTGTCGCAGCCAGGGTTTCGACGACCCGCGATGCCAGTAGTCGGCGGTGCTGTCGAAGCCGTGCAGCGGCGCCGTGACGACGTTGTCGAAATCGTGCATCGAGCGCACGCGCCGTACGCGCTCCGGGTCGAGCAGACCCGGAAAGCGCTCGGCCATCGCCAGGCTTTTCGGCCGCAGCGTCCACAGGAAGTGCCACGCGTAGATGCGGTTCAGTCCTTGCCCGATCGCGATGCCGGCCATCGTCAGGTCGAGCGGCGTCGACACTGCGGCAGCTGCGGTCAGCATCGCCGTGGCGTTGCGCCCGGCGCGGCCGATCCAGTTGAGGAGCGCGCTGCCGCCGAGCGACACGCCGACGGCATAGAGCGGAGCGCCCGACTGCCGGTCGCCGACGCGGGCATGCACCGCATCGAGCATCGCGCCGATTTCCTCGTGATCGCCGGAGTGATAGGCGCGCGGATGCCGGTTGGGCTCGCCGCCGCAGCCGCGAAAATGCGGTATCACGCCGCGCCAGCCGAGCGCGGCGACGTGGGCCATCAAGGCGCGCGCGTATTGGGAGTCGGAGCCGCCCTCGAGACCGTGGAACAGGACGACGGTCGGTGGCGGCGGACGCGCGGCGGACACCGGCGTGGCCGACGTCGTGTCGACCCAATCGAGATCCCAGAAGTCGCCATCCGGCGTTTCGACACGTTCTCGCCGATAGTGCACCTCCGGGCGCGACAGAAAGACCGGGTAGATCGTCTGCGCATGGCCGCCGGCGAGCCACGCTGGCGCGCGGTAGGGCGGTACGGAAAGGTCCGCTTCGCTCACCTTCCCGTCGCGCCCACTCGCCGCGTCCGCTGCCGACTCACCCCAGGGCCTCGTCAATCCTGTTGACGATCGTCTTCAGCACCTTGACCCGTGCGTAGCGCTTGTCTTCCGCCTCCACCAGCGTCCACGGCGCGATCTCGGTGCTCGACCGATCGACCATGTCGCAGACCGCGCGCTCGTAGTCGGCCCGCTTGCGGCGGTTGCGCCAGTCGTCCGGCGTGATCTTGAAGCGCTTGAACGCCGTGCTCTCGCGTTCGCGGAACCGGCGCAGCTGCTCCTCCTTGCTGATCTGCAGCCAGAACTTGACGACGATGACGCCGGCCTTGGCCAGTTGTTCCTCGAACTGGTTGATCTCGTCGTACGCCCGCGTCCAGTCGGTGACGGCGCAAAAGCGCTCGACGCGCTCCACCAGCACGCGCCCGTACCAGCTGCGGTCGAAGATCGTGATGCGGCCGCGCGGTGGAATGTGCCGCCAGAAACGCCAGAGGTACGGATGCACGCGCTCCTCGTCGGTCGGCGCGGCGATCGGGACGATGGTGTACTGCCGCGCATCGAGCGCCGTCGAGATGCGCCGGATGGCGCCGCCTTTGCCCGCGGCGTCGGCCCCCTCGAACACCAGCATCAGCGCATGGTCGGCGAAGCTCTTGTGGTGCGTCAGACGCGCCAGCTTGTGCTGGCAGCGCGCGATGCCCAGCTCGAATTGCTTGACCGTCAACTTCTTGGACAGATCGAGATCGCGGATCAGCTTGACGTTGTCGATGACCGACGGCGCCGGCGCTGCCGCTTTGACGGCGGGCGCGTGCCTGGCCGGGCTCGCCAGCGCGGCCTGCAGCGAGTCGAGCAGGATCTTGCCGACCGTCAGGTTGCGGTAGCGTTCGTCCGTGCCCTCGACCACATACCAGGGCGCTGTCCCGGTCGACGATTCGCGCAGCACGTGCTCCCAGATGGCGTGCGACTTGCTGTAGAGCTTGAGCGCGCGCTTGTCGGCGGCGGTGATGCGCCAGCGCGTCTTCGGGTCGGATTCGAGCGCATGGATCCGTTTCTTCTGTGCGTCGCGCGAAAGGTGGATCCAGAACTTGAGCAGCACCACGCCTTCGTCGTAGAGCGTCCGCTCCTCGCGCCGGACTTCCTGCAGGTGGACGTTGAGCTCGGCGTCATCGATGTTCCCCGCCAGCCGGTCGTCGAGCGCCTCCCGGTACCACGCGTTCATGAAAATGCCGATCTTCCCGGTGGGCGGCAACGCCTGCCAGTAACGCCAGGCCGGGGGGCGCGCCGCTTCCTCCGGGCTGCGGGGCCCGAATGCGTGCACCCGGATGTGGCGCGGGTCCATCCACGTGGTGAGCTGGTTGGCGAGCTCGCCGCGGCCGCCGCTCTCGACGCCGCTGATGATGACGAGGATCGGCCCGCGCTTCTTGTCGCTCAACTCGAATTGCGCGTTGAGCAGCGCCTCGCGGAGGCGCACCTCCTCCCGCGCGTAGACCTTCTTGTCGATCTGGTGTCCGATTTCTGCGGATTCGAGCATGTTTTCCTCCTCGAGGCGTTTGTTCTAGTCGCCGGTCCAGAAGCGCCGGGTCCGGGCGAAATGCGTCCAGGTGGGGGCGAGCAGGGGCACGGTCGCCGCGCCCTGCGCCGTGACCCAGCCGCGAAGCGCCGCCGCGGCCCGGTCGCCGTCGCCGCGCGCGACGAGCGTGGCGAGGCGCGCCGCCGTCACCGCGTCGTTGCCGCGGCCGAGCACATCCTGCAGACTGGCCAGCGCCTGGACATACGCACGGCCGCGCTTGCGCTGCAGCACCGGCGCGAAGAATTCGGCGGCGTAGCGCAATTTCTTGGCGGCGATCCGCAACGCGTGGCGCTCTTCCGGCGTCCCCGGCGCGCAGGTGGCTGCGCGTTGCACCAGACGGCGGTGACGGCGTTCGAGCAGCTTTCCCGCGAAGGCCTTGACCTTCGGCACGTCCTTGCCAGCCGGGACACCGGCGATTGCCGCGGCCTCGCGGAGGGGCGCGCTGCACAGCGCGCCCACGCCGAGCACGAGCTGCTGGAAGCGCGGCGCGCGGACCGCGGCGCGTGCGTCGGCACGTGCGGCGCTGCGCTGCCGCGCGATCCGCGCGCGCAGGCGGCGGACGTCCGCCCCGAGGGCCGGATCGGCGGCGAAATGCGCGGCAAACGGCGGCACCGTCTCGGTGGCGAACACGTCCCAGTCGCGCGCGGCTCCCAGGATTCCCGCGAGCCATTGCAGCTCGGCGACCAGCGGATCGATCGTTTCCGGGGGCAGGTAGCGCGCCGCCAGCGCCAGGCACGAACGCAGCCGCCTCGTCCCGATCCGCATCTGGTGCACCCACTCCGGGTCGTTGTCCGCCAGCAAACCGGTGGCGTTCGCCGCGATCTGCTGCAGGCATTCAAGCGCGATCTCGCGCAGCGCGTCCGTCGCCGCGGCCTCGGGTTCGAGCGGAACGGGGTGCGCGCGCAGCGGAACATGCCAGCCGTCGGGTCGGCCCTCGGCCAGCGCGCAACCGCGCTCCGCCTTGTTCGCGGTGGCGACCGCGAGCGGCAGGTCCCGCGTGAAGGCGAGTGCCAGCTCGTACAGACGCGCCGCGCTGCCCGTTTCGAGCTCGATCTCGATTTCGGCGATGACGGCGCGCGTTGGCCGGGCCTTACGCGCCGGATGTTGCCGATCCTCGATGCGGATTTCTCCGGTGTCGACGCACAGTTGCGCGTGGGTGCCGTCGGCGAAGGCCAGCGCAGCCGTCCTGCGCTCGAAGTCGGTCGTGAAACGCGGCGCCAGGAGATCGCCCGCGATCGCCTGGCCGAGAAGTCTGCGCCACGGGGTGGTCGCGAGCCGCGCCACGTCGAGCTGCGGCCCGGCCACCGGCCATTCGTACTCGGCTCGGGCGTGCAGGCCGCCCCCTGCGTCGGCGAGCGGCGGTCCTTTGACGGTCTGCAGCCACCGCGTGCCGTAGCGGCGCAGCCGCAGCGCGAGGCCCGCATCGGCGAGTTGCCAGTCGGGGGTGTCGAAGTAGGTGCTGGTGACTTGCGCGCGGTGCCAGCGGCCGCGTTTCAGCGCGGCCACCGCGGGATGGCGCCGGATCGCCGCGATCGTCGCCGCCACCGCGTCGGGATCGATGGCGAGCTTGAGTTCGATCTCGGCGGTCACGGCGGGTGCGGGCGCGCGCGGATCAGGCGCCAGGCCGGAGCCTGTCCGCGATCACGTCGCGTCGCTTTGCCGCAGGCGCCGGTCGCGCGCGGCTTCGGCCAGCGTGTGCAGCAACGCGACCGTCGCGTCCCAGCCGATGCACGCGTCGGTGATCGACACGCCGTAGTCGAGCGGCTGGCCGGGAACGAGGTCCTGGCGACCCGGGCTGAGATGGCTTTCGATCATCACGCCGAAGATACGCGCATCGCCGGCGGCGACCTGGGCCGCGACGTCCTGCGCGACGACAATCTGGCGCTCGTGCTGCTTCTGGCTGTTGGCATGCGAACAGTCGATCATCAGCCGGGCCGCGAGGCCGGCCGCGCCGAGCTCGCGGCAGGTGGCCTCGACGCTCGTCGCGTCGTAGTTGGTGGTCTTGCCGCCGCGCAGGATGATGTGGCAATCCTCGTTGCCCGCGGTGTGGACGATCGCCGAATGGCCACCCTTGGTCACCGACAGGAAATGATGCGGCGCGGAGGCGGCCTTGATCGCATCGACCGCGATCCTGATGTCGCCGTTGGTGCCGTTCTTGAAGCCGACGGGACACGACAGCCCCGATGCCAGTTCGCGGTGCACCTGGCTTTCGGTGGTCCGGGCGCCGATTGCGCCCCAGGCGATCAGGTCGGCGATGTATTGCGGCGTGATCATGTCGAGGTATTCGGTGCCGGCCGGCACGTCCTGCTCGTTGACCTCGAACAGGATGCGGCGGGCGAGGCGCAGGCCCTCGTTGATGCGAAAGCTGTCGTCGAGACGCGGGTCGTTGATGAGTCCTTTCCAGCCGACCGTCGTGCGCGGCTTCTCGAAATAGACGCGCATCACGATGATGAGGTCCGCCTGCAGCTCGCGCCGCACCGTCGCGAGCCGGGTCGCGTAGTCGATCGCCGCGTCATAGTCGTGGATCGAGCAGGGCCCGACGACGACAAGCAGCCGGTCGTCGGCGCCGTGGAGCACGCGGTGGATCGCCTGCCGGGCGCCGAAGGTGGTCGCGGCGGCGCGTGCGGACACGGGGAATTCGCGCAGCAGGTGCGCCGGCGGGGCGAGTTCGGTGATCTCGCGAATCCGGGTGTCGTCGACGGGTAGCGGGGCCGCCGGGTGGGACGCGGCGCCGGCTTGATTGCGTTTGGCGGTGGACAGAGGCACGACCGGGCTCCGTAGAGGCTTTTTGTCGTCAAAACAACATTTTACCTTCTTACGACCCGCGCGGCCAGCCATCGGGCCGGGCCGCATGTTGCAGCGCATGATTCCAAATTGCCACACCGGCGCCGGCGGAGTCGGCGAAACCGTTGCCGCAGCCGTCAAGGCTGTCGTAGACTGCGGTCAGCGCCCCACACGGAGCGGACTGCAGTGTGCACTGGCAACTTCCTGAAATCCTCCCATTGTCCAACCCGCTCCTAGGAGAATCCGCATGAGAAAAGCGATCGCGCTGGTCCTGTTCGGCGCCGCCGCCGCCATTGCTGTCCCCGTGTTCGCCGCCGACGCACCCGCCAAAGCCGCGACACCTGCCGCTGCTGCCGCGCCCGCTGCTGCCGCGCCCGCTGCTGCCGCGCCCAATGCGCAGCAGGAGAAGATGAAGGCCTGCAACGCCAAGGCCACCGACAAGAAGGGCGACGAGCGCAAGCAGTTCATGAGCGCCTGCCTATCCGGCAAGGAGGCCCCGCCGGCCAAGATGACGCAGCAGGAGAAGATGACGGCCTGCAACGCCAAGGCGAGCGACAAGAAGGGCGACGAACGCAAGCAGTTCATGAGCACCTGCCTGAAGGGCTGATGCTGACCGAGGGGTTGACGCACCGCGAGGGGCTGACGCTCCGCGAATTTCAGAACACGGTCGGGTGACCTCCTGTCCACCCGACCGAGGCTGACAGGGCCGCACCGGGCAACCGGCAGCGGCCTTGTTTTTTGTGCCTCTTCGCCGAATTGTGCGAGCGTGCGGTGGCGGTGCCTGGCAGCGGTCAGGGCGCCGCGCGAGGGCTGCCGGAGTCTGCCGATGGTGCCCGGCAGCGGTCAGGGCGCCGCGC